>Ga0164313_10000008_pt1 | contig 109275 bp, 86 predicted proteins | sample GuaBasSedimGuay4_FD_113735 | JGI IMG/M metagenome (GOLD analysis project Ga0164313, IMG submission 113735) | Subseafloor sediment microbial communities from Guaymas Basin, Gulf of California, Mexico - Guay4, Core 4569-4, 0-3 cm | ecosystem: Environmental > Aquatic > Marine > Hydrothermal vents...
ATCCCCTCTTCAGGTATTGATCAGTCCGGTTCTCTCACCGTCCGAACCGGCCCCGGAAGTCAGTATCCCCCAGCTGAATACCAGATCCCAATGGGATCGGGCGCTGCGCTAATTGGAAGAACAGCTGATGGTAACTGGCTTATGATCGAATTTGGATCTACGCAAGGCTGGGTCCTTGCTTCAGAAGCCACTGTATCAGGCGCATATTCACTTGTTCCGATTATTGAAGGCACACCAGCGCCAACCAGTACGCCCGAACCCTGCCTGAAACGTATTGCTGAAGGGATCATTGAGGATAAGGGCTTTAAAGATCTGAGAACGGAGCTGAATGATCTGGTGGCAGCAGCTGATGAAACGCTGGCAGAAGATTTGGGACCGATCATCAGCCAGCTGGAGGAGCTGTTAGATAAAATCGATGGATATGCTTTTCCTCCTCCTTTTTCTTCTTGTGCCGATAGGGTTCACATAGAACTTTATAATTTTGCCTTCTGGACAGAACAGTGTTACTCCATCAAATATGAGGAAACTATCGATAAGGCAGACTACACAAATGATGTTGCAGTTTATTGTAATCAAGCCAGGTTGTATGGAGAGGATTTTGGCCTGATGATGCAAGAATTGAAGGATATTATCGCTGAAAAATGATCCAAATTAAATCTGATCTTGCTTGCCGGCAGATGAAAATGATTGATATGTAGAAAGGTGACAAAGGCACTTCAGACAATTAATAAATACCAACTATAGAAAAACGAAAAGTATTCTATGGAGAGATAGGAAATTCAAATAAATAGGGCAAGAAATAAATGGATAAATCAAAAGAGAAGTCAGCAATATCTGCTTTTATCATTTATTGAACACTTATATCTTCCTTGGGTTGGTTCATGAGTATTATTAACCTTGGGTTGATAAAACGTTGGGAAATTAGAACCCTGAATGAACTTCCCGGAGTAATGCTTTTAAGCATCGTCAGCGGTCTCTTGGGAGGAATCATAATCGGATTCGGTCAACAGAAAGCACTGAGCCGTACATTATCGATAAACAGCACCGATTGGTGGTGGAAGACACTCATCGGAATGGGATAATTAACTCCACTGGGAATAGGAATCATTACATTCATAGCCTGGAGTTCTTTCACAATCCGGGGAGAAGTGTTCCTGCCCGAAAGTAAAACAATGAGTTTATTTCTTTATCCAATGTATTTGTTAGATGGAGGAATAATACTTGGAGTATTACATTGGTCCAGTTTTCGAAATATCCTTGAAAAAAAAAGATGGAAAGAGCCCTCCTTGTGGATATTGGGAATATGGCCAAGTATTGGTCTTGGAGTAATTTCCGGAAAGTTCGTTACTGGTTCAGTTTTGAACCTGGAGGCACAGTTCGCATTCAGATACGTAATAGAACAAGTAGTAACTGGAGTTATTCTATTGATCCTGCACGGCGGAATGACAAACTCTCAAGAAACCGGGGCAAAAGAATGATCATAAATGCTTTCCCTTAAGTGACATTGGATGTGCCATGGTCTTTCCCTATTCAAGTGGACTCGGAATAGTTATCGAACCCGCACACCAACTCGCTGGGGGTGAATTGGTAGGCTCCGTGATTGAAATCGTATCTGCTGGCAGAGATGAAAACCAAGTAGGATGCAGGATCCTCGCCCTGAGCTTTCGTCATGATCCGCGGTTTCAGGATCCTGCATCCTTTGACGAGGGATGCCTGACGCAGTCAGAAAGAAAACTTAGGCATCTCAACCCGGGATCCATTATAAATTTGGGCTTGAGGTTTTTCTAAAAGCACGTGATGTAAACGAAAATATTTATTTGAATGAATAAATCCCTCAAGAGAAAAGAGGGGTTTGTTCTCGATGAGACGGGAAGGGACTCGATTATCATCCTCTTTAGAGAGTTCCCAACCAATGGCTTTATAGGGCTGGTGTATAATTCAGAAGGTACTGAAAATAACTGATTTAATGAACAGCAAAGGATTGATGTATGGCGAAAACACTCATTAAAAACGGTCAAATTATCACACCGGAAGAGACCCTTGACGCAGACCTGCTGATCGAGGATGGGGTGGTCTCTCAGGTAGGGAAAGGGCTGGAAGCGGCCGGCGCCGAGGTGATCGACGCCAGCGGGAAACTCATCCTGCCGGGCGGGGTCGATCCCCATGTCCACCTGGATCTGGCCATGTTCGATACGGTCTCATCCGATGACCACTACACAGGCACCAAAGCGGCCGCCTTTGGCGGGACCACCACGGTGATGGATTTCGTGGAGGATAAGGACCCGGATCTGCTGAAGAATATCGCTGATCTGCGAGCCAAGGCCGATCCCAAAGCGGCCATCGATTACAGCTTTCACATCAACATCACTCATTTTAATGACAGGATCGCGGCCCAGATCCCTTCCATCCTGGAAAGCGGCGTGACCACCCTGAAGGTTTTCACGGCTTATAACAACCGCCTGCGCCTGCAGGATGGGGAGATCTTTCAGTTAATGAAAATTGCTGGCGAACATGGTTTCTTAACCATGATGCACGCTGAAAACGGGGATGTGATTGATATCCTGGTAGAGGAAGCCCTCCAGGCTGGCCACACCGAGCCGATCTGGCATGCCCGCACCCGGCCAGCCTGGGGCGCGGTGGAAGCGGTCCTGCGCGGCGCAGCCCTGGCTGCCCAGGCTAAAGCCCCGCTGTATATTGTCCATCTCAACACGGCTGGCGGTATTGATCAATTGGCATATGCCCGCGAGCACGGGGCTCCGGTGATGGGGGAGACCTGCCCCCAGTATCTGTTCTTCAATGAGGAACATCTGATGCGGCCTGATGGCGCCAAATGGATCTGTTCCCCGCCCATGCGCAGAGAAGCAGATAACCAGCGCATCTGGCAGGGTTTGGAGGATAATACCATCCAGACCATAGGGACCGATCACTGTCCCTTCTTTTACGATGGCACAACTCCCATCACTTATGAAGGGCAGGAAATCGCCATCCCCGGCAAAGAGCTGGGAGCCCATGATTTCACAAAAATTCCCAACGGCCTCCCCGGAGTCGCTGACAGGATGCCTATTCTGTGGACGGAGGGTGTTGTCAAGGGGCGGATCACGCCTAACCAGTTTGTGGCCTACACCAGCGCCAATCCGGCCCGGATCTTCGGGTTATATCCCCGCAAAGGATGCCTGGAACCCGGTTCTGATGCCGATGTGGTGATCTGGGACCCGGACATAAAACTAGTTTATGGAGCTGAGGTTGCCCATCAGCGGACGGATTACAATTTGTATGAAGGCTGGAACCTGCAGGGTTACCCGGAAAAAGTATTTTTGCGCGGTGAGTGCATTGTGGATGGTGGCCAGTGGCTGGGTAAACGCGGCCAGGGGCAGTTCTTGGAGCGGGAGCCTTTCGCGGAAGTGATCTGATTCCGGTCATAGGGGATTGAATAAGAGAGTTAATAAGAACCACATACCCGGCACAGTAAGGATACGGTTTGCTCGATACCGTATCCTTTTTATATACCGGGGGGGGATTATGACCCAAGAAAATCTTAGTTTTGGCTGCTGCTATCATCTTTTCCATTCTGGTAATCCTAAAGAGGCCATTTTCCGGCTGGAAGAGGATTATCATTCTTTTCTGGAACTATTCCGGAAATATGTCTGGCCAATTGCAAACCTGTACGCCTATTGTCTGCTTCCGAGCCACTTTCACCTGCTGCTGCGGATCAAGGACAAGAAGGATATCGATTATGTATATTCAAACTGTGGAATGCTTCGGGGTCAGTTCTCAAACCTGTTCGGATCATACACAAAACATATCAATCAACGTTATCAGAGGACAGGTATTTTGTTTAACGGTTCTATCAGGGAAATTCCCCGGGATAGGGACTTGATCTGTGACCTGGTTGTGTACATTCACCAAAACCCCCAGATCTATGGCATCGTGACAGATTTCCGGTATTGGCCGTTTTCTTCCTGCTATGCCTATTTACGCCAGGACCGCAGATCGATGATCGCTAAAGAGCTGCTCCTGGATCCAATCTGGTACAGGAGGATCGTGCAGGAGCAAAATCTGCCCCGGCTGCGAGTGAGGGACTGGGAAGAGGATGCGGGATCCTATTAACCTTGGGTCATGATCAAAGCGTAAAAAAAATTCAGGGGGTTTTGTGGTCCAGACAAGCCTTAAATGGGGGCATTCTTATCACATCTACAATCGCGGGAACAATCGAGGAAGGATCTTTTTCGAAATGGAGAGTTATTCCTATTTCATGAGGTTGTATAAAAAAATATTGCACCTATAGCTGAACTATTTGCGTATTGTTTATTACCGAATCATTTCCATCAGCTGCTGAGTATTAAGGATCAGGGAGATTTAGAAGATAGCAGGGAAGGGTTAGTTTCTGCAAAATCTGGGACTTTTCTCGGCACATACGTAAAGGCAATCAATCATAGGTATAAAAGGACGGGAAGCTTGTTCGAAGGCAGGTATCAAAGACAGGTAATAGGTTCTGAAAATCTTTTTCTCAATACTTTGGTCTATATTCATCAAAACCCTTAAAAACACGGTTATGTGTCTAATTTCCGAAGCTGGCCATATTCATCCTATCAGTACTACATCACTCGAGATCCAGGGGATCTTGTATCACCTTCCCTCTTCCATTACCCTCTCACCTACGATAGTATAATGGAGCATCATAAGACTATCGTGGATGATGATACCTTGTAGGATCCCGCATCCTGCTGTATTTCGAGGAAAATACACCTATGAAGCACCTAACCATAAACGATTTTATCTTTGAGTGGGGATCCAGGACATACGTGATGGGGGTCCTCAATATCACCCCGGACAGCTTTTCTGGAGATGGCCTGGCAGAGCAGAAGCTGGAGACCATCCTGAAACAGGCCCGTGATTTCGTGGAAGCCGGCGTGGATATCCTTGACGTGGGAGGTGAAAGCACTCGACCTGGCGCCGCAGAGGTTTCCGTGGAGGAAGAGCTTGACCGTGTCCTGCCTGTGATCACAACCCTGGCAGGAGAGTTCAAGACCCTGATCTCCATTGATAGCTATAAACCAGAGGTAGCCCGGGAAGCGGTCAGAGCAGGGGCAGCAATCATCAATGATGTCTGGGGTTTGAACGTGGATCCAGACCTGGGGAAAGTCGCCCACAAGGCAGGCGCGCCGCTGATCTTGATGCACAACCGCAGCAATCCCGACAACGCGGCAATCAAGGAAAAACTGGGCGGCCGGTATGTAGGTGTGCAGTATGAGAACTTGCTGGAGGATGTCAAGTCAGAGCTGCTGGACAGCGTTGCTCTGGCTCACCAGGCAGGTGTTGCGGATGAGCAGATCATCCTCGACCCCGGGATTGGCTTTGGGAAAACTGTTGAGCAGAACCTGGAGTTGGTCAACCGCCTGGATGAGATCCGGGAGCTGGGATATCCGGTGCTGCTGGGGCCCTCCCGGAAATCATTTATCGGATATACCCTGGATTTGCCCCCGGATGATCGGGTAGAAGGCACCGCCGCGGCGGTATCCGTAGGTATCACCCGCGGAGCGGATATCATTCGTGTCCACGACGTTCGGGAGATGATCAGAATTGCCCGCATGACGGATGCTATTGTCAGGTAAAGAAGAATTAAAGATCTTTATTATTGGAAGGACGAAGTCCCTTAAAGGAACTTCGTCCTTCTTTTTTTATATTCTTATGTCAGGTTAATATTCATGCGGTACATTGATAAGATAAGGGTAAAATGGAGGATCTCATGGCAGAAAATCAAGCCCCAACACTAAAGGATTCCAGCGGCCCTATTGCTTTTCAGACTGAAATTAAACAGCTGCTAAACATTCTGATCCATTCTCTATATACAAAAAAAGAAATCTTCCTCCGGGAACTGCTCTCCAATGCTTCTGATGCGTTAACGCAGATGCGTTTTATTCAGCAGACCGAACGTGAAATCCTGGATCCATCCCGGGAGCTGGAGATCAGGCTGGAGCTGGATCCAGACCAGGGCATCCTGAAGGTCAGTGATACCGGTATTGGAATGACCCAGGAGGAAATGCGGACCAACCTGGGAACTATAGCCCAATCTGGCGCCAAGGCGTTCCTAGAAGCAGCAGAAGGGGATGAATCCAACCTGATGGACGTTATTGGCCGCTTCGGGGTGGGTTTTTACTCGGTTTTTATGGCTGCTGATTGGGTGAAAGTCATTTCCCGCAGTTTTCAAAAGGATCAAGAAGCCGTCAGCTGGATTGCGACAGGAGCTGATACCTTCGAAATGGGGACCGCCGAGAAAACTGATCGGGGCACAACGATCGAAGTGAAATTAAAAGAGGAAGCCCTGGAGTTTTTAGATGAAAGACGAATCAGGGAAGTGGTTAAAACCCATTCAGATTACCTGCCCTTTCCGATTTATCTGGGAGACAGCGAAGAACAGATCAATCAGCAGAGCGCGATCTGGCGGGAGAATCCTCGCTCTCTGGAAGAGGATCAATATGAGGATTTTTATCGCCAGCTTACACTGGAATTGGAATCTCCGCTTGAAAAGATCCATTTTGTGGCTGATGCTCCCTTGATGATCTATGCCCTGTTATACCTGCCTGCAAAACCTGATCGGGGATTGTTCACACTCCGGGAGCAGGATGGCCTTAAGCTCTACGCAAGAAAAGTTCTCATCGAAGATTATGCCAAAGAGCTGCTGCCACCATATTTCCGGTTTATCCAGGGAGTGGTTGATGCGGAAGATCTGCCCTTGAATGTTTCTCGTGAGAGCGTGCAGGCATCGGCGGTGATCAAACGTGTCAACAAGATCTTGACCAACCAGGTCATCCAGAAACTCAAGGAAATGGCCTCCAAGGATCCTGACTCGTACAAGATCTTCTGGCAGGAATTTGGCCAATTTATCAAAGAGGGTATTGCTGCCAATGATGATAACAAGGAAGAACTCTGTTCCCTGCTGCGTTTCCGTTCCACCACAAATCCTGACCAGTGGTCTTCTCTGGATGATTACCTGGAACATATGAAACCAGGCCAGGACAAGATCTACTATATCCTGGGAGATGACGAGAGTTCAGTCTCCCGCAGCCCCCATCTGGATTATTTCCAAACTCATTGTTTTGAGGTGCTCACCCTGACAGACCCGGTAGATTCCTTTATGCTGCTTGGCCTTCGGGAGTACAAGGAATTTCCGCTGCAGAACGTGGCAGCTTCCGATCTGGTCCTGCCTGAAGTCACAGAAGAAGGGGAAAAATGCCTTGATGAGGAAGAGAAAGAAACCCTGAATGATGAGGGCATTGAAAAATTATTGGGCAGGTTCCAGGAAGTCCTGGGAGACCGGGTTGAGGAAGTCCGGGTTACAGACCGCCTGACAAATTCAGTCGCCAGGCTGGTAGACGCCAAAGGATCCCTGGGGCAGGAAATGCAGCGCGTTTACAGGATGATGGACCGGGAATACCAGATACCCAAAAAAATCCTTGAGATCAATCCTTCCCATATCATTCTCAAACGAATCAGTGACCTTCAGGAAGATGACCCTTTGGTCCCGCTAATCGTAGAGCAGATCTTTGACAGCACCCTGTTAATCGAAGGCTTGCATCCCGATCCAGCCGCAATGATTCCGCGGGTCCAAAAACTCATCGAAACTGTCCTGGATGGAAAATAGAGTAACCTGAAACAGGAAGAGCGGGATGGTCCAAGACCCATCCCGCTCTTGATAATTACCGGGGGTGTCCCTTCAACTTGTTCCTTTTCTCTTGAGTACCAGGATCAAGAATATCACTGCGCCCAGCATACCTGCAGCGCCACCTCCGTACCAGATCGCTTTTGGGCTGAAAGTGTCGTTCAGGAACCCGCCTAGAAGAGGGCCTACCATGGATCCAGCGCCCCAGGTAAGAGCCAGTAAACTCATATAGCGGCCGCGCATAGTTTCCGGGGCCCGGTTTGCGGTATAGGTGCTGGCAGTGGGTATAACCATCAATTCACCAATGGTGACAATGATCATGCTGACCCAAAATCCCCAAAATCCATTTCCCAGAGCAATGCTTCCTACACCGATCCCGTAAAGAAGAGTGCCAAGGGACATGACCGCCAGGGGGTTGTAGGGGGAGGTTTTTCGGGTCACGAACAGCTGCAGGAAAACCACCATCAGGGCATTGGTTGTGGGGATTAAACCGTAGATGCTTTCAGGCAGGCCGTAGTTCTCCTTGGCGTAGGCGCCGAGCAGGACCCAGAGCATCGATCCGGAGATCTGTCTGAGGGTAAAACCGAAAACAAAGCTGGTGAACATCCGGTCCCGGAGAATATCAAGATAGGCTTTCAAGTTTTCAATTAGCTTTTCCTGGACCTCGCGGGCTTTCTCTGGCAGGGTTTCAAAGGCGTAGAGCGCGATCAATAAGCCAAAGAACAGGGCTGCGCCTGCCGCAATGGAAAAGGAGATGCCATAGGATTTCGCGGCCAGGATCCCACCCAGGGCAGGTCCCATCGCGATGCCCAGGTTTTTGCTTAAACGAACCAGGGCATAGGCATCTGCCCGTTGTTCGCTGGGAACCAGGTCGGCGATCATGGCATCTGCTCCCACCCTGTAAAGTGGTTGGAAGGCTCCCCGCACGACCATGATCAGGGCATAGTGCCAGTAGGTTTGTGCGGGGATCATCAGCGCCAGCCCTCCGCCAGAGATAACCAGGCTGATCACCATGGACCATTTTCTACCCAGCCGGTCTGCGATCGATCCGGCAATGAGGGAGGAGCCAAGGCGCATCACTGCGTTGATTGTGATCAAACTGGTTACTACAGAGAGCGGGAGGGCAAGCTCTTCGCCGATATAGACAACCAGGAACGGCCAGACCATGCTCATCCCGGTTGTATGCACCAGCATCCCCCAGAACAGCAGCCAAAATTGGGTGGGATAGGTCTTCAGGTATTCTTTAATCCTGGCAAGCAGGCTGATATTAACTGGGTACTTGCGTTCAGGTTTGTCCATGAAATCGTGCTCTCTCAAGGCCTGTAAGTTATAATGTCCCCATTGTAATCCAGACCTGGTACCGTACAAGGTTTTTTTATTTCTAATAATTCAGTCTGGAACCTGGACTGTGCCTTGTGATTTATAATATAGCCCTGATAACTAAACGATAACCTGAGAATTGGAAATGATATGACCCATATACTTGTCACCAACGATGATGGAATCACAGCCCCTGGTTTATTTGCTCTAGTTAAAGCGTTGCGCGAATTGGGGGAGGTCAGCGTGCTGGCTCCTGACCGGAATTGGTCTGCCTCCGGCCACGTTAAAACGTTACACCGTCCCTTGCGGGTGAAAGAAGTTAAACTCCAGGACGGCACTCCTGCGCTGGCCAGTGATGGCGCCCCTTCTGATTGTGTCGCGCTGGCCGTACTGGGATTAGTGTCTGATGTGGATCTGGTGGTCTCTGGGATCAATCCCAACCCCAATGTGGGCCATGATGTCACCTACTCTGGGACAGTGACTGCCGCAATGGAAGCAGTGATCTGGGGATACCCCGGACTGGCCGTGTCCCTGGAAAGCCGGGAAAATCACCTGGGAGAAGTGGATTACGCGCCGGCTGCCCGGATTGCCAGCAAGGTTGCTGAATTGATGTTAAGCAGCCAGATGCCCGCTGATATCGTCCTCAATTTAAATGTCCCCGGACTGCCTTTCCCCGAGATCAAAGGCCTCCAGGTTACCCGGCAGGGATTGCGGGTTTATCATGATGAACTGCTGGTTCGATCTGACCCCCGGGGTGTGCCTTATTACTGGATCGGCGGGGATCCACCAACAGGCATTCCCGATCAGGGAACGGATATTGGGGCGTTGAAGGCGGGATATACCTCGCTGACTCCATTGAATCTGGATCTGACAGCAGCCAATACTTTACAGGTGCTGGATAAAATCTTTGGAGAGTAATCTCCGGGAGCTCCGATTGTTATGGCTGCAGAATCCGATATGCAATCCGGGAAAAGAAAACCCAAGATCGCTCTCAAAATACTCCTGGTGGTTTTCACTGGCGGATTGCTGCTGATCTGGCTGATAACCACTCCTCCGGGGCTGCTTGGCAAATCCGATGCGGTTGCCTATGCAGTTTGCCACCGGATCAGCTCCCATTCCTTTATGATTGGTGATCGACCTTTTTCGCTCTGCGCTCGCTGCAGTGGTCAGTACCTGGGGTTCCTGTGGGGATTTGGGCTGCAAGTCCTTTTGGGTAAGAAAAAATCAGGATTCCCTTCCCGGTGGGCTGCTGGCGTGTTAGTCCTCCTGGTCCTTCTTTATGCCCTGGATGGCCTGAACTCGCTTTTTTATCTCTATCCTGGCCTTGAGAACTGGTCTCTTTATTTACCCAATAATCCACTGAGGTTGTTTACCGGTCTGGGCATGGGCCTGGCAATCAGCGGGTTGTATTATCCGCTGATGGGACAGACGATCTGGAAGGACTACTCACTTGAAAAGCCCCTGGCAGGGACCAGAGAATGGCTGCTGTGGACTGGAGGAGGGATTGGGATTGGGCTGCTGGTTCTGACCGGCCACCCGTTGATCCTCTACTCGCTGATTCTGCTCAGCACCGGCGGATTGCTGGTTCTGCTAACACTGCTCTATACGATGATTTGGATCTTGCTGTTCCGCAGAGAAAATTCTTTTAGCAGCTGGGGAGACCTGGGCTGGTGGATCCTGGCAGGCTTTGGCACAGCGTCTTTTCAGATCACGCTGATCGATGCGGTCCGCTATTTCCTGACCGGGACCTGGTAGGGATTCCTGGAGTAGTTGATATGAGATTAAACCCTGGCAGTCTGTTCCCCGCCAACGCCATCATTTCTGATTTGGGAAAAAATGTATTGCCTGGTCGGGATTAAAGCAGACAACTAGTTTTTCCCCCATATTTGGTACGGGTATTCTGGATTCAGCTGTGGTGAACTGGATCCGAATTTGGTCGATATCCAAATCAATTTGCAGGTCTGAACCGCTGAATCTACTGCTCAGAACGGCACCTTCCAGGCAGGGAAGGCTGTCAGTAGCTTCAGCAAGGATCTGGATTCTATCAGGCCGGAGCAGCACAGAACCATCTCCCTGCCAATCCTGGCTGGTTTGCCATTCCCCCAGGCTGGTTTTGACCACCGAACCCAGCGCATTCTTCCGGGCTTTCCCTTCTAGAAAATTGTCCATACCCAGGAACCTGGCCACGTAGGGGGAGGCGGGATGGTAGTAGATTTCCTGAGGTGTGCCAATTTGGGCTGCTTTTCCATCCCCCAGGATCACAACCCGGTCCGAAATGCTGAAAGCTTCTTCCTGGTCGTGAGTGACATACAGGGCAGTTTGCCGGGCTCCCTTGAGGATCCGGCGGAGATCGCCCACGAGCCTTTCCCGAATAGTCCGGTCCAGCGCCCCCAGGGGTTCATCCAGCATGACCAGTTTTGGCTCAGGGGCCAGGCTGCGGGCTAACGCGACCCGCTGCTGTTCTCCCCCGGAGAGAGTGCTGATATCTCGGTTTTCAAACCCCTCCAGCCCTACTAGTTTGAGGGTTTCCCTCACCCGCGCACTTGAGATCTCCGGCTTCTCCCCCGCCATCTTTAATCCAAAGGCGACATTATCGCGGACATTCTTGTGGGGAAAAAGGACATATTCCTGGAACATCAACCCGAATGAGCGCTGGTGAGGAGGAATCCCGAGGAGGGATTTTCCATCCCAGAAGCAATCCCCGCTGTCTGGCTCGATCAGTCCGGCAATAATCTCCAGCAAAGTGGTTTTCCCGCTCCCGCTGGGGCCCAGCAAGGCCAGAATTTCCCCCGGGGTTTGTTGAAAGGAAATACCACTCAGCACGGGCTGATTGTCAAAAGATTTTTGAATATCGCGAATTTCTAAACCTTGCATCACAATCCAAGGGTACAATTTAGACAAATTGATCACAAAAGTCAATTTCGAGTATAACATAATCAAATTTCCTATGAGGGAAGCCCATGAAAATTTATTTTGCCTGTTCGATCAGCGGGGGCAGGAAGGATGAAAAGGCCTACCAGCATCTTGTCGGCGCACTGGAGGAGATGGGGGTCGAAGTGCCTACAGCCCATATCGCAGAAACCGGGATCGAGGTCATTGATGGCCAGAAGGAACCGCAGGACATCTACCAGAGGGATGTGGATTGGATAGAAGAAAGCGACTTGCTGGTCGCCGAAGTCAGTACACCTTCTCATGGTGTCGGTTATGAGATTGGCTATGCTCTCTACCTGGGAAAACCGGTCCTGTGCCTATACAATCAAGATGTGATGGTATCCAAAATGATCACGGGAAATCCTCATCCCCTTTTGACTGTCAGGGCTTATCAGGATCTGACAGAAGCAGAGGCCATACTGGGAGAGTATCTGACTGCTGCCCGGGAGAAATCCGGTTTGTGATCCAGGAGGACAGGAATATTGCCTTCCGGAGGAACTTATTTCGGGGAAAAACCGTCCTATCTTCTAAGCTGGATGGTTTTTCTTTCAGGCTTGTGGTTAAAGGTTAATTTTCTCGACAAGAAGGAGTGCTCCGATGATGACTAAAACCGCTGCTATCAAAAGCTGGATTTGGATTTTTCTGACCGTGGTGTTCGTAACAAGCATTTCGGCAGGATGCAGCTTCTTGGGGATTGGAGGCAGCAGCCCGGTCACTCCCCAGCCGATTCCTATTGACCAGACGGATTCAGGCGTTATGGTCGAGACGGGAGGTCCGATCTTTAATGGGGAAGGTGAGGACCAGCAAGGTTTGACCCTTCGTTTGAGTGACGGGCAGGCGGTGCCAGCAGTCATTGAACAGCTTGTTCCAATCAGGGGAATGCCGCTAACTGACGCGGAAATACAAGCCATCCTTGATCGGTTGGCTCCCTGGGTCGATGACCAGGATCTGGGGGTAGATTTCCGACTCCCGGACGAAATCCTGCCGCCACCGCTAACTGGCGAGACCATTCCAGAAACTTTCCCAACCTCATCGGAACTGACCGGCCCAGAGCCCGTCTATGGTGAGGAGCTGGAGGTGCTGCGCTTTGCTCCGAACGGGGAGGTTGCGATCGCACCTTTTATCAGTGTGACCTTTAATCAGCCCATGATCGCCCTTAATACCCTGGAGATACTGGATGCAGAAGGTGTACCGGTCCAGGTGACCCCGAGGATTCCCGGTACCTGGCGCTGGTTAGGCACCCGTACACTAAATTTCAACTATGATCCTGAATTAATCGACCGGCTGCCGATGGCAACAGAATATCTGGTTACCATCCCGGCCGGTGTGGAGTCAGCTTCCGGCAATGTGCTGCAGGAGACAGTCCATTTTCGATTTTCCACGCCCCCGCCGATTTTAGAGGATTATTATCCTTCTGGCAGTCCCCAACCCCTGGACCCGCTGTTCTTTGTATCCTTTGATCAGCGCATCAACCCGGAAGCTGTCCTGGAAAATATCCAGGTAACAGCTGGCAGCAAGCTGGTGGGGATCAAGTTGGCCAGTCAGGAGGAAATCGAGTCCGATGAGATAGTCAGCCGAAGAGCAGAAAACGCCCAGGCTGGCCGCTGGCTGGCCTTTAAAGTCCTGGAAGAACTACCTCCTGACACATCGGTCTCTGTTGTCATTAAAACAGGCACTCCCTCCGCGGAAGGTTCCCTGGTAACAGAAACAGACCAGAGTTACAGTTTCAGCACCTACGCGCCCTTGCGGATCGAGGACCACGGCTGTTCCTGGGGAGACGATGAATGCCGTCCATTGACACCCCTGTTCATCCGCTTTAACAACCCCATTGATCTGGATGCTTATGATCCCAGCATGCTCACAATTGAACCGGAGCTGCCCAATGCCTCGATCAATATTTATGGGAACACCATTAACATTCGGGGCAACACGCAGGGCAGGACCACTTACCGGGTAACAGTGGACGAATCCATAAAAGATCAATTCGGCCAGACCCTGGGCTCAGATGAGAGGCTTAAATTCCGAATTGGAGCGGCAGAACCAATCCTGTTTGGTCCTGATGAGATCTTTGTCACTATGGATCCCTTAGATACCAGTCCAGCATTGTCACTGTTCACCATTAATCACAACAAACTCAAGGTGGAGATCTACCAGGTTGAACCCTCTGATTGGGCTGACTTCCAGCAGTATCTTCGTGATTATCAGCGCACAGACCTGCAGCTCACACCTCCAGGAACCAAGGTGTTTGACGACACGGTCAATATTGAATCGCCGGCTGATAAACTTACGGAAACATACATATCCCTGGCGGAGTATCTCGATGGCAATAGCGGACAGTTTGTGGTCTTAGCCCGTCCTCCCAAAGGTTTGTTTGAGCAGGAAAGGTACTGGGAGCATGTCAATGTTTGGGTCCAGGTGACCCAGATCGGTCTTGATGCCTTCGTGGACCATTCTGAAATGGTGGTGTGGGCTACGGATCTGCGAAGCGGTGCGCCGATAGCAAACCTGGATATCCGTTCAGGAGCAGGCCCTGCGATCGCCGGGACAAATTCCGATGGCGTGGCCAGGTTTGATTTGCCGCCTTCTGGAGTCCCTTATCTGGTTGGGCAGAATGGGGATGATCTGGCTTTCCTGCCGCCATCCACTTTTTACTGGGGTGAAAGCAACTGGACACCCCGTTCTCTGGAGAATGAGCTGCGCTGGTATGTCTGGGATGACCGCCAGATGTATAAACCCGGGGAGGAAGTCTATCTCAAAGGCTGGATGCGGCGGATCGGCACGGATGAGTCTGGCGATGTAGCATTAGTGGGGGATCAAGTCAGCAGAGTTTCCTACCAGGTGATCGGATCCCAGGGCAATGAACTGGCATCCGGTCAGGTAGATGTCAACGCGCTGGGTGGATTTGATTTCCACTTCACACTGCCGGAAAACGCGAATTTAGGCTATACCCAGATCATTTTCAGTCCGATTGGGACGTTATCGGGTATTGATCACAACAATTACTATCACAGCATTCAAGTTCAGGAGTTCCGTCGGCCGGAATTTGAGGTCAGCGCCCGGAATGAAACCACCGGCCCCTATTTTGTAGGCGGGCACGCTGTGCTGGCTGTAGAGGCTAAATATTACGCTGGAGGTCCTCTGCCCAATGCAGAGACCAGCTGGTATGTCAATTCCACACCCACCAACTATCAACCGCCTAATTGGCCGGATTTCAGCTTCGGGTACTGGACACCCTGGTGGTACTACGATTATTTCTACAATGGAAACCAGGGAGCCTCCGGTGCCAGTTTCAGCGGCCGAACGGATGCTTCTGGCAACCATTATCTGCGGCTGGATTTCGAGTCCATGGAGGAACCTCGGCCGTACAGTCTGATCGCCGAAGGCACAGTCTTTGATGTCAACAGACAGGCCTGGACCGGATCAACCAGCTTGATAGTCCATCCCGCTGACTTATATGTGGGTATGCGCACTGACCGCTATTTTGTGCAGCAGGGTGAGCCGCTCGAGGTGGACCTGATCGTCACGGATCTGGATGGGAATCTGGTTACGGATCGCCCCATCAATGTCGCGGCAGCCCGCCTGGAATGGAAATACCAGGACGGACGCTGGCAGGAAGCCGAGGTGGATACCCAGGAATGCAGTGTTGGTTCAAGCGATGAGCCAGTCAGCTGTGAATTTGAAACGCCCCGGGGAGGGCGCTACCAGATCACCGCGGTTGTGACCGATAGTGAAGGGCGATTGAATCAGAGCCGCTTCACCCGTTGGGTGAGTGGAGGACAACGGCCTCCCTCCCGAGATGTGGAACAGGAGCAGGTCACCCTGATCCCAGATCAGGAAACCTATCAGCCTGGTGATGTAGCGGAGATCCTGGTGGAAGCGCCTTTCGCCAACGGCGAGGGCTTACTGACCATCAGCCGCAATGGGATCATTTCAACCGAAAACTTCCAGTTTGATGGCACCAGCTATACGCTGCGGGTGCCGATTGAAGAGAAGGCTATCCCAAATCTTCATATCCAGGTAGATGTGGTGGGCTCCGCTCCCCGCACAGATGATCAGGGAGAGCTCCTGGGAGACGCGCCGTCCCGCCCGGCATTTGCGACCGGGCAGCTGCTGCTTTCGGTTCCCCCTCTGACCCGCACGCTCGATCTGGATGTCACACCCCACGAGGAAGCCCTGGAACCGGGTGCGGATACATGGCTGGATGTGATTGTCAGGGACTCTTACGGAGAGCCGCTCGCCAATGCAGAACTCGCTGTGGTGGTTGTGGATGAGGCTATCCTGGGATTGACGAACTACCAGCTGGCGGATCCCCTCTCAGTCTTTTACGCTACCAGGCCGGCGGATACCAGCAGCTATTATACCCGGGCCAGCATTGTGCTGACTAACCCGGCTGCGCTCTTGGACCAGGCGACGGACGCTGCCAGGAATGTCTCCCAGGTTACTGTGGAGAAGGAAGGGGCAATGGTTGAAGAAGCCATGGAGGCGCCGGCGGCAGCCGAAGCGGACCTTGCTATGGAAGCAGCAGGAATGGGGATGGATGAAGGCGCTCCAGTTGGCGAAGCAATCCAGATCCGGATTGATTTCAACCCCCTGGCGACTTTCGCGCCTGAGGTGAAAACTGACAGCGATGGGAAAGCTCTTGTCCGGGTCAACCTGCCGGACAACCTGACTCGCTATCGGGTGATGGTGGTCGCGGTGGATGATAGCGGTAAGGGTTTTGGCTCGGGAGAAGCCAGCATTACTGCCCGGCTGCCGCTGATGGTGCGGCCCTCGGCACCCCGCTTCTTGAACTTTGGCGACAGGTTTGAGCTCCCGGTTGTGCTCCAAAACCAGACTGGAGAGGACCTGGAAACGGATGTCCTGGTCCAACTCAGCAACCTGGAATTGAACGGGGACCAGGGCTATAAGGTCACCGTACCAGCTTATGACCGGATCGAAGTCAGATTCCCGATCTCAACCGAGATGGCCGGCACAGCCAAGTTCCGTGTGGCAGCCACTTCTGGGTCCTATGCTGATGCGGCGGCTGGTGAACTTCCGGTTTATACGCCGGCTACCACTGAAGCTTTTGCAACCTACGGTGTGATCGATCAAGGAGCGATCTCTCAGCCTGTTGCCAGGCCGGAGGGCGTCTTCCCGCAGTTCGGTGGGTTGGAGATCAACACATCTTCAACCGCGCTGCAGGCTTTGACCGACGCGGTGGTCTATCTATACTCCTACCCCTATGAATGCTCTGAGCAGATGGCGTCCAGGGTGCTGGGCATCGCTGCCCTGAGGGACGTCTTGAGTGCCTTTGAAGCGGAAGAACTGCCTTCTCCTCAAGAAATGGAGGACCGGGTTGCCAAGGATCTGGAAACTTTGGCTGCAATCCAGAATTACGACGGTGGTTTCCCTTACTGGCGCCGCGGTCAGGATTCGATCCCTTACAACACCATCCATGTCACCCATGCCCTGGCGCGGGCGGACCAGAAGGGGTTTGATGTGCCCGAGGATATGTGGGTAATGTCCCTGGATTATCTGCGGAACATCGAAAACTACTATCCCTACTGGTACAGCGAATATACCCGCAACACACTCAGCTCCTACGCGCTATATGTCCGGGACCTGATGGGTGAGCCGGATCCTGCCAAAGCCAGGGACCTGTTCCAACGCTCAGGGTTTGACCAGATCTCCATGGCCGGGATTGGCTGGATCTGGCAGGTGCTGGTGGATGATGCCAATTCACTCAGTGAATTGGAGGAGATACACAACTGGGTTGGGAATCGTGTGGTGGAAACTCCCGGCGCAGCGAATTTCACAACCAATTACAATGACCAGACCTATCTGCTGCTGAGCTCGGATCGTAAAACCGATGCGGTTATGCTCGATACTCTGATCGCAGATGATCCGGATAGCGACCTGATCCCCAAGCTGGTGAACGGCCTTTTGGCCCACCGCACCCGGGGACGCTGGGGCAGCACCCAGGAGAATGTATTTGTGCTGCTGGCACTGGACCGCTACTTCAACACCTTCGAATCCGTGGAACCTGAGTTTGTGGCACGCATCTGGTTGGGGGAGACCTATGCCGGGGAACATGAATATGTAGGTTACAGCACCGAGCGCCATCTGACGGAAGTGCCCATGGGCTATCTGATGGATACCAAGCTGGAAGAGCAGAACCTGATCATTAGTAAAGAAGGACCCGGCCGGCTCTACTACCGCCTGGGATTGAAATATGCGCCCACAGACCTGAAACTGGAACCGCTGGAGATGGGATTTGTGGTCCAGCGCGAGTATGAAGCTGTGGATGATCCTGAAGATGTCAAGCGTTTGGAAGACGGCACCTGGGTGATCAAGGCCGGTGCCAGGGTCCGGATCCGGCTTACCATGGTGGCAGATAACCGCCGCTACCATGTGGCGCTGGTGGACCCACTGCCGGCTGGACTGGAGATCATCAATCCCGCCCTGGCGGTATCCGGCAGCGTTCCCCAGGATCCTAACAGCGCTGAATCCTCCTATGGCTGGTGGTGGTGGTGGACCTGGTACGAGCACCAGAATATGCGCGATGAGCGAGCGGAGGTATTCACCTCCTTGTTGTGGAATGGGGTGTTTGAATACACATACGTGGCCCGCGCCACGACACCCGGCACCTTTGTGGTGCCCCCAGCCAAGGCCGAGGAGATGTACTCACCGGAAGTGTTCGGCCGCAGCGGCAGCGATTGGGTGATCGTGGAATAAGTTGGAGTTTAGTAGTTTTGAGACTAAGTCCTTGAAAAGGACTTAGTCTCTTTGCATTTCCTTACCATTCCTACACAATCTCTAAACAATTCCTTAATAACCTCTCTGTACAATTAGTCGAGGTATGGCTATTTTTATTTAATAAGGAGTATTTTGGATGAAGACCGAAGAACAATCAACTCGGAAATATTGGATAATTGCTGCTGCTTCGGTTTTGGTGATCGTCGGAGCGTTCGCAGTATACCAGTGGTGGTATCTGCCCTCCCGGGTAGTAGAGAGCGAGGGTTCGACATTACAAACCGCTGTTGCCCGTAGGGGGGATATCGTACTCTATGCCGCAGGAGCCGGTGAACTGATCCCTTCCGCGGAGGTGGAAGTCAGTTTTGATATCAGCGATAACGTCCAGGAAGAGCTGGTAGAGCTTCTTGTTGAAGTCGGGGATGTGGTGGAGCAGGGAGATATTCTGGCCCGACTGGATGACAGCGACCGCCAAGAGAAACTCCTTCTGGCCCAACGTCAACTTAGAGAACTCACTTCTCCCTCTGCAATCGCAGAGCTGGAAATCGAACTCGCGAAAACAAAGATCGACCTCCAGGACGAGATCAACGATCTGGTTAGATTGATCAGCTTGTATGTATATAACGCTGAAAAAAATGTCGATGCATATTCTGTTGAAGTAAGTCAGGCACAGGCGGCTTATGATGAGGATCCCTCGGAAGAGAACCAGCAACTCTTAACAGAAGCGCAGCAAAATCTGCGCTCGGCAGAGTCCAATTTGGCTGCTCAGCGGAATTATTATGAGCAGGTATACCTGCCTGAGTATTTTACAAGATCCTACCGGGATAAAAATGGCGATAAGGTTTACTATATCGACCCGCCCGATGAAGCTGAGATCGATTCCATCCGAGCGAAGATTGACCTGGCAGAGGCCACTATAGTTGAGCTGCAGGTACTTCTGGATGCAGCAAAGAGTGGGAACGATCTTCCAGAGCAAGCCACTGGATCGCAGGTATCTGCCATCCGTCAGGCCCGGCAGGCAGTAGAGGATGCACTTGAGGACCTGGAAGCCACCAACCTCATCGCACCCATTACTGGCACGATTACAAAGATCAATGTGGATGTGTCTGAGAAGGTGGGCAACGACGTGGTGATGGTAATATCGGATCTGACCCCACCCACCCTGGATGCCTATTTTGATGAGTCGGATTGGAAAAATGTCCAGGAAGGTTTTCCAGTTGAAGTGATTTTCGATGCCCTCCCAGATAACGTTTATGAAGGACAGGTTGTGCATGTAGATCCTGGTCTGGTAAAGCAGAACAACTCTTCGGTGGTGTATGCATTGGTTGAGCTGGATATCTCTGTGACAGGCTGGGGAGACCTTCCAGTGGGTTCCGCAGCTGGGGTGGACGTGATCGGTGGCCGGGCTAAGAACGCTATCCTGGTGCCGATAGAGGCCCTGCGGGAGATATCTGATGGTGAATATGCGGTCTTTGTGATGGAAGGTGGAGAACCGCACATGAAGTTAGTTGAAGTGGGTCTGAAGGATTTCATTTATGCTGAGATTCTCTCTGGCCTGCGGCAGGGTGATGTGTTGACAACCGGCCAGGTGGAGACAGCTCAATGAAAAAGAGCAAAGTGATTATTGATGGAAAGAATCTGGTCAAGGTATACCAGATGGGAGATTTTGAGGTCCGGGCTCTGAATGGTGCCTCCATCCAGGTTCAGGAAGGGGAATTTATGGCTATCATGGGACCCTCTGGATCTGGAAAATCAACTTTGATGAATGTTTTAGGCTGTTTGATGAGTCCCACTTCAGGGGAATATTTCCTCGATGGGGAGGATGTCAGTGAGCTTAACAAGGTGGAATTGGCTCGGATCCGCAATCAGAAACTGGGATTCATTTTTCAGAATTACAATTTGCTAGCCAGGACGTCAGCCTTTCAGAATGTGATCTTACCCCTGTTCTATAACCGGGCTTCACTCTTGACCGAGGAGGAACAGCAGGAGAAAGCGGCACAGATATTGGAAGCGGTAGGCTTGGGCGACCGGATCTATCATGAACCCCAAGAACTCTCCGGAGGACAGCAGCAGCGTGTTTCGATCGCTCGGGCGTTGGTCAACGACCCGGTATTGGTTCTGGCTGATGAACCAACTGGTAACCTGGACAGCAGATCCGGGGCAGAGATCATGGCGCTGTTAAAAGACCTCCACCGGAAGGGTACGACTATTGTCATGGTGACCCATGATCCGGAAATTGCAGCTTACACTGACCGGACAATTCATCTTCTGGATGGGAAAGTAGCCAGGGAAGTGAAAAACGGCAAGGAGCACGCTTAAGATGAAGCCAATCAAAGTAACCAAGATCGCCTGGCTGGCGTTAGTGAAAAACAAAATCCGCTCATTGTTGACCATGCTGGGTATTATCATCGGTGTTGCCGCAGTGATTATCATGATTGCCATCAGCGCTGGAACAGAAAAAAGCATTCAAGAAGCAATCACCGGGCTGGGTTCCAACCTGATCTACGTCCAGGCCAGCATGGGCGCTGCTCGGATGGGTCCTGGCATGCAGTCAAGCGGTGGCGGATTGGTATATGATGACGCATTTGCGATTGCTGAACAGATCAACGGAGTCGCTGGTGTGGTCGTAGAACAAACATCAACTCAAAACGTCAAAGCAGGGGATACCATCCTGGAAAATATCACTATCATGGGCACCACAGCGGATTTTCCGTCCGTGAGAGATATGGAAATTGCCAGCGGGCGCTACTTCACCCAGGATGAGATAGACCGTACCAAACCCATAGCAGTCTTGGGCAGCAACCTGGCTGAGGAGATGTTCGGCGAAACGGATCCTTATGGACAAACCATTACTGTAGGTGACAGCGTACGGTTGACTGTCGTGGGTGTCTTTGAGGAAAAAGGCATGGTCGGTGAAGTGGATTATGATTCTCGTTTCTATACCCCAATAACGATTGTGTTGGAGAAATTAACAAATAATCCATTTGCTCGTTTCCTGGGTGACCGGGTGCGGCTGATCTATGTGGAAGTGGATGAAAGCATTGGTGAAAATAGCGAAAGAACCCTGGATGATGTGATCTACCAGATCGAGTTCCTGCTGGCCAAGCGCCACGAAGTCACCCTGGAAGAGCCAGATTTTACGATCACTACCCAGCAAGATATCATCACCACCCAGGAATCCACCACGGCCGCTTTCCGCTCCCTGTTGGCCTGGGTTGCGGGTGTATCTCTGGTCGTGGGCGGAATCGGGATCATGAACATCATGCTGGTGAGTGTTACTGAGCGCACCCGGGAGATCGGCATCCGCCAGTCGGTGGGCGCGACACCCAGTGACATCCGATGGCAATTCTTAACCGAGGCATTGTTGCTAAGCCTGGTCGGCGGCCTGATCGGTGTGGTTGCTGGGATTGTTGGCTCCTGGATCTTTGGCCAGGCCAGTGGGATGCGGACAGTAATCGTGGCCAGTTCAGTGCTGCTGGCATTTGGCTCCGCTGCTATTGTTGGAGTGTTCTTTGGGTATTACCCTGCCAATCAGGCTGCCCAGCTGGATCCTATTGAGGCGCTGCGGTATGAATAGGAAATAATAGTTCTGCTCCCAATCAGGGCGATTAGGGAGAATTACACAGTGATAGTGCTGTGATAACCATCTTGGAATCAGGGGAGGAACGCCAGGTTGAGGTCTTATCGGATTACGTGATGTGTTATCTGGGAAGGTTCTGGAAGAGTTGTTTGTTGGTAAGGTGGTTTTATCAATAGGTATGGAATTGTAATTTAATCAATTAAGGAAGAAAAACTATGTCTATCGTAAAGAAAGCTGGACTGCTGTTGATTGTTTTGATGTTGTTAACCGCGTGTGGAATTAAAACAGGAAACCAAACAGCAGATTCTATTGAGACCGAAAGCGCAGAAAATTCCCAGAATAAACTCACAGGGGAAAATGGGGAAGGATTCCTGGAGAATCTCGAAAATCGTGAACTATCACCTGCCTTTCAGCTGGCTGTTGGAACATTATTGCTGGAAGATACTGAACTGGCACTTGGATTGGACCAGGTGGAAATATTAATTCCGTTCTGGAAGTTGTACGTTAATTTACTAGAAAGTGATACAACCGCCCCGGAAGAACTGGGGGCAATAGTCAATGAGATCCAAGCTGTGATGACAACCGAGCAAATGATCTTCATTGTAGACCTGGAACTGGTCCAGGAAGATGTGGTACCCCTGATGAATGAACTCGGCATTGATGTTAGTCTCCGTGCTGACGGGGAAGAAGGGGGGATAGGTCGCAACAGGCCGGAGGGATTACCTGAAGGCACGCGTCCGGGTGGTGGAGCGGGTGGAGGCATTGGGGCTGTAGATGGTTTGGATCCGGAACTGCTGGCCACCAGGGAAGCCCGCCGCGAAGAGATGGGCGGCATCGGGGAAATGGGTGCCAACAGGTTGCAAATGCCTGTGATCGAAGCCCTGATCGAACTGCTGGAGGGGAAAATAGAAAACTGAATTGAACAAAATAAGAGACTAAGTCCTTTAAAAGGACTTAGTCTCTTTTACCGGGAACAAAACCCGGAAAGTAGTTCCTTGCCCGAGCTCACTAGTCACCTCAATTTTTCCCCCCTGAGCTTCTACTAATTTTTTAGTGATCGCCAGCCCGAGCCCCGAAGACCCCTGATCCTGGCTCCGGGATGGATCGATCTTATAATGGCGGTTGAAGATCAGGGGCAGGTCTTGTTTGGATATCCCCGGCCCATCATCCTTGACTTCAATTACCAGGTCTCCCACCTCCTGCCAGGCTTTCAGCCAGATATTTCCACCTGTTGGCAGGATATTAATGGCGTTATTGATCAAATTTCCCAGTATCTGGGTTAGCCTGCCTGGGTCCAGGGTGACCCGGGGAAGATTTTCCTCAAGTTCCAGGGTTAGGGTGAGATCCTCACTGGCAGCCAGGGGGGTAAAGGCGGTCTGGGTTTGGGTGAGTATTCTGGCGGGATCGATATCTTCAAGCTGGAAATTCAACTCTTCTGAATCCAGCAGTGACAGGGTTCGCAGGTCCTCTATCAAGTAGTTTAGATGCCTGGTTTGCTGATGCATAGCCTGGTAGATTTCAGGGCTGCCGGCCATCTTTCCCTCACTCATGGCTTCTGTGTAGCCGTGCAAGATGCTCAGAGGAGAGCGCAAGTCGTGGGCGATATCTGCTGTCATTTGTTTGCGGAGCCGATCAGCCTTTTGCAGATCCGTGCTCATGTTATTGAACGAGGTCGCTAATCTGCCCAGCTCATCGCCGGATTCGATCTCTACCTGGTAGCCCAGCTCACCGCTGGCAATCCTTTCAGTGCCATCCGCCAGTTTGCGGATTGGCCGGGTGAATGAGATGATCAGGATCCCTCCCAATACCAGAGCGATCAGCAGGGTTACCAGGGAGCTGATGATCAAGCCCTGCTGCACAGTCCCCAGGAAAGTCTGCTGCATGCTGTTGCGGTTGGGGGAGATCGGAACCGGGACCAGCCAACCTTCGACCACCCCATCGATTTCCAGCGCCAGACTGTTTTGGAGGTCTTTCGCGGTGATTTGATCTCCGATTTGAAATCCAATGTGGTTTGTGCCCCCAAACAGGACAATCCCTTCTTGATCGGCCAGCACAAAGGGGGGAGGAGGCTGGTTATCACCCTGCCGATTAGGATTCTTACTCTGGGTGCCCCCTCCAGAAAAGCCTGGAGACCTGATCCTGTAAAATTCCAAGAATATTTGTTTTGCGTTGCCCCAGGAAGCATACTCCTGATAGTGCTCGGTAAGCAGATCTGCAAGCGCTAGCTGTTCCTGGTTTTTTATATAGGTATCAAAAGCGTTCCTGGTCCGGGATTGAATGTAGAAGGCAGTGAACAGGGCCCCCACCAGGCTGACAACAACCAGGACCAGGATGATTTTCAGGCTTATTGAACGCATGTGATTTTATTTCCTTTCCCGCGCAAAGCGATAGCCGGTACCATAGACTGTCTGGATATAGATGGGATTGGCGGGATCGGGCTCGATTTTCTCACGCAAATTATGAATGTGCACATCCACCGTGCGATCAAAACTTTCCAGGTAAGTGGATTCACCCAGGCTTTCCAGCAATTCCGTCCGGCTGTAAGTCCTGCCTGGAGTTGAGATCAAAACCGCCAGCAGATCAAATTCGGAGGGGGTGAGATCTACCGGCTGTCCAGCGATCTCCACAAGATGGCCCAGCTTATCCAGGGTAATGTCTGCAGATCGATAGATCTCTGACTCCGTCTGACTTTTTACAGAGCGCCTGATGAGTGCTTTGATCCGTGCTGAGAGCTCCCGAGGACTGAAAGGTTTAGTGACATAATCGTCTGCGCCCAACTCAAGTCCCAGGACCTTGTCAGTTTCGTCCACTTTGGCAGTCAAAACCAGAATAGGCGTATCCGATTCAGCTGAATAGACCCGGATGAATTCATCTCCTCTCATTTTCGGCATCATCATATCCAGAACGATGCAGTCTGGTTTTTCACTGCGGGCGACGTGGAGGGCTTTCTGCCCATTGGAGGCTGTCACAACCTGGAAGCCTTCCCCGCTCAAATAAGCCTTGAGCATGTTAACGATATCGGGATTGTCATCCACTACCAGAATTTTTTTTACCATAGTTCCTCAATAGTTACCTGTAAGAATTATACCGGTATCCATGCTTATGTTGAGAGAGCCGGACAGGCTTCAAGGTCCGGCTCTCATTGGGGGGAAAGAATTGGGAGAATGCTACCGTTGCTGCTGATCTGGGATGAAATTCCCGCCCCGTAGGCCTGATAATCTTTCCCCGTTAGCGCCGGATTTTCTTCCATCTTGCATTAAATCACGTCCTCCAGGTCTGAAGAAAGGACCGAACAGATAGCCCTTTTCTAGGCCTTCCAGCAGCCAGTCAGACTGGTCTTGAGAGATCTTTCCATCGGCAAGGGCTTCCTCGATCCTGGCCCGCATTTCCTCCTGCCGGTTGGCTTCCATTTCCGTACGGAATTCTTCCAGGTCTACTCCAGCATCATCAGCCAGCATCTGGATGGTTTTACCGGACTGGAGCTGATCGTGTAGTTCTTCGCGATCCAGCCCCAACAAGTTCGCCAGCGTTTCCCGGGGGAAGGGCACATCTCCTTGCGCATAGGCAATCCCAATGGCACCTATCCCTAAGGCGCCGATAACGAGAGCTCCGATCAGAATGGTTTTGTAAATTGGTTTCATCATTTACTCCTTGTAGTTTAACTCGCTCAACGGTTTGGTTAAGAGGATCTGCTACCAGTGTAGCAGGGACATATTTAGAAACTATTAAGAGGACGTGGAGAAATTATTAAAAAAAGAGGATCGGCTGCTGAATTCTCTACCGGTTCCCATAAACTTGAACTTACGCCTCCTTTACAGGCGGGCGATTCAGCTTTTGAAGCGTGGAGCGGACGAATGGAACCAAGCTAAGGATAAAACACTCAGGTTTAGGGATCGGGAATGGTTTTCAGGGAAATAGTTAACTCAGCACAGGGCTGGTGTGTACGATGCCCACAGAGGTCCGGGTTACGATATAATCTAGGAGAACTTACCCGTTGAGGGATATGACACCATCCACTTCCCATCCGGCTGGTAGCTACCAGCTGGAATACCGTCCCAAATATCAAACCTACCGCTATTTGATGCAGAACCGCATCAACAGTATTCTGCTCGTATCCAGCACGTATGACTCCTTTATTATTGAGGAGGATGCGCGGCTGTCAGACCAGATTTTTGAGGAATTTCATAATCTTAACCTGCGCACCTTGCCGCATATCCTCCGGGCAACTTCGGTTCCCCGGGCCCTGGAGATGCTGGAGGAACGCCAGTTCGATCTGGTGATCACCATGCGCAGGCTGGGGGAGATCAACCCTTTGAAGTTTGCTGAGCAGGTCAAGACCGTCCAGGATATCCCGGTTGTGCTCCTGCTTAACAATTCCTCTGAGCTTCAGTATCTGTCTTCTACAGCTTTGGCAAACAGCCAGATTGACCACACTTTTATCTGGAACGGCAATTCTACAGTCTTTGTGGCCATTATTAAACTGTTAGAAGACCGTATGAATGTGGATGCGGACATTCAGATCGGGGATGTCCGGGTAATCATCGTGGTAGAGGATTCGATCCGATTTTATTCCCTCTATCTGCCGGTGCTTTACTCTGAGATCATGATGCAGACCCAGCGGTTGATCTCAGAAGGAGCCAATGATTATCTTTCCCTGCTGCAAATGCGCTCCCGGCCCAAGATCCTGCTGGCCCGCACATACGAGGAAGCCAGTGAGTATTATCGAATGTATCAGGACAACCTGCTGGGCATGATCAGTGACATCCGTTTTCCCAGGGGAGGGGAATTGGTGGAAGACGCCGGATTTTTCCTGGTGGAGAAAGTCCGCCAGAAATCGCCCACACTGCCGGTGATGTTGCAATCCAGTAAAGAGAATAACCGGGCCCAGTCAGAACGACTGCAGACCTTTTTCGTCAATAAGAACAGCCGCTCTCTGCTGCATGATCTGCGGACATTTATGATGGAGTATATGGGATTTGGCTGCTTCACGTTCCGGATGCCGGATGAGAGGATCGTCGGCATGGCGGAGACACTTTATGAGTTGCGGGAAGAGCTGGAAAAAATTCCTCTGGAATCCTTTGTCTACCACGCCCGGAATGACCATTTTTCTGGTTGGATGGCAGCCAGAGGAGAATTTGAGGTTGCCCGCCAGCTTAAACCCCATAAAGTATCCGCCTATGAGAACAAGGAAGATTTGCGGCAGCTGATCCTGGCTTCCGTGGAAGATATCCTCCAGGAGCGCATGGGGATCATTATTGATTTTGACCGCGATAATTACCACTCCTATTCCCGCTTCATCCGCCTCCGCCCGGGATCCCTGGGAGGCAAGGGCAGGGGGTTGGCGTTTCTGCTTTTCCTGAGGAGCTCTTTTACGGAAGGTTTCAGAAAAGAGTTTCCGGAAGTGGACATCCAGGTCCCGAAAACAGTCGTCATCGGCACAGACGAATTTGACCAATTCATGCGGGAAAACGACCTCAACGATTACGTCGCGGAGAACCATTCCGATAGCGAAATCAAAGAGCGTTTTTTGCAGAGCCGGATAGCTGATGCCTTGTGGGAAGACCTGCGCTACATTTATAGGGACAAGACCCGCCCGCTGGCTGTCCGCTCCTCGAACATTTTCGAGGATTCCATTTTCCAGCCCTTTGCGGGTGTCTTTGCGACTTATATGCTGCCCAACAGTCACGCCGATTTGGAAGTCCGCCTCGAGCAGCTGGTATCGGCCATCAAATTGGTTTATGCCTCTGCTTATCTGGAACTGGCCCGTTCCTATGCTGAGACGCTGGGCATCTCCCTGGGAGAGCCACGCATGGCGGTGGTTATCCAGGAGGTGGTTGGTGAGACCCATGGGAATCGCTATTACCCCACTTTTTCAGGCACGGCATCCTCCTACAATTATTATCCTCTTGGCAATCACCTTCAGCCGGAGGACCGGATTGCCTTTACGGCACTCGGTCTGGGCAAAACAGTCGTTCAGGGTGGAATGTCGCGTCGCTTCAGCCCCAAGCGCCCTGATGTGAATATCTATGGCAGTGTGGAGGATGTGATCAAGAGCAGTCAGAGCAGCTTCTTCGCGATCGACCTTTTTCAGCAGAAGGAGATCGATCCGGAAAAAGGCGAATCCAATTTCATGTTAAGCTGTTCGCTGCGGGATGCCATTGAGGATGGAACACTCACCGAAATTGCTGATACCTATGACCCCCAGGGAGGCCGATTGAACAGTGGTTTTTGGGATGAAAAGACCGGCGCCCCTGTAATCACCTTCAATCGCCAATTGAAATTCAATACTTTCCCGCTGGCTGGCATCATCAATCGAGTGCTGCAGATCGGTGAAGAAGCCATGGGCTGTCCGGTGGAAGTGGAATTCGCAGGCAATATTTCCAGCGAGAAAGATAAAGTATCCACCTTCCGGCTGCTGCAGCTGCGGCCATTCCTGGAGCACGAAGAAAGCCTGTTGATTGATGATGTGGATGTTCCGGAGGAGCGCCTGCTGGCCTCTTCCTCGGTGGTGTCCGGCCACCGGTCGATCCAGGATATTCAGGATATCATCTATGTCAAACCAGGAGATTTCGACCTCACCAAAACGCTGGAGATGGTTGATGAAATTAGAGTCCTGAACCGCAGTCTGGCCGAGAGTGAAAAACCTTATATTCTGATCGGGCCGGGCCGGTGGGGGACCTGTGAAAGACATCTGGGCGTTCCCGTGATCTGGTCGGATATCAATGGAGCCCGGGTAATCATGGAGGTTGATCTGGAGGATTTCCAGGTGGACCATTCCCAGGGCAGCCATTTTTTCCATAATATCTCCTCGGCTGGCATTCCCTATTTTTACATCAAATACAACTCCGAGAGCGATTTCCTGGATTGGGATTGGCTGGAAGGGCTGCCAGCCAAAGCAGAAACCACTTACTTCCGCCATGTTGGCACAAAAGAGCCGCTGACAGTGATTGCCAACGGCAGAAAGCGTTCCGGGAAAGTGGTGAAACCTTAATTACCCGTGATGAAGATAAAAAAAGAGAACGTCGTACCTGGCATTTAAGATTTCATATGCACATCCAGCTGTGGAAACGGCAGTTGGATGTTCTCTTTTTGGAGCGCATTGTACAGCGAGCTATTGACCCTGTCGAACATACGCCGGGTGTCGACGTATGACTCCAGCCACCAGCGCACCCGGAAGATCAAGGCGGATTCCCCAAATTCAAGGAAAAGCGCTTCCACCGGGTGATCAGGGAGCACGCCCTCCACGCCACGGACAGCATCGATCATCACCTGGCGGGCTTTTTCTATGTCGCTTCCATACGCGATCCCAACATGGATCTGAAGGCGGTACTGATCGTTTGGGTAGGCATAATTCACTACCAGACTCTTCCCAATCTGAGAGTTAGGAACAACTACCATGCGGTTATCCCGGGTGCGGATGCGTGTACTTCTGAGCCCGATATCGACCACGTCACCCCAGGTATCCAGATCTAGCAGCTCAATTCTATCTCCAATCCGGTAGGGACGGTCCAGCATAATCATAAATCCGTTAATGGTATCTTCCAGGGTGTTCTGGGCAGCCAGGGCTACTGCCAGGGAACCAATCCCCAGTGTGGTTACCATGGCTGTGATGTTAATATCAAAATGGGACAGGATGGTAATTATGCCGATGGTGCTGAGCAGAATCAGGAGAACTCGCTGGAAAAACGGGAAAAGCTGTTCATCCAGACTGGCATTGGTTTTTAATGTTACTTCATCTCTGAGCCAGGAGAAGATGTGGGTCACCAAACGCCAGGCAAAGATGAAACTCACCAAAAAATATAGAACAAAAAATCCTTCTGAGATCCAGAGATTCCACTCCTGGGGAAGGAAATCCAACCTGGCCAGGGCAGTATTCAGCGCAATCACTACAGCCAATAGATAGACCGGCAGCCGGGTAGCTTGGAGAACCTGGTTATCAAGTGTGGTCTTGGTCCTTTTTGTGATCTGGAAGAGGACCTTTTTGAGCAGAAACGAAATAATGATTCTACCTAGCAAAAGCACCAGAAGCAGAATCACGGCAGAGATGCCTATATCCAGCCATTGGCTTGTCGTTAAACCCCAAAAGATGTGATCCATAATCTCTCCTATTGTAAGAAGGGCCAAGTTTGAATTATCTACCATACACCTGCCGGGGAGCCAGCAGTTCCGGGTAGGTTTCCAGCAGGTCTCGCCGGAGAGAAAAACAGGCATGGCACTCATCCACATAAGATTCTTGTGGCGTTAATCCCAGCTCCTCGATCAATCCAGTTGGACCTTTTCTGAGCAGCGGCCCGCAGATGGGATGCTGGTCTGGTTGGTACTCGGCCATGATCCTGGACAAGGACTCTTTCCAGAAATTCCCAATACTGAGGCCCTGGCAGATATGGATATAGCCGTAGGGGTCGACGTGTACCCGGGAGGGCGAGACCAGGTCCTCATAAGGGCATTCCCGGAATTCGCTCCAGGGGCGGGTTGGCAGCCCTTCTGTCAGGGTGTCCGCGGCCCGGCCCCGGAACTTGGCTCCACCACCGATCAGGGATTCCCCTTTTTCTCCTTGAGGAGAGTCCAGGATCTCCGGTGGATCGATGCAGATGGGGAACGCTGTCAGCCCCAGCTCTTCTCCTATCTTCCTGGCAGTACCTGCGGGGTTATCCATTTCATCCCCGTAATGGAATTGATCATCACTGACTGAAAGAACGCTGAGCCCGGCCTGAACCAGCGGCTCCAGCCACAACCTGGCATCTTCCTCAGCCAGCGCGCCATAAGCATTGGAAACAATGCCCACCTCAAAGCCGTATTGATACGCTTTTTTGACACTTTCCAGCAGCAGGGGGTAATAGAGCATCGGCTCACCGCCCTCAAAATAGATCATCTTCACGGTTTCGATCTTCTGTGTTTCCCGAAGAACCTCATCCACCTGTTGGATGGTGAAAGTGCCGGGAGAGTCGGGTCCGCAATACAGAAAACAATGATCGCATTCAAAGTTGCAGCGGTAGGTAAGTAAAAAATGGATTTCAGTTAACATGAGCAGCTCTCCCGCTCGAATTCACTCATTCGGTAATCGACCCAGGTTCCAAAAGCAGCATAATTGAGGAATAAAAAAACCCTCCCACGTAATAATAGATCAGGTCACAAAGTCCCGGGTCAGCGCCGAAAGGATGGATTCGCGGATGGCTTGATCGGGATTGGATTTTTTCGGCACCAGTTCAAGACAGGCAGGGTCGAAATTGTATTCATCGCGCCATGCCTGGTGATTTTTAGCAAGCTTCCGGATGCTTTCTCCGATATACCTCACTTCCCGATCTGTCATGGTGGGGTGCAGGGAAACTCGGATCCAGCCAGGTTTTTTTGAGTAATCTCCCTGACCGATCATCTCTACTATTTCTCTTGATCGTCCGGGATCGATGTGCAGCAGGTAGTGTCCATAAGTCCCAGCGCAGGAACATCCGCCCCGGGCCTGGATGCCAAATTTATCGTTGAGAAGCCGGACGCCGAGGTTGAAATGCAGGTCGTCAATATAGAATGAGACCACGGCCAGCCGATCCCGGTGCTGTTGGGCCAGGATGTGCAGGTTGGGAAGGGGAGAGATAAGATCCCAGAGAAGATCCACCAGGTGGTGTTCCCGGGCCAGGATGCGGTCAACTCCCATTTCCTCCTTGAGGGAGATACACATGGCGGCTTTGATGGTTTGCAGAAAAGCCGGTGTGCCCCCGTCTTCCCGGGCTTCGATGTCATCGACATATTTATGTTCTCCCCAGGGATTGGTCCAGTCCACGGTGCCGCCGCCGGGCTGATCCGGGGCGGTGCGATTGTAGAGAGAGCGATTGAAGATCAGCACTCCTGAGGTCCCTGGACCGCCGAGGAATTTATGAGGAGAAAAGAAGATTGCATCCAGGTCACCGCCTGGGATGTCCGGATGCATGTTGATATCAACATAAGGCGCCGCACAAGCAAAATCCACAAAACAATAGCCACCTTCCCGATGCATCAGCCGGGCTATCTTGTGGTACGGTGTGCGAATACCGGTCACGTTGGAACAGGCTGAGACCGAAGCGATCTTGATTTTCTTATTCTCATATTTCTCTAGCAGCCTGTCCAGGGCCTGGAGATCTACCAGCCCGGTTTCATCAGGAGGGATGATTTCTACCTCAGCAATTGTTTCCATCCAGCTGGTTTGATTGGAGTGGTGTTCCATGTGGGTGATGAAAACCACTGGTCGGTCCTTCTCGTCGATCTTGGTTTGAAAATCAGGGTTCACCTTCAGTCCCAGGATGCGCTGGAATTTATTGATCACACCGGTCATTCCTGAGCCACAGGTAAGGATGAGATCGCCCTGTCCGGCATTGACGTGCTTTTTGATCAATTCCTGGGCTGTATGATAGGCATGAGTCATGGCCATGCCGGTAGTGCTGGTCTCGGTATGGGTGTTGGCGACCAGGGGCATGATCTCCTCGCGAAGGCGGTCCTCGATTGGACCATACAATCTTCCGCTTGCCGTCCAGTCGGCATATACCAGGGGGATATGATTCCCGTCTGGTGAAACCAATGAGTGGTCAATGCCAATGATGCCTTCTCTGAATTGGTTAAAGAAATCTTCCATATAATTCATCCTGTAGCTACCTCTCCCGCATAGTATGCCGCTGGATCCTGGAGGACCGCGTTCAGGTATGCTGCGGTTTCCTCTGGGGAGCGCAGCCGGTGAAATCGGATGTGCTGAAATTCCGGGGCTGCCATCATTCTTATTATATTCTTTCTTTTTCTTCTGTAAGAGGTAATCGTCCAGAGCACGATGGATTCTTTGCTGAATAACATCTGCAAGGTTTCTCGATTCCCGGTGCCGGGCCAGAGCTCTTCTTTCGATATCAATCGCTGTATCGCACGGGAAACAGCCTGCCAGAGTGTGCGAGGAAAGCTGAAATCAAGCCAGAGCACCACCTCCACCTGCTGCCACTTGACAGGTGTGGTCCGGGAATAATTGCCATCCAGGACCCAGCGATCTCCCTCCAGGGCTTCGGCCAGTCTGGAAAACAAGACCTTATCTCCCAGGGGCTTCCAATTCGGACCCCAGAAAATGGCATCCATCTCAATAAAGGGGATATTCAAGATCTCTGCCAGCTGGCGGCCAAAGGTTGTCTTGCCGCTGCCGCTGGTGCCGATGACGTTTACTCTCATCAGGTTGATCCTTTTCAATGCAGGAAGAACACAACTAGCGCCTATTGTAGCTTAATCCAAAAAAAATGCGCCGCAGTGGTTGCCGGGCGCATTCTTTTTTTTGACCCTCAGTTTTAAGGTTTCCAGACTTCCCAGACCCTGCCGACCAGATCAGGACCTGGGCTGAGGGTGGTATCACCAGGTTCCCATCCAGAAGGAGTGACCTCGCCAGTCCGAGCCACGTGCTGGAAAGCTTTCACCTGGCGGAGCAGCTCGGCCGGGTTGCGGCCTACTTCAGGGGTGAGTACTTCCATAGCCCGGATGACAAAGTCGGGATCGATGATAAATCGTCCCCGGATGTCCACGCCGGCGGCTTCATCATAAACACCATAGATGGAACCGATCTTCCCACCCCCGTCAGAGAGCATGGGGAAGGGCACACCACCGTCGACCATTTTGGAGAGTTCCTCTCGCTGCCAGATCTGGTGAACAAATCGGCTGTCCGTGCTGAGGGACAAGACTTCAACATCCAATGATTTGAATTCGTCATAAAGGGCAGCGACCGCTGCCAATTCTGTCGGTCAAACGAAAGTAAAATCACCCGGGTAAAAACAGAGTACAATCCACTTGCCCTTGTAATCGGACAGTTTGACCGGTTTAAAACCTTCCCCTGCGATGAATGCGCTGGCTTCAAAATCAATGGCTTCCTTACCGACTTTTGCTAACATTTTTTTCACCTCCTGGATGACACTGGCGCCTGAGCTCGTTTCCGGCGCGGCTTCGCTTAGAATTGGTCCTTTTACGGGTTTGACACATCCGTCTTTTAAATTGGACATAGTTTCTCCTTTACCGATAATGGGGGAGAGGGTTGATATATTTGATTATACTACCGAGCGGAATTCGGGAAAAAAAGGATCCATAATTTAGGATATGCGTCCGCCAGAATGATCAAGTGGATGAATCTTCGAGCAATCGGTTGGGTTCCGGGCGGATGCGCCTCAAATAACACAGCAGGGGGATTGCCCCGGCTGTCATTAACAGCACAAATACCAGATGTTTTAGGGTTCCCGGAGCGTAAGCAAAAATATCAAAGCTGAGATTTCCTGTGGTATGAAGCAAAGCCGCTGCCAGTACGCTACGATGGTTCCCGTAATAACACCAGGCGGAATATACAGAACTGGAGATCACAAACCCAATAAAGATCAGAAAATCGACCCCGAACCCCATTTTGATCTGGTTTGACCCTACAACCCAGAAGAGGGGCAGGTACCAGAGGGTATGGATCACACCTGTTACCAGCGCACTGACCGGAAGAGAGAAGTATTCCCCTAATTTGTCCTGCAGGTAGCCCCGCCAGCCGATCTCCTCCACTCCCGCCTGGAGGAAATATAAAAAGATGACCAGGGGGATGGTGTTAGATTGCCCAAGCACTTCTTCTAGAAAAGGGGAATTCGGGGTCGGAGCGCCAAACAGTTTGCTGATCCCGATAGCGGTTGCGTGCAGGACTGGCCAAAGGGTAAGGATGATCAGAATCCAGGAGGGGCGGATCCTGCGCAGTTCATAGATCCGGTTCCGGAAATCCTGGAGATCATCTTTTTCTCTATTGATGTAAGTGAGAAAGATGGCTGCCAGACCAGGACCAAAAGCGCCTAACAGCACTCCGACCAGCAAATAGGGGGAGGACTGGTAATCCCTCCCTGTGATTGCTACCGGGATCCACACTGCCCAGGAAAGGCTAAATCCGATCAGCAGAAATGACCAGGGAAAACTGCCGGATCGATCGGTCATGCTTCTTGAGACAGGGAAGATCCTTCTTTGGGTTCACGCCTGCGCAGGCCAACAAAACCCCCCAGGCCAGCAAATACGAAAGAGAGCACCACGATGCCGAGGACAAGAATATCAAGTCCGAGCAGAAAATATGCGGTAACTCCGCCGACCAGAAAACCATTGAAAGCCGCAAACCAGACATCTTCCGAGTCCATCACCCTGGTAGTAATCAGCCCTCCTATAAAAAGGCCGATCAAACCCGAAATGACCCCTGTGATCAGCTGGTAACGTGCGGAAGTATCCCCAGCCAACCAGAGGATATAGAGGATAACCTGGGCAGAAGAAAAAGTACCCAGAAAGGACAAGAATCCGGCAATGATAATTCGCATGATGGTTGTGGTTTTACTCATACCCTTAATCATAAACGATTTTTTTGTCGGAAGTTAACAAATTTATTAGGGGAGATTCCACCCTCATCATCCAGGAAAGGCTGACGTTTCAGGGCATAGTCAGATTGGATTTCTCACACAACAGCCTGAAATCATGACAATCGTTCCTGTCCAGCGGGTAACCGGAGTGATATGCGACCAGGGTATGCGGGGGGATGCAGCGGACCTGCACTCCCCCTATCTTCATCTCATGGATCTACCAGGAAATAAAAACAGACCACGTCAAATTGAGGTGGCCTGTTCTTTGATTCGGATGGGATCGATCTATCCAAATTTATAGGATACGCCGAAGCCGCCCCGGGGATTTTTCCAGGACACATTCTGGTAGGGGCAGAGCACCCGGCAGGTACCGCATTCCACACAGCTCTGGACGGCGATCTGCACAGTGCGACCGTCTTGGGAGCGGTAAGCTCCCACAGGGCAGAAATCGATACAGGGTTGATTTTCACATGCCTGGCAAACCGCAGGATCGATAATTGACAGGTGCAGCTCGTGCTCATCGGTGAAATATTTCAGCGACATTAACATGTCGTCCACATAAACCTGGGGAAGCTCGCGCTTGTTTTCAGTATTATTTTTTGTCATATGAGCTTTCCTTTTTCCTTTATTAGATACCTGTAATTGCTCTGCCAAAAGCGACCAGATCACCTACTGCCTTGAGCAGAGGGCGGCGCCGGGTCAGGGAACGGAAGATGTCCTTGTACAATTTTCCCTTGGGTTTACCAAATCCTGTGAAGAACATGCCCAGGGCATCATTCAGGAAGGTCGGGTAGATGTCCATAAATTCTGGATGATTAGCCAAGAAGGCGGACATTTTCCGGTACTGCTTGAGGTCCTTGAGCACGAAGGTCTCATTCAACCGCTTCTGATATCCTGCCAGGGTTTTCGCTGAAAAATCATTCTTCTTGTGGGCTTCAATGGCAGTCAAGGCCGCCTGTTTGCCGGCGGTGATGGCCATGTTGGTTCCTTCCCAGTGGATGGCATTGACCATCGAGGCAGCATCCCCGGCGACCATGGCTCCATCCGTGTAGAGTTTCGGCAAAGTAGTCCAGCCACCTTCAGGGATCAAATGGGCTCCGTACTCCATCAGCTGTCCATCCTTGATGATGGGAGCGATGGCGGGGTGTTCCAGATAACGCTGCAACAGCTCGTAAGGTTTGATTTGGGTTTCCTCGAGTGCATCCAGCGTCACACCAACTCCCATGGAAAGGGCATTGTTGGTGGTATAGAGGAACCCCAGCCCGGGCATACCCAGGGAGACATCGCCGATGACAGAGATGGCCAGGCCGTGTTTGTTGTCCAGCAGGCCAAGGCGGGCATTGATATCCTTGGCGGGCAGGGAGATCAGTTGTTTAACTGCCAGGGCGGTTTTGGAAATTTTCAGGTCGTGGTCGATCAGCCCCAGTTTCTGGGTCAGCAGGTTATTTACCCCTTCACAGATAATCACTACCGGGGCGTAAACGTCCCCTTCCGGTCTGTCGGTCTTTACCCCGATTACTTTAGCGTCCTCATAGAGGAAGTCGGTTACCAGGGTCTTGGGGATGAAAAAAGCCCCTTCAGCGGCAGCCTGTTCAGCCCACCAGGGATCAAACTCTGCCCGTAGGGCCACGTAGGCATCGATCGGGTCGCTGTTCACATAGCCGCCCTGCACGGTGGCCTTGACCATCCCGTCCTCAGAGAGAAACCAGAATCCGGTTTCCGTGACCGGGCGTTCCAGGGGGGGCTTGCGGTCGAAGAAGTCGGGGTAGATATCGAGCAGGGCGTGAGTATAGAGGGCCCCACCGAAATAGTTTTTACTGCCGGGTTTGACACCGCGCTCAATCACGGCAACTTTCAAACCCGACCGGGCAACGATGGCGGCCGCGGTGGAGCCAGCCATGCCGGCACCTACGACAATCACATCGTATTGTAACTTGTCTTTGCTCATGACGATGCTCCTTTCTGGGCCCGGAGTTGCTTGATCATTTCCGGGATGACCTCATAAAGGTCGCCCACAACACCCAAAGTGGCGACTTCAAAGATAGGGGCGTTGGGATCTGTGTTAATGGCCAGGATATAGTCAGAATCCTGCATGCCGACCTTGTGCTGGATAGCGCCGGAGATACCGCAGGCGACATACAGCTTGGGGCGAACATGTTTCCCTGTTTGGCCTACCTGGTGGGCGTAATCGATCCAGCCGCCGTCCACTGCAGCCCGGCTTGAACCTACCACACCGCCCAGTTCATCCGCCAATTCCTTGATCAGTTTAAATCCGTCCGGGTTGCCCAGGCCTTTGCCGCCGGAAACGATGATGTCGGCGTACTCAAGGTTGAGCTGGGCATTATTATCCTTGATAAATTCCACCAGTTTGGCTGCCATCATTTCCGGTTTGACCTCAAACTCCTCCTCGAGAATCTCTCCTTCAGCTTTTGCGTTGCGAGCAGGGGTCTCGAATACTCGGGGACGGACAGTTGCCATTTGAGGCAGGTGGTCTTTGCAAACAATGGTGGCAATCACGTTGCCACCAAATGCCGGGCGGGTAGCCAGCAGTAATTTCTTCTCGATTTTGCGGAAGTGTCCCATCTCCAGCTTGGTGCAGTCAGCCGTCAGGCCGGTTTTTAGTGAGGTTGCCACTGCCCCAGCCAAGTCACGGCCCAGGGTGGTAGCGCCGATTAAAAAGACCTCTGGCTGATATTTTTTCACCAGATGGGTCAGGGCTTCGGCGTAAGGGCGGTTGAGGTAATGCTCAAAGGCAGGACTGTCGATCTTGTGGATTCGCTGAGCTCCATACTGGATGGCTTCCTGAGCGATATCCGTGACATTGTGTCCCACAAGGATGCCTTCCACTGAGGTTTCTTCACCGCTGGCCTGCAGTTCATCAGCAATCTCAGAAACAAGCTGGTTGGCCACACCGAGAAGTTCGGCGGCCACTGGGTGCATCTTGCCTTGGTTCTGTTCAATGAATACCCAAAAACGTCTGGTCATTTCAGTTCCTCCAGTAGGGAGGCCACGGATGAATTGGAGAGCATCTTCCCTAGGATAATCTCCACGGCGCCGGACAGGCCCTGTTCTGCAACGCTAATTGTCTCTGCTGGTTCGTGCGCTTCCGGCGTTCCTGACTTAGCCACCATGGTGGGGGAGCCACTCAGACCGATCTGGTTTTCATCATATGCCAGGGGCTCGTCAGCGGACCAGACCTCCGGTATAAATTTCAGGGAGGTGATCAGGTCCGGCAGGGCAGCGTAAGGGATCTCTGCGATGGCCTTCTCAGCGGTGAGAGCTGCCGGCAGGCTGGTTTGAATGATTTCCTTCCCGCTTTCGGTCTTGCGGACGATTACGGCATACTTTTCATCCACATTGATCTCACTGATTTCCACTGCATAGGTGATCAAAGGCAAGCCCAAGCGTATGGCCGCTCCAGGTCCTACCTGGGCGGTATCACCATCGATGGCTTGTTTGCCGAAGAAGACTAAATCAACTGGATCATCCTGATCGATCTTCCGTATGGCTTCTGCCAGCACATAGGAGGTAGCCAGTGTGTCACTGCCGGCAAATTTGCGGTCAGAGATCAGAATTGCTCTGTCCGCACCCATTTCGATGCATTCTTGGAGGGCTTCCTTTGCGGCAGGTGGTCCCATGGTGATGACGGTCAGTTTGCCGTCCAGCTTGCGCTTCCATTCCGCTGCAGCGGCAACGGCGTGAGCGTCATAGGGATTGAGTATTGCTGGGACCCCCTTCCGGATCATACTCCCGGTCTCAGGATCGATGCGGATATTCGTTGTATCAGGTACCTGTTTGATAGATGCCAAAAGATGAATCATTGTCCTCCTCAAATAGGAAAAGAATTCCTTTTCTAATTTGTTTATCACTCCAACCTTGTTGAGTTTACCACAGCGTTTTGAATAGGAAAATGGTAATGAGAAACACCTTGTAAGAAATGTGAGCGGTCCAGCCGCAGATTGAAGTTACTATAAAGAACAGGGGGTGATTTCCATGACCAAAAGGACCCCCCCGAGATGAAAAAACAGGGATTGTGTTGTTCTGGACACAATCCCTGTTTAAGTGCTACAAGATGTGGAAAATCCTACTCAATTAGGTACTTACCCTCGCGCAGGCTGATGGAGATACCGACCATCAGTGCCAGCAAACAGGCGCCCGCAATGATCAATGCGATTATTTTCACTGATCCGCCAGTTGCTGCCACACTGATTATCAGCGGGGCAACCAGCAGTGAAACCAGGTTGACCACTTTGATCATGGGGTTGAGGGCGGGACCGGCAGTATCCTTGAGAGGATCCCCCACTGTATCGCCGATCACACTAGCCTTATGGCGATCAGAGAACTTACCGGTATTGTTTGCCGGATCCGAAGGTTCGTCCTCGATCTGTTTTTTGGCATTATCCCAGGCGCCGCCTGCATTGGCCATAAAGACCGCCAGCAGCTGACCGGTCACGATGATGCCTGCCAGGAAGCCGCCCAAGGCTCGCACGCCGATCAAAAAGCCCACGATGATAGGCACCAGGATTCCGAGCATGGCAACTACGATCAGCTCACGCTGGGCTGCGCTGGTGCAGATTCGCACCACGACATCATAGGCAGGTTTGACAGTGCCTTCCATCACGCCGGGGATCTTGAATTGCTTGCGGACTTCCTCGATGATCAATCCGGCCGCGCGCTCAACAGCCCGTAGCAAGATGGAGCTGAACAGGAAGGGCAGGGCTCCACCGATAAGCAGACCCACGAAGACCATCGGGTCAGCGATGTTCAAGCCCTCTGCTTCCAGGCCGGTGACCTCGATGAAGGAGGCGAATAGGCTCAGCGCCGCAATTACAGCCGAGGCGATGGCAATGCCTTTGGTGATGGCTTTGGTGGTGTTGCCCACACTGTCGAGGGTGGCCAGGGTTCGCTGGCTTTCGGGATCCTGAAAATCCTCTTTGGACATCTCGGCGATACCGCCGGCGTTGTCCGCCAGTGGGCCGAAGGCGTCCATAGCCAGGTTGTTGCCCGTGTGGGAGAGCATGCCGATACCCGCCAGGGCAACAGAGTACATGATGAAGATGAACTCATGACCAGCCGGGGCAGGTTCGAAGCTGCTGATGATCAAACCGATCACCAGCATGCCGAGCCCGGCGAAGATACCGTTTTCGATCTTCTTGGATTTGATCGCCAAATAAATGCCCATCCCCACACCAATCACAATTGATACCCCGATGATAATTGGCACCAGCGCAGCCGGAATCGCGACTGAATAGATTCCAACAGCAAGGATGATGCTGAGCACGATGATCATCACCGCCCAGACCGTGCTTTCGTAACCTATGGCAATACCTGCCAGGATAATGGTGGCCTCGCCTGTTTTGGCTGAGCGCACCAACCGATTGACGGATGGTGTCTCACGTTCTGTGAACAGGGCAGTATATTTGTTAAACCCGACAGCCAGCAAGATGCCCGACGCGGTGGCTGCAAAAAGCCTCAAATCATGGGCATAATAAATGGCCAGGAAGAAGAAAGATACGGTTGAAATGATGGATGACAGGTCGTAGGAGAGGTCCATGGCCCGGAAAGCATCTCCTTTGGTGGGCCACAAAGAAACAGCGTAGGTTCCGATAATGCTGGAAAATACGCCGATGGCCCGCACCAGGAGTGGGAAAACGATCCATTTTAAGCTCTGGGTGGGATCGACCTGCATCACTGCCAGGCCGAGGATCATGGCGGAAACAATCGTCACCTCGTAAGACTCAAAAACATCCTCTGCCATGCCGCTGAAATCGCCCACATTGTCCCCGACCAGGTCGGCGATGGCTGCAGCGTTGCGGGGATCATCCTCCGGAATACCGGCTTCGACCTTGCCTACCAGGTCTGCGCCCACATCGGCAGCTTTGGTGTAGATGCCGCCGCCGACCCGCATGAACATGGCCAGCAAGGTGCCGCCAAAACCAAAGCCCAGCAGGACTTCGGGGGCGTGTTTTCCGTAGAGCAAGAAGATGATCGTGCCGCCCAGTAAACCCAGGCCATCTGCCAGCATGCCGGCAATGGTGCCGGAGCGGTAAGCCACACGCAAGGCGCCCTGGAAGGAGCCCATGCGGGCCTGATTGGCCACCCGGACATTGCCGCGTGTGCCTATCATCCGCAGGCCGATCTGTCCAATGGCCAGGGAGCAGCTGGCGCCGAGCAGCAGGGCTGCGCCGCGACCGATGGAGATTGCCAGGGGCGAGTCAGCCAGATGGGCAGTAAAAAACAGGACAATCGCCAGGACAAAGGCAAGAGGGATGACCACTTCCATTTGTTTGTTTAGATAAGCAATTGCACCTGTCCTGATCGCGCTAGAAATTTCCTGCATCCGTTCTGTGCCGGGATCCTCTCGCAGTACCTCGCGGGCAAGCAGCCAGGCATAAACCAGGGCAGCGATGGCTGTGAGCAAGACGGCACCGAGACCGATCTGTTCAAACAGGGTTGCGTTCCGTAAGGTTTCTAAACCTCCCATCATTCCTCCATTCAATCTAAAGTTAAGTTGACATGAGAACTTGCAAGCATAAACCACTTGCTGAGTAAGCGGAGAAGGAAATATTCATTTCTTGGGCTCGGGATTCGTTTCGGAAAGAAAGGAATAGTATTGAGCTCCGGGTGTGTCAGTTCAGGTTGTTCAGTGATCAGCTGTCCTTGTGTAATTGACGAATGACTGCAATCTTGCGGCATATCTTTTTAATTCGATCTGTTCCAGGCGAGTGTGTGATCTGCCCGCTACTTAAATAGTACCCGAGAACGGCCAAGTAATTGGAGTTTCAATGTCTGCTACTTAAATCGCATAAGTAAAATTGATAGCAATCGCTGGAGATTATTCATGAATTATAATGATTGTCTGGAATTCCGCAAGTCCATATATTACCAAGATGATGAATTCTTGGCTAAAAGTCATCTAGATACAATTTTATCTTATCCATTAAACCTGTATTTCTGTCCAGATAGCCAGAATTCTACCATCATCACGGTAGGAAATCCTATGTATTTGAAAAGCCTGAAAAACCAGACACAGACGCCGTTTGGAAAAGATGGGGTGGAGAAGGCCGGTTTCCGGCCCTTCCAGCAGCAGGAAAGAGCATGATCCTCCCGCGATCAGCAGCATCAAGGAAAAGATTAGTTTTAACTGGAACCCACTGAAAAAATGAGAAAAACATCCCCCTGTCAAAGCTGAGAGCACTGTAATGAATGCTCCCGATACCCCCCAGCTTCCGGGAGATGGATTTCCCTTTCCCCCACCATGGTCATCAATACAGCAATGATGAAAATCAACCGTGCTCGGAGCTCAGGGATCAGAACCCGGATTGGCCCACTCTATCTTGCTTTACCCCCCGGAGCGGATCCCGTAAATCAGAAATAGGATCCCGGGGATGAGAACGACCAATGAGAGCAGATAAGGGACCATAGCGCGGGAAAAATCAGCGGTTGTAGGCCCCTGGATCACCAGCACGAGAACTACTGCCGCTGTAACAATCAGGGAAAAGCCTCCTCCGAGTTTTGCCCAGCGCCAGGCCAGTGCCAGCCCGAGAATGCTGATGAACAACAGGATTGGGGGCAGCGCCTCTACAAAAGTGGTTCCTTCCACCTGATAGGGATCGGCTACGCCAGTCGTCAGCCAGGACCAGGCATAACCACCAGCCATGATCAGAGCGAAAACAATGACCGGCGCGGACCAGACCCGGGCAACTAACCGGATCCATTTGGGAGCCGAGTCAAGAGGGGGGGAGGTCTCGTTCATTTCAGTTACTCCTTTCTTAGCAAAAGTTTATCTTTCAGCCAGCGGCTAGGTTCTCTGTAGGTCATTGATCAGGACAGATCGAAAATCAAATCATGCGGGTGATTATGCAAAATCCGGATATTAAATCTGAGGGTTTACCCTGCGAACATGGGATCCTTCCGATTTTTTGTCTGCAGCCCTTGATTGTGGGGTACGATGGAGGGTTCAGGGGAGTGTATTACACCTTGCTGCCTTGTTTGTTCTGCAGGGCTTGATTGTTCTCGGCGAGTATGACTTGTCTCTCCTCTTCAGTATACCTTAAAGGGAGTGTGTTAGGATTTTTTCCAGCAGAGCAGCAAGGATTCGATCTTCAATTATTTAGCTGGTGTGAAGCCCTGGTCAGACCCGCAGGAAATTGTGAGTGATTTGATCCAGGAAATCCGACGCCAGCTGAGAGAATCGTCTGCGATTGAACAACGCGAGGAATCCCAAACCGACCACGAGTGCCCAACCCCAGGATGGATGGATCTTCAACAGGGTAATGATCATCGTGCCGTAGACAAGCCCCATGGCAAGCTGCAGGGGAGCTTGTCCATGGGTGAATCTAGCGGCTATACCGGCTATTGCCCATCCTACAATAACAGGCAGGAAAGGCACGAAATCCCAGAGGATCATACAGGTTGATAAGACCAGCGCCAGGCCCAGATCAGCTATCAGGTCAAGGCTACCCAACCGGGTGGGGTTTTCAGTTTTCCGGGCAAACGCCCCATCCAGGCCAATGCTGTGAGAGCGACAATCAGCAGCAATCGATCCTCGCCGCGGGTTATACCAACATAAAGTATAAACAGGACAATTACTGCTCTCGAAGCGGTCAGCAGATCGGCCAGAAGATCCATGCTAACCTCCAGAGTCCAAGGGGAGGGGTGTTTATGGTGTAGTGCTGCTACCCCCCAATCTTAGAGTGGACAGGATTCAGTACCTGTCCAGGCGCGGGGATCCTCCAGCACTAACGGGATCAGCTGTTAATCATTTTCGATTAAGAATCTGGAATGGAGGAAGAGGTCAAATACCTGACTAGTCCTCCTGGCCGGTCCCTTAAATCACAAGGGCGGTTCAGCGAACCGCCCTTGTTTACATTCAATAATTATCGATTACCAGCCATTATTTGGGCGGTTGGAAACCGAAGTTGTAATACAGCTCCTGGCCGGCGTTAAGTTTGACCGTGTACTGTGTGGGCGTGGTGGAGGTTGGGGGCGCTACGGTAGGATTTATTATGATCACCACATACACGCAGTAAGTGCCGGCGTCGAGGTCCGTGAAGACGTAGAAGCCTTTGTCATTCGTCCTGGTAGTCCGGCCGACAACAGCCTTTGAACCACAAGGACCGTTCTGGAGGTTAACCGTCACATTATAGAGGCCGTCCTCATTCCTATCCTTATCACCGTCTCCATTCGTATCCTCCCAGACATAACCGCCGATCTTGCCCATTGCCGGCGGCGGAGTCGGGGTGGGGGCGATGACTGTGATATTCGTATCCAGGTAATCCCCGGCGGTGCCGGTGGAATCCGGGTCCCCCAGCGCGTACCAGTCATCGGTCACCAGAGCCCGGATGGTGAATGTTCCCGGAGTGGTGTAAATGATCCCGGGAGTGATGGCAACCAGATGGCTGGCCCCTGGCGCCATGACCGGAAGGGCTTCCAGTCCGGCAGGATTGGGTGGGCCCCAGCCATAGTGGGGGATGATCACCAGGTCATAACCGGAAGCGGTCAGGTTGCCCTGGTTCTCTACCGTGACATCCAGGGTGACCCACTCGCCAGTCAGCACGGTCGTGGCGCTCAAGGTCACATCCGTGATCACCAGGTCGACTCCCTGAACGGTGATGGTGAGGTCCTCCAGGTCGCCGGCGGTGCCGGTAGAGTCTGGATCCCCCAGGGCATACCAGTCGTCTGTCACCAGCACTCGCAGGGTGAAAGTGCCGATATTGCCGTATAAAACACCGGGAGAGAAGTTGATGGTATGGCTTTCACCCGGCGCCAGATTGGGGATAGCCTCAAAGCCGCCCGGGTTGGGAGGACCCCAACCGTAGTGGGGGATGAGGACAACGTCATAGCCGCTGACCGGGCTGGCACCCTGGTTCTCCACCGTGACCTCAACTTCAACCCAGCTATCCACAGGGATGGTGGTGGCGCTGAGGACCACTTCGGTGATCACCAGCCCCGTTTCTTCGGAGCCGGGCGCAAACTGGTATTCCCAGCCGAAATTCTGGTTCGCCAGGTCTTCGCCTTCTGTCAGGGTGAACTCGATCTGGCCGGGTGCGGGTACGGTGAAACCGCCCGGGATGAGAATGGTGTCGTTGGGCGGGGTCAGAGGGTCGATGCTCAGGCAGTACGTCCCCGCGGTGGGCGGAATGAGTTCAAACTGGTAGCTCCCGTCCCCTGCGGTGAGGGCTGTCTGGGTGACTCCCGGGGCAGCGCAGGTGCCGCTGGCCAGGACAAGTTCAACGCCGGCCAGGGGTCCCTCCCCGGAGTCGATCACCCCGTCAGCGCTGATATCGTTGTAAACGATCCCGCTGATCTGGGAGGTATCCTGGGCTGGAATTACCCCGTTGAATTCAAAGGATCCCAGGTCGCATTCTGATCCATGCGGCCGAGTTTCACCCCGCTGGTCGGTCGGTGGGCAGAGGCCAAAGGAAGTGTCTCTGGCCGGGCTGTTGGGCGCGATGCTGTGGGTCAGGGTGGGTCCGCCGTTGTTCGCCAATGGCCCCAGCAGGGGATCGTCAGTGACCATCCCCCCGCAAGACCCATCACCGTTGATGTTCATGCCCAGGATCATGCTAGTCGGCGGATAGCTGCAGTCACCTCCCGGGTTATCTGCCACGATCGAACTGTAAACTTCCAGTGTGTTGGAAGCGGAATAGAGTGCTCCTGTGGAGGTGCCTGTGTTCTGTGCGATTGTGGAAAAGCTGATGGTGAGGTTGCCTGTATTGGCAATTGCCGCACCGCTGTCATTGATGGATAATGTCGTGGAATTGCCGGATATCGTGCTGTTGGTAATGGTCATCGCAGCGCCGGAGGCGTTGGTAATGGCACCACCTGAAAGGCTGGCGATATTGCCTACAAATGTGCTGTTGGTGATTGTCGCAGTCCCGTTATTCCAGATGGCTCCCCCGGCTTCATTGGGCTGATTGCTGATATTCACCCCGTTGTTCTGGAAAGAGGTGTTGTTGATAGTCATAGCGCCGGCATTGAAGATTCCGCCGCCGTGTGTTTTGGCCCGATTGTAGTCAAAGACACTGTTGTTAACAGTGAGCGTCCCGTAGTTGAAGATCGCCCCACCTGAATTGCGGATGGTGTCTGTGACATCAACCGGCTCCATGCCCAGGCCGTCATGCAGAGTGAGGTTGTTGAGGGTCAACTCACCTCCCTGAGAGATGTGGAAGAGACGAATGGCGGCTTTCTGGGAGCTGGTGCTGCGGCGGACCGTGGCGCCATTGCCATTGATGACGATTGAGCTGGTGATGGTTGGGGTGCCGTTGTTGCCGTCCACCGTGTTGTCCACAGTTCCGAGTTCATAGACACACCCTGCCTCCAGGTCGATCACATCTATGCCCGGACCATTGCTGTTGGCATCATTGATTGACGTGATCAAAAACTCGGCCGAACAGGGTGGGGGACCGCCCGTTCCTGGCAGGGTACAGCCAGACACGATCAGAGACAAGATCATAAAAAGGGCTGACAAGAAAAGAGTTCTTTTTGAGAGATGCATGGTTTTCCTCCAGGTTACCTTGATGGATAGGTTTTTAGCTCCACTTGCGATCCTGATCGGTGATCTGCTTTGAGAGGATGACTGAAAACTCATCAATTGTCACCTTTGAGCGAAAAATGTCTGAATATCCTTGGCCTCCTAACAGTATAGGAACGAAATGACCTCTAAAAATATTACAGAAAGCGGAATAACTTGATATTTCTAATTTGATAGCAGCCGGAGGGTAACCACTTTCCCGGCATTGTCAGTCGGGCTTCCTGAATCTTGCTGTATAGCTCCAGAAGTTTCCGCTGATATCTTCCAACAAATAACCAGCTTTTTGGCAGCGCCGGGTGGTGGTTGCTTTCGGTGGATAATCCGGGTCGATGATCAGTTCGGCAACAGCCAGGATCCCACCCGGTTTTAATGCCCGATGGATTTCAGCCAGCACCCGGGCCTGGTCAGGAATCTCAGGGAGCACTGTGATCAAGTAAACCAGGTCCAGTTCCCCATCCCCGAAGGGCAGCTCATCAGCGCTGGCCTGGTGAAGAGTGATGTTTTGGATGTCCAGATATGCTGGATGGGCGAGCTTCTTCTCCAGCTGAGCCAGCATGGCGGGCTGGATATCGAGTGCTTCTACTTTTCCTTTCGGACCGACAGCCCGGGCTGTAAAGGTCGTGTAAGCACCGCTGCCGCAGCCAATCTCCAGGATGCGCATTCCAGGCTGGATCCCGGCAGCTCGAATGAAATCCTCTGCGGGCTGCATTCCCCGCCGCAGATCACTGTCCAGGAAAATCCCGATAAAGGCCGGGGCTGGGAAATGGAACAGCTTGCGGACAATTCGGATGAGGATCAGCCAGACGATTAATCCACCTAGGACATAAGCGGTGATTTCCAGGATGCGCTGGAGTGACGAGATCACTAGGATTTCCTTTTAAATATACGGAAGAATTTAACTTCATTTAAGCATACCCTAAATTTGACTGATTGGCTTCCCAATTTGGAGGAAATTACCTCTTAACTCTATAAGAAGAAAGAACCACTTCCAAAGAAGTGGTTCTTTCTTGCTGGCGGGGACGACCGGATTCGAACCGGCGATCTCGGCCTTGACAGGGCCGCATGTTAACCGCTACACCACGCCCCCAGCGAAAATTATTCTATCATATCCGCCTTCCCAGTCAAGATAAGTAAACACCAGCCCTCCTCAGAACTCTCCCACTTCCCCAACCCGGAAATATTCCATCAGCATCATGCCGGCCAGGGTGGCGCCCATCAGGATGGCACTCAGGGCCATGGCCTGGCCAAAGTTCGAGGCGCCTGGCCTTCCTAAGAGGCGGTAGATCACGATCGGCACGGTAGGGTATTCCGGACGGGTGATCAACGAGCTGGCTCCGAATTCGCCGATGGAGATGGTGAAGGCAAAGGAAGCGGATACCAACAGGGCTCGCCCCACCAGGGGGAGGTCGATCTCCCGGACCACCTGGCGGGGGGAAGCTCCCAGCACCGCGGCAGCCTGCCGCAGTTTGGGCTGGATGCTGGACAGGGCCGGGGTTAAGCTGCGGACCACGAAAGGAAAGGCCACCAGGGTATGGGCGATAGGCACCAGGAGGGGTGAGGTCCTTAAATTCAAGGGCGGCTGATCCAGCGCTACCAGGAAACCCAGCCCGAGAGTAACTGCCGAGGTCCCCAGCGGCAGCATCAAGATCGGGTCGAGGATCTTGTCAATGAACGTCAGTTCTTTTTTGGACAGGGACCAGGCTGCCGGTAATCCCAGCGCCAAAGCCAGGAAGACCGTGATCAACCCATAGCCCAGTGAAACTCCCAAAGCAGTCGATGGCGGCACGTAGAACAGGGATTCCCTGGGCCGGCTGGCCAGGCTGCGGTAGAACGCCAGGGTCAGGGGAGCGCCGGGATCAGAGCCGGTGAAGGATTTGCCTACCAGGGCTGCCAGCGGGCTGAGCAGGAATATCACCAGGGAGGCGATCAGCAGCCCGGCCAGCAGCCGGCTGGGCCGGCTGGCCAGCGGACGCTGGGTCCGGCCCCGGGAGGAAAGCCGGGTTGACCCCTGGATGCGGGCAGTCAGGCGGGTGTAAATGATAGTCAGGATCAGCGTGAATCCCACCTGAAGCAGAGACAGGGTGGCGGCAGCTGGCAGGTTGAAAAGGCTGATGGTCTGGTAGTAAATTTCTACTTCCAGGGTAGCAAAGGTTGGGCCGCCCAATACCAGCACCACGCCGAAGGAAGTGAAGTCGAAGATAAACACCAGCAGGGCGGCCGCCGCCAGGGCAGGCAGAAGCAGGGGCAGGGTGACTTCCCACAAGGTCGCCCAGCGCCCCGCACCCAGCACACGGGCGGCGCTTTCCAGTCTGGGATCAAGGCGGCTCCAATAATCTCCCACCACGCGGAGCACGATGGTGATGTTGTAAAAAACATGGGCGGTGAGAATAGCCCCAAAGGTGTTGACAAACTGGATCGGCGGGGATTCCAAACCCAACCTCTTCATCAATAGGGAGTTGACCCAGCCGGTGGGGCCGAGCAGGGCGTAGAATCCGGCAGCTACTACCAGGGTAGGCATCACAAAGGGCACACCGGTCAGAGCTCGAAGGGGTTTTTTCCCCCAGAACGTATAGCGTCCAAATAAGTAAGCCCCCGGCAGCCCCACTACCAGGGTCAGCAGGGTAGAGAGGGCTGCCTGTTTAAATGTGAAGCCGATCACCTTTGTGATGGACGGTGAGGACAATGTTTCCCTGAGTGCACCCCACAGGCCGGCTTCTCCGCGGGAGAAGCTGAGCTGGGTGATCTTGCCCAACGGGAAGAAGTAGAAGATCCCCATAAAGGCGACCGGGAGGAGCCATAAGAGGAGCCGGGGAGACTTGCTGCTGGTGCGATTGTTTTGGGCCATAATGTTACGTATAGGCAATGTTCTGCAGGGTGATCCTCAGCTGTTTAACGGAGCACGGTTTTGGTCCAGTCGTTGATCCAGCGCTCCCGGCCCTCTGCGATCATGGCCGGAGTGACATCTGCGGTGATCTCCGGCACTTCAAGATATTTCTGGAAGGTCACTTCCAGCTCGGCCTGGCTGTTGACCGGAAAGACGTACATATTGAGCGGGATATCCTCCTGGAAAGCCGGGGAGAGCATATAATCGACCCATTTTTCCGCCAGATCCCGTTTTTCTGTTCCTTTGAGGATGCCCACAAATTCGATCTGACGGAAGCAGGTCCCCGGGGATGTGACTGCAGCGGTGGGCGGTTCATCCAAAGGTTCTTCCGCGAAAAGCACCTCAAAAGGAGGGCTGGAGCCATAGGAAACTACGATAGGGTCCGAACCGCCAGCCTGACTGAATGCGCTGTAGTAGGCGGTTTCCCAGTCGTTAACGATTTCCACGCCGTTCTCCATCAGGGATTCCCAATACTCCAGGTAGCCTTCCTCGCCGAAGTAGCCTACCGTGGTTATCAGGAAAGCCAGCCCCGGGGAGGACGTGGCCGGGTTCTGGACAGTCAGCAGGTCCTTGTACGCTGGCCGGATCAGGTCTTCCAGGGATGTTGGCGGGGCCAGTTCGTGTTCTTCAAAGTAGGATTTTTGATAGTTCAGGCAGACATCACCAAAATCAACCGGCAGGGCCCGATTGGTGGTGTCCAGCTGAAAAACCGGATCGATTTTCTCCAGCAGTGGGGACTGATAGGCTTCGAATATTCCTTCCTCCAGTGCCCGGCTGAGGAAAGTATTGTCTACGCCATAGAAGACATCTGCGAGGGGATTCCCTTTGGACAGGGCGGCTTTATTTACCGCTGTGCCGGTATCGCCTACCTCCAGGAATTGGACTTCGACATTGTTTTCAGATTCAAAATAACTCACTACGGACTCAGAGATTGCAAAAGAGTCGTGGGTCATCACGGTCAGGACCTGCGGTTGGTCGGTTTTGGATTGGCAGGCCGCAGACAGCAGGATGATGGCAGTGATGACCAGGGTGATTTTATTCAGTTTCATAATCAGAAACCTCCTTAGAGGAAGATCTTCGGGTGTGGATCACAGCCAGCAGTCCGCTTTCCAGGTTGATACTGGCTTTGGGATCGGTTAGCTGGTTGCTGATTCCCCGGGTCAAGCCAAACTCTAGCTTCTCATTGTCCAGGGGGTACTGCAATCCCTGGGTGGAGACCCTTGAGCCGCCCGGTTGAAGGGGTAGCAGGGAGAGAGTTTCCCCGGGTTCACCATCCAGCTCCAGGATATCTCCCGGACGCAGCAAATGAACTTCCTCATTCCCACAGATCAGGGTAGCGGGTATCTTCAGCAGGGGATGGGCCAGCAGGGTCAGGTTGCCAAAGGTCATGTCCAGCCGACCGCCGACAGCGCCGTAGATCCAGGCTTCTTTGGCTCCCCGCTCCTGAGCCAGCAGCAGGGCCAGCTCCAGGTCGGTTTGGTCCTTATCTGCCGGGTGTCGGATGACTTCAACGCCCGATTCCTCCCAACTTGCCACCAGGTGTGGATCAGTGGAATCCAGATCGCCTATCAATATATTTGGAGTGACCTTCAAAGCCTGGCAATGCCGGCTTCCGCCGTCAGCGGCGATTACCAGGACAGTATCCAGAAAAACTGGAGGCCGGAGTGGATCTCGATATTCCCCGTTAGCAAAAATTATTGCGCGCATGGTCTTCCTTTGCATTAAAGAGAAAACTCCTCTTTTTGGAGGAGTGTCAATTCAATCAGGCATCCCTCCGCCGGTATGATCCGGATCAGGTTCGCGGGTCGAGGACATTGGTCCTCCTCTCAGCCTTTTTTAGGCTCCCCGTGCAATTTTGCTTGTCAAGCACAGTATAGGACTTCCTCCTCTCCTTGTCAAGGATGGCCCCCTGTGCCTGTCCAGTGTTAGGACCCTGTGCCGTGTAAAACTCCTAATTTTCAGTCTTCAATTTTATCTGGGATTCCATCTTCTCGTGCAGCAAGTGTTGATTCTCTGGAGATAGTTGGCGCATTACCTGGCGGATCACCCGGTAGATCCGTGGTTTAGATGCCGGGACCAGCTGCTTGATCAAGAAAAAGGTTACTTCCTGTTCAGAGCGGGATGCCAAGGCCAGCAGCAGTGCGCTAATTTCTTTCACTAACCCGATTTCTTCTCGCAGCAGGATCTGTGATAATAAGCCAAAGAGAACAGGCAGATTAGCGTAAGAGGGATTTTTTGCGAAGGATTCCAATCCGAAAAGGGCCGCCTGATGGCTCTCTTTTGAGCCGCTGTTGATCAACTCCTCCAGAAAGTGTATGCTCTGGTCTGGTTTTTCACTTGCCAGCCTGGCCATTCCCTCGGTCAGGATCATACGGCGGATACCTTCGGAATTGCACTTTTCCAGCCAATCCCGGATCTTTCTCAGAATTCGATTGGGTTCTTCAGTCGGCAAGATACCTAGCACATGGACTGCCAGCCGGCGGAATTCCACCCAGCGTTCCCTCCACAGGGCGTCCGCCAGGGAATATCCTACCTCGGCGTCTCCTTCGAGCCGTTCTGCAATTTCCCGTTCCAGGGCCTGGATGACAGGTTCTGGGACTTGGTAAGTCCGGAGAGTGAGGAGGGTTGTGGAGAGGTCAGTCTGCCGGACTCGGGCGCTGTAAAAAAACAGCATCTCATGCAGCCGGGGGACAAATATTTCCGCCTGGCCGACGAGTTCCCCCAGCTCAGCAGTTTGAATTTTCAGCCTGGCTGGATTGATGGCTGTCATAAGAGTTGTTCTTGTAATTTTTGCAGTGCGGTGGTTGGATCTGGAGCTGTGAGGATCCGCTTCTGGTCAGCTTCGGGGATGTAAAGACCCAGTTCGGAGGTAAAAGTTTCCAGGGTCCTTGCCCAGCCCAGGCCAAGCAGGATGAAAGGCCTGGTGTCTTTGGGTTTGATCTGTAATTGGGACCAGGTCAGGGCGATCTCCGCCAGCGTGCCAATCCCGCCTGGAAGGGCAATCGCACCGTCGCACTCATCAATTAACACATAGAGCCGCTCTCTCAGCGTTGGGCAGCGCTTTTGCTGAGCCACCCAGCGGTTAGGAGCCACCGGGCGCCAGGCTTCAATCTCATCGCAGGTGACGCCGATGACATGTCCACCGGCTTCTGAGGACCCCCGGGAAACAGCTTCCATGGTGCCGATATACCCTCCGGTTTGGACAGCGAAACCGGACTCCGCCAGCAGCGCTCCCAGCTGCTGGGCTTCCCGGTAAGGGGCGGATCCAGGTTGAGGGAGGGAACCGCCAAAAACAGTAATGGTTTTCATTCAGGTATTATACGCCAAACCCATCCTATCCACGAGTACACCCAACAAATCTCCCAGTCTGCTTCTCACCCCCGCGCATAGACTCACTTTTAGATCTTCAATTTTCAATCTTCATTCTTCAATCTCATCGTGTACAATATCCATGACCTGTTTTTTTTCAGCAGCGGACTCCTTTATGGATATCATCCTCACTCATGAGCGAACAGATTTTGACGGCCTGGCCTCCTTGCTGGGGGCCTATTTGCTGGATCGAAATCTGACCCCGGTCCTTCCCCGGCAGTTAAACCGCAACGTGGAGGCTTTTTTAAACCTTTATGGTGTGGAGCTTCCCTTTGTGGATCCCCGCGACTTGACTGGTGAGGCTATCCAGTCGGTATTCCTGGTAGATACTCAGGCTATGACCAGCATCAAGGGCATGGTTAAGGACCTGCGGGTGAAGGTGATCGATCATCACATCCTCCGCGAGGATATTCCGGAGGATTGGAAAGTCACCATTCGCGATACCGGTGCGACCGTGACAATATTTGTGGAGGCCATTCAGGAGCGGGATATCCCCCTTACACCCGTCGAAGCGACCTTGCTGTTGTTAGGCATTTATGAAGATACGGGATCGCTGACCTACACGCGGACTACAGCCGAGGATATCTTCGCCGCCGGCATCCTCTTGGAGCGCGGAGCCAGCCTGGCAATTGTCTCCGACTATATTAACCATCCCCTCTCGCAAGCCCAGCAGATGGTATATGAGGACCTGCGGGCCAATGCCGAGAGCCTGATCATTCACGGGCACAACCTGATTGTATCCCAGGCAGATGCAACTGAGTTGGAAGAAGAGCTCTCCAGCCTGGCCCATAAGCTGCGTGATCTGCTGGACCCTGATGCTCTCTTCCTGCTCCTGACCACATCTGGCGGTGTGCAGATCATAGCCCGCTCCACGGATGACCATATTGATGTCAGCGATGTGCTGTCTGAATTTGAAGGTGGAGGAGGGCACCCCCGGGCAGCAGCCGCCCTTATTAAAAATGGTACGCTGCCTGATATTTACCAGAGGTTGACTGAAATCCTTCCCCAATATGTCAAACCCGCCATCAGAGCCAAGGAAATCATGTCGAAGGATCCCCAGACCCTGGCGCCAGACACGCCTGTCGCTGAGGTAGCTGAGATGATGCTGCGCTACGGGTACGAAGGTTATCCGGTTGTAAAAGATAATAAGATCCTCGGCCTGGTCACTCGCCGGGCGGTGGATCGGGCTTTAGCTCATGAGCTGGACGTCACAGCTGCCAGCATTATGGAAGCCGGCGAAGTGCGGGTTTTCCCCGCGGATTCTATCGAGCAGATCCAGGATGTGATGATGGAATCAGGTTGGGGTCAGATCCCGGTGGTCAGCTCACGCTCCAAGAAAATCGTCGGGATCATCACCCGGACGGATCTGATCAAGATCCTTGCTCCTCACAAGCCTTCTCCCGGCCGCCAGAATCTGGCTGCTCGCCTGGAAAACACTCTCCCGGAAGGGCGGATTACCCTGCTGAATAAGATCGCTGATGTTGCAGTTGAGAGCAAGATCCCACTTTATATCGTGGGCGGTTTTGTGCGCGATTTGCTGCTGGATACGCCCAGCCTTGATTTTGATTTGGTGGTAGAAGGGGACGCGATTGCCCTGGCTGAAGCTGTGCGAGATAAATTTGGCGGCCGGATAACCAGTCACGGCCGCTTTGGTACTGCCAAATGGTTCCTTGACAAAGAGGAGCTGATCATTCTGGGCAACACGAAAAAAATTAAGGAATCCCTGCCTGATGCAATGGATTTTATCAGTGCCAGGAGGGAGTTTTATACCCATCCCTCAGCCCTGCCTATGGTTGCCCGGGGCAGTATTAAACTGGACCTGCACCGCAGAGATTTCACTATCAATACGCTTGCGCTGCGATTGGACGGCCAGCATTACGGAGAACTATATGATTACTGGGGCGGGCTGGCTGATCTGCGAAGCCGGGTTGTGAAGGTCCTCCATTCACTTTCCTTTGTGGATGATCCTACTCGCATACTGCGGGCTGTACGTTATGCCCAGCGCTATGGATTTAAACTTGATGATCGGACCCGGGAACTGATGCTGGAAGCCAAGGAACTCCTCAAACGTGTTTCTGGCGACCGCATCCGACATGAACTGGACCGCATCCAGGAGGAAGAGCTGGCAGCCTCGATGATGGACCGCCTGGCAAAATTGACCATTCTAAAATCGATCCATCCTGACCTGATCTGGAATGAGTACCTCAGTGATCTGATTAAAACCCTGCAATCTAAAAAACCCCCTGGGGAATGGCTGGTGGAAGGGGAAGTCAAGGATCTGCCCTTGAAGAAATCCCTGTTTTACATTCTCTGGTTGACCCACTGTCCGGAAAACAGCCAGGCAGTAACCCGTCTGCGGTTGGTCAGCTCCCTGGCTGAAGTGATCCAACAGGCTGCCCGCCTGCGCCGGGGTTTGGCTGATCTTGAAAACTTGAAGCCCAGCGAGGTTACAGCCATTTTGGATAAGGTGCCAAATTTGGCCATCTATGCTGTGTATCTGGATTCTAGGAAAGCTGCCCTCAAGGGGATCCTTTCCCGGTATTTATCGTCCTGGCAGCACATGAAAACCTCCATTACAGGCAGAGATCTGCAAAAAGCCGGCCTGGTTCCGGGTCCACGCTACACGGAAATCCTTTCTCGCTTGCGGAATGCCTGGCTGGATGGGGAGGTTTCATCTGCTGAGGGAGAACGGGCCTTGCTGAATGAACTGCTTAAGGAAGCAGAGGGGGCAGTTAATCTCAGGGTTTCTCAGGGGGAATGATTAGACAAGCTGGATAGGATGCCTTGTCAGCAGAATTTAAACATGATAAAATGTTTCTCCAGAGGGGGGAAGCAATATCGGCGGCAACGGAAAGTGGGACATCCCCACTTTTTTTATTGCCTTTTCAGCCTGAGCCCACCCTCCTGACCAATGTAGTTGGAGATATTGAAATGAAAACAGAATTCGCACTGGCTTTTAAACAGGTCATCAACGAAAAAAACCTCCCAGAGGAAATCATCGTCGAGGCGTTGCAGGACGCTATGGTGTCGGCTTACCGCCGAGCGGTTAACGCGTCCAGCGCTCAGAAAGTGGAGGCGGAAATCGATCTTGAATCTGGCGAAGTCACAGTATTCGTGGAGAAAGAAGTCGTGGAGGATATCCAGGATGACCGCACGGAAGTCCTTATTGAGGAAGCTCGTAAGGTCAATCCCGATACAGAACTGGGAGACCTGGAGATGGTAGAAAGCACGCCAGAGGACTTTGGGCGTGTTGCGGCCCAGACAGCCCGGCAGGTTATTCAGCAGCGCATTCGCCAAGCTGAACGGGCAGCCCAATATGAATATTACAGCAACAAGGTTGGAGAGATCGTTACCGGTGTCATTCAAGCGGTACACCGCCATGAACTCACGATTGGGTTGAACATCAACGCCGAGGGCAAGATGCCCCGCAATCAGCAGATTGGCAAGGAATATTACCGTGTGCATGACCGCATCCGTGCTCTGCTGCTGGATGTTGAGGAAACAACCCGCGAGCCGCGCATCATCCTGTCCCGGGCTCACAGGGATTTTCTGCGCCGGTTGTTGGAAAATGAAGTCCCAGAAATTTACCAGGGATTGGTCGAGATTCGCTCCATTGCCCGCGAAGCTGGATATCGGTCCAAGGTGGCTGTTTCCGCACTCAAGCCTGGTGTGGATCCTGTAGGGGCCTGTGTGGGCATCCGTGGGGTCCGTATTCAGGCTATTGTCAGAGAGCTGAGTGATGAAAAGATTGATGTCATCGAGTGGAATCCCAACACGGAAGAATTTATCGCCAAAGCCTTGAGTCCTGCTCGGGTGTTGAGCGTTTTCCTGAACAAGGAAGCGGATGGCATGCCTACCGCGACAGTGGTAGTGCCCGAAGATCAGCTTAGCCTGGCCATTGGCCGCAATGGGCAAAATGCCCGGCTGGCTGCTAAGCTCTCTGGTTGGCGGATTGATATCAAAGGCTTATTCGAAGCGGTATCAGACACACTTTTCAAGATCCAGGACGATCCCCGCTATGCCCAGTTTCAGGAGCTGGAAGCTGGCTCTATTCCCAGAATTGAATCGATTCTGGGAAAGAAAGCCGAAGGCCGGCCGATCTCACCGGAAGAGTATCGTGAACTGCATCACTTCAACAGCCGTGTGGAATCCGGGCTTATCGAGGAACGGCGGGAAATCACTAAACAGCAGCAAGCCCGCATTCAGGCTGCCAGGGCAGCTGTCCCAGATGACGCCTATGATCTGCCGATCATGACCCTGGGTTTGTCCACCCGGGTAGAGAACCTGCTTGATGCGGCCGGACTGACCAATGTGGGTGAATTGGCTTACCGTTTACTGCTGGTTCCCTCATCTATCAGTGCGATTGATGGTATTGGTGAATCCTATGTCGAACAAATAAAAGAAGCTCTGGAAGTTATGATTGGATACGAACCCCTTTCGGAGGAATTTGCTGTGGACGAGGATCTGATCCTCCCCGGGACATCAGCCTCTAAGGGGCAAGCTTCAGGAGAAGAGGAAGCTCCCGAAACTGATGAAGAGGAAGCTCCCGAAACCGATGAAGAGGAAGCTCCCGAAACTGATGAAGAGGAAGCTCCCGAAACCGATGAAGAGGAAGCTCCCGAAACCGATGAAGAGGAAGCTCCTGAAACCGATGAAGAGGAAGCTCCTGAAACCGATGAAGAGGAAGCTCCTGAAACCGATGAAGAGGAAGCTCCTGAAACCGATGAGCTGGAGATCTCTGCAGATGGGGAAGAAGAGCTGGATGACCAGGTAGAGTCAGAAGGGTCTTCCCCGGAAGATGACGAAGAGGTTGGGTTGGAGGAGTAAAAAAGACGGATCTGATGACGAGACGGAAGCACAAACCCCAACGCATGTGTGTGGCCTGCAGGCAGAGCCAGGATAAAAAGACCCTGGTGCGGTTGGTGAGAACCTCGGATGGTGTATTCGTGGATGAAACCGGAAAGCTGCCTGGCCGGGGCGCATATTTACATGCTGATCCCTCTTGCTGGGAATCAGGAATGAATAAACATCTCCAGAAAGCTTTGAGAACAACCTTCAGTGAGGAGGATCTGGCAAGATTGAGGGCTTACCTGGATTCCATGGCAGTGGATTCAGACTCTGATAAACAGGTACCGATAGCTGGGGACTCGGAAAAATAACCAGGATCAATGAGGTAATACATGAGTGAAAACGGACAAGAGACCAAAATAATTGAATTGCCAGTCAGCATTACTGTCCGGGATTTAGCCCAGACCCTGGATGCCAGCCCGATTGAGGTAATTAAAACCTTAATGGCGAACGGCATGATGGCAAATATCAATCAAGAGATCGACTTTGATACGGCTGCTATCGTTTCTGCGGAGATGGGATATGAAGCTCTTCCAATTCACGAAGAAGTGGAAGAGCAGGAAGAGGCGGAAGTGCCGCTGTGGCGCAAGAAATTGGAAGAAGAGGATGAAGGACAGCTGGTAAACCGTCCTCCCGTCGTCGCGATCTTGGGACACGTTGATCACGGGAAGACATCTTTGCTGGATGCGATCAGACAGACTTCGGTGCAAGCGGGGGAAGCGGGCGGGATAACCCAGCATATCGGCGCTTACCAGATTGTGCATGAAGGTAAGACCATTACCTTCCTGGATACACCTGGCCATGCTGCATTTACAGCGATGCGGGCCCGCGGAGCTCAAGGCGCGGATATTGTTGTCCTGGTTGTCGCAGCAGATGATGGGGTCATGCCCCAGACAGAAGAGGCGATTGCTCATGCCCGGGCAGCCCAGGTGTCGATGATCGTAGCTCTTAATAAAATTGACAAAGACAACGCGGCGCCTGATCGTGTCAAGCAGCAGCTTGCCGATATTGGCATCGTTCCTGACGATTGGGAAGGGGATACCATTATCGTCCCCGTTTCAGCTGTAGAAAAGATTGGTCTGGATGACCTGATTGAAGCCATCCTGTTGGTCGCCGATGACCTGGACATCCTTGCTAATCCAGAGGGTGATGTCTTTGGCACTGTGATCGAGGCAGAATTGACCAAAGGCCGTGGCGTGATGGCCACTCTGCTGGTCCAGAACGGGACCTTGAAGGTAGGAGATACCGTTCTGGCAGGCACCTCCTGCGGCCGCATAAAAGCCATGTTTGATTATACAGGCGCCAAGATCAAGGAAGCAGGACCTTCTGTGCCAGTATCTGTGATGGGCTTAAGTGATGTGCCCAAAGCCGGGGAGTTGTTCAGTGTGGTGGCCAACGAGAAAGTTGCCCGGGAAATAATTGGGCAGCGGGTTATTGCGGCAGAACGGGCAGAAGTTGCCACGGATTCCGTAGCCAACCTCGAGCAGCTTTTTGCGCGCGTTCAGGCTGGCGAGGAGGAAGAGCTGCGTTTGATCATCAAGGCGGATGTGCAGGGTTCTTTAGAACCAATCGTCACATCGGTTCAGGATCTGAAGAGCGGGGGGGAGCAAGATATTGGCGTGAAGGTGATCCATGCTGGCACCGGAAATATCAGCAATGACGATATCATGTTGGCTTCTGCTACCAAGTCCATTATTATCGGGTTTAACGTTGGTTCGGATAGCGCTGCCAAGCGACTGGCAGATACAGAAGGTATTTCCATCCGCAAATATAAAATAATTTACCATTTGATCGAGGATATCGAAAAAGCCCTTAAAGGTATGCTGGAACCTGTTGAGAAGAAGATCCTGATCGGCCGGGCCCAGGTACTGGCAGTGTTCCCTTCCGGCAAATATGATCAGGTTGCCGGCTGCCGTGTTGAAACCGGCGAGATCCGCCGTAATGCCAAGATTCGTGTTCTCCGCGAAGGGAAAATTGCCTTCGAAGGTGGTATCGCTTCCCTGAAACGCCATAAGGACGATGTCAACGAGGTCAGGGAAGGCTTTGAATGCGGGATAGGATTAAAAGGATTTTCCAGTTTCGAAGAAGGGGATATCCTGGAAAGTTACGTTATCGAGATGGTTTCGGAGTTTTAAAGATTATGGTTTCTGAATCGAGGAGTGACCGAATTGCTGATCGGATCAAGCGGGAGCTGACCTTGCTATTTCTGCAGGAGATCAGCGATCCCCGACTGGAAGGGGTTAATGTCACCCATGTGGAAGTGGATCGAGAGCTCGCCTATGCGGAAATTTATGTCTCTGCTATGGATGGGGCAGAGAGAAAAGGGGAGATCATGGCAGCCTTACAGCGGGCTGCGGGATTTATCCGCTCCCAGCTGGCGATGTCCATTTCCCATCTGCGGACTTTCCCGGAGGTACGGTTTCGCTGGGACCCGGTTCCCGAACGCGTGGAGCGCCTGGACCAGATCTTCGCCGAATTAGAAGAAGAAGAGGGGTTAGGCGAGCAGGATGAATAACGAAGATATCCAGGCATTTGGGGAACTGATCTCACGAGCGGAACGTGTTCTCGTCATCTCCCATATCAGGCCTGACGGGGATGCTGTTGGTTCACTGCTGGGTCTGGGTTTGATGCTTGAGGAGTTGGGGAAAGAAGTCAATCTTGTCCTGGAGGACGGGGTTCCCACAGTATTTCATCATCTGACCGGGACAGACAAAGTGTTCAGGGAAGCCGCCGGTGTCTATGACTTGATAATTGTGGTGGATAGCTCAGATATTGAGCGCATCGGGTCTGTCTTGGATGAATACGGCGAACCGGATGTCAATATTGACCATCATCCTACCAACACCCATTTTGCCAGGCTGAATCTGGTACGAGATAATGCGGTTGCGGCTGTGGAAATCATCTATGACCTGGCTCTGTCGCTTTCACTGCCCATCAATCTGCCTATCGCCGAAGCGTTATTAACCGGGTTGTTAACGGACAGCCTAGGATTTAGAACCTCTAGTTCATCGGCTAGAACGTTGCGCATAGCAGCGGAGTTGATGGACAGGGGAGCCGATTTACAAGTTTTATACCGGAAAGCGATGCTGGAGAAATCTCTTGAGGCCGTCCGTTACTGGGGCCAGGGATTGTCACGTATCCAGCTGGAGGATCGTTTGATCTGGACATCTCTGACCCTGGAGGACCGAAAAATCGCCGATTATCCCGGGCGAGATGACGCTGACCTGGTAAACATCCTTTCCAGGATCAAGGATACGGACGTGTGCGTGGTCTTTGTGGAACAGACTAATGGGACTGTTAAAGTAAGTTGGCGTGCGCAGCCGGGATTTGATGTGGCTGGCATCGCCACCCAGTTTGGAGGTGGGGGACACAAACCTGCTGCGGGAGCAGATATTAGAGGTGATCTCAAGAGAGTTCAGGAGGAAGTATTGAAGGCAACCAAGAAATCCCTCGGGAAAAATGGTTGAATTCATACCTCAATACGTTTAAAAATTGGGGAGTTATAGCATGAACAACAATGATGAGTTAAAGGATTTTATTAGTGGTGCGCTGGTCATTGACAAACCGGTTGGGATGACCTCCCACGACGTTGTAAAAATTGTCCGTCATGGTACCGGGATCCGCAGGGCAGGGCATACTGGCACACTGGACCCCAGGGCTTCAGGTGTGCTGGTTGTGTTGATCGGTCCGGCTGTGCGGTTAAGTGAATTCCTTTCCGCATCGGATAAGCGTTATCAGGCGATTTTGCGCTTTGGAGTCTCAACGGACACTTATGATACCGAGGGGGTTCAGGTTGGGGAAACCAAATCTGTGGACCATCTCGCTGAAGAGGATTTCCAGAAGATTCTCAGAGAATATGAAGGGAAAATTGCCCAGGTGCCACCCGCACATTCTGCGATCAAGGTCAACGGACAAAAAGCTTATGACCTGGCCCGCCGGGGGGAAGAAGTCCATTTGGAACCCCGCATGATCCATGTCTATAATCTGGAATTGTTGGAATGGGCCCCTCCGGAAGCGGTTATTGATGTCTATGCCTCCTCCGGCACTTATGTGCGTTCTCTGGCAAACGACCTTGGCAATGATCTTGGTGTTGGTGCCCATCTGACGGGACTGAGGAGAACCAAAAATGGCCAATTCACACTGCGTGATGCTGTTCGCCTCCAAGAACTGAAAGAATCCTTCGAGATTGGCGATTGGTACAAACACCTCATCCCCGCAGCGGAAACCCTGGCCGACTGGCACACCCTCGAGTTAACCCCTGAGGATGTAGACAAGATTAAACACGGCCACCGTATCCCAGCGGAAAGCGGATCAAGCGGATGGGCTCGCGGGTTGAGCGAACAGGGTGATTTGATCGCTCTGCTGGAAGTGATTGAGGGAGAAGAGTACTGGCAGCCCCGCAAGGTATTTGTGACCACCTGAGTGGATCTCTATGCAGCACATTCGCGACTTGAAGGAAGTAAAACTCGATCGTTCCTGGCTGACCATTGGCAGCTTTGATGGGGTACATCTGGGCCACCAACAAATCATCCAAACTCTGGTTACAGGAGCCAAACAGGCAGGTGTTCCCTCTGTGGTGGTGACTTTCTTCCCGCATCCCCAGTTCGTCCTGAGAGGGGAGTCACGTCCCTATTACCTCACACTACCTGAGAAAAGAGCACAGTTGCTGGCCGAGTTGGGAGTTGACTATGTATTTACCTTTCCCTTTGATGAGAGGATCTCTCAGCTTTCGGCGAGGGAGTTCATATCAAATCTTCATGAGGATTTCCGCTTTAAGGAACTATTGATTGGTTATGATTTTGCCCTGGGGAAAGATAGAGAAGGGGATAGCGACCTTCTCCAAGAAATTGGTGGGGATTTGGGGTATTCCGTTCGTGTCATCCCTCCCTTCAAAATCGCGGAAAAGTTGGTATCCTCCAGCCTTATTCGGAGCATGATCCGTGAGGGGGATGTTCGATTGGCAAACACCCTGCTGGGGAGAGAGTTTAGTATCAGTGGTCAGGTCATCAAGGGAGATGATCGGGGAAAAAGCCTGGGCTTCGCCACCTGTAATTTGGATGTTCACAGCGAAGTAGTTAATATTAAAAGTGGCGTTTATGCCTCGAAGGGGCTTGTATCTGGAAAACTATGGCCTGCAGTGACAAATATCGGATTCAGGCCGACCTTTGGGGAGGATCTCTCCCTCCCCCGGATTGAAGCCCATTTACTGGATTTTTCAGGTAATCTATACGGCCAGGATGTGGAGCTGTTATTTGTGGACCGCTTACGAGACGAGATCAAATTCTCCCTGGTGGATGATCTGATCGACCAGATTAAGCAGGATGTGAGGAAGACTCGCCGCATTCTTGGCCAGGAATGATCGTCCTTGCCATCTCAGTTCTCTTTGGTATAATTTCCGTGCTGACTAGACCTATTTGTGGGGTTCCCTGCGGATATGGAGACCTGCTAGAAAGCATTCATTAAGGTAGACAGGAGATAGCAGACGTCATGAGTATTGCACGAGCACAAAAAGAAGAAATCATCAAGGAATTTGGCAGACATCAGAACGACACAGGTTCACCCGAAGTCCAGATTGCGCTGTTGACCACCCGGATATCCGAGTTAACAGGACATCTTCAGGATCACACTCACGATGAATCTTCAAGGCGCGGTTTGTTGAAACTGGTTGGCCAGCGCCGCAGATTGTTAACCTATTTGCGGCGGGAAGATTATCAGCGTTATGTGGCAATCACGGATCGCTTGGGATTGCGCAGGAAATGATTGAATTAAACCGAGGGGGTAGAAAACTTACCCCCTTGGTTTATTCTTGAGCCCAATTAATTTGTAAGCGCGGCAGGGAAATGCGGTTGTAGGTGCGGTTAGGTAGAGTGGAATGGGGGACCCAACCAGAATAGTGGATCGATTTCTCCCTGAGGAATAAGAAAACTGAATAGGATTTTAGACGTACAATTAACTGCTTACCCAAATGTAGAATGTTATCAAGTCCGTGCATTCTAGTCAGGTTGGGTATTGGGAGGTAATGACAAGTATTTGTCCCTAGCTCCCAATCCCTGACCCTATGAAAGCCGGCAGGAGGTAAAAAAATGAAACCAGAATCAAAGAAATATACCGCAGTAGTGGATGGAAAAGAGCTCATGATCGAAACTGGCACCTTGGCCGAACAGGCTGGCGGAGCAGTTACTGTCCGAATGGGGGACTCGGTTATCCTCGGAACCGCCACCATGAGTGATAGCGCCCGCGAGGGTGCTGATTTTTTCCCGCTCACAGTCAATTATGAAGAACGCATGTACGCCAATGGATCCATCCCCGGAAGTTTCTTCCGCCGGGAAGGACGCCCTGGTGAGGATGCAACCCTGACTTGTCGCCTGATCGATCGTCCGCTCAGGCCGATGTTCCCGAAAGATTTGCGTAACGATGTGCAGTTGATCCTCTACGCTCTTTCCTCTGACGATCAACCTATGGATGTTCTCGGCATCAATGCTGCTTCCGCAGCACTGGTCATCTCAGATATACCCTGGGATGGACCGATTGCCGGCATTCGTGTCGGACGCATTGACGGCAAGTTCATCGCTTTTCCAACCTTCGATGAGATCGAGGAATCAGACCTGGACCTGGTGATGGCAGGCAGCCGTGATGCGATCCTGACCGTTGAGAGCAATTCCAAGGAGCTCTCTGAAGAGGTTATCCTGGAAGCGTTGGAATGGGGACAGAAAGCCATTCAACCGCTGATCGATGCCCAGGAGAAAATGGCCCGGGAGATCGGTAAGGAAAAGAGATCTTATTTGTCATTCAAGGTCAGTGATGAGTTGAAAGCTGAAGTAAAAAGCAAAGCCCTGGCTCCCATCAATGAGGTCCTGGAAAAGAATCTTGGGAAAGTTGAGTTTCGCAAATCGCTGGATGCAGTCCGTGATGAAATCCTGGAATCCTATGCTGAGAATGAAGAAGTAGCCCCCGGTGACGTCAAAGAGGCTTTTGAAGACGTATTAAAATCCGCTATTCGCAACCGTATCCTGGAAACAGGAAAACGATCGGATGGTCGCGACCTGACCACCGTCCGCGATATCTGGTGTGAAGTCAACATCAGTCCGCGCCCGCATGGTGTCGGACTTTTCACCCGGGGTCAGACCCAGGTGATGACAATGACGACGTTGGGAACGCCGCGCGATGCCCAGATGATTGACAATCTATCACCGACTGATACCAAACGTTATATGCATCATTACAACTTCCCTCCCTTCTCGGTTGGTGAAGTGCGCTTCCTGCGGGGAACCTCCCGCCGGGAGGTTGGGCATGGAGCCCTCGCAGAGCGGGCGCTGCTGCCTGTACTACCCTCTGAAGAGGAATTTCCTTACACGATGCGTTTGGTCTCAGAAGTGCTTTCCTCGAATGGATCCTCTTCGATGGCTTCCGTTTGCGGTTCTACCCTGTCTCTAATGGACACCGGTGTGCCCATCAAGGCGCCAGTCGCAGGTGTTGCGATGGGTCTGGTCAAGGAAGGAGATCGTTATGCTATCTTGACGGATATCCAGGGCCTGGAAGACCATATCGGGAATATGGACTTTAAAGTTGCTGGAACCGATCAAGGGATCACTGCGCTGCAAATGGATATCAAGCTCAAGGGCCTCTCCTCGCAGGTGATGGCCGAGGCTCTCGAGCAAGCCAAAGCTGCCAGGTCCCTGATCATGAGCAAAATGCTGGAAACCATCTCAGAACCGCGTGAGGACCTCAAACCTCATGTACCGCGCATCGAGGCCATCCGCGTCCCGGTTGATAAGATCGGTGCCATTATTGGCCCAGGCGGCAAGATCATCCGCGAGATCCAGGAAGATACCGGAGCCAAGATCGACATTGACGATGATGGGCTGGTGTATATTGCCACCGATAATGCGGAAAGCGCCCGGCTGGCTAAGGAGCGTATAGAAGGCCTGACCGCGACGCCTGAAGTGGGACGCATTTACACTGGCCGCGTGGTTGGCATTAAAACCTTTGGCGCCTTTGTGGAGATACTCCCGGGAATTGATGGTTTGGTGCACATTTCCCAACTGGAGAGCAGCCATGTCAAGAATGTTGAAGACGTGGTCGATTTTGGTGATGAGATCACCGTCATGGTGACGGATATCAGCAAAGATGGCAAAATCCGCCTTTCCAGGCAGGCTGTGCTGGAGGGCTGGTCGCTGGAGGAAGCTCAGAAAGCTGACCGGAAAAAATAGCTTTTCAATACCCCAATAATCAAGATCCGGCAGGTTGCCTGCCGGGTCTTTTTATTGGTAATTTTTGAACCTGAGTTCCCGGATTATTGTAAATATTTTATAAAAAAGAGCCAATTTTTGATTGCTTATTGCTGAAAAATATATCTAATTTGGTAAAATGTTGACGTGATATTGTTCTGTAGTGAAAAAGGAAACAAGGAGAAATAATTATGGCTAAAAAAGATCTTGGAATAAAACCTCTGGGCGCTCGTGTTGTCATTCAACCGGTTGAGGAAGAGAATCGGACTGATAGTGGCTTGTACATTCCCGATACTGCGAAAGAAAAGCCCCAGACTGGCATTGTTGTTGCAGTCGGCGAGGACACCGAAGACGTCAAGATCACAGTCAAAGTTGGCGAGAAAGTCCTTTTCCCGAAATACACCGGCACCGAGATCAAGATCGGCGGTGAGGACTACAATATTATGGACTTCGAAAAAATCCTGGCAGTCCTTGATTGACCAACGTCATGACTGAATCTTCTGAAAAAATCCACCAGTGTTTGATCCTGGGATCTGGTCCTGCTGGTTTATCCGCAGCTTTGTACGCTGCCAGGGCAGATCTGGCTCCGATCGTCCTCTCGGGGATGGACCTGGGAGGCCAGGTCTCCAAAACCGACACTATTGACAATTATCCTGGTTTTCCGGAAGGGATCCAGGGGCCAGATCTGGTAGCTATTTTCCAGCAGCAGGCAGAGCGATTTGGAGCGGAGATCGTTTTTGATTCCGCTACGGCAGTCGATCTATCCCAGCGGCCATACAGAGTCACCACCTACGGTGGTGAGTATCTGGCTGAAACACTGATCATCGCTACTGGTGCGTCAGTCCGAGAGCTTGGTGTGCCTGGAGAGACTGAATTCACAGGTAAGGGAGTATCTTACTGTGCCACCTGTGATGGACACTTCTTCAAGGAAAAAGATTTGATCGTGGTGGGCGGCGGAGACAGTGCCCTGAAGGAAGGGATCTTCCTGACCCGTTTTGCCAAATCAGTGACCATCGTCCATCGGCGAGACGAGCTCCGCGGCGGGATCTACCTGGCCAACAAAGCCAAGGCCAATCCCAAGATCCAGTTTATCTGGGACTCGGTCATAACCGAAATTATCGGGGATGGCACGGTCAATTCTGTGCGGTTGAAGAACGTGAAAACGGAGCAAGAAGAAATCCGCGCTACCGATGGTGTTTTCATCTTTATCGGGCATGATCCCAATACCGAGATGTTCAAGGACCAGCTGGATGTAGATCAGAACGGCTATCTGGTGCTTGATCACCATATGCACACAAATCTGCCCGGCGTATTTGCCGCTGGGGAAGTGGGTGATCCTCATTTCCAGCAGGTAATTATCTCTGCCGGGATGGGTGCGGCCGCAGCGATGGAAGCCGTGGAATTTTTAGAAGACGAGAGTTAGGTTTTGTAATGAAAATCAAAGAAGCGGGATCCTATCAGAATCCCGCTTCTTTTTGTTTTTATAATAAGAGGTTGTCTCTCTTAGGCTTCTTCCAGCTCCCGCATGGCATTGAAAGCCGCAATACTCACCTCAAGAATATCCAGGGAAGGCTCATTGGTAGTCAACCGCTGCAGGGCGAGATTGGGCTGAATCAACATTTTTACCAGCGGTTGATGCTGATTTTCAGCTGTCCAGCGCAGATATTCATATGCTATCCCGGCCAGCAAGGGGAGCAATAATATCCTGCTGATCAGCCGCCACAGCAGGGTCATCGGTCCCAGGGCAGTAAAAAGGAAAACTGAAAAGAAGACCACTATCAGCAGAAAGGCTGTGCCGCAGCGGGCATGTTCTCTGCTGTAATTTGTAACAGTTTCCGGGACCAGTTCAGCACTGTCTTCAAAGGCGTTGATCACCTTATGTTCGGCCCCGTGATAGGAAAACACACGCTTGATATCCTCCATTTGACCGATCCCCCACATATAAGCGATCAGGAATATCAATCGGATCAAACCTTCTAGCAGGTTGCCTGTCCAGGCTTTCCAGTTCAGGTAGTGTTCTACAGCCTGACCGATACCAGCCGGTATCAAAAAGAAAACCAGGATGGCGATCCCCAGCGAAAGGATAAACGTGAAAAACAAGGCTGGTCCTTCAATCTTATCATCCTCGCCGGTTTGCGTATTGGCAGAGATCGTCAGGGCTTTCATACCCAGGATCAGGGCATCATACAGGCCAATTAACCCCCGCAGAAAGGGGATGCTCATAATCCTGCTCTGATAGATCTTGCTTAATTTTTCAGTATGGACAGTGATATCGCCGTCAGGTGTGCGCATGGCGATTGCGGCAAATTTTTTGCCGCGCATCATCACGCCCTCAATGACTGCCTGACCGCCATAGTTAGGCAGTTTTGTGATTTGTTTTTTTAGGTTCATAGATTATAAATTGAAGAAGAAGTGAACCAGGGCTTCAATTCCCTTGTAGAATGTGGGGAGATGGATTTTTTCGTTTGGCCCATGCATATTGTCGCTGGGCAATCCAAAACCGATATTGACCGAATCGACACCGAGGGACTGTTGAACATGGACAACCACGGGAACACTGCCGCCTTCGCGTTTGAAGATCGGCCGTTTTCCCCAGGCGGCTTCCGCAGCCTTGACATAGGCCTCGATCCATTTTGATTTGCGGTCGCTGAGGGAAGGAAAGTCCTTCGACATCTGGGTTAATTCCCAGGTAACTGTCTCAGGGGCGTTTTCTTCAAGGTAGGCCTTGAATTGTTCATAGACCTCTGCTGGATCCTGGTCCGCCACCAGTCGGCAGGAAACTTTAGCCATTGCATAAGCAGGCAGAACAGTTTTCTGCCCTTCTTCGATAAAACCTGAATACAGGCCGTTGATCTCCAAAGTGGGGCGGGCACCGGTGCGCTCCACAGGAGTATATCCCTCTTCCCCCCAGAGGGCTTTTACGCCCCCTTGCTGGAGATAAAATTCTTCTTTGATAGGAAGTTTACTGAGTTCTTCCCGTTCCTCTTCGCCAAGGGGTATGACCCGGTCATAAAAACCCTTAAGGGTCACCCGACCCTTTTTGTCATGCAATCCAGACAGCAGGTCGGTCATCACTTGGGCAGGATTGTGGATTGCGCCCCCAAATGTACCCGAGTGCATATCGTGTTTTGGCCCCTGTACACGGAGCTCAAAATAGGCGATTCCCCGCAGGGCGTAGGTGATGGTGGGAAGATCAGGGGCTTGCATACCGGTATCAGGGTTCAGGAAAAAGTCACAGGCTAACAGTTCGGTATTGTCTTTGATAAACGTTTCCAGATAGGAACCACCGATTTCCTCTTCTCCTTCGATGAGGAATTTTACGTTGACGGGCAGCTGCCCGGTTTGGTGAATGGCGTCGATGGCGCTGAATGTGGCGATTATCTGCCCTTTCATATCCGTTGCGCCCCTCGCGAAGAGATTCTCGCCTTTCTCTGTGGGAGTAAAAGGGTCAGTGTTCCAATCCTCGATGGGATCTTCTGGCTGGACATCATAGTGGCCGTAAATTAGCACAGTCGGCCGGTCCTTCCCGGCGGAGAGATTTTCCGCATACACGATGGGATGGCGCGGCGTAGGATGGATTTCTACCCGGGTCATACCCAGGGATTCCAACTCCTTCCTCAGCCACTCGGCAGCTTCTTTGATGTCGCCAGCCCGTTCCGGGTCAGTCGAGACTGAGGGGATGGAGATGAGCTCTTTCATTTTCTCAAGTGATTGGTTCTTATGGTCCTGGATAAACTCCAGGGCTTTTTGACGGTGGTCTGCCATGAGGTTCTTCCTCCAAATACCTGCTTCGGATAAAATGCACTTAGTAAATTTTACCGCAGACCTGCCGGAGTGGGAACTGATTGGGCGCTCCAGAAGAATTTAATCGCCAGGAATGGAACTTTCTTCAATTGATGCAGGATTTATCATATCATGTATAATGGTTGACATCTTAGATCCTGGTACAGATCAAAGCCTGGCAGGTAAATCTTGTCCGGGTGAGATCCACCGGTAAAATATACCCTGTATGGGCAATCCATTTGAATGGATATTTATTGTATAAGGCAAGGATTTAATCAATGAACCACTTTCAGGAATACCTTCAGCCAAAATCAATTGAAGAAGCCTTAAATGATCTTTCCAGTGCCACCGGGTCAGTGGCTGTGATCGCCGGCGGCACTGACTTGCTGCTGGAACTTCGCCAGGGCCGCCATCCAGCCATCGAGCGGCTTGTGGATGTTTCTGGCATTGATAGCTTGAGAGATGTCAGGGTGGAAGGGGATCATATCTATCTTGGAGCGGGTGTGACCCACAAGGAGATCATCAGCAATCCGCTGCTGGGAGAACATGCCCGCTGTGTCGTGGAAGGCTGTGGCTTGATCGGTGGACCGCAGGTGCGAAACGTAGCTACCATTGGTGGAAATGTCGCCCACGCGCTGCCGGCTGGTGATGGCACGATTTCCCTGCTGGCATTGGACACAGAAGTGCAGCTTGCCACAGCTGAGGGGACCTCATGGGAGCCCCTGATTGAAATTTTTCGTGGTCCAGGAGAGGTAAATTTTGATCGAAAAAAAGTCCTGATTGCGGGATTTCGGTTCCGGACGAAGGATGAGAAAGAAGGGTCTGCTTTTCAGCGTGTGATGCGGCCTCAGGGCGTAGCGATCGCCATCCTGAATATGGCTGCCTGGCTGAAAATTGGACCTGATGGTGAGATAGAAAGGACTCGCATATCTTGCGGCCCTGCCGGCCCTAAACCTTTTCGGGCTTATCAAACTGAGAAATTCCTGGCTGGGAAGAAGTGGGATGATGGGGTTTATCAACAAGCAGCCGAAATCCTGGGGGGTGAGGTTAGTTTAAGAACAAGCGCCCACAGGGCGACCAAAGAATACCGCCATAAATTGCTTCCGGTGCTGCTTCAGAAGGTGATTGAAAAAGCAATCCATAGGGCCAATCTTTAGCCGGTTGAGATGGGAGATTACGAGATGAAGAACCTGACATTTGTTGTTAACGAAAAAGAACATACTCTGGAAATCAATCCAGATGAAATGCTGTCCGATGTCTTGCGCTACCGGTTGGGTTTGACAGGCACGAAAGTCAGCTGTGGTGAAGCGGAATGTGGAGCTTGTACTGTCCTGGTGGATGGCGACCCCATTTTATCCTGCAATTACCCGGCGGTAAAAGCCCGGGGTAAACATATTACTACAATTGAAGGCCTGTCTGAAGGAGAGGAGTTGCATCCTCTTCAGGAAGCATTTATCAAACACGGGGCAGTTCAGTGTGGCTTCTGCACTCCGGGCCAGATCATGACGGCAGCAGCCTTACTTAACGAAAAGCCGGATCCGACTGATGAGGATATTGAATACGCGCTGAACGATACTTTGTGCCGATGCGGGACTTATCCCATGATCATCAATGCCATACACGCAGCTGCGGATAAAATCAACCAGGGCAAACTGATCGAGTATCCCAGTTTTGATTTTGGAGGTGGACATGACGTGGTCGGGCAGGTTGTACCGCGGCCAGAAGCCAAGGAAAAAGTCACTGGAGAAGCCATTTACACGGATGATATTAGCTTTCCCGATATGCTCTACGGTGCCACTCTCCGGGCTGGTGTTCCCCACGGCAGGGTAAAAACCCTGGATATCTCGAAAGCGCGTGAACTGCCAGGTGTGCAGGCAGTGTTGACAGCTGAGGATATTCCGGGAAGACTCAATCACGGCTTGATTATCCAGGATTGGCCTGCCCTGGTAGGAGTAGGGCAGAAAGTCCGCTATGTGGGTGATGCAATCGCCATTGTGGCGGCAGATACGCAAGACATCGCCCGACAGGCGTTGGATTTGATCGAAGTGGATATCGAACCCCTTCCTGCTGTGACGGATCCAGTGGACGCTTATAAAGAGGACGCCCCTCTCGTTCACGAGAGCGGCAATCTGCTTAAACATATCAAGGTCAACAAAGGGGATATCCAGAAAGGATTCCAAGAGGCAGAGGTGGTCTTTGAGGATACTTTTTACACGCCGACCTACGAACATGCTTTCATGGAGCCGGAATGCAGTATTGCCCGCGTTTTAGAAGATGGGAAGGTCGAGGTTTATGTAGGCTCCCAGATCCCTTATTCAGATCGGGATCAGGTCGCAGAAGCCCTGGGGGTTCCCTATCACAAAGTCCGTGTGAAGGGCCCGTTGGTTGGGGGTGGTTTTGGAGGAAAAGAGGATATTGTTGGCCAGATCCACGCTGCTTTGCTTGCCAACGTTACTGGCAAACCTGTAAAGATCCTCTACGACCGCCACGAAAGTTTGCTGGTCCATCCCAAGCGCCATGCCACGCAGATCACCGTGAAGTTGGGACTCAAGAAGGATGGCACCCTGACAGCAGCTCAGACGGAGCTCTATGGCGATACAGGTGCCTATGCCTCCCTGGGCGCCAAGGTGATGGGCCGGGCAACCACTCACTCCACCGGTCCTTATGTTGTACCCAACGTCAAGATCGATTGTTACGCCATGTATACCAACAATCCCCCTGCGGGAGCTTTCCGTGGTTTTGGCGCCTTCCAGGCGGCGTTTGCGATCGAGAATATGATGGACAGGGTCGCCGAGGCATTAGATATTGACCCTATTGAGCTTCGTCGTAAGAATGCTCTCCGCGAGGGATCAATTACCAATACCGGGCAGGTCCTCCATGACAGCGTCGGTCTGGTGGAGTGCATTGATAAAACTGCTCAGGCAGTGATGAAAATCACTGCAGGGGAAGATCCTTTTCTCTCCAGAGCTGTCCCTGGCGAGCCCAATAAACGGCGGGCCTGGGGGTTTTCGGTCACATTCAAGAATACCGGGCTGGGAGAAGGGGCTCCTGACAACGCTTCGGCGGAAATTGAGATCCTTGTGGATGGACGGGTTGAAACACGCATCTCCTCAGCTGAAATTGGCCAGGGTTTGGTGACAGTGCTGCAACAAATCACAGCGGAGGAGCTCAAGCTCCCCTTGGAACAGGTCAATATATATCTGTCGGACACAGATCTCACGCCAGATGGCGGCCCCACAACGGGTTCCCGGCAAACCTACATCTCAGGGAATGCTGCCAAGTTTGCCGCAATCACACTGCGGAATAAAATTCTTTCCACCCTTTCCGAGAAATACAACCTTCCACCGGATGAGATCATCCTGGATAAAGGTCTGGTCCACGTTAATGGCAGGAAGTTGACCTTTGCTGAGGTCAGATCCCTGATGAAGGAAGAGGGACACGAGCCCAAGTTGCTTTATGAGTATAAATCCCCAGAAACAACCCCGCTGGGTGAACCGGGAGATAAACACTTCGCCTATTCCTTTGCCGCGCAGGCGGTGGAGGTTGAGGTCGATCTGGTTACTGGTGAAGTCCGGGTTGTACGGGCGGTTGGCACAACGGATGTTGGCAAAGCCATCAACCCCCTGGGCTTACAAGGTCAGGCCGAAGGTGGATTGATCATGGGGATCGGACATGCCCTCACGGAGGAATTTATCGTTGAGGACGGACAAGTATTCACAGATTATCTGTCCCGCTATCGAATGCCTTCCATCCATCATGTTCCAGACGAGATCCAGGTGATGATAGTTGAGGATCCCACCTCGGATGGCCCCTACGGCGGGAAGGGTGTGGGTGAAATTTCCACCATGCCAGTTCCCCCGGCTATTGTGAATGCGATTTACAATGCCTGTGGTGTCCGGATGAACAGGATTCCCGTTGATCAGGATTGGTTGGCGGGGGAGATCGCAAAGGAAGGCCGTTAAGCTGGACTGGAATGAACGGGTGGAGCGGGATTTGTATTATTGTTAAGGCTGTCCCATTTTCTCCGTGGTAAAATTGAAGAAAGGTGGATCGGTGGTCGTTGGTGGTTGCAGATGACCCCCAAGCGGCGTCAGGGAAATCCCTGACGAAAAGTGCTACCGTCCTTATGAGCTAATGTCGCCGATCCCATGAATAATAGAACTGTTCACGCAGGTATCAACCATCAAATTGGAATCACCACAGACCCTAGTATAGATGTATCACAGGCTTGAGCCCTGTGATTTTTTGTTTTATTTTGCAGTATTGAAGGTAATTTTATGCTGATAGAAATGCCTTATTTATTTCCTGGAAAGATCTACCGCAGCCCGATGCCTTTCAGCCGATTTGACCAGTCTGAAATCTGGAAGGCATTCAGGGAAAATGCGGTTGAGATGGTTGTTGTCCTGACTGAGCAGGCAGAATATCTGGTTTACTCCGGCAGGGATCTACCCGCATTCTATCGTTCCCAGGGTTTGGATGCCCTCCATATCCCCGTACCTGACTTTGGAATCCCTCAGGATATGCAGGCCTGGGAGATTGGCCTGATCCAGGTCGCCCGGACAGCGAGAGATGGAAAAAACGCCGCAATCCACTGTCTGGCGGGCCTTGGCCGGACAGGTACCTTTTTGGCCTGCCTGGCTAAAAAGGAGCTGGGTTTGGATGGAGAGGAAGCTATCCGCTGGGTGAGGGACACCCTTCCAGGGGCACTGGAGAATAGCCATCAGGAAAAATTTGTAATTGATTATTAGAATACACTAGATCATTTTGAAAGGGAGGTAGAAAGATGATTATCAAAAATGGCAAACTCATTACTTGGGAAGAAGAAAACCGAATCCTGGAAAATGCTGAATTGTATATCAAGGCTGGCGTGATCGAGGAAGTTGGTCCAGGCCTGGCGGCTAAATATCCCGAGGAGGAAATTGTTGACGCCCAGGGGCAGTACCTGATGCCGGGTAATATTTGCGCCCACACCCATTTTTACGGTGCGTATGCCCGGGGTATGGGCATTCCAGGCTCTGCCCCGAAGGATTTTCCGGAGATCCTTGAAAAACTCTGGTGGCCGCTGGATATGGCGCTTGATGAGGACGGTGTGCGTTATTCTGCCCTGGTCTTTGCCGTGGATGCGATCAAGAATGGAACCACGACCTTGTTTGACCATCATGCCTCCCCCAATTTCATTGATGGCTCGTTGGATGTGATTGGGGATGCCCTGCTGGATGCAGGATTGCGCGGCGTGCTCTGTTATGAGGTCACGGACCGCAATGGTCCTGATGGCGCAAAGGCCGGGATTCAGGAAAATGTCCGCATGATAAAGAAAACTGCCGGGATAGACAGCCTGGGTGCTGCCTTTGGTTTGCACGCCAGCCTGACCCTGGATGACGGGACACTGGAAGCCTGCCGGGATGCCATCGGGGATGAAGCCGGATTCCACATCCACGTCGGTGAGCACCAGGCGGATGAATATGACAGCCTTAGCCGGGGTGGGTCCCGGGTTGTGGACCGATTGAAGAAATTTGGCATCCTGGGCCCGAAGACGATCGTTGCCCATGGAGTGCACATTGATCAAAAGGAAGCCGCTTTGCTGGCGGAGTCCGGTACCTGGCTTACCCACCAAGCCCGCTCGAATATGAACAATGCAGTTGGCGTGGCTTCGATTGAGGACTTTTTACGATTGGGAATCAAGGTGGGGGTCGGTACGGACGGCTTTTATCATGCCATGTGGGAAGAATGGAAGACTGCCTACTTCCTGCACAAGGTCCACCGACTGGATCCCCGGCGGATGAGCGCCATGGATATCGTTCAGATGGGTGTTTATAACAACGCCGCTCTCGCCAACCTCTACCTTCCAGGAACAAAACTGGGCCTGATCGAACCCGGAGCAGCGGCGGATTTGATATTTGTGGATTACCATCCCCACACTCCTCTGAGCGCTGGTAATTTGCCGTGGCAGATCATCTTTGGGTTCCAGGAAAGCATGATTACCTCCACCATGGTGGCGGGAAAATTCCTGATGAAAGACAGGGAATTGCTGACACTGGATGAAGAGAAAATTGCTGCTGAGGCGCAGGCGATCGCTCCCCAGATCTGGAAGCGGTATGAAGGATATGTAGGAACGTACAGCTGAGGATATATGTTCTTGAGGAGATCGTTAAATGATTGATAAACCCACCATTGCCATCCTGGGTGGTACTGGGCAGGAGGGCACAGGGTTGGCCCTGCGCTGGTCGAGCGCTGGCTATGATGTGATCATCGGTTCCAGACAAAAAGAAAAAGCCCTCAAGGCGGCCAGAGAGCTGAATGGGATCCTGGGGGCAGACTTGATCAGTGGGATGGAAAATGGCCCTGCTGCGCGTGCCGCAGATGTTAATGTGCTCACAGTGGTCGCTGCTGCCCATGAGGCCGCGGTCACTGGTTTAAAGGACGATCTCCAGGGCAAGATCCTGGTAGACGCGACTGCTAGGATCAAGTTCCCGAATCCAAAACCGCCTGAGCCTCCTTCGGCATCCCGCATTGCCCAGGATATCCTGGGTGAAGGGGTCCGGGTTGTGGCTGCCTTTCAGAATATCCCTGCCAGTAGATTGAAAAACCTGGACGAAAATCTAGATAGTGATGTCCTGGTATGTGCGGATGACCAGGAAGCTGCCGCCGAGGTCGGAGAACTCATCCGGGGCGCTGGCATGAATGCTTATTATGTGGGAGACCTGGACATGGCTGTCACAGTTGAAGGCTTGACAGCAGTTTTGGTTTATTTGAACAAATTCAATGATATTAATCATGCCAGCATTAAGATTGTTGGTTCCTGAGAGAATGTCGTGAACGAATCTGTTGGTGGTGCATTAAGCCTGGTTGCCTTGAGGGAATTTCCTCTGGTTCAATCAGGAGATGATCTGGCCCAGATTATCAAGCAGAGCCTGGGACAAAATGGGGTCACCCTCCAGGACGGAGATATCCTGGTGATTGCCCAGAAGGTCATTTCCAAAGCTGAGGGACGCCAGATAGCCCTGGATGCCGTCCAGCCCCGGGAGCGGGCGCGAGAGCTCGCCCGACTGACCGGGAAAGACCCGCGCCTTGTGGAGCTGATCCTCCAGGAAAGCAGCCAGGTTCTCCGGGCCAGACAGGGCTTGATCGTAGTGGAGCACAGGCTGGGTTTTATCTGCGCCAATGCCGGTATTGACCGCTCCAACGTTTCCCGGGAGGAAATCACGGGGGATGAAAGCGTGCTGCTGCTTCCGGAGAACCCGGACTGTTCTGCCGGGAAGATCCGTTCCTTGCTGGAGGAGGCCTTTGGGGTCCGCCTGGGTGTGCTGGTGATCGATTCTCATGGCAGGGCCTGGCGGAACGGCACAGTAGGAATTTCCATTGGCCTTTCCGGGTTGCCTGGTGTCGTGGATCTCAGAGGGGAACCGGACCTGTTTGGTTATCGCCTTCAGACAACGGAAACCGCTGCCGCAGATGAGCTTGCCGCTGGAGCCTCTTTGCTGATGGGCCAGGCAGATGAAGGTACCCCTGTCATTCACGTGCGAGGATTCCCATATGCTTTGCGGGAAGCGTCCTTTGCAGAGCTGCCAAGGGATAAGGAAAAGGATTTGTTCCGCTAAGATGGATTATCAGCTGGTAATTCCACTGGCACATTGACGGAAGTTTACAGGAGCTAGAGTTATTGATGAAAGTTGCAGCCTTAGCAGGTGGAGTGGGAGGAGCCAAGCTGGTTGACGGGATCTCCCGGCTGAATGGGGCACCGGAAATGACCGTGATTGTCAATACCGGTGACGATTTTTCCCTGTTTGGGTTGTGGATCTCCCCTGATCTTGATACAGTTTGTTATAATCTGGCGGGATTGGAAAACCAGGCAACAGGCTGGGGGCGCGATCAGGAAAGTTGGGAGACATTTCAGGAAATCCAGGCCCTGGGTGGACCGGATTGGTTCCAGCTGGGAGGTAAGGATCTGGCAACTCACCTGGAAAGGACCCGACGCCTGGGCGCTGGTCAGCCTCTCAGCCAGATTACAGCGGATTTTTGCAAAGCCTGGGGCGTTCAGTCAGCCGTAATCCCTATGAGTGATGACCCTGTGCCAACTCTGGTCGAGACTGATCAGGGAATCCTGACATTCCAGGAATATTTTGTCAAATTAGGCTGTGAACCCGAGGTTAAGGGTTTTGAATTCCATAATGTGGAAAAATCGCGACCAGCACCGGGAGTTCTTGATGCCATCCAGGCCGCGGATTTGGTGCTGATCTGCCCCTCAAATCCCTGGGTGAGCATTGATCCCATCCTTGCTGTGCCGGGAATTCGCTCGGCCCTGGGAAGCAAAACCGTACTCGGTGTATCGCCGATCATCTGTGGAGAGGCAGTCAAAGGGCCTGCTGCAAAAATGTACCGCGAGATGGGCATCCAGCCTTCCGCGGGGGCTGTGGCAGCCCATTATGGAGATCTGCTGGATGGGTTTGTGATTGATGACCTTGATCGGGATCTCCAGGAGGACATCCTCTCTGCGTGGAATGGTTCTTTGACCCTATTCCACACCAATATCTGGATGAAAACGAGAGCTGACCGCGTTGCTGTGGCAGAAAACATAATAGCTGTTGGTAGTAGCTTAGTGAAGGAGGTTTAAGGATGGCTTTATGGGCTATTATACCTGTTAAGCCGCTTCGCAGGGGGAAATCCCGATTAGCAAAGGTGATTTCCGCTGAAGAACGAGCAGATTTAAACCAGTATTTGCTAGAACATACCATTCAGGTTCTAACCACCATGGCTGAAATTGAACATATCCTTGTGATCAGTCGGGACACCGAAGCCCTGGCCCTGGCAAGGGACATGGGAGCCCGGACCGTTCAGGAGTATGGCAGCCCGGGATTGAATACCGCACTTACCCGTGCGGTTGAAATCGCTAAATCATATGGGTCTTGTGGAATTTTGATCATTCCGGCGGACCTGCCGAGGCTGGACGCGGAGGATCTAAGAAGAATCCTGGCCCACAGGAAGCAGCCGCCAGTGGTAGCGATCGCTCCAGACCGGAAAAAGGAAGGAACCAATGCCCTGTTAGTTTGTCCGCCGGACCTAATTGAGTTGCGGTATGGTCCGGGATCATTTGAAAAGCACTGCCAGGCAGCCAGGGAGGCGGATATCCGCCTGGAAATTTGTGATTTGGCTTCTTTGGAGCTTGATTTGGATGAACCAGAGGATCTGGCATTGCTAGAGCCGGAATTCAGAACCAAGGAATAAGAATTTCTTTTATTGTTTATTTATTGAGGAGGTAACTCATGCAAATCGCTGCCCTTTATTTACAAGATGCCCATGATTTACGTGATGGATTGGAATACGTGCGATATGCTGAGGAAAAAGGCTTTGACGCTGTTTGGCAGGCAGAATCCCGACTGGTGCGAGATGCCATTGTTCCCATGGCAGCCTATGCTGCTGTGACTGAGAAGATCAAGATCGGTTCAGGCGTGATCAACAACTGGACTCGCAACATTGGTTTGCTGGCATCTACCTTCCTTACCCTGGACGATCTGGCTCCTGACCGCATGATCTGCGGCATTGGGGCCTGGTGGGATCCCCTGGCTGAAAATGTAGGCATTGATCGCCGCAAACCGCTCACAGCCATGCGGGAAACGGTAGAGGTGATGCGCCGCTTGTTGAACATGGAAAACGTGACCTTTGAGGGTGAATTTGTCCATGTGAAAGGGATCGAGCTCGATGTGGTCCACGGGCGCAGGGAACCCCGCAACGTTCAGATCATGATTGGCGCTACGGGGCCAAAAATGCTCCAGCTGGCCGGGGAGATCTGCGATGGAGTAGTGCTGAATTACTGTGTGCCGGTAGAGTACAATAAAATGGCTTTGGAGAATATTGAAATAGGTGCGAAGAGGGCCGGGAAGACGCTTGATGATATTGAACGCCCCCAGCTGGTGGTATGCTCGGTGTCGGAAGATCATGAGGAGGCTATCGATTCCAGCCGGGAACTCTTGACCCAGTACCTGGCCCAGCAGCCTCATATTGCCCTGGCTTCAGGTGTGTCGTCTGATATCGTTGCCGAGATTCAGTCGATCCTGGGATGGCCCGCGACTCAGGAGCAGATCCAGGCCGCCAAGCACCTTGTTCCCGATGATCTCATCCACAGGATCACGGCTTCTGGTACTCCTGATGAAGCCCGGGACAAAGTGGACCAGTATCGCAAGCATGGCTGCACAACGCCGATCTTGTATCCTGTAGGTGGGAATGTTAAACTGCTTATCGATACCTTCGCCGCTGACTAAGGGCAAAATCAAACCTGAGCCCTGGTGAGGATTTATTCCTGGATTGATAATTCAATCCAGGGCTCTGAGCACAAGGAAAATGAACCATGATTATTGAATACTACCGACCGAAAAAAATGGAGGAAGCGCTTGCCCTGATTAACCGCACTGATCCCCGCACATTGATATTGGGGGGAGGCCTGTATATCAATGAGGTGATCAAGGAACCTGTTGCTGTGGTTGATGTGCAGAGCTTGGGTTTAACAGAGATCGCCAGAAAGGGAAAAGAACTGAACGTTGGTGCAGCTGCTACCCTGCAATCCCTGTTAACTTCAGCATTGATCCCTCTTGCTCTCGAGAGGGCCATTACCCACCAGGAGACTTATAACCGGCGGCAGGTCGCAACTCTGGCTGGTACGATTACGGCTGCAGATGGGAGGTCCCCAGTCGCGGGTGTCCTCCTGGCGCTGGATGCGGAGCTGGAATTAGTGGGGGAGGGCAAAAAGATGGATTCGGTTAAGCTGGGTGATTTTCTACCGGTCCGTGATGAGAAACTGTCCGGGAAACTGATCACCAGCATCCGCATTCCAGTGGAGAGCACTGCGGCTTATCATTATGTGGCTCGTTCCCCCGCGGATCTACCGATTGTGGCTGCCGCTGTGGCTGTCTGGCCGTCCGGCCGAACACGGGTAGTCCTCTTGGGATATGGCGATCAACCTGTGCTGGTTTTTGACGGCCCGGAGAAAGAAGGTGTGGAGATAGCTGCCCGGGACGCATATTCCGGGGCTGTTGATCAATGGGCTGGGGCAGATTATCGTTCGGACACAGCTGGTGTGCTGGTTGGACGCTGCCTGCAAGAGATTGAAGGGATGATAGAAGGATAGATCACTATGTTGGATATTGAACTGACGATAAATCAAGAAACATATTTGCTGCCGGTCCATCCCGGGGAACGGCTCTACGCGGTTTTACGGCGATTGGGATTCAGCAGTGTCAAATTTGGTGATGAGCACGGTATAAGTGGTGCTGACGCGGTGCTGATGGACGGAAAACCAGTCAACAGTTACTTGCTGCTGGCTGCTCAGGCCGATGGCCATGAGCTGGAAACCCTGGAACAGATGGGAGAACACCCCCACCAGGGATGGAAAGAAACCCGCGGTCTGCACATCCTCCAGCAAGAATTTGTTAAAACTGGTGCTATTCAATGCGGTTACTGCACGCCTGCCCAGCTCCTGGCTGCCAAAGAGCTCTTGCTCCGGGAACCAGATCCAACCGAGGTCCAGGTGCGAGATGTCCTTTCGGGTGTTTTATGCCGTTGTACGGGATATAAAAAGCCTGTTGAAGCCGTGCTCAGAGCCGCCGCCAGAATGCGGGGAGAGGAAGTGCCTCCCATAGAGGATCCAATCCAGGTTCCTCCGGAGTGGATGGGTACGGATATAAGCGATTCCATTCCGCAAACCCGGACTGTCGAAGTGGATGGATCTACATTAACAGCCCAGCGGGTGATCACGAATATTAAGGTCAGCAATAGCCCAGATACCTGGCGCCAGGTGGGAAAACCCAAGGAAAAGGTAGATGCTGTTAAACTTGTGCAAGGCAAACCGGTTTTTACGGCAGATTATGAACGGCGGGATATGCTGTATGCCAAAGTGCTCCACAGCCCTCATGCGCACGCGTTGATCAAATCGATCGATACAGAAAAGGCCGAGAAAATTCCTGGTGTGCGCTGCATTTTGACCCATGAGGATCTTCCCCGTGTGCCTTATTCCACTGCCGGTCAATCCGATCCCATTCCAGGACCGCTGGATTGTTATTCTCTTGACAATAAGGTTCGATTCGTAGGGGATCGCGTGGCTTTTGTGGCCGCTGAAAGTGAAGAAATTGCCGAAAAAGCTCTCAAGGCGATTGAGGTGGAGTATGAATTGCTGAAGCCAGTCCTCGATTCCCGGGAGGCTATGAAAACCGGGGCGCCAATCATTCATGATCAGGATGATTATGTCTATTTTGCTGATTCTGATCCAACCCGGAACCTGGCTGCAGAGATCAGGATTGATATTGGAGATGTGGAGAAAGGATTTAAGGAAGCGGATCGTGTCTTTGAAGCGGAATATGAGGTCCCCAAGGTTCAGCAGGCCCATATCGAACCCCATGCTGTGATCACCTATTGGGATGAAGATGACAGGCTGGTGATCCTGACCAGCACCCAGGTGCCATTCCATATCCGGCGGATGATCGCCCCGGTGTTGGAACTGCCAGTTAAACGGATCAGGGTGATCAAGCCCCGCGTTGGAGGAGCATTTGGCGGCAAGCAGGAAATGTTGATAGAAGATGTGGCAGCCCATTTGACGATCGCCACTGGTCAGCCGGTCCAGTATGTCTGCACCAGGGAAGAGGAGTTTTATGCTTCCCGGTCACGCCATCCTATGCGGATCCGGTTGAAGACTGGTATCAAGAATGATGGCACGATGACAGCCAATGAGATGTATGCCTTGAGCGATACAGGTGCCAACGGCGCACATGCTTTGACGGTCACTGGAAACACTACCAAGTCTATGTCTCTTTATGTAGGGGATGGACCCTACCGCGATGCGCCGAATATCCGCTTTTATGCTGATATCGTTTACACCAATACGCCGCCCTCCGGAGCATATCGGGGATACGGTGTGCCTCAGGGTTACTGGCCGGTTGAAAGGCATATGGAATTCATCGCCCGGGAAATGGGGCTGGATCCTCTGGAATTCCGGCTTAAAAATACGCTCAGGGCTGGAGAAATCCATCCCTTCAGTGTCGCCTGGAGTGAAGGACGGGATCCTGTTCCTGAAATGATCCAGACCAATGCTCTGGCGGAGTGCGTTATGAAGGGCAAGGAGGCTATTGGCTGGGATGATAAGCTGGCAGATCCCAACTGGGCATCCGTCGCAGGCAAACCCTACTTGAAACGCGGCCTGGGCGTTGCCCTGGTCATGCAGGGCACTGCTATCCCTTACCTGGATATGGGCGGGGCCAGTATTAAACTGAATGATGACGGATCGTTTAACCTGCTGGTGGGAGCAACAGACCTCGGCACCGGCTCGGACACAGTCCTGGGCCAAATGGCTGCTGAGATCCTTGGCGTGCCGCTAGAGGATGTGATTGTGTATTCTTCGGATACGGACTTCACACCCTTCGATAAAGGGGCGTACGCCTCGAGTACTACTTATATTTCCGGGGCTGCTGTTGTGGACGCTGCCAATAAGGTGGCAGACCGCATCCGTGAGAGAGCGGCAATGATCCTGGAATCCAGGGTGGAAAATGCGACTATTCTCCCGAACGAAATCGAACTGGCCAATTGCTGCGCTATCGCGCCGGACGGGCATGCTGTGTCTCTGGAGGACGTTGCTCTGCACTCTTTGCATCATGCCAACCAGGAGCAGATCATGGCTGTTGGATCCTACGTGTCGCCGGTCTCGCCACCGCCTTTTGCCGCTCAGTTCGCTGAGGTGATCGTGGATACGGAAACCGGAGCGGTTGAGGTTTGTAAATTGGTGATGGCGGTCGATGGAGGTGTGATCGTCAACCCGGTTACTGCCTCAGGACAGATCGAGGGCGGTATGACCCAGGCGCTGGGGTATGCTGTTTCAGAGGAAATGGTCTATGATGAAAAGGGCTGGGCCAGGGAAATCAATTTCAGGGATTACCATATCTTCGCAGCCCATGAAATGCCAGAACTGGAGGTCATTTTTGTGGAAACTTTCGAACCTTCTCATCCCTTTGGGGTTAAGGCAGTGGCAGAAATCCCTCTGAATGGTGTCGCTCCAGCCGTTGGTAACGCGGTATACAATGCCTGTGGGGTGAATATCAAAGATAATCCTGTCACGCCAGAAAAAGTCTGGCGCGCGCTTCAGCAAGCCTAAAAGCAGGATTGATGAAAAAACAGAAATGCCCGGGAAGTAATTCCCGGGCATTTTCTGCTCTCTGAGGGGAGAACATCTGGAGGTATTCAATCTGTTATAATTTAGTAGTTAAACCGCCGGTTATTCTACGGCCTGTAAGGACCAGTTCTACCGAAAAATCAGGCAGGAAATGTCTATGGAACAGATCACCTATGTTATCGGACATGTGAACCCCGACACCGATTCAATTGCTTCGGCTATTGGTTATGCCTGGCTGCTGAGAGAGCGGGATGGTATGAACGCCGTCCCCGCCCGGGCAGGGACAATTAATCCCCAGACTACCTGGGTGCTGGATCGCCTGGGGCTTGAAGCCCCCTGTTTGTTAACGGATGTATCTCCCCAATTCGAAGCCGTGGCCCGCAGAATGGATTCAGTTGCACCCGATGAACCCCTCCGTAACGCCTGGGAAATTGCCAGCCGGACAGGCGGGGTGGCGGCAGTTGTTAATGAAGATGGAACGCCGTATGGATTGATCACAGGTTTGACGCTGTTCTCTTTCCTTTCCGAACTCGTTGGCCCGCATCCGGAACGCCAGGAAATGCGTATCATTGAGCTGCTGGAGGTGCCCTGCCATGAGGCTGCGGATACGGAGGTGCCCCAATTCAAAGCTGGCAGCCGGATCCGGGATGGTCTCAATAGAATTCTCCGTGAAGAGCGCAATTATTTCCTGGTTGTCGATGATGAGGGGCAATATGTGGGACTTTCCCGCCAAAGGGATATCCTCAATCCGCCCCGCGTGCGAGTCGTGCTGGTTGACCATAATGAGCAAGAACAGGCTGTGGGCGCGCTAGAAGAGGCGGAGCTGCTGGAGATTATAGACCATCACAGGCTGGGAAATCCTTTTACTCGGGCTCCCATTCGCTTTACAACTGAAGTCGTTGGCAGCACCAGCACCATTATTGCCGAAAGGATCATCGAGGCAGGACTCAGTGCCCCCGGGGATATTGCCGGCATGCTCCTGGCAGGAATATTTTCTGATACTCTCTTTTATACATCCCCTACTACCACTGATCGAGATAAGAAGGTTGCAGAACGCATTAGCCGCTGGGCTCTCTCTGCCAACAATCCCCTAAAGGGTGAAACCCTGGATAGTTTTGGTGAAGCGGTGCTCAAGGCTGGGGCAGGTATTTCTACCCGGGATCCAGACGAGATTGTCAGCTCTGATACCAAGACCTACTCATCTGGTGGATTCAATTTCGGCATTGCTCAGGCTGAAGTCACCGATTTGTTGCAGGTAGACAAGCACCTGGTTGAGTTGAAAGACGCGCTGGAAAAACTCCGGGTTAATCGGGCGTTGGATTTTACGATCTTGATGGTGACCGACGTTGTTCAGAGTTCAAGCCGATTGATCTTTATCAACCCTCCTCCGGTATTTGATGACCTGCCATACCCGGCCAGCCAGGATGGTACCCGATTTGCCAAGGGAGTGGTTTCCCGGAAGAAACAGCTCCTTCCGGTCATATTGAGTTTGTTGGAAACATCATCAAGGAATGTTAAATGAACACGGAGGTTGTCTTAAAAGCCCTGGCTGATCTTCCCCGAACTGGAACCGCAGCAGCATTGTGCACGATCATTCAGGCGAAAGGCTCCACACCTCGGAAAGCGGGAGCGAAAATGCTGGTCTATGAAGACGGATCCATTGTCGGCACCATCGGCGGCGGCGAGATTGAAGCCCGGGTGATCGAGGGAGCTCTGGCCTCCATCCAAACAGGAGAATCCAAGATTCTCTCCTTTGACTTAATCGATCCCCAGAAGGGAGATCCCGGTATTTGTGGAGGGACGCAGGAGGTTTTCATTGATCCTCTCAAACAGCCGCAAGATCTTGTCGTAATTGGCGGCGGTCATGTGGGGCGGGCAGTGGTTCACCTGGGAGAATGGCTTGGTTTCAGGGTGGTTTTGAGTGATGACCGCGAAGAATATTGCACTCCGGAAAATGCTCCCGGAGCTGATGAATATATCCATTGTCAGCTGGAAGAGCTCCCGGAAAGATATGATTTTTCTCCACAATCTGCCATTGTACTGGCTACCCGGAACAATCAGGTCGATATTCAGGGCCTGCCGGAGCTGTTGGGGGCACCATCTGCTTATATTGGTGTGATCAGTTCCCGCCGGCGGTGGAAGCTTACCCGGGCGGAACTGGTTAAAGCTGGCATCAAAGAGGAAGATCTGGATCGGATTAAGGCGCCGATAGGGCTGGACATCAAAGCAGAAACCCCCGAGGAGATCGCCCTGAGTATCCTGGCGGAGGTCATCCAGTCTAGGCGGGGAGGGTCTGGAAAAGCTTTATCTTGATTTGGATTGTTCAGGTATGAAGAAGTTAGACGGAGAATGAAATATGTGGCAAGAGTATGTCAATGCCGAATCGATCAGCCAGGTACTTTCTGTACTGGCTGAAAAAAAGGAAGAAGCCCGGGTCATAGCCGGAGGTACAGACTTGGTCCTGGAACTGCGCCAGGGGCTGCACGAACCGATTCAAACCTTAATTGATATCACGCGAATTGAGGATTTGTGCCAAATCAGGCTGGAAGGAGATTTTTTGCGCCTGGGGGCAGGCGTAACCCACAATCAGTGCCTGGCGGATCCCAATATCCGGGAATTCGCTCTCCCGTTGGCACTTGCATCCTGGGAGGTGGGAGCTCCCCAAATACGCAACGCCGGCACGGTTGTAGGTAATCTGGTCACCGCTTCGCCTGCCAATGATACGATAGTGCCCCTGATTGCCCTGAAAGCCAGGCTGGAGATTCAATCCCTGAAGGGTGAAAGAGTAATCCCACTGAAGGATTTTTATACGGGTGTTCGCAAACATGTCCTTCAGCCTGATGAGCTGGTCACTGCAGTCTTGATTCCCAAAATGACTCCAAATCAAAAAGGGGTTTTCCTGAAGCTGGGTTTGCGCAAAGCCCAGGCAATTTCTCTTGTTTCTATGGCAGGAGTGTTGACTCTGGATGGGGATCAGATCAGCAAGGCGACGATTGCCCTTGGAGCTGTCGCGCCCACCATCATTCATGCTGAGAGTGCCGAAAAGTACCTGGTTGGAAAAACCCTTACTGAAGAGAATATCCTCTCCGCAGCTGAACTGGCCAAAGAATCTGCCCGGCCAATAGATGATATCCGGGGATCTGCGGCTTACAGACAGGAAATTGCCAGGGTTCTGGTCCAGCGAGGACTGGAGCAAATAGCTTCAGGAGAAGTTCTTTCCAGGCTGCCTGATTCTCCTGTTTTGCTGGTTGGGAAGATGCCGGAAAATGGAAAACTCAAATCAATCAGCGTGCCTCTTGCGCCAGGCAAGGAACCGATTATTACTCGCATAAATGGCGTGGAATATACCTTTGAGGAAGGGCACCATCAAACCCTGCTGCACCTGATCAGGGATCATGCCGGATTGACTGGATCCAAGGCAGGCTGCGAGGAAGGGGAGTGTGGAGCCTGCACAGTGTATTTAGATGGGAAAGCTGTGATGTCCTGTCTGGTACCCGCACCTCGAGCTCACAGAGCTGAAATAATCACCATTGAAGGTTTGGGAGATGAAGAACATCTCCATCCAGTTCAAAAAACGTTCATAGATGAAGGAGCTGTTCAATGCGGTTACTGCACACCAGGTTTCATCATGTCCGCCGCAAAACTATTGGAAGAAATTCCTCATCCCAGCCATTCTCAAATCAAAACAGCAATCTCTGGGAATTTGTGCCGCTGCACAGGTTACTATAAAATTGTCCGGGCAATTGAGGAAGCTAGTAAGAAAGAAGGTGGATAATGGGTCGATATCAACAGTATGAACGCGATTTGAAGGATGAACACGAAAGGCCACATCCTGTTTGGCGCGGCCTGGGTTTTTTGTTAATGGCAGTTATTGCCATCATGTCCTATGCCGGCGCGAATTTGTTAGTCGAGGCTAATAAGACCAAGGGCTGGATTGCTGTGCCTGCTGAAATCCAGGGAGGTGTCTCCTGGGCGCCTGATTTATACGCTGAACTGATCGTTGCCTTTTTCCTGACATTTATTGGGTTTGGCGTCCTGACTATCGTGTATTCCATTCTGTACAGGATCTCAAGGCCCCGAGACTTGTATAAGATGCTTAAATAACCCCGGTTTCATTTCCTCCCGGCAAAACACGGAAGACAGATTTCCGGGAGAGGTGATGGGGAGACACTTCAATGACTGCTGGTGTAATATGCCGTTTAATTTGCGTTTGTATCTGACTGATTTTTATTACAGCCTGTTTCGTTCCGGGGGAACGCCCGCCAGATTATCTGTAAAACGGGTGCTTATTTTAACCTTCTTGTTTGTTGCTTTCCCAATCTGGAATTTGTATATCAGGGCAGGGTATGCCCTGGATAAGATTTTATTCACAGACCTCAAACACCTCTATACTACCGATCCAATATTTATCATTGGCAATTACCGCTCTGGATCGACTTTCCTTCACCGACTCCTGCTGCGGGATAGCCAGCTTACATGTTTAAAAGCCTGGGAAATCTATTTTGCGCCAGCACTATCTCATCGCAAGCTTATCCGTTTCATACTAAAAGTCAGCAGCAAGATTGGCAGCCCTGTCCAGAAAGCTGTCCAGGCCTTTGATCAGCTCTTGAATGATATCTATCCTATGCATAAAACCGGCTTATATACCTATGAGCAGGATTCCCAGCTTTTTTATCACACCTGGTCTTCCTTCAATATATTTGCGATATTTGCCTTCCCTGATTTAGCCCGGAGGTACATTTATTACGACCAGGCAGTCCCTGACCGGGAAAGAAGAAGGCAGTTTGAATACTACAGGAATGTGATCACCCGTCATCTCTATAATCATCCAGGAAAACGCTACCTGGCAAAGAACCCGGATTTTTCACCGGCAGTAGAGACCCTGTTGGAACAGTTCCCCAACGCTAGATTTATCAATTTGGTTCGTTCACCGGATGAGATGCTGCCCTCAGCCATTAACCTGTGGGCTAGCAACTGGAGGGCTTATGGGAGCCCACAGGAGGCTTTTCCTTATGTTGACGTGGTCAAAGAGTACGCCCGCCATTGGTATTATTATCCTCATAAGATCCTGTCTGATTTAGGGCCGAACCGTTACCAGGTAATTCATTTCCATAATTTGATCAGCGATCCCAAGGCTGAGATCCTGCGCATATACAAGCAATTCGGACTGGATGTTAGTGAAGAGATGCTCCAGGTTCTTGATGATGAAACCATCGTTTCAAGGAAAGAATATGGGGGGTATCCGCTGGACAAGATGGGTTTGGATGGAGATGGGTTGAAAGAGGAATTCGCCCCTATTCTAGAAGATTACAAACTGGACCTGGCATACAAGGACCGCCAGACAGATCAGGTAAAAAGGTTGTAGATTATGGAACGAACAGTACCTTATACTGCCTCGGAAGAAGTAGAACTATATTTGAGGACCTATTATTCACTCCTCAGGACTTCTGACGCTGTGCAAATTCGCTCCTTGGAAGAAGTCCATGCCGGGATGAACTCCCTGCTGCATCAGCATGCCCGGGATCGCGCCCCGGATATGACCGCGTTCATCTATGCCCTGCTGCGATTGCCAGAATGTGTACGAGAAGTCCGCGAGATCGTCCTGGGCCAAAGTTCCTCCGTTTTCAAGGAAGCTGGAATGGGCAATGTCTGGAACTGGGAGCAGGTCAATGGAAAAGCCCGGCGGAGGCGCTGTTTTTACAATAAAGATGAGGGGATTTTAGCCTGTATTATTGCCAGCCGATCGGATATTGATGATGTGATTCCCATGCTGACCGCATACCAGATTGAATGGAATAAAATCCACCGATTGCTGCAGCATGTGCCGGATGAAATTGATCTAAATGAAGCCCATAAACACCATGATGTCTGGTATGACCTGGCCGAAGCGCTGATGATGTCTGTCAGTGACCTGAACCGCTGGCGCTCAATTTATGGAGCCGAATTCATAGATCGTATCCGGGAGATCAGATCCGGGGAGCGCTATTTTCAGGTCCGGCTGCTGAATGGGTCACTGATCGAATACAATCGGGCAACTAATGATTGGTGGCGGGTGATTGCCAATCGGGTTCCTGAACTGAAAGACCGTCCGATTTATTTTATCTCCAGCAATACCCATAGCTTTGCGAACCTTCTTTCTGGATTTGCCCTTAAAAACCAAGAGGAGATCAATCAATACCTGATCGATGCTGACCAGCGTGAATTGATCGATGAGTGGCGGCAAATCCAGACCCATAAGGTTCCCTCCAGCAGAGAGAACTTCTGGTATTACGCTCTCAAGAAATATATCCAGGACCCAGATACTGAGGAGATCTATTACCGCAGAACTGAACATGAAAATAACTGCGGTATAACGAGGATCAACAGCGAACATTCCTTCGATGTGGATGCGCAGGTATTTGAAATTGGCAAGTTAGTTCCGGATTGGATGGACTCCCGGGTAAAGGGGGATCTTGGGGATTTGAACTATCTTTCCCAAAGCAATGCCCTGATCCTGAATATCGATTACCCGCTGGGCCTGGCAGCCTATAACATCCTGACCGAAGTGGCTGAAAATGCCGGCAATATCCTGGGCGTGTACTGTCTTGGAAAAGCAGCCACATTAAATGGCGTTGTTGGGGATGTGATCATCCCTTATGTGGTGCACGACGAACATTCCCGCAACACTTATTTATGTCCCCGTGCCTTCGAAGCCCGGGATGTCAGCCCTTACCTGGTATATGGCACTGTACTGGACAACCAGAAAACTGTAACAGTAATGGGGACATTTCTCCAGAATCCTACCTATATGGATGTGTTTTATCGGGAAGGTTATACCGGAATTGAAATGGAGGCTGGACCATACTTGTCGGCAGCATATGAAATGTTCCGCCCTAAACGCCATCCAGTAGATGAAATTGTAAACCTGGATCGAGCGCCATTTGATCTGGGCATTTTACACTATGCCTCAGACAGGCCGCTCAGCAAAGGTAAAAACCTTGGTGCGGGAACACTGTCTTATTATGGTATGGATCCAACTTATGCCTGCTCAATAGCAATCATCCGGCGAATATTCCAATTGGAGAACCGCCGGCTAAAGGAAAGAGGATCGTAGAGACGTTGATGACAGAAGGAAAACTTATGGGTGCAATTGGTAAATCTCACAAAAGAATCGATGCGCTGGATAAAGTAACTGGAAAAGCTGCCTATCCGGGTGATATCAACCTGCCGGATATGCTACATATGAAAATTCTCTTTGCTGGGAGACCCCATGCCATTGTAAAGGATATTGATTTAACGAAAGCCGCTGCGATGGAAGGGGTGGAGTTGATATTGACTGCGGCGGATGTTCCCCGGAATGAATACGGTTTACAAATCCCGGACCAGCCGGTTTTGTGCGGCCCTGGATCAAAAAAACCTTATACAGACAGGGTGCGGTTTGTTGGCGACCAGGTTGCAGCTGTGGTTGCTGAAACTGAGGAGATCGCGGCTGCCGCAGGCGAGTTAATTGAAGTAACTTATGAGGACCTTCCAGTGTTGCTGGATCCCTTTGAGGCGGGCCAAGAAGGGGCGATGTTGATTCATCCGGATAAAGATTCCAATATTTACACGTCATACAAGATCCGCAAAGGGGATCTTGAAAAAGGCTTCCAGGAAGCTGACGTGATCATTGAAGGAGAATACCATACTCCGGAACAGGAACACGCCTTCTTGCAGCCAGAAGCCGGTGTGGCTTATTACGATGCAGAGGGGCGGCTGGTGGTTGCTGCAGGCGGGCAGTGGGCCCATGAAGAGCGGGAGCAAATTGCCCACTCCCTGGATCTGGAATTGGAGCAGGTGCGGGTGGTCCACCCCGCCATTGGCGGCGCATTTGGCGGTCGGGAGGACCTCTCCGTTCAGATAGTGCTTGGTCTCGCAGTACTGAAATTGAAAGAAAAAGGGATTGACCGTCCGGTGAAGATAGTTTGGAGTCGGGAAGAATCCATTATCGGCCACCATAAAAGGCACGCTTACCATATAAAAACCCGTTGGGGAGCTACCAAAGAGGGTAAATTGACGGCGGTTGAAGTGGATCTGACTGCGGATGGCGGGGCATATATGTACACTTCTAATAAGGTGCTTACCAATGCCCTTATCGCCTGCACAGGTGTATATGATATCCCCAATATCAAAGTAGATGCCAGAGCAGTGGCCACGAACAAGGTGCCAGGTGGGGCATTCCGCGGTTTTGGCGGTCCTCAGGGTGCCTTCAGCGCTGAATGCCAAATGAATAAACTGGCGGAAAAACTGGGGATGAACCCGGTGGAGATCCGGATCCTCAATTCTCTTGATAAAGAGGGAATTTCTTCTGTGTCAACTCCGCTGCCCGGATTGGTGAATATCAAGGATGTGCTGGAACGCTGTGCAGAAGAGTCTTTTTGGGAAAAGGGCAAGGCTGGCTGGCAGAAAAAAGCTGTCCAGGTTCCTCAAAAGAGATTTAAACGAGGGATCGGCTATGCTTGCGGGCTAAAGAATATCGGCTTTTCCGCAGGTTACCAGGAAAACTCCTGGGCAACGGTTGAGCTTTATGGGGCAGAGCAAATTGAAAAGGTGGTTGTGCGTCATGCTGCTGCCGAGGTTGGCCAGGGTACCCATACGGCTATTGTGCAGATGACTGCGGAAGCTTTGGGTGTTCCGGTTAAGATGGTAGAGATAATCAGTGCTGATACGGGAGAAACCAGGGATTCGGGAAGCGTATCAGCGTCCCGGATGACCTTTATGGCAGGGAACAGCGTATACGGCGCAGCCAAGCAAGCCCTGGAAAGATGGGAAGAGGGGAAACGCCCGGTAATCGTGACCTATCAATATCTGGCGCCTAAGACCACCAATCTTGATCCGGAAACGGGCGCAGGTAAGCCAAACTTTGCCTATGGTTACGTTGCCCAGGCGGTTGAGCTGCTGGTAGATATGGAAACCGGTCAGATCCAGGTGGAGAAAGTTTATTCCACCCACGATGTGGGGAAGGCCATTAACCCTGACCAGCTCAATGGACAGATAGAAGGTGGCGTTGTTCAGGCGTTAGGTTATGTGTTGACAGAAAACTTCATCCAGGAAGGCGGCTTCGTCAAGACGGATAAATTGTCTACATACCTGATCCCTACGGTTCAGGATATTCCCGGGACGCTGGTGCCTGTAGTGATGGAGAATCCTGATCCCAATGGTCCATTCGGTGCATTAGGAGTAGCGGAAATGCCGTTTATATCCCTGGCGCCAGCCATCATGGGGGCTGTGTACGACGCGACTGGTGTCTGGTTTGATGATTTTCCGCTCACGCCGGAGCGAGTTTTACGGGGTTTAGGGAAGATTTAAACAACTGGAGAAGAAATACTCTTGTGTCCTACTGGAATGGAAAGGATTTCCTGCGATTTCTATACCATAACTTCTTTCACAGCAGGGGCACGAATTATCGTTTAACCGCCAAGCGCCTAGGAATTCTTCTGCTGGCTTTAGGCATTTACCTGCCGATGGAATTCCTGACTTGGTCTGGCCTTTTGCTTGATGAACTCTTCTTCCCCGCCTATCGGCAGATTGAGATCCGCCAGCCAGTTTTTATCATCGGCAACCCCCGCAGCGGCACTACTTTTTTACAGCGTCTATTGGCCAGAGACAGACATAATTTTCTGTCGATGCGAACCTGGGAGATTTTCGGGGCGCCCTCGATCATGATGAGAAAAACAATTTGGTTTGCTGTCAGGGCTGCCCGGGCGCTCGGCGTTCGGATTTCACGGCGGATCCGCAAGCTGGAAACACTCTGGAAAGAGAGTGACCACATACATCGTTTACGGCTCCGGGCTCCAGAAGAAGATGAATACCTTTTTATTCATATTTTTTCCACCATGAAAATCTGGTCTTTCGCGGCCATGGAGGATAAGGCGGATCCGTATATCTATTTCGATGCTAAGATTCCTGATACTGATAAAGAACGCATGATGGATTTCTATGAAACCTGCATCCAACGCCATTACTATGCCCATGGTGGAAAGACAAGCCATTATCTATCCAAGAACCCCAATTTTTCTCCCGCGATAAAGACCCTGCTGGACAGGTATCCGGACTGTAAATTTATTTACCTGATCCGAACTCCACTTAAAGCGATTCCTTCCCATATCAACCTTAAGGAAAGGGAATGGCAAATCCTGGGATCCCCACTTGAAAAATATGCCTGTCGTGAGTTTATCCTCAAATCATCTGAGCAGTGGTATGAGTATCCCCTGCAGAGATTAAAACAGCTCCCGGAGAATCAGCAAGTTGTGGTACGTTTTGACGATCTTGTTACGAATACGAAACAAACGGTTCAGGAAATCTACCAGCGGTTGGGCTTGGATCTGACCCCGGAGTTTCTGGATCTATTGGAACGGGAATCCGCATTGGCCAGAACTCATCAAAGCCAACATCGTTATTCTCTGGAGGAAATGGGGATTGACCCCCAGACATTACAGGACAGATTTGCCGCTATTATTAGTGAATACCAATTGAGGAAATGAAAATATGAAAATCGTTTTCACGTCAATCTTCCGGTCTGGATCGGGAGGGGGGGGAGGGCGAGTAGCCCATGAGCTGGCCCAGCAATTTGCCCGTGAGCATGAGGTCGCGATCATCTGTCCGGCAGACAGGACAGGGTATACCCCTGGCAAGAATGGGCTGGCTGTTTATGGGATTCGAAGCGCCGGTGATGCCGAATTTCAAATGCCTGAATTATCCGCTCCTACGATCCGGGATCTGTTTGACTTTCTAGATGGTTTTAAGCCTGATATTGTCCATGCCCATGAACCAGCTTTGATCGGTTTAATCGGACAGGTTTGGGCCCGGATGAATTCAGTTCCTTTTGTACACACATCTCACGTGCTGCCAAGCAAGGCAGTTGATTTTGGCACAGCAGACAAGATACATTTTCCCACACCTCTGGCCAACAGCCCAATCAGCGACTTCGCCATCAATAGTATCTTATCTAATTTCTTCACCAACTGTGATGCGCTGATCGCTCTCAATCAATCAGCCTATGATTCCATCCGTGAGTTTGGCTACACCGGTCCGGTTTTTATAATACCTAACGGCAGGGTGCTTTCTCATTACACCTCAAAGCAAATCGCGGATATAAACTCTGAACAAAAGAACCTTCTATTTATTGGGTATTTGAACGAGCGGAAGAATCAGCACTATCTACTGAAAGCATTGAAGTATTTACCAGAGAACTACTTCCTGCGCTTGATCGGTAAACCCCTGAATCCGGACTATAAACAGAAACTGGATAAATATATCGAGAAACACGAGATAGCGAACGTGGAATTTATGGGACAGATCGAACATGATCAAATTTCAGAATTCCTCGAATCCGCCCATGTGTTTACCTCAGCTTCAACCATGGAGGTGCAGAGTTTGGTGGTGATTGAAGCCTTGGCATCCGGAACGCCAGTTGTGGGTCTCTCAAATGAAACCATCGATGAATTGATTTCTGATGATGTTGGTGCCTGGCTGGCCAGAAACCAGAAACCATCTGAATTTGCTGAACAGGTCATACGGGTTTGCTCATTACCTGAAGACCAGTATGGAGAAATGTGTCAAAACGCCCGGGACCGGGTAGCGCATCTGGATTGGTCCAACATCGTTCAGTCGACTATTCTCGCCTACCGGGAAATCCTCACCATCAAGCTGTTCATGTCCGAGGAAGAAAGTGACATGTTGAACAGCCTGGTCAATTTCTTCACGCTTGGGGAAGTGAGGGAATATTTACTGAGTGTCATCGCGGAAGCGAGGAAGGGATCTCCAGCTTTAAAAAGGCGCTTACAGGTTCCCCGCTGGCTTCAATCCTGGATTCGGGTTCCTTCTTCGACCTGGATAATTTCTGGAGTGACCATCCTTGTTTCTGTGATAGGGTATCTTTTTATGCGCGGGAAAGGGAACAAAAATGGTCAGCTGGATAGCGGTGATAATTAACTGGAACCACATTTTGTTTTCGACAAACTCCTACCTTGCTGAGGGTTCCCAGACGGCTATAAGAGAACGAATTGTTTGAACAGTCTGTTGTATAATATGTCGTTAGCGCATATTGTCAACGGTTTCCAATTGCAGGATACCTGAGGAAATATTTATTGGGAGTGTACTATGGATGATTATCTAGTAAGAGGGAAACTCAAGGATTTAGACCCCAAGCTTTATGAGCTGCTTAAGATTGAAGAAGAGCGGCAGTACCGAAGGTTGATCCTGATCCCCAGTGAGAGCATGACGCCCAAAGCGATCAGGCGGGCTTTGGGCTCGGGTTTTCATAATATCTATGCTGAAGGTTACTCTTTCGATCTGACCGGGGGGTTAACGGAAGAAGAACTCTTTGATTATGACAAATTATTAACCGAGTACCGCCGATATTCAGATGATCGTTACTATAAGGGAGTGGAATACGCCGATATCCTGGAGGGAGTTGCCTGCCAGCGGGCGGCAATCGCCTTTGCCAGCAATGGGAAAACAGCCCTGGATATTTATGTGAACGTCCAGCCTCTTTCCGGAGGTCCTGCCAACAACGCGGTCTATCACGGACTTGTGAACATTGGCGATACGGTGATGGGCATGAATTTGCTGCATGGCGGACACCTCTCCCATGGATCTCGAGTGAATCGTTCTGGCGAGTTTTATAATATTGTTTCCTATTCTGTTGATTCAGAAACAGAAAAACTTGATTACGATGAAATAGAAAAACTTGCCAAACAGCATCGTCCAAAAATGATCATTGCTGGGGTATCGTCTTATTCCTGGCAGTTGGATTGGAAGAGATTCCGAGAGATTGCTGATGAGGTAGGAGCTTATTTGCTGGCGGATATTTCCCATGTGGCAGGATTGATCGTTGCCGGAGAATATCCCTCTCCTATAGGTCAGGCCCACATCATATCTTCAACGACGCATAAAACCCTTCTCGGCCCGCGGGGCGCGATCCTGATGAGTACAGATCTGGATATCATCCAGCAGATTGATCGGGCTGTATTCCCTGGTGAACAGGGCGGCCCACATGTGAATGTGTTCGGAGCCATGGCTCTGGCCTTCAAACTGGCTAAAACGGAGCATTTTGCGGCTTTGATGAAGCAAATTGTCAAAAATTGCCGGGTGCTCAACGATCGCCTGGAGGAAAGGGGTTTCAGGATCCCATTCGGGGGCACGAATACCCATTTGACTAATATTGATACCAAATCGATCACCGGCAAGGATGGCGCCTGGCTGAGTGGCGACCTGGCTGCCCGCATTCTGGATATGGCAGGCATTGTGACTAACCGGAACACGATCCCAGGAGATAAATCAGCTTTGAATCCTTCCGGGGTCAGGATGGGAACCCCCTGGATCAGCCAGAGGGGATTCAAAGAGGATGAAACCAGCCAGGTGGCTGATATCATCGCGGATGTGCTGTTCTCCTGTGAACCCTATTACCAGGGCAGGGGACTGCGCGCCAAGGTGGATTTTAAGATCCTGGAAGAGGCCAAATTAAAAGTCCGCGATTTGGCCCAAAAATCAGGCATTGATTATAAGCCACAGGCCCATGGATATCCCCATTTTTATTATCTGGATGATGAAGCCGATGAGCATCAAGCCACCTCCTCTTATATCATCAGCGGTGATAAGTCCCGCGAGTTTTTGAATTATCTTGTCAGCAGTGATATTGAGGCTATGGAATGTGGTACCAATCAACCCGCCTTGCTGTACACGCCTGAGGAACAGATCCCGGCGCTGGTAACTTGCGATGACCTGCAGAGCTTCCGTCTGACAGTCCTGGCTGAAAAAGCCGGCCTGGTGTTGACCTGGCTGCGGGCAGTGTCAGACGGGTATGTCAGGGTCGATGAAGATGTGCTGCGGAAGATCCCCGGGCCGGTAATAGTCCGAGAATCGGACCGCGAATATGCTTCCCTGGTTGAAGGGGACCCTTATGGGAAGTACAAACCCTTTTATCTGGGCATGCGGGAAGAAGAAGGAGAAACCCTGCCTGATTTCACATGGGAGGAAATTGAAACCCCCTTACGGCGCACATCTCTCTATGATCTGCATCTCGAACTGGGCGGCAGGATGGTACCGTTTGCAGGCTGGGAGATGCCTGTCCGCTACAAATCTGTCCAAGAAGAACACAATGCCGTTCGTGAGACTGCTGGATTGTTCGATGTCACCCATATGGGGGTGTTCCAGGTTGAGGGACCGGATGCGATGGCGTATTTAGACAGCGTAGTTGGAAACGATGTCTCAGCGCTCGATGCTGGCGAATCTCTCTATGCTCATTTTTTGGATCCGGATGGACAGGTGCTGGATGATACCTTGATCTACCGCCGGAATGAGTTCGACTATATGGTTGTCGTCAACGCTTCCAATGAGGCTAAGATCTGGAAATGGCTGAATGAGGTCAAATCGGGAGAAGTTAAGATAGACAATCAGCGTCCCTGGGCCAGGGCTTACGGGATCCGGGCAATACTCCGGGATCTCAAGAATCCGCTAGAAGGAGCCGATCAACTAGTTGATCTGGCGCTCCAGGGCCCACGATCACGGGATATCCTCCTGGAATTGGGCTTCAGCAGGGAGGATGAACGGAAAATCAACCACTTGCGGTGGGCTGAGCTTTGTGAGGTCAACAACGACGATTTTCGTCTGGTAGTGTCCAGGACTGGCTATACGGGCGAGCGTTATGCCTATGAGCTTTTTGTGCACCCAGACAAGGTCGTTGACCTCTTCAAGAAATTGCTGGAAGTGGGAAAATCCTATGGACTTAAACCCTGTGGACTGGGTGCCAGGGATTCTCTGCGAACTGAAGCTGGCCTTCCTCTCTATGGGCATGAAATTGCCGGAGAGCTGAATATCAACGTTGGCGGAGCGGGGTTTGGCTCGTATGTGAAGGTCAATAAGCCCTGGTTCATAGGCCGAGAAGCCTTTCTGGCCCAGGAGCAATCCCGTGAAAACGTGATCGCCCGTTTCCGGTTCAGCGAGAAGCGTGTTCGGAAAGCCCATTACGGGGATCCGGTCATGGATGAGCAGGGCCGGGTGATTGGGAAAGTGACCAGCTGTGCAACGGACAGCGAGGGTTATTTCCTTGGCCAAGCCTATGTCAATAAACGCTATGCGAAGAAAGGCACCTTGATCTATATTTATCAGGATGTTGAAAAACGGAAGGGTACGGAATTGACCGATCTCAGTTACGGCGAGCGTGTAGCGCTGCCAGATACGGCGACGATATTGCGTCGATTCCCCCGCTTCTAAAAAAAGGAGGTTATCCTCCAAATCGAGGGATAACCTCTTCCGTATCTGAACTGTAGGGGCGACCCGCCGGGTCGCCCTGCACTGCGGAAATCTCATATGTAACTGAGCGTTCCTTCTTCACGATCCTCCTCCCATTGAAGAGGATTCTCAGTGATGTATTTCTTGATGCCAGGAGCTCTCTGGTGTTCCGGATGATCCTGTCGTAGTAATTCCTCTGCCAGACCGGCTCTCCAGGCGTTCTTCTCAGCAGGTTGATTCCTTTCGTAACCCGTGATTTATACTGACTTATGATCGCCCCCAATGATTTGAGTATAGGCCGAAAGTGGTGTTTCGGGCGAGCTGGTGGCTCGCCCCTACATCCGTTATCCAAAGGATGGCATGGATATGATCGGTCATGATGACAAACTCATCGTCATATGTCTCAACGTTAGGAGATGTACTCTGTAATTCAAGCAATTCTCCACGAGCTACTGTGCCAAATCGGTTGAGAATCATATCACCGTTAACAATTCTTCCAAATAACTTCTTCATTTCCTTTGTACAAATTGTGATGAAATACCAGGCGAAGGGATTTTCTGGAATATGGTTTTGTTCTATCCAAGTTATCAGACATGGTATTTCCCCCAAATTCATTCTGTATGGAATGGGGCTGTCTTTCCAGACAGCCTCGATTTTTTTGAGTTTTCTAGGGAAGGAAGAGATTTTATTCTACTGCTCCCAAAGATTGAAATCCTTCAGGATTGAATTACCAATAAATTCCCTCAAGATCGAATTATCCGGGATCATTTCGATCTCAAGAGGCAGGAACCATTCCAGGAATGCCAGCAACCGTTTGGCTTCTATATGGGCCAGGGAGCTGTGTGGGACCTGGCGCAGGAGTGGTTCGGCCAGAGGTTTTAAGGCAGCCAATTCATAGACAAGTGCTGAGTTGAACATCACATCGGCATAATCCTGGAAGGGAAAAATATTTTCTTTTTCACCCCGGCGGACCGATTCCCAACGATTGATTGTGTCCATGGCTGAATATCCGCGTTCCCAGGAATCCCGGACAATGCGCCTGATCAAACGCGTGTCGGTTGTGGATACCCTGTTATGGCGATCCAGGTTCAATTGGGTCAGCGCAGAAACATAGATCCGGAAGGTGCTTGATTGGGGGAATTCAGGCAGCAGATTAGGGTTCAGCCCGTGGATACCTTCCACGATGATGATCTGGCCTGGTCGCAGGTGAACGATTTCTCCTTTGCCGCTGGTCCCAGTTTGGAAATCATACTTCGGCAGCTGTACTTCTTCCCCCTTGATCAGCTTGAGAAGATCACTGGATAATTTCTTGCGATTGACGGCTTCCAGGGCTTCAAAGTCCCATTCTCCATTCTCATCTTTGGGGGTGTTATCTCTGTCAACAAAATATTTGTCCATCTCCAGAGGAAAAGGGTTGATGCCCCGGGCAAGAAGCTGGATGGTGAGTCTTTTTGAAAAAGTGGTCTTCCCGGAAGAGGAAGGTCCCGCGATCAGGATGACGTCGATTTCAGCGGATTTTTCTTCTATTTGAGCGGCAATTTCTGTGATGCGTTGCTCGTGCAGCGCTTCAGAAACGAGGATCAATTTGCGGCTGTGACCCTGGGCAATAGAATCGTTCAGGGCGCCTACACTGTCTATACCCAGCCGATGCAACCAGCCCCCATAGCGTTTAAATACATTCAGCAAGGAAGAATATTTTGAAAGAGGCTGGAGGATGGTGGGATTTTTCCTTCTGGGATAGCGAATGAGAAAGCCATCTTCCATGGGGACCAGGTCAAACCATTTCAGGTAACCAGTTGAGGGGACCATATAACCGTGATGGTAGTCCATCCTCTCGCCCAGCTTGTACAGCGTCAGATAATCTTTTTTCCTGTGAGCCAATAAGCGGACCTTGTCGTTGTAGCCTAACTTCCGAAAGTATTCTATGCCCTCTTCCAGGGATATTTGCAGTCGTTCGAAGGGGATGTTTGCGCTCACCAGCTCCCTCATTCGATCTTCCAGCTGCCCCAGTTCTTCATCGCTTAGGGGAGAGCGCCGGTAGACCTGGCAGAAGTAACCTCCGGAGGTGACAGAATGATCCACGGTGAGAATCGCATCAGGAAATAAGTCAGAGAAGGCAGTTTCCAGCAAGAAGATTAAGGACCTGCGGTAAAAGCGCATGCCGTCCGCGCTTTCCATTGTGATTGGATGCACTTCCACATCCATCTCGACGGAATAGGAAAGCTCTGTCAGTTTTCCATTTACGACAGCTCCCACGATGGGAGGCAGCCCACGTTCTTCAAGCAGATCCAGGAACTCCTCCAGTGTGCTACCCCTCGGACCGGAGATCACTTTCCCGTTGGAAAGGTGGATTTCAACATCCTTCTTGGGTTCTACAAATTTATAATTTTCACGGCGGTTCATATATTTCCTGCTTGCTAGGGATCGGAATACTCTTATTTTATCATTTTACTTACCCAGGGATAAATAAACCGGGCCTGCCTGGCCCGGTTTATTTTAGTTTTGGAAGGACTGCTGCCCTGGAAAGGGTCCGATCAGGAGAGCTCCTTTCCGTAGTTCTCAGGTAGCTGGGTTTTTAGGATCAGTTCCTTGGCTGCTTTGACTTCATCCAGCCGACCAAAGGGGGCATTCGTGGGTGCATTGTGCAGGATCTCAGGGTCGTTCTTCGCTTCATCTGCAATTTGCAGCAGGGCATCTGCGAAAGCATCCAGCGTTTCCTTGGCTTCTGTTTCAGTTGGCTCGATCATCAAGGCTTCATGGACGATTAGCGGGAAGTAGTTCGTCGGGGGATGGAATCCAAAGTCTATCAAGCGTTTGGAAATATCCAATGCCCGGATTCCAGGCGCATCGTCCCATTGGGCCTCAGTGACAAATTCATGCATGCACAGGCGTTCGTATGGGATATGGTAGACATCCTTGATCAGGGCCTGGATGTAATTTGCATTGAGCACCGCGGAGGTAGAGGCGTCCAGCAAGCCGTTCTTTCCGAGACTGATCAGGTAGGTAAAAGCTTTCACAACCACGCCAAAATGGCCGTGGAAGGATTTGACTCTCCCTATGGTCTTTTCAGGCGTTACCAGGTCATAAAATGCTGGGGTTTCCTCATCACCTTCTGAGATCATGGCAACGACTGGGTCTGGCAGGAATTCGGCCAATTCCTTGGTCACGCCAACCGGGCCAGAGCCCGGTCCGCCGCCGCCGTGGGGGGTGGAGAAGGTTTTATGCAGGTTAAAATGCATCACATCGATTCCGACCTCAGCTGGTCTGTAGATTCCCAGCAGGGCGTTCATATTGGCACCGTCCCCATAGACCAGTCCGCCGCTGTTGTGGACGAGTTGGCAGGCTTCAACAATGTTCTCGTCAAACAAGCCCAGGGTGTTGGGATTGGTGATCATCAGTCCGGCCAGGGTATCATCGCATTCGGCTTTGACGCGTTCAGTGTCTATGTTCCCATTCTTGTCTGAGGGGATTTCGATTATGGTCATGCCGCTCATCGCTGAGGAAGCCGGATTGGTCCCATGGGCGGAGTCTGGCACCAGCATCTTGATCCGCTTGGAATCCCCCCGGGAATTGTGGTAGGCGCGAATAATGAACACGCCGGTCAATTCACCCTGGGCTCCCGCGGCAGGCTGGAGAGTGACTGCATCAAAACCACTGATCTCAGCCAGCCACTGCTGGGTTTCGTACATCAGCCCCAGCGCACCCTGAACGGTTTCTACAGGCTGAAGAGGGTGGATCTGGCTGAAGCCTGGCAGGCGAGCTGTCTCTTCGTTGATCTTGGGGTTGTATTTCATGGTGCAGGACCCCAGGGGGTAGAACCCTGTATCCACCGCGTGGTTCAATTGGGAGATTTTTGTAAAGTGGCGCACCACTTCATTTTCTGACATCTCGACCAGTGGAAGGTCTTTCCTGAGAAATTTTTCTGGAAGATCCGCCAGAGGAACATCAGGTTCCGGGTAGCGAATGCCTATTCTGCCAGGCCTGGATAGTTCAAAGATCGTCTTTTCAGTCATGGTATTCCTCCTCCAGGACCGCTACCAGGTAATCAATTTCAGAGCGTGGATTCATCTCTGTCACGGCTACCAGCAGTTCATGCGTCATTCCAGGGTAGATCTGACTTAAGTCATAGCCGCCCAGGATTTCATGTTCAAGCAGATATTCGTTCACCTCTCCGGCAGGCACCGGGCACTGGACCACAAATTCGTTGAAGAAAGGCTGTACAGGATTGACAGCGAAACCTGGAACTGTGCTGATTTTTTCTGCGGCGTAGTGAGCTTTGTGATAATTAAGCTTGGCCAGTTCCTGCAGGCCGTTTTTCCCCAGCAGGCTGAGATATACAGTAGAAGCCAGGGCTATCAAACCCTGGTTGGTGCAGATGTTGGACGTCGCTTGTTCCCGGCGGATGTGCTGTTCTCGTGTGCTTAAGGTAAGCACATATCCTCGCTGGCCCTGGGTATCTACCGTCTCGCCAGCAACACGCCCGGCCATTTTCCGGACGTATTTGTCTTTTGTGGCAAAAAGCCCCAGGTAGGGCCCGCCAAATGACAGCGGGATTCCCAGGGGCTGGCCTTCGCCAGTGACAATATCGGCGCCATATGCGCTGGGCGGTTTTAGCAAGCCCATCGATATGGGATTGATATGGACTGAAAAGAGGGCTTTGTGCTCATGGGCTGCTGCCGCCAGTGCACTGAGGTCAAAGATCCTGCCCAGAAAATCAGGATACTGTACCAGGACAAGCGCGGTGTTTTCATCAATGAGCTCAATTAAGTCATCAGGAATTGAGCCAGGACCGAGGTCTTCCCCCACGATCTCCAAATTCATGCCGTCCATATAGGTATGGATGGTTCCCCTGTATTGGGGATTGACGGCAGGGGAGAGGACTATCTTTTTCTTCCGTCCCCGGAAGTTGTGGTAAGCCATGTTCACTGCCTCTGCTACTGCGGTTGCTCCATCGTAATGAGAGGCATTGGCAACATCCATTCCGGTCAGAGCCGCTATCAAGCTTTGATATTCAAATATCGCCTGCAGGGTTCCCTGGGAAATTTCCGGCTGGTAGGGAGTATAAGCAGTATAAAATTCACTGCGGCGCAGGATTGAGTCCACTGCGGCTGGAATAAAGTGATTGTAGGCACCCGCTCCTAAAAAGGAGACAAGTTCCTGTGTTGTTTCATTAAAGGATGAGATATATTGCAGTTCATCAAGGGCTTCCATTTCAGTAATGCCGTCAGGTAAATTCAGAGCGGGAAATTTCCCTTGCTCTGGCAAGCATTGGAAAAGATCTTCTACTTTTTCCAGCCCGATAACCTTAAGCATTTCCTCCTTGTCAGCCTTCGTGTGGGAGGTATACATAGCAGGTCCTTTGTAGGATTCTCATTATGGATCATTAAGCCGGGACAGCATCGGGGTAGGTGGTGCTGCCGGATTAATGATCCCGTTCCAGATTTTTATAAGCTTCTGCGTCAAGCAGATCTTCCAGTTCGCTGGATTTGCTCATTTTGATCCTGAGCAGCCAGGCGTCACCAAAAGGATCTTCGTTGATGAGCTCAGGGGAATCCGCAAGGGCCTCATTGATCGCGGTAATTTCTCCACTGATGGGCATGTAAATATCTGAAGCGGCTTTGACAGATTCTACGACAGCGCAGGTTTCCCCTTGATTGAGGGAATCACCTTCAAAGGCAACAATCTCTACAAACACGATGTCAGAAAGCTGGTCCTGGGCATAATCCGTAATACCGATGACAGCTTCATCGCCTTCGATGCGAACCCATTCATCGTTTTTTGTGTACTTCAGATCGGCGGGTGTCTTCATTTTTTCTCCTTGTCTCTTATTAGGTAAAAATCCACTAACTCGATAAAAAAAGCACACGCTAAGGTAATCGGCGTGTGCCTCTGTCTGGGGACCTGAGAGATTAAGCTCCTTCGGTGTCCGTGGACTCTCCAGAGGTTTAAATGTGCAAGGTCCGTTTACCTGAGAGTTTGATCTGCAGCCTATGCCTTGTCAGCAGCAGCTTTGCCCCTTCGGTGCCCTGGTGAGGGTCTCTCCCCTGCATAATTGTTTTCTGGTATTTGCCTCAATTATACCAAAACATCGCCTAATATGCGCAGGAGAGTAAAAAAACCTGCCGTGCAGGCAGGTTTTTTTTGAATCACTTAGATGTAGAGGCACTACTTGTTCTGGGGGAGGGCAAGCTCTTCCGTTTTATGCCTGCGAACCAGGTTGTTAACGTGGGCGAGCAGCGTATAGGACGAAATTGGTTTCACCAGGTAATCATCAGCTCCCAGATCAAGGGTTTTGGTGATGATTTCAGGAGATTCAATTGCTGATATAATTAAAATAGGTGTTCGAGTCATCTCGCGAATGCTTTTGCACATCTGCCAACCGTCCATTTCTGGCATCAACAAATCGAGTATGATTAAATCAAGCATCACTCGCTTAACGATCCCGAGACTTTCCTTGCTTGAGTTTGAAGTCAAGACATTGTAATCATTGGATTCCAGGAGCCGTTCGAATATTGCCGATGTGGATGGGTCATCATCAATCACCAGTATTGTGGGGTTTATTTTTTGGTATGTGCTTTTCATAAGTGGTTCTATTAGAACATAATTTATTTGTTTCGTAAACAGAAAGGACTTTACAGCCAACTAACAAAATGACCCAGCCGCTAAACCGGTTGTGGTCAAGAAAACAGAGTGCTGGGAAATGGAAATTGGGGCTCGGTTTGGCCTCAATAGCGTTATAATACACGAAGTATATTAAGTTGGATATGTATTGATCATGGTCTGAATATCTCATCATTGAAGTAAGCGGGCGCCGGAAATTATGGGAGATCGAACAGTTTCGGGTAAACAGTTAGCCAACACTCTGTTTGAGTTTAGCCAGTTAATTTCTAATGCCGATGGTGTGGCGGACATCTTTGCATCTTTGGTCGATCTGGCCAGGAAACTTCTCGTTTTTGACAATATCGTAATTTATCTCAAAGATGGCGATGACTTACGGCCAACTTTCGCCAAATCAGTAGGGCGGGGGCGTTCAAAGGAAGCTGATATTGATTGGGGTGGCTCCTTTATTGATATGGTTTTCAGGGCAAATGGCTTATCCGTTCATCAGGATGTGATCGAAGGCCCGGACGATGATCGTTTAAAGGTACCTTACTATATCGGGACCCCTCTCAGACATGGCACCAAGACAGTGGGTGTTTTGGTCATGATCCGTTTTGGCGGGCCAGAATTTGATGAACAGGATCAGAAGGCCTTCATGTTCATTGCTGATCATATCAGCTGGATGATGGAAAGGGATGTGCTGGTCAACACCATAGAACGGATAGAAGGCAGCCAGAGGATGTGGGAGATGCAGGAAAATTTCGTTGCCACTGTCTCCCACGATCTCAGGACTCCCCTGGGTTTTATCAAGGGTTACACAACCACGCTCCTGAGGGAAGATACAAATTGGGAAGTTCCAACCTACCGGGAGTTTTTGGGGATTATCGATGAGGAAGCCGATCGCCTGCATGAGCTGATCGACAATTTGCTGGATTCTTCGAGATTGCAATCGGGAACGCTGCAGATGAATCTGCAAGTCGTGCGACTCGATGTGGTGCTGAGGGATATGATCCAGCGCTTTGAGCTCCGCGAAAAAGATGTGAACCTCGAATTGGAAGTCGTAAAACCCGGGATTCTTGTCAAGGCTGATCCCATGCGCCTGGGACAGGTTTTTGACAACCTGATCAATAACGCTTCAAAATACGCACCGGGCTCAACGGTGATCGTTCGGCTCGAAGCAGAAGGGGATCAGGCTTTGATCAAGTTTATTGATGACGGACCGGGGATGGACCCCGAACACCTGGAGCGCATCTTCCACCGCTTTTACCGCGTTCCGGAGACTCGTATGGCCGTCCGCGGAAGTGGATTGGGTTTATACATTTGCCGTGAGATCATCAGTGCCCATGCAGGGGAGATCCGGGCACAATCTGATATTGGGAAAGGCACCACATTTATTATCACACTCCCTATTACAGAAGGGGAAGGGTCGGATTAATTGAGGAGCTGGATATTATGGATAAGGGAACCATCTTAATAGTCGATGACGAACCCCGGTACATTCAGTTGATTGCTGCCAATCTAGTTGTGGATGGATTTGATGTCCTCGAAGCCCTGGATGGTGAGAAGGCAGTTGAAATTGTATCGGAACAGGATATCGATCTTGTGCTTTTAGACGTGATGATGCCCAAGTTGGATGGGTTTGAGACCTGTCGGCGGATTCGCGGTTTTTCCCAGGTTCCGATTATTATGGTGACCGCCAAGGGAGATGAAAGCGATCGCGTCCAGGGCTTGAATGTTGGAGCGGATGATTATATTGTCAAACCCTTTTCGGCATCGGAACTGCTGGCGAGAGTCAGGGCTGTCCTGCGCCGTTCTCTGTTCTCCCGCGATGTCTCCCAGCCGGTGATATTTCACCACGGGGATCTAAAAATCGATTTTGCCCGGGCTGAAGTTTTCCAGAAGGAAGAAAAAGTGCTCCTCTCTGCGACCGAATATCGGCTCCTGCTGCAATTCTCGCACAATAAAGGGAGAATCCTGACCACGGAAGAACTGCTATCTTCTGTCTGGGGTGATGGATATAAAAACGATAAGGAAATCCTCTGGGTAACGATCTCGAGGTTGCGCAGCAAGCTCGAGGAGGATCCCAGCAGCCCGGTACATATTGTCACCAGGACCGGCATGGGCTATACCATGCCCAATTTGACGGAATAAACTGAGGGATTTCCTATGGATTACAAACTCGCGATCAGTATCTTGTCCAAAAAAATGGGGGTGCTGCTGAAGGTCGCCAGGACCAGGAGAGGGGAATCTAAAAAATCCTGCGGGGATATTCTTGGCGTCAGCTCTCGAACGATTTCCAAATTTGAATCTGGGGAGAAATCTCCCTCACTGCCTGAGCTTGAAGTGCTGGCTTATTACCTGGATATCCCGCTGGAAAAATTTTGGGAGGATACCGCGCCAGATCACCTGGACAGGATGAAGGTCTTGACGAACCTGGAGAAGAGGCTCGAACTTCGCAATTTGAAAATCGGTACCACTTTGCGTAAATTTCGTCAAGAAGCCAAGCTGAGCATGAAAGAAGTCGCCGATAAGTTGGGGATCACGACTTACCGTTTGAAATCATACGAAAAGGGGATCTTCCCGGTGCCTGTCGCTGAGCTGAATGCTTTGGCCCGCTTGTATGATCATCAGCTCAGCGACCTGGTCGTGGATAGTGGACCCATCGCGGATTGGACACGCAGCAAGCAAGTTGAAAATGCCCTGGGGGACCTTCCTGTGGACTTGCAGGATTTTATCCTAAAGCCAGTCAATCGACCTTATTTGGAGATCGCGATAAAGCTCAGCAAGATGTCTGTCGATCAGATGCGGGATGTCGCTGAGCGCTTGCTGGATATTACACTCTAGCTACCAAACTCATGAAAAAACAAGGACAAGATCAGGCTGATTTTCTCGCTGAGGAGGGGAAGTCTCTCTATCAGGCTAAAAGATATCTCCCAGCGGCGGAATCCTTCTCCAAAGCCGCAGCAGAGTATGATACTTTGGGAGATATCCTGCTGGGAGCGGAGATGCGAAACAATCAATGCGTTTCCCTGCTCCTGGCCAAGAAGCCCAGGCAGGCTG
>Ga0164313_10000009_pt1 | contig 105424 bp, 64 predicted proteins | sample GuaBasSedimGuay4_FD_113735 | JGI IMG/M metagenome (GOLD analysis project Ga0164313, IMG submission 113735) | Subseafloor sediment microbial communities from Guaymas Basin, Gulf of California, Mexico - Guay4, Core 4569-4, 0-3 cm | ecosystem: Environmental > Aquatic > Marine > Hydrothermal vents...
CCGCCAACAGCTACCCATCGACCTCGAGTTCAAATGGAATATCCGCCGTGCTCTCCTCGAGCTCGATGACCAATCGCCAGCGTCCTGGTTGCACGCCCCCGGGTACCTGGAACACGAGGGGGCCCCAGCACACTTCGAAGGTGTTGATGGCGACCTCATCCTGAGCGAAACCGCCCACAGGTTCGGCGAGAAACCAACGATCACAGGGTCGATAATCTTCGCCATACCCCGAAAGTGGCGCCGACGACGACAGATAATCTTCGCCATACCCCGAAAGCGGCGCCGACGACGACACCGCGCGACGGACTCGGGAGTGAATCTCGCGGTAGGCCTCTCTGAATTCGGCCTGGGTGATGAGCGGTAGGCGCCGCCCGTCGGGGGTTCGAACCGAGATGTCTCTGCGGTGGATCGTGGTGATGCCGCCGCTGTGGGTGCCCCGCAGGTGGGCTACGAGGATCAGCCAATCGCCGCCGAGATCTTTTTCGGCTTGATAGTGACGGACGGTCGCCTGGAGCTCTGGTCCCTCATAGACTACCGAGTAGCGGCTGGTCTCACGAACGCCTCCATCCACCCTCTCGGAACTCGTCGAACACGTGCTGATGACGACGGTTGATAAACAGAGCATCAGGAGCTGGATCTTCCTCATGGCGTACCCTCTTCTCCGGAGGCTCTCACCGCCGTTTGGAAATGTCCATTACTTGCTGGTCTCCGCCCGCGGGGCTATCCTCGACCGGCCGATGGAGTACCGAAACGACAGCGAGATCACCGGTCGTCGACGATGACGATGAACGTGAAACAGAATGAACGGTTGCGGGCGCTGACGGCCCGTCTCGTACTGGCGACGGGGGCCAGGTCGGACGAGGTTTTCGGTGTCAACGCTCCGCTCCGCGTGTGTCCGGTGGGCGCTCATGTCGATCATCAGGGCGGAGTGGTGACCGGGTTGACGATCGATCGGTCGGTCATGATGGCCGCTACACCCTTGCCGGAGCCGATCTTCCGCATTGAGAGTCTCGATTTCCAGGGTGCGGTCACCGTCGAGCTGACGGCGGCCCAACCGGCGCCGACTGGAGAGTGGGGAGATTACGCTCGCGCCGCAGCCGGCGTCCTCAGCGCCCGCCGCCGCCTCGACCAGGGTCTATACGCAGTGATCGGCGGCGATTTGGCGGGGGCCGGTTTGAGCTCCTCCGCGGCGGTTCTGATCTGTTACGTGCTCGGGTTGGCACGCGCCAACCGCTTTGACCTCCCGCGCCGCGACGTTGCGGCCCTCGTCCAGCAGGCCGAAAACTCGTATATCGGAGTCGCGAGCGGTCTCCTGGACCAATCGATCATCCTTTTTGCAGACAAGGGTCACCTGACTCGTGTCACCGTCTCCGATCTCTCGGTAGAGCGGGTATCGGCGCACGAGGGTGCGCCGGAGATCACCGTCGTCGTCGCATTCTCAGGAATAACGAGAGCTCTCGCGGGGTCGGGTTTCAACACCCGGGTCGAGGAGTGCCATGAGGCCGCAAGGATCCTGTTGGATCGTGGAGGGCGGACGGCGGGCCGGCGACCCCTGTTGTCCGAGGCTGGGCCCGAGCTCTTCGATCGCTTTGCCGCCGAGCTGCCCGAGAATCTGCGGAGGCGAGCCGCGCACTTCTTTGGCGAGCGCCGGCGCGTGATCGATGGAGTGGAGGCCTGGCGGGGGGGAGACCTGACCCGTTTTGGCGAGCTGATGAGTGCCTCGGGCGAGAGCTCGATCCGCAACTACGAGTGTGGGACGCCCGAACTGGTCACGCTTTTCGAGCTGTTGCGCGATACCCCGGGAGTCTACGGAGCGCGTTTCTCGGGCGCGGGCTTCGGCGGAACCTGCGTGGCGTTGGCCGATCCCGCGGCCGGCGAGGAGATCGCCAATGCCGTGTCGCGGGGATACGCGGCGGCCCATCCAGATGCGGCTGCGAATGCAAACTGTCACCTGTGCACGCCCGCTGGTGCTGCTCGGTTCGTCGGTGGGGACGACTGATGCAGGCGGTGATCCTCGCAGCTGGTCTCGGGATCCGGCTACAGCCGGTGACCCGAGATCGCAGCAAGGCCATGGCCCCGACGCTGGGCCGGCCGCTTGTTGAGAGGGCCATGATGCCGTACGCGGCTAACGGCATCACGGATTTCGTGCTCGTCGTGGGGGCGGATGACGAAGAGATCAAACGCCACTTCACTTACCGCTCTGGTATCGAGGTTCGGATTCGCTTTGCGGTCCAGGAAGAGCGATTGGGAATGGCGCACGCTCTGGCGGCTGCGGCGGAATTCATCGAGGGGCCCTTCGTGCTCTCGGCCTGCGACAGCCTGGTCTCGGGGGAACACGTGGGGGAGGTCCTGCGCGCAGCCGACAGCGCCGATGCGGTGTTGAGCCTTCTCGACGTAGAGTCGGGACTCGTCGCGCGCAGCGCGTCGGTGGAGCTGGACGGGATTTGGGTGAGGCGCATTGTGGAAAAGCCGGTCCCCGGGGAGGCGACTTCGAACACGGTCAGCCTACCGCACTACGTATTCCCGAGGCGGCTGATCGACCACCTGGCGGGGGTCGGGCGGTCGGTGCGGGGGGAGTACGAGATCCAGGATGCGATCCAGGCGCTGATCAATGACGGCGGAACGGTGGTTGGTATTCGGGCGGCAGAGCGGTGTCAGGTTTCAACGCCGGAGGATCTCCTGGCCTTGACCATGCAGCTGTTGCGCGAGGAGGTCGAACCGACGCACATCGCGACGGAGCGGGTGGGCGAGGGCACAGATCTGGTCGCACCGCTCCGCATCGAGGCGGGGGTCGTAATCGGCGATCACTGTGAGATCGGTCCCAACGTCTATCTCGAGTCCGGATCGTCGGTCGGAAACGGTGCTGTGGTCCGGGAGTCCGTGGTCCTGCGCAACGCACGGGTGCGCGACGGCCAGAGGGTGGTGGCGGAGATCCTGTCCTAGCCAGATCTCAACCGCGAGCTTTGAGGCTCGCAGTCGCCGTGAGCCAGAACTCCTTGTAAAGCGCCAGCGATGATTTCGCCTGTTGGGCGGCCAATCGCAGGGGCGCGATGGCGATCTCGGCCGCCCGCACGGCGCCACCGGCTCGTCGGTGTACGAGATGGGGGAGCGGTACATTTACGGGATCAAACGACTCCTCCTTCAGAAGACGGCTGAGGGTCTGGGGCGTGTAGTAGACAAAGTGCTCCCGGCCATGGAACTCGGGTCTGTAAAAGCGGTATCCCTTGGGACTCACTCGTGCCCTTAGATAACCGGCGTGAGGAACGGCGATGAACAACCCGCCGCCGGGCCGCAACACACGCCGGGTTTCGCGCAACGCCTCCCGGGGTGTTTTAGTGTGCTCCAGCACGTGTTTCATGATCACGATCTGGAAGGCGCCGTCGGCAAACGGAAGCCGCTCCAACGTGCCCTGCTTGGTCGAGAATCCCAGCTCGTTGCAAAAACGCACGGCGTGCTCGCTGATATCGACGCCGGTGGCGATCAGCCCGAGATCCTCGGCGGCCCGCAGCGTGTGGCCGTAGCCGCAGCCCACATCGAGGAGCGGGCCCGGCTCCACATGGTTGAGAACGTCGAGAATCTGCGACCGCGACTTTTGGATCCGCCGCCTATTTCTCGTGTTGTACTGCCGCCGGACATTCTCCCGGTTGACGAAGTAGTCCTCGTGATACTCGACGGTCGGGACGGCTTCGGATTGCTTGTAAATCAACCCACACTCGCACCACACCCAGGTGAGTTCGGGAAACTCACACAACACTGTGTAGTCGGTGCCTCCGCACAGCAAACACGAGTGAGCAATTTCTGCCGACACGTTGGACCCATCCCTTCTCGGTCGGATCATAGCAAAGGGAAACGCAGCCCTGCCTGCTCCTCATGAGAGCCAATGTGGTTGTGGGACAGACGAAGTGACACCGATCGTTGCTGACCCTCTTGCGTACCGCTATCCTCGGCGTGTCGATGGACGACAAAAACGAACTGGAGACCTTCATGTCCCACTCGACCGTGCGCGATTGGAAGCAGTATGAGAAAACCCTCGAAAGATGATGTCAGCAAACCGAAGGTCGAGGAATACTCCTACAAAAAGGAGTTCTATCGCGACGCGGCGGTTGCGGCCGACTACGACCAGCACCGATTCACGACCGCGGGGCGAAAGCGCAGAAACGTCCGTAAGTGGCGTGCGATCCAGAAGGCGTTCGCCGAAACCACCGACGTGCTGTCGGTCCTCGATCTTCCGTGCGGGACTGGACGATTCACGGGTCGCCTGGCTGAAATGGGCGTCAACGTGGTTGGGAGCGACATTTCGCTGCAGATGATGTACGAGGCTACAGTGTCACCGCAGGTCGATCATCCAGGTGTCGAGGGCTACGTGCAATCGGACGCCGAGGCGCTTCCTTTTCAGAATGCCTCGGTGGACTGCATTGTGTCGATCCGATTCATGTTTCACGTCGATCCCGTGACTCGGCGCCGCATCCTGCGCGAAATGGGGCGTGTTTCGAAACGGTGGCTGATAGTCGATTATCGCCACCGATACTCGGCGCGTTGGGTCGCGTGGCAGGTGCGTCATGCTCTCGGGCTCCTGCGCGAGAAACCGGAACGTGTCAGCCGCCGCGGCTTGCAGTCCGAGTTTCACGATGCCGGCCTCAATATTCGTCGAGTCATTCCGGTGCGCCGCTGGCTGTCGGACAAGTGGATCGTCCTCGCCGAGGCGACCCACGACGAGCCGGCGTTCGAACCCAACCTGGCTGAGGAGAGGCTCAGGGACACGGATCTGGACGGGGCGAAAATCACCGGCAAGCTGGGGGAGGGCCGGAGAAGCACCGTCTATCGCGCCTCCTGGCAGGGTCGGGAGGTTGCGCTCAAGGTCTACAAGAGAACGGCGATCGCCACCCACGCGCGAAAGCACCCGCTACCCATCGCGGAGTTCGAGTTCTCCCGAAACTCCCAGTTCTACGCGGTTCCCGGCCTCGACCGTTACGTCGCCCAGCCATTGGCATTTGCCGTGACGCCAGGAGTACAAGCTATCGCTCAGGAGCCGGTCAACGGATCGTTGTACTACTTTTTCCACCGGGAGCATCACGGCGACGTCCCACACTCGTTTGCGGGGCACCTGCGCGAGATCCTCAGGCTCAGTCATGGGGCGCGTCTCTATGACGTCGATCTCCACGCCATGAACGTGTTGGTGACCAGGGAGTCGAGCGGGGAGCTGGTCCCCAAGCTGTTCGATTTCAACCTCATACCATTCACGGTGCGGCCCCAGAACCCTGTCGTCGGCTGGCTGCTCGCGGCCGGATTGCTGTCGAAGAAATCTCGGGACCGGAGACGGCTGCGCCGTTTCCATGACTTCAGGCACATCGGGAAGCGGCTGCTGAAATTCTATGCATCCACCGGCTGATCAGCGGCACCGGATGGGCCGGGTGTCGCGATATGAATCGTGGCAGTCCCGGCGGCGAGACCTCCAGCCATCGCGGTGACCACGACTTCGCCCTCCCGGCTGCCAAGGGTTAGGTAGGCTCTCCCCTCGCCGCGCGCCATCACTACCTCACCGGAATCGGTGTAGGTGTGCAAACGGGCGTCCCCCTCGGCTTGAAGGTGTACGTGCTCGTTCCAATCCCGGACCGTTACACCATCGTCATCGAAGATCGCAACGTCAATCGTGATCGTTCTACCGGGTGTGAAAACCCCGTCGTGCGCGACGAGCTCGATCCGCGAAGCCCTCCCGTATCGGTGGTGGCGTGCTTCGATATTCGAGCCCCGCCTCGATCCCGCGGCCGAGATCTCCTCGAAAGCGTCACCGATCGGCACCACGAAGTGGATGGCCCCCTCGAGATCGATCAACGGCTCGCCGTCCCGGCGCAGGCGCACGCTCTCGCAGTTGGTGAATACGTGCAGCTCGCGGTCGCCACGGTTCCTGGCTGCAGGCACATCGCGGCGGAACCTGGAGGGCGGCGTTGCGGGTCCGGGGGCGGTGTCGAAGAGCGAGATCATGGGCTCTTCGGCGTAGCGGGCACGGAAGAGCTCAGCGGCCATTTTCGGTCGGCGCCAGGCATCGAACAATCCTGCGAGACGGCGGTACCGTTTACGATGCTCGGTGGCGTAGTCGATCATGCTCCACACCGCGTGCCCCGCCAGGTAGGGGCGGTCCATCATCAGCTCCCACTCGCGCTCGAGGATTGCAACCTGAGTCAGCTCCTCACGGTCGTCACCCTTGATGCTGGTGGGGTGGTTGCAGCACTCGCTGGCGATGACGTTTTCGAGGCGGCTCGAGGCGCAGGCGTCCTCGAGAACATCGAGCTCGTAGTTGAGGCCCCAGACGTCGGAAATGCCGATCGTGTGCTGTCGGCGAGCCCGATAAAGGTTATTCTCGGCGTAGGTCACCGGGCGTTCCGGGTCGAGCTCGTTGGCGATGCCGCGCAGTTCGGAGTAGGCCTTCCGCGAGCGTGACCCGTTGCCCATGCCCCACAGGATGACGCTCGGGTGATGTCGATCGCGCAAAATGAGATCGTGCATTTGCCGCCGCGCCGCCCGCCGCCAACCGCGGGCCGAACGGACGCTCTTCCAAGTCGCGATCTCGGCGTAGACCATGATGCCGAGCTCGTCGCAGGCGTCGAGAAAGGTCGGATGTTGCGGGTAGTGTGAAAGGCGGACGAAGTTGCAGCCGTAGTCCTTGAGAAGCTCGGCGTCAGCCCGTTGCACCTCTGGCGGGAGGGCGCTGCCGAATCCCGGGATCGCCTCGTGGCGGTTGCAGCCGTGAAGATCGACCCGGGTGCCGTCGAGGAAAAAACCGCGACGAGGCCGGAACTCTGCGCGAGTAATGCCGAAGCGGACACGTACCGCGTCTGCTGGATCGGCGCCGGTCTCCAACTGGCACTCGGCCCAGTAGAGCCGCGGTTTGTCCGGCGACCAGCAGCGTGGATCCCGGATCATTGTCGGGACAACCGTTGTGTCCTCGCCGACACGCACCGGTCCGGAAGCGGCGATCTGCTCACCATCCGCCGACGTGATGATCCAGCTCAAATCTGAGGTTTTTGAAGACCCTTCGAGGCCGTTGACCCTGCATCGAAGCTCGAGGATCTCGGCGCCTTCAGGACCCGGCGTGCACACGACCTCGACCGAATCCTCCTCGATGCGGAACGCCGTCACCCACTCGAGCCACACGCGACCGGCGAGCCCGCCATACAGGAGAAAGTCCGGGTCGCGCCTGCCGGGCAGGACGTTGCGGTGAAAGAGATTGTCGAGCCGCACCGCCAGCACGTGCGGCCCGGCAGCGAGCGAACCCGGGAGGTCGATATCAAATCCCAAGTACTGGCCGTCCACCCGGGCCAGGAGGGTACCGTCCAGCCTGACATTTGCAATGCCGAAAAAGCCCTCGCTGCGGAGCCGCCAGAAACCGCTTCCGGGCGGCCGCGGAAGGTCCAGCTCTCGCCGGTAGGCGCCGAAGCCGCTGTAGCTGCGGCGACCGTATTGAAAGGTGTCACGGTCGTTCCAGCTATGAGGGAGGTCCACCATCTCGCCGCCATCGCCGCGCCCGCGAAGCCACCCGTGCCCGACCCGTCCCTTCACGAACTCCCAGCCAAGGCTGAGGTCGTGGCGGATCCGGAGAGGAGTTTCAATCATCGGCGGCCATGGTACAGGTCCCACGAAACCGGATACCGGATGCCAGATACCAGATACCGGATTCCAGATCCACCTACCTGGAAGTTACGGTTTGGCTTCATCCGGCATCCGGCATCTGGTATCCGGCATCTGGCGTCTTATGAAGAGGACTTCGGCTTGGAGATAGCTTCCTTCAGCAGCGTTGCTAACTTTCCCGGATCGGTGGTTGGGAGCTGACAGGTGAAGTCCTGGCAGACATAGGCGGCGGCCTTGCCTTTGACGGGCTCGTAGGCCTTTGCGAAGAGTGCGAGCTTGCGAATGGCGGTGCCGGATGGGCCCGACGGCACCAACAACACTGCGGCGTGCGGTAGATACATCTCTCTGACGGTAGCGATCAGAGCCGCAGTGTCGGCCGCACCACGATCGCCGGCGATCACCACCTCGAGGGAGGGGCCAACGCCGCGCTGGAGTGCGCTCATCAGCTGGCAATGGGCGGAAGGGAGGCGGCCCGCCTCGCCGGCGAAAGCGGCGAAGATGTGATCGGCTTCCTTGAGGTGCTCGCTGTCACCCGTGAGGCGCGCAAGACGAACGAAGTTGTCGGCCGCCATCGAGTTGCCCGACGGGATCGCCCCGTCGTAGACCTCCTTCTGGCGGACCAGCAGCTCCTCGTTGTCGGCGGCGGTAAAGAAAAAGCCGCCGCGAGCATTGTCCCAGAAGAGCGCGAGGGTCTGCTGCTGGAGCTCCAGCGCCCGCTCGAGGTACTTCGGGTCGAAGGTGGCCTCGTATAGCTCCAACATTGCAGTGGTCATGAAGACGTAGTCGTCGAGGAAAGCAGGAATCGAGGCATCGCCGTCGCGGTAGCGGTGGAGCATCCGGCTCTTGTTGGTGCGCATCTCGTCGAGGACGAAGCCGGTGGCGCGTTCCGCGGCGCGGATCCACTCGGGTTCATCAAACACACGTCCGGCAGCGGCGAGCGCGGCCGCCATCAGGCCATTCCAATCGGCGAGCACCTTGTCGTCCTTGAGTGGGTGCACCCGGTTCTCACGGATGTCGAAGAGGCGGGCGCGAAGTAGCTGCAGCCGTTGCTCGAATTCCTTCTCCGTCATGTTGAGGGTTCCGCCAGCTGCAGTGGAGCTCTGGGTGTGGTTGGGAATGTTGAGGCCGGTTCGGCTGCCCTTCACCTCGTCAGTGTAGTTCCCCTCGGCGCTGAGGTTCCACGCCTCGGCCGCAAAGGCGGCGTCGTCCTTGCTCAGAATCTCTTCGATTTCGGCAAGGCTCCACAGGTAGAAGAGGCCCTCCTCGCCCTCGCTGTCCGCGTCCTCGGCGGAGTAGAAAGCGCCCTCCGGCGACGTCATGTCTCGCAAGACGTAGGTGACGATTTCGTGCACGGTGCGCTCAAAGACCGGGTTTCGGGTAGCGAGCCACGCCTCGGTGTAGGCCATGGTCAGCATCGCCTGGTCGTAGAGCATCTTCTCGAAGTGGGGTACCAGCCACTCGGCGTCGGTGGAGTAGCGGTGGAAACCGAAACCGATCTGGTCGTAGACGCCGCCCTGACGCATCTGTTCGAGGGTGTGGTTAACCATCTGCAGGGCGCTCGTGTTTCCGGTCCGGCTCCAGTAACGGGTGAGGAAGATCAGGTTCTGGGGGGACGGGAACTTGGGCGCGGACCCGAACCCGCCGTGGGTCGCGTCGTAGCGGCCGGCGAGCTGGGTGAACGCATCGTCGACTACTTTCGGTTCGAGGCTGCCGCCGGCGGACCGCGTGTCCATCTTCTCGAGACCGGCAAGGATCTGCCGCGAGGTCGCCGATATTTTGTCACGGTCGGAGTCCCAGAGCTGGCGGACACGGGGGATAAGATCGACCATGCCGATACGGCCGAATCGACTCTCCTTGGGTATGTAGGTGGCGGCGTAGAACGGCTCCTTGTCGGGGGTCATGATGATGGTCAGGGGCCAGCCGCCTCCGCCGGTGAGCATCTGGCACACCGACATGTAGACCTGGTCGATATCCGGGCGTTCCTCACGGTCGACCTTGATATTGATAAAGGCCTCGTTCATCAGCTTCGCCACAGTCTCATCCTCGAAGCTCTCGTGCTCCATCACGTGGCACCAGTGACAGGTCGCGTAGCCGATGGAGAGAAAAATCGGTTTGCCCTCTTTCTTTGCCTTGGCGAAAGCCTCCTCTCCCCAGGGGTACCAGTCGACCGGGTTGTCGGCGTGCTGGAGAAGGTACGGGCTCTTCGAGTCAGAAAGGTGATTCTTGCCGGATGTCGGCTCGGTCGACGACGCGTGGGTCATGAGAGCTCCAAGGAGGGCGATTACAGTTATTGCCTGGTGGGGGTTTTTCACGGAGTAGGAAACCGGGTGGTGTCGTGCGGCATTCCAAGGTTGGAGTTAGGAATTAGGAATTAGGAATTAGGAATGCCGCTCAACCCTCCCAGAATATTTTGGATTTTCGGAAGCGCTTCGGGAAACGGACCGCGTGCGGTGGAGGTGCCACTTTTGACATTGTTTGAGCCCCGTACCTTCGGTTTGGCGGGGTGCTGCTGGCAAACAATGTCAAGGGTGGCTCCTCTCGGGAAGCGCGTGCGGAAACGGGAGAGCAGCGGTGTGCACGAGAACCCCTGGAACAGGGTTCGTGCATAATGCTTGCACACGAGGAGGCTTTCATGGATGCCAGTACCTACGCCGCTCGCAGGAACGTTCTGAGAACCGCAGTGCCCAAGGGCGCGATCCTGATCATGGGCAACGCCGAAGCGCCAAAGAACTATGTCGAAAACCCATACCCGTTTCGCCAGGATTCGCACTTCTTGTACTACGGGGGAATCAGCCAGGCGGGGTTGGCCCTGTTGATTGAGGCGGACGGCTCCGAGGTCCTCTACGGCACGCCGGAGCACCGCGATGACGTCATCTGGTTCGGGCCCCACGCGACCCTTGACGACCACGCCGCGGCAGCGGGAATCGCAGCGACCGCCGACATCGGCGGTTTGGCCGATCGGCTCGGAACGATCGGTGACGGCGGAGTGGCGATCCATTTTCTGCCGCCGTATCGAGCCGAGCGCAGCTTCGTCCTCGCAGGCCTGTTCGGCATCGACCCGCGCGAGGTCGAGGCGCGGACCTCGATCGAGCTGGTGCGCGCCGTCAACGCGCAGCGCTCGATCAAGGAGGCGGCCGAGATCGTCGAGATCGAGGACGCCGTCGCGGTAACCGCGCGCATGTACGAGGTCACGATGAGGTCCGCCGAGGCAGGACGAACCGAGGCCGAGATCGCGGCGATCCACCAGGCCGTGGCCGTCGTCCGCGACCGACGCCAGGCCTTCGAACCTATCGTCACCGTGTGCGGCGATGTTCTGCACAACACGAGCTTTGCCAACACACTCGAGGATGGGGATCTCCTGCTGGTGGACAGTGGCGCCGAGTCGCCGCTGCACTACGCATCCGACATCACCCGCACGATGCCGGTTTCGGGCAAGTTCACGAGCCAGCAACGGGACATCTACGAGGTGGTGCTGGCCGCCAATGAGGCGGCCATCAATGCCGCCCGCCCTGGCGTCACCAACCGCGAACTCCATCTCCTGGCAGCGCATACCGTCGCCTCGGGATTGAAGGACATCGGCGTCATGAAGGGAAATGTCGACAAGGCGGTGGCGGCGGGCGCCCACGCCCTCTTCTTCCCGCACGGGCTCGGGCACATGATGGGCCTCGATGTCCACGACATGGAGGACCTGGGCGATATCGTGGGCTACCCGGAGGGAGAGGAGCGCTCGACCCAGTTCGGTCTCGCGTACCTCCGGATGGCGCGCAAGCTGGAGCCCGGCTTCGTTATCACGATCGAACCCGGAATCTACTTCATCGCCGCCCTTATCGAGCGCTGGCAGGGAGAAAAGCTGCACCGGAGCTTCATCCGCTATGACAAGCTCGACGATTTCTGCGGGTTGGGAGGAGTCCGCATCGAGGACGACGTGCTCATCACCGAGGATGGGAGCAGGGTTCTTGGACCGGGGATCCCGAAGACTGTCGATGACGTCGAAGCGGCGATGGCGCGGTAGGGCCGTTTCGTCTTTTTCGGTCATCCTGAGTCTTCCACGGCATTTTGGGCCGACAACACAAGAGATGACAATGGGTGGCTGGCCCGTGATCGCTATCGCTATCGGAATCGCAATCGCTATCGATGGGCCAAGTGCCCATCCGGCCATTCGATAGCGATACCAATAGCGATACCGATACCGAGCTGGCGGGTCTGGTCCTCCTCAGGCTGACAATCTTTCAGATTTTGTATGAGGCTTTGACAATTGAGAATTCACTCGTTTTCATCAAAAAACTCTTGGATTGCCTGTTCCGGGTCTTCGTACACGAGGTTGGTGGGGTCTCCGTGCGTCCACTCCTCCGGCAGGAGTCGGGCATACCTCGGGTCGAGGAATCGGCGGCCCATGACGACGATGACCCCTCGGTCGTTCTCCGAGCGCAGGAGACGGCCGGCGGCCTGAACAACGCGGGTCAGACCGGGCACGAGATAAGCGTAGCCGAAGCCGTGCTCGTAGAACTCCTGGTAGTAGCCCTTGAGGAGTTCGCGCTCGAGATTGTACTGGGGCAGGCCCGGGGACACGACGATGACCTGGGACAGCATCTCCCCCGGATAATCCACGCCCTCGGCGAAAATTCCGCCAAGCACCGCCATCAGGACATGGGGATCACCGTTGCCGAGCAGGTCGAGGACCTCGCGCTGCTCTCTGTCTGAGACCCCGGGACGTTGGGCGATGACCGTGTGCGGTACTGGGGGAAGGCGGTCGTGCACCGCTTCGAGGAAGACGTAGCTGGGGAAGAGGGTCAGCACGTTGCCCTTCGGGTGGGCAAGACGCGCGATCCAGTTCGCGATGCGATCGTAATTTGCAGCCCGGTGTCGGTAGGTTGTGTCGACGTCACCGATGGCGAGCACCAGACGGTTCTCCTCCGGAAACGGCGACGGCACGTACAGCTCTTCGGTGCGATGGGCGTCGAAGCCGAGAAGATCGCGATAGAAGTCGAATGGTTCGAGGGTGGCGGACATGGCGATGGCTGATGCGCTGCCATCCAACACTTCGCCGACGAAACGCGACGCGTCGCGACAGAAGATCCGGAGCTTCGGGCCGCTGCCGTCGTTCCGGGAGGCGATGTGCACGAACTCGTCACCGCCGAGTGCCAGAACCCGGTGAAACCTGGTGAGCGTGAAGAAGACATCGAGAACAGGGTCGTTGGCCATCCACATCTCATGCTCGCGTTTGTAGAGGAAGTAGCTCAGCATGGCGCCGTCAAAGGCGATCCGAAGGTCGGAGATCGCGTCAGGGTCGAGATCAGCCGGCCCCTCGTCGGGGCCCTCGTCACCGAGGCTGTCGGCAACCCGATCGCGGACCTCCCGTTCCAGATCGGCCACCAGGCCCGCGAGCTCGTCGAAAACCGGGTTCGACCGCGTCTCCAGGAATTGACGTGCGCGCTCGAGGCTCGAAGTGCCGATCTCGGGCGAGTAGTACTCGCGGCTGCGGTCGACGAGATTGTGCGCCTCGTCGATGATGAGCACGGCATCGCGGAGGGCGTCTCCGTGGAGGAGAGCGCGGAGGCCGATCGTGGGGTCGAAGACGTAGTTGTAGTCGCAGACCACCAGGTTCACCTCCGGCAGGAGGTCGAGACTGACCTCGAAGGGGCAGACGGTGTGCTCCTTTGCAGCCGCGAAGATGTGATCCGGGTCCTGGTGCTCGTGACTGTCGAGCAGATTCTCCAACAGGCTGGTCTGCACCAGCTTGAGGCCGTAATCCCGTGCGTAGGGGCAGAACTCCTCGTGGCACACGATCTCCGTATTCGCGCACATCTTGGATTTGGCGCGCAGCTGGAGGCTTCGGAACAGGCCGTCCTGCATGGCGTTGGCGGTTTCCACCGCGATCCGCTGCTGGAGGGTCTTGGCGGTCAGGAAGAAGACCCGCTGGCCCCTTCCGAGGGCGGCCTGCACCGCGGGGTGGAGAACCGCCGCGGTCTTACCGCACCCTGTGGGAGCGCGCAGCAGGAGGTGGCGGCTGTCGGCCAGAGTCTCGGCAACCATGGCGCCGATCTCGCCTTGAACGGGACGCGGCTCGGGGTGGGGAAAGGGGATGGACTCCGCCGCCCCGCGTAGCTCCTCGAGGCGCGCCAGGCGGCGGCGTTCGTGGGCAACCCGTCGGTGGATCTGTTGGCGCAGCCACGCGAGAACCGCCTCGCGATCCCACACAACCACCTCGTCCCGCTCTTCATGAGAGACAATATCGACGAGGATGAGACGCGCCGCGGCGGGGTGATCCTCCTCCGACAACATAAGGGCGTAGAGGGCTGCCTGGCGGCGATAGCGATCAAATCGTTCCTGTGCGTACAGATTGTGAAGGTCGACGGCGAAGTGCAGGGTCTTGATCTCGTCGACCCGGACGGCCCGTCCGTCTTGAAAGACCACACCATCGGCACGGCCCGTGATCTCCACCGTCCAACCGTCAATCTCCAACTCCATCTCGGTGTGGACTTCGCTTCGAAAACCTGGCTCGGAGGCCTCCAGGTCTGTCTGAATGCGCCGGTGGAGCTCGGCGCCGATCCAGAGGCGGGAGAGCCCAGTCCCGGTGAGGCCGATCGAACGCTGGGCGGGCTCGCCGAGGAGATCGCCGACAGCCGCACAGATTCTCTGTCGCTCGATGTCGATAGAGATTGTCACGATCGGCGACGCCGGCGGCGAACCTGGTAGAGGAGGAGAGCCATCGCAATGAGTGCTGCGGCACCGTATGCGATGGTGCTTGGTTTCGGTGGCCAGCGGTCGACCCACCGCGGTTGATAACGTAGCTCGTCGTCGAAGCGGACGCTGTCGATGATCCGATCGAAGATCGGTGCTACGACAGTGGCTTGCGGGGCCTGGGCGTAGCAATGGAGAGTGAAGAGGCCCCGCTCCGTGAGGAACGACACTGACCTCACCAACACCTTCCCCTCGGTCTTGAGCACAAGCTTGTTGGCGAGGTGCAGGGTGTGGTTCCTCTTGTCGTACCCCGCCTTTTCTAAGTCGAGTTCGCTCAAGACAGGGCCCATACGATCGATGATGTGGCGACTCCCCGACCTTTGCAGCTCCTCGAGAGGGGGGAGGTGCAAAAATTGCCCGAAGGGAAGGCGACCGCTCTCGCGGATCTGGACCAGGATCAGGGGGAGGGGGGAAATCACGTTCCGGCTGTCCAGAAAGAACCCGTGCTGATAGACCTCGGCTACCCGGCCGCCAGAGGCCTCAGCCAACTGCAGGCCGAACGACTCGAGGTCTTCTTCGGGTATCTCCTTCCAATCGGCTGGTAACTCGAGAGTGACGTGCCCGTGATACAGGGTCACACACCGAACGGTGTCATCGGAGGGTAGGGCCGAAACAGTGCTGAACACTGTAAAAACGAGGATCAAATCCAAAATCGGCATTGGAAGGGCAACGATACCATCGCGGACGACAGCGAGAAGTAGAATCCCCCCGTCCCGGTTTGCTATGGTGTGGTTGAATCGAACACGCCATCGGGAGGGAAAGGGATGACCTCCGAGCGAGAAAACAACGGGCCCGATCGTGCGGCAGACTCGGAGGACCATCGCGTCACCGTCGATCTGGAGTTCACCACCCTGCGCGAATTCCGCGAGGAGATGGCCCCATACCTCAACCATGGGGGGCTCTTTATCAAGACCGAGAGGCCCTACGCACGCGGCACGGCGGTGAGATTCCGCTTCGTGATGCCTGAGGGCTTCGTGCTTGCCCAGGGGACGGGCGTGGTCGCGTCGATCCGCACCCCGGAAAAGGATCCGGAGCACGAGCCCGGAATGGTCGTGTGGTTCGAAGAGGTTGAGCGCCAGAGCCGCGAGGTCATCGGCGAGCTCGTGGACTTTCACATCGCGATCGGTCGGAACCCGTTCGACATCGGGCTGGACACCGGCGGCGCCGGTGAGATTCCGACCGACGCGCTTGGCGGAGGTACGCCACTGCCGTCCGGACCGGTCACGCAGGAGCCGAGTCGTCACGACGAGGGCCCCTCTTCCTCCCCGAAACCGTCGTGCGAGGTCCTGCCGGTGTGGTTGTCGAATGTGGCCGACGAACAAGACATCGACCTGTCACTCGAGAACCTTTCCGAGGACGAGGAGGCCGAGATCCCGAGCGTCGAACCCCAGGAATCTACCGGACAGGATTTCGAAATTAGTCTCATCGATGACGACGGCGAGCCGGATTTTACGCCGGTGCGGTCGCCGGATGAGAGCTCGTCCGACCTGACCATGACCCCGCGCGACCATGACAAACCCTCGACGGGTCTTCGACTGTGGCCGCTGGCGGCGGCCGTGCTGGTGGCCGTCTCGATAGGGGTGTGGTGGTTGGTCATGAGGCCGGCGTCTTCGCAGGTTCCCGAGACCTTCGCGGCCTCCGAGCAGGCTGCTCCGACGCCGCGTCCGACCGCAGTTGCTGAGGAGCCCGGAGAGCGGACGTCAATCAAACCCCAGGAGGTCTCGGAACCGGTGCAGGCTGCACCGGCGATTCCCCCTTCTACCACCGGGCCGGCGACCAGGATCGTCGACGTGGCCGTGGCGCGTGTCGGTGACGCGACGGTTGTAGACATCCGGGGGAACGGCGGCCTCTCGGAGGCTCGCCTCCGCGTTTCGGCGCTCGACGATCCGCCGCGGGTGTGGATACGCATTCGGGGGATTGAGGATTTTTACCGGCCGAACGAGATCGCGGTGGGGTCGCCCGAGGTGTCGCGGATTCGGGTGGGTCACCACGCGGAGGAAAGCCCCGTGTCGTTGTGGGTAGTTCTCGATCTTGCCGATGGCTCGGCGGTGGTGCGTGACACGACGGTGAGCGGAGACACCATAAGGGTCTCCGTCGGCCGGCGGTGAGGTGACGTCGACTCGCTGTATTTTCGCCTCCGATCTGCATGGGCACGGTGATCGATATCGGAAGTTGTTTGCGGCGATCGAGGTGGAGCGTCCGCAGGCCGTATTTCTTGGCGGCGACCTCTTGCCGCATCATTGGGGATCTCAGCTGGCCGCCGGAGACTTCATCGCCGATGTCCTCGAGCCCGGTTTCCGGAGGGTCCGCGAGCGTTCGGGGGACGACCCCGTCCGGATCTTTCTCATCCTCGGCAACGATGACGACCGGACGAGCGAAAGGGCCTTCCTCGACGGTGACCGCGCCGGGCTGTGGACCTATGTGCACGAGCTCTGGGTTTCCCTCGGCACCCATCCGGTCCTCGGCTACGCATGCGTTCCACCGACGCCCTTCCTGCTCAAGGACTGGGAGCGCTACGATGTTTCCCGCTTCACCGATCCAGGCTGTGTTTCGCCGGAGGTGGGCCAGCGTACGGTGGCGGTCGATCCAGACACCATCCGATTCGGGACCATTGCCGGCGACCTGGACCGACTGGCCGGGGACCGCGATCTCGAGGATGCGGTGCTGCTCTTCCACTCGCCGCCCTACAAGACCACCCTCGATCGTGCCGGCCTGGATGGACAGTCGGTGGATCACGCGCCCCTAGACGTACACGTCGGCAGCATCGCGATCCAACGCTTCATCGAGGAGCGCCAACCCCTACTCACCCTGCACGGTCACATCCACGAGGCGCCCCGGCTGACCGGCGCCTGGCGCGAACGCATCGGTCGCACGCACTGTTTCACTGCGGCCCACGATGGGCCCGAGCTGGCGCTCGTCCGATTCGATCTCAACGATCTTGAAAGCGCCACGCGAGAGCTGCTCTAACGCTTTCCGGCCACCCACTCCCGGGTTGGGGTGCAGGGTTCAGGGTGCAGTGAGCCGCGAAGCGGCGATAGATAATTGGCCTGGGGCGTGAGCCCACATAAATAGGGCAGAACGGAATCCGTCAAGCCGCGAAGCGGCGACAGATAATTAGCCTGGGGCGTGAGCCCCAGGAACACAGCACGAAAAAAATCCCCAAGCCGCGAAGCGGCGACAGACGACGGGAAGATGGTGGCTGCGGCTGACCCCGCAGCCGCAGTCTGTCGCCCCTCAGGGCTTGACGGATTTTGTGGTTCGAATCCTGGGGCTCACGCCCCAGGCTATGAGTCTGTCGCGCCTTCGGCGCTCGACCGCAGGCCCAGTCCTTGAACCCTGAACCCTGTGCCCTTTTCCTGCTGCGGAATGGGCCCTTTTGTAACGTTGTTGCGCAAATGTGACCATAATCACGCAAACGAGAAAATGTCTGGGTGGAGACGAGCGGGTGGACTTGGAGGCAGGCAATGCGAGATAGCGGGCGATATCGAATAGGTCCCAATAGGAAATCGTGGCTCGCGGTGCGTGTCCTGGCCGCGGTTTTGGTGATGCTGACTTTGAGCTTGCCGGCTGCGGCGGGCTCCGGGCGAGTCAAGAAGCGTGACAGCGCCATCGACTTCACCACCGACCTTGACAAGGGTCTCGTGCAGGCGCAAGCCGACGACAAGCCGGTCTATCTCGCCTTTGGCGCCGTGTGGTGCCCGGTGTGCCGGCGTCTCGAGGAGGTCACCCTCCTCGAGCCTCCGATGCAGGGCCTCGCAAATGACTTCATCTGGGTCTTTATCGACATCGACCGCAAGATAAGCCTCGCCCGCGAATGGGGTGTGGAGGTGACACCAACCATTTTTCTCCTCGATCCGGCGGGCAACACCCGGCGCAAGATCGTGGGTGGCGCCTCGGCCGAGGAGTTGTCGGCCACGCTGAGCGATTTCATCGCCGATCTCGGCACCGAGGCGACAACCGGCGAAATCGACGAGACCGAGGTCTTTCAATACACTCAACTGACGGCCAAACCGGATGGATTTCGCGGCAAATCGGTCTGTTTCTCGCATGTGGGTTACGGCCCGCTGAGCGTTCGCAGTCAGTCGGCATTTCAGTCCCTTCGGCTGGGAATCCTGCCGCGGACGCCCTCGACCCTCGGCCAGGGTCAGCACCAGGTTCGCCTGGGCGCTACGTGGGCCAATACCTGGAATGTCGACGGCGGCAGCTTCGACCCCGAGAATGGTGAATTGGGACCGTATATGCTCGACTTCGAGAGCCTTGACGCCAACATCAGCTACGCTTACGGTCTCAGCGACATCTTTCAAATCGAGGCGGAGTACGAGCAAAGATGGCGCTTCGGTGGGGGAATGGACGGCTTCATCGAGAGCTTCCACGACCTCTTCGGCCTCGGCCAGGGCGGGCGCGACGAGTGGCCACGGAACCAGACCAACATCTTCGTCGACCCTCAGAACGGCGATCCGCCGGTGTACCTGCCGGTAGGTGAGGTGAGCGGCACCTTTGCCCGAAACCTCCTTGTCACCCTGCAGCACAACGTGACCTGCGGCACCGCCAAATGGCCGGCTCTGTCCTGGGCGGCAACCGGACGATATTCCGTGGGTGATCCCGGCGATGTCGAGGGCAGCAAGTTCGATGTCGCGTTGTCGGCGGCCGCCTCCCGGCGCTTCGGCAAGTTTTACGTCTACCTCACCCTCGGGTTTGCCTGGTACGGCAGTGATACCGCCTTCGGCCTCGAGCTCGAGACGACTCAGGCGACGGTCCTCGTCGCCGGCGAGTGGCGCTTCAAACCGCGGATGTCGTTCGTTCTCCAGTATCTCGGCTCCCAAGGTGTGGCCAAGGACCTCGGAGTGTTCTCCGACACCTCCAACGAGATCGTTCTCGGCTGGAAGTGGGAGGTTCGGGAGGCGGGAGTTCTGGAAATCGGTCTGTTGGAGAACATCGTGTCCTTTGACAACAGCCCGGACTTTGGAGTGCACGCGGCCTTCACGCAGAGGTTCTAGCCCGCTTATCTCACCGGGTTTCGTAGCGAGGGCGGCGAAGCGCAAGTATCCGCTGGGTTTGTTGTGAATGGGGCGACGCAGTCGTAGTAGCGCTACGTCGAGGAGCACGATTTACGACAAGCACGGCGGGACGCCGCGATTCGCCGTCCGCAGTAGACACCCGGTGAGATATGCGGGCTAACGGTCCAAGTCACCCGCGAGATAGCTCTTGATCACCGAGTGGGGTGAGTCGTTCGGCGCTCCGGCGATGATGCGGATGTTGCTTTCCATCAGATCGGTCTTCATTCCCGGTCTGACCTCGACTGCGATGACAAGGTCAACCGCCTGCCCGGCGAGCCATGCCGGGAGGCGGCCCAGCCACTCTGCATCCGGCTCTGCTCGGCACGAGTCGAGGATCCGGTTCTCCGTCAGGTCGACGTCGACGATCGTGAACCGCTCGCAATCGTCAAACAGTTCCGCTACGCGGCCCTCGGCTAACGGCATGGCGATCTTCATGATTTTCTCCCTTGGGCGGCATCTCAGTGCTTGCCGTTGAGGATCGTCTCGACCTCCTCTCGGTCGACGTCGATCATGTACTGGATTCCGCTGATTTCAGTGGCCTCTCGCGTGAGGCTGGCGAGATCGTCTCGGGTGATGTGCTCGACTCCGAACTTCCTCGAACCGCACATCAGCTGGCGCAGACCCTGCGCGAGGCGTTCGTAGTAGGTGTAGAGGCCGATTGCACCGGTCGGAAGCTCTTCGAACGCATCGTCTCCCACCAACTCCCGCAGGTCGCCCGATGTTACGAAGATTTCATCTCTGGTCCGTCCGAATCGTTCCACGTACACCGGCACCTGACCCTCTTCGATGGTGCGACCGATTGTCTTGCCCACCATGGCCGCGGCGATCGGTGAGCGAGCCATGCCGATCAGCTTGACGAATGGTGCCCCAAGAGCCAGACCCTTGAAGATTTGGTCCTCGAATACGAATCCGCCGGCGAGGGCCAGTGCTGGCACCGGCCGTCCTGCGTCCGCCAGCCGTTTTGCGAAGTTGTAGAGGAGGGAGTGCAGCTCGACGGGTGGCATTCCCCATTCGTTCATCATGTGCCAGGGGCTCATCCCGGTGCCTCCGCCCGCGCCGTCGACCGTCAGCAGGTCGATCCCGTACTTGGAGGACCAGGCGACGGCCCGCGCGAGGTCGGCCGGTCGGTAGGCGCCGGTCTTGAGGGTGACGTACTTCGCGCCGGCCGCGCGAAGCTCCTCCGCCCTCTTCGCGAACGCCTCCTCCTCGACCATGCCGACCCGGGAGTGGCGCTCGAACTCGCGGAAGGTTCCACGCTCGAAGGCCTTGATCACGCCTTCGTCGGTCGGGTCGGGCAGGACGATGTATCCCCGCCGGTACAGCTCCTGCGCCTTTTTCAGGTCTTTGATCTTGACCTCGCCGCCGATGTTCTTGGCGCCCTGGCCCCATTTCAGCTCCACGCACTCCACGCCGAGCTCCCGGATCGCGTACTCCTGGGCCCCCAACCGGGTGTCCTCGACATTGGCCTGGACGATGATCGCGCCCCAGCCGTCGATCTGGTTGTCTTGATAGAGCTTGACCCTGCGCTTGAGATCCACGGTGTCCGTTACCCGGCCGTTCTCGATCCTCGCCTCCATGTCCATCCCGACCACGTTCTCGCCGATGGTCAGGCCGGTGCCGGCGAGGGCGGAGCCGATCGCGAGACCCTCCCAGTTGTTCTTGGCGATGTCGGTGGAACCGATCCCCGGGATGATCCACGGGTAGCGGAACTTCAGGCCGCCGTCGTGACCGAAACGGACCTCCAGATCGACGGCCGGAAAGATTGCCTTGTCGCTGTCGGCCTCGATGCCGTGGGCGCCCACCGCCGTTCCCATGATGTTGAAGTGCGAGTAGTCGACCGGATAGGCCTTCTCGCTGGCGGTGGTGATGACACCAAATGGCTGAGGGTAGATCACCTCGTGACCACGGTACGCCGACTTGCCGATCTCGCACATGCCGATGCATCCGTCCACGCAGGTGACGCACATGCCCGACGCGGGAACGATCGAATCCTCGGTGCGGTTCTTGGTCAAGGTGGCGGCGGTGGCGTTGGTTCTGGACAGGGACATAGTTTCTCCTCCCTCAGTCTTTCTTGATTTCACAGGCAACACATGGCTGCATGTAACACATCATGTCGTCGAACTGCGGCTTGTCGACACAGGGCGGCGCCAGGTTGGCGCAGCCTCCGCAGATAGCCTTCTCGGGCTCGTTGTAGGTGCACCGCAGCTCACAAACCGGACACACGTACATGCACGCGCCACAGAGCCGACAGACCTCGGAGTTACTGTCGAAGGGCGTGCCGATGCTGCGGTCTTGGCCGCGTCCGGTGAAACCGATGGCGCCGGCCACCATCTGTTCTGCGCACATGCGGACACAGCGGCCGCACAGGATGCAGTCTTCGTTTTCCTGGCGGAATCGTTGTTGGCGAACGTTGAGCGCTGCGGCGATGTCTTGAATGGTCTTCGACTGCGGACACGAGGCGAGCAGCAGCTCGACGATCATCTTGCGCGCCCGCAGCACCCGCGCCGACGCAGTCCGCACCTTGAGCCCTTCCTCGGCCGGGTAGGTGCACGAAGTCACCAATCGCGAGTTTGGCGGGTCGCCGACCTCGACGACGCACAGACGGCAGGCGCCGTAGGGAGTGAGACCCTCCATGTGGCACAGGGTCGAGATTGGGAGGCCGAGGAACTGGGCGGCCTCGAGAAGGGTGGTGCCCCGGTCCACCGACACGTCGATGCCGTTGATCTTCAGGTTGATCATTCTGCATGTCCTCCAGCCGCCCGGACATCCGGCGCCGTGCGCTCGACGAACTCGAGATCGCAGCGAAGGCAGCGGCGGGCCTCCCTTGTTGCCTCCTGCATCGACAGCCCGACCTCGACCTCGGCGAAATTCCGTTTGCGCCACTCGATCGAGGCGCGTGGCGTCTCGACGCGGTCGTCAGGCGCTTCCTCGGGGTCGACCTCGACCGGATCGAGATGTACCGTGGGCATCAGTGATTTCACGGGCTGTACCAGCTCTTCACCCCTGACGAAGTGATCGATCATGACCGCCGCCTTTTTGCCGTCGGCGATGGCGTCGATGATGGTGTTGGGTCCGGTAACCACGTCGCCGGCGGCGAAGACCCCGGACCGGCTCGTGAGCAAGGTCCTGGCATCAGCCTTGACCGTGTTCCAGTCGGTCACCTCGATGCCGCCCGAGCGGGCCGGAGTGATGCTGTCCACCCCCGAGTCCTCGCTGATGGCGACGATCAGGGTATCGAGCTCGATGACATGCTCGCTTCCCTTGAGAGGTACGGGTCGCCGGCGGCCGCCGGCGTCGGGCTCTCCGAGGCGATTCCGTACGCATTCCAGGTGGGAGAAGAGGCCGCTGGTGGTCTTGATCTCGGTCGGGCTGACGAGGGTCTCGATGGTGACGCCCTCCTCGATCGCCGCCTCGACCTCCTCCTCGAAGGCCGGCATTTCGGCCCGCGTGCGGCGGTAGAGGATGGTAACGCTTTCCACGTCGCGTTGGCGGAGGGCCGTCCGTGCCGCGTCGATGGCCGAGTTGCCGCCGCCGATGACGCCGACCCGTCCTTTGGCAAGCTGCTCGGATTTCAGGTTAAACGCCTTGAGAAACTCGATCGAAGGGTAGACACCGGGGACGTCCTCGTTATCGAGCCCGAGGGGTCGGCTCTTGTGGGCCCCGAGGGCCAGCAGGACGGCGCTGAATCCGTCATCGAAGAGTCCGTCCACGGTGATGTCATCGCCGAGGGAGGTGTTGCAGACGACGGTGATGTTGTCGTCGAGCAGGGAGTCGATCTCCTTCTTGATCACGTCGCGCGGCAGACGGTACTCCGGTATGGCGCAGAACAGCATCCCTCCGGGTTCGGGCTCGGCCTCGAAGACGGTCACCCGGTAGCCCTCGAGCGAGAGGAAGTGGGCAGTCGTGAGGCCGGCGGGTCCTGCGCCGACGACAGCGACCTTGGGTGGTTCCCCTTCCTGCCACTCGTGTCGAACCGGTATGTAGACTGAAGGTTCAATGCGATCGGTGATGAAGCGTTTGAGCGCCCTGATGGCGATCGGGTCGCCGCCGCTGGTACCGGCGCGGCACCTCTGCTCGCAGGTGTGGTCGCAGGCACGGGCACACACCGATGGAAATGGATTGGCCTCGCGAATGACTCTATAGGCGTCTTCGTACTCGCCGCGAGCGATGTGGGCGACGTAACGCCAGGCCTCGGTCCCAACCGGACATGCCGCTTGGCACGGCGGCCCCACCAGGTCCTTACAGACGAAGGCATCGCACCGTTTGTCGACGATGTGCCTCTCGTACTCGTTGCGGAAATACCGCAAGGTGCTGAGGACCGGGTTGGCGGCCGACTGACCGAGGCCGCACATGGACGTGTCCCTGACGACGACGGCGAGCTCCTCGAGCAGCGTCAGCTGATCCAGCGTTCCGCGTCCCTCCGTGATGTCTTCCAGGATCTCGTGCATCCGCTGCGTTCCCTTGCGGCAGGTAAAGCACTTGCCGCACGACTCGTCCTTGAGAAAGCCCATGAAGTACTTGGCGACGTCGACCATGCAGGTGTCCTCGTCCATGACGATCATGCCGCCCGAACCCATGATCGACCCGGCCTCCCTGAGGCTGTCGAAGTCGACGGGAAGGTCGAAATGCTCGGCCGGGATGCACCCGCCCGAGGGGCCGCCGGTCTGCACGGCCTTGATCCGGGCCTTGCCCGGCGGGCCGCCGCCGATGTCGTGGACCACCTCGCCGATGGTCATCCCGAGCGGCACCTCGACGAGACCTGTGTCGCGGATCTTGCCGACCAGCGAGAAGATCTTGGTGCCGGTGTTTCCGGGCACGCCGACCTTGGCGTACTCGGCGGCCCCGCTATTGATGATGATCCGGATGTTGGCGAGGGTCTCGACGTTGTTGATACAGGTCGGAAAGCCGTCGATGCCCCGCTCGATGGGGTAGGGGGGGCGTTGTTTTGGCTCCCCCATGAACCCTTCTACCGACCGGATGAGGGCGGTCTCCTCGCCGCACACAAAAGCGCCTGCGCCCCTCACGATCTCAATCTCGAAGTCGTTCCCCGTGCCGAGAATGTCGTCACCGAGGAGACCGAGCTCGCGGGCTTGGCGGAGGGCGATCATCGTGTGCTTGATCGCCAGCGGGTACTCACCGCGCACATAAATGATGCCATGGGCAGCGCCGATCGCGATGCCGGCGATGATCATTCCTTCGAGGATTGAGTGTGGGTTGCCCTCGAGGAGGCTCCGATCCATATAGGCGCCGGGATCTCCCTCGTCGCAGTTGCAGACCACGAACTTGGGCTGATGATCATCGCCGGAAGCACGGGCGAGCTCCCACTTCCTCCCGGCCGGGAATCCCGCGCCTCCCCGGCCACGAAGGCCCGATGACTTGATCTCCTCTATGATCCACTCGGGGTCGGCCTTGGAGAGCACTTTCTCCAGGGCGGCGTAGCCGTCGCGTTCGAAGTAGTTGAAAATCCGGATCGGGTCCAGCATCTGATTGCTGCCGAGGATCGTGCGGGTCTGCTTCTTGAAGAACGGAATATCGCTCTGGCTGTGGAACTTGGTCCCGACCTGAGGCTCGGTGTAGATCAGGTCCTCCTCGACATAGCCACCGAGGACAGCCTCGATGACCCTGGGGACGTCCTCCATCTTCAGTTGCGGATACAGGTGTAGCTGAGGCTCGACGAGGATGAACGGTTCTACCTGGCAGAATCCGTGGCATCCAGTAATTCTCAGCTCAATTTTGTCACCGAGGTTCTCCTTGAGAATGTGACGCTTGATGATCCTCATGATGTCGTTGGCACCGCTCGCCTGTCCGCAGGTGCCGGCGCTCACGACGAGGGTGGGTGTCTCCGTCTTCAAATCCTTCTCAGCGGAAACGCGCTCGCGGAAGCCGATGAGGTCGTCGAGGGATTGGAGTTTTCTCATCGTGCGGCCTCCTACGCGCCCGATCCGCTGACGTCGAGCAGATGGCTGAAGCAGCCACGGCGCGAGCAGATCTGCACCATGCCTCCGCCACGAACGATGAGTGGGACCATCGGTGCGCCGCAGACCGGGCAGTCGGTGGCGCCGGCAAGCTCGGCGTGACAGGTCGGGCAGAAGATATTGAGGACCGTGTCTTCGGGGATCTCGTCCTCGGACTCGATGGTGAAGCTGCCGTAGAGCGACGAGAGCCGGAGCCAACCGTGCTTGCGGCCGAAGGAAATCGTGACTCGCACGGAGGGATGCCCTTCGATGGGGTGGTCGGGGTCCATCAGGCTGCGGTTGCATCGAGCGCAAAAGACCTCGACCGGGAAGACCCGCTCGTCGGTGGCGACCTCGACGAAATCGAGTCCCACCTGGGTCTTGCCGATGATTTCGCCGACCTGGCGCGTGTTGACCTGTGGAAAGTAGTGGCCGTCGACCACCACGATCGGCCCGAGCGCGCAGGCTCCGAGACAGTTCACGGTTTCCAGGGAGAACTCGCGATCCTCAGTGGTCTCACCGGGGTGGATACCGAGCTGCCGCTGGAACTCCTCAGCCACCGCCGGTGCGTTGCGGACGTGGCAGGCGGTGCCCACGCACACCGAGCACAGGTGCCTTCCCCTCGGCTCCAGCGTGAACGCCTTGTAGAAGGTAGCAACACCATAGATGTCCACGAGCGATCGCCCGGTGCGTTCGGCGACTAGCCGCAAGGCGCTCTCGGGGAGGAAGCCGTACTTTGCTTGGATGCCCTCGAGGATCGAGATGAGCCCACCGCGCTCGCCCCTGTGCTTGTCGATGATGCCGGCGACCAGGTCCGCACTCCACTCGCCCTCCTCGTAGAGGTCGCAGAAGAGGATAGGCGAGGCCTGCTTCGAGCGCTGCACGCAGCCCGGCAGGTGCTTGCACGTCAGACAGATCTCGCCCCCGGTCTGATCCCTGGGGTTTACCGTTTCAACATCTGAATGTTGTTCCATCTATCCTCCAGCTCCGGGATATTCATCAGGTATCGACAGTCTTTCTCCGGGGCGAAACGTCCCACTGGGGTAGAATGCTCCACTTGCCGGCCGCAGTAGACACCCGCTGAGAAGTGGGGGCCAGCCAAAGGCGCAGCGGAGAGCTCTGGGAATTGCTCAACAGTAGTCCTCGCAGTGCCAAACTCCGCTCATTGGCCGCTCCCTCCCGCATTCCTCGCGAAGGGCGCAACTCACACAGAGCCCGGCCGCCTCTATGTTTGCGGCGGTTGCGGGCTGCGACGTCATGTAACCGCTGCAGCGCTTCACCGGCTCGCGTCCCGGGCTGCAGAAGACACAGACATTGGCGAACTGACAGCTGACGCACAGATCCTGCACGGCGGTCTTTCGCCTCGTTCGCCGTGGCCCGGTCTTGACGACTTGCATCGGAGGGCCAATAAGCAACTCCGGTGCCAAATCTCAGCTAACGCCAGATATCTGCTTTTGAATCAGAACCTTGGCAGGGTTGTCAGTGGCTGCTGGGAATGGGTTTCCACGAAAAAGGTGGGGAAGTTTGCCCCGGGGGCAGCCCGCCCATCTCACCGGGTGTCTACTGCGGACGGCGAATCGCGGCGTCTCGCCGTGTTTGTTGCACATCGTGCTCCTCGAAGTAGCGCAACTACGACTGCGTCGCCCGATTCACAACAAACCCGGCGGATACTTGCGCTTCCCCCTCCGGAGTTTCCGGATGGGAACGGGCTAGCCTTCGAGGCGCTTCAGCTTCTGACGCAGGGTTTTGCGATCGATGCCGAGGATCCGCGCAGCCTGGGTCTTGTTGCCGCCCACCAGAGCCAAGACGTTGCGGATGTGCTCTCTTTCGACCTCGGCGAGAGTCCGGTCGAGGCCGCGTTCGCCCGCGACGGTAAAACGCATGTACTTCGGAAGATGTGGCATCTTGATGGCCTCGCCGGGACTCATCACGACGAGCCGCTGCATGAGGTTCTCGAGTTCACGGACGTTCCCAGGCCAGGGGTACTGGAGAAGCGCCTCCTCCACTCGGCCGTTCAAATGTGGCGCGGGGAGGTCGTACTCGGATGCGAACTTGTCGATGAAATATCGGCTGAGCTGAACGATGTCTTCGGGGCGCTCACGCAGCGGCGGGGCGACGATGCTGATCACGTTGAGGCGAAAGAAGAGGTCCTCTCGGAACAGCCCCTTGGCGATCAAGGTTTGCAGGTCCTTGTTGGTGGCCGCGAGGACCCTGACGTCCATCTCCCTCGGTCGCGTCGAGCCGACCATGAAAACCTCGCCGTCCTGCAGCACACGGAGCAGCTTGACCTGCATGGCCAGGCTGGTCTCGGACACCTCGTCGAGAAGGATCGTGCCGCCGTCGGCAGTCTGGAAAAAACCGGCGCGCGACTCCGTGGCGCCGGTGAACGCGCCCTTCATATGTCCGAAGAGCTCGCTCTCCAACAGCCCTTCCGGGATGCCGCCGCAATTGACCGGCACGAAACGCGCCGAGGACCGCGGGCTGGAGTAGTGGATTGCCCGGGCAATGAGCTCCTTGCCGGTGCCGCTCTCGCCGCTTATGAGCACCGTTGCCGGTGTGGATGCAGCCTTGTGGATCGCGCGATAGACTTCCCGCATCGGTTCCGACCGGCCGAGGATTCCGTGAAAGCTCCCCGCCTCTTCATCGAGCAGGGGTTCATCCGGTCGATGCAGCCGCTGCCTGGCCAGGACCTTCTCCACGGCCGACAGCAGCTCCTCATCCGTGAAGGGCTTTGCCAGGTACTCGTCGGCACCGCTCTTGACCGCCTCGACAGCGCTGTCGATTGAGGGGTAGCCGGTGATCATGACGACCTGCGTGTCCTGGAAGTTCTCGCGGACGTGTCGTACCAGCTCGAGCCCGCCGATGCCGGGCATTTTCATATCGGTGATCACGAGGTCAACGGTCGCGCTCTCGAGCATCCGAATCGCCTCCGTGACGCTCGAGGCGGACCACACCAGGAACCCGCGATCCATGAGGTTTCGGACGATGACCTCCACCGTGGGGGGGGAATCGTCCACCACCAGGATTCGTTTACAGTCAGCCACCGGAGATCTCCTCATAATCCTCCTCTTGGACCGGGATCTCGACCTCGAAACAGGATCCCTGTCCAGGTCGGCTTTCGACGCTGATCCTCCCGCCGTGCGCGGAAACGATTCCGTGAGCCACCGCCAACCCAAGGCCCGTGCCCTCGTTGACGTCCTTGGTTGTGAAGAATGGTAGAAAGACTCTCTCGCGCACCTCGTCACTCATGCCAAGACCAGTGTCGGCAACGCTCAACGTCGCCGATGATTCGCGATGGCGGGTCTCAATCGTCAGTCGCCCCCCTTCGGGCATGGCCTGGATTGCGTTGACCACCAGGTTCACCAGCACCTGTTGGAGCTGCGATGCGTCGGCGACGACGTCGGGGAGGTCTTCCTCGAGATTTCGAACTACTTCGATCCGGCTCTTGGCACACCGTGACTCCAACAGGTAGAGTCCATCCTCCACCAGTTGGTTAAGGTTGAGGCGAGTCTTGTGCGGTGCGGTCTGGCGGGCGAAAACCATCAGCTTTCGGACGATCTCGCGCGCTTGGAGGGCCGCAGATTCGATCTTCTTGATGTCCTGGTCTGCCGGGTCGGGAAGATCCATGTGCTTCCGTGCGAGCTGCGCGAATCCGAGCACCGCGCCGAGCGGCTCGTTGAGCTCGTGCGCAACACCGGCTGCCAGCTCTCCGATGGTTGCGAGACGATCCGCATGGAGGAGTTGCTCGTGGAGGCGTTCGTGTTCCGCGGCCGCTTCGCGCCGTTCGATGATCACAGCGACCTCGCGTGCGATGGCGTCGAGAAGATTGCGTTCCTCCTTGAGAAACGGGCCTTCGTCGAGCGCCGGTCGCTCCTCGCTGTAGATCACCTCCACCAGTCCGCGCTCGAGTCCGCCGACTACGATAGGGGCCCTCTGTCGAAGGTCGCCGCCCCTATCCGAGGCCGAGGAGTAGCTGTGGCCGTCAAGGACGATTCTCCCAGTGGCGATGTCCGGGTACTGCCAGGCCGGAGGCAGCAGCGCGGCAATGCCTTGCAGGAGCTCATCGAGCGAGATCTCGGGTCGCTCCGAGAGCTGGGCGAGGCTGTAGAGTCCGGTCAACTCCTTCACCCGTTCGCGTAAGGCCGCCTGGGCTTGTTGGCTGACCAATGCGATGGTGCAGCTCTGCGCGAGGTGGCCCAGGGCTGCGAGATCCTCCTCCGAGAACGGGTGCTCCTCGCGACTGCTCAGACGCAGCCAGCCGGTCGTTTCCTCACCTATGGTCAGTGGCAGCAGCACCGCCGATGCGATCTCCGGGTCGATAATCTGGTGCTGCGTCAGAAGAACCGGGCGTGACTGTGAAAATCCTCCCGAACAATGGACCTCATCACGCGTGTTGATGTCACCGTCCGCGGCCTGCCCGCCAAACTCACACAGCAACTCGCCACCGGGCTTCGCCGACCCACTGCCCTCCCGGCGGTGGCAAGGCACCAGGTCGAAATCGATTCTTCCAGACGGGTGTCGCTGTGCGCGACATCGTGCACACGCCCCATTCTCCTCGACCCACAGATCGACCGCGGTGCTGTCGGTGTGATTCATGAGCAGACTGCAGACGTGACGGAGGAAGTCGACCCTGGGGGTCTCGCCGTGGGGCAGGCTGAGGATCCGGTTGGCCAGGCGATGACTGCGTCGGCTTTCCCACATTATTCGCCCTGTGTCGAGTTCTTGACGGCCCCGACAGAGAGCTCCAACGCGGCGTCGGTGACGGCACCGATCTTGGCCGCGAAGCTGGTTTTCCTCTCCAAATCCTCGTCGGTGATGATATGGACGTCGAGCAGGTCGGGGTTGACGTAGCCGGTGCGGAGATAGTTGATCTCTCCGAGACACAGGCTCCAGCCCTCGAGCCAGGTTGAGAGGTCGTGCCGCTGTTGATCATCGCCCTGAAAGTGGATCAGGAGATCGATGTCACTCGATGGCCCGGCGTTGGCGTTCTTGGTACTGCCGATGATGTACATGGCGGCGACGGCAAAGCGCTCGGGGTCGATCTCGGAGGCGATCTTCTCAGCCATCTGCATCCGCCACCGCCAGTAGCTCTCGGAGTGCTGCTGGGGCTGGCCGATGTGTTCCGACCTGTTTCCGTTGCTGCGCTCCCCGGCCTCGGCGAGCACGGCGACGGCCTCGTCGAGCTCCGAGTTCATCAGCACGCGGATGATGCGGCCGTCGTTGGCGCTTGGCACATCGATGACCCGCACGACGTCGGAGAGGTGCTCGTACTCCGGGAGCATTGCTGTCAGGAGGTTGTGGGAAGCGTGGAGCAGGCGCATGTTGAGAAAGCCGGTGTCGTCGGGGTAGAGCGGCAGGTAACGGATCTCTGACTCCACGAGGTCCTGGAAGAAGTGGGTGCCGAAGCTCAGGTCCGGTAGGTAGTCGCCGGTCTTGCGCGCGACCTCGATCAGCATGGCGGTGTTATTGATGTCGGAGTAGGTGACATTGACGCCGAGCTTGATGTCGCCCCGACTGCCCCAGCGCCCTGGCCCGATGAGGATGAACTGGCGTTTGGGCAGCAGCTTGTTGAGCTTGCCGACGGCCTCACCGACCGCGAGGAGATCGGCGCGGTCCCGCAGTTGGGCGTAGGCTTCCGGGTCCACATAAACGACGTGGGTGATGTCAGGCACATGACCGTTGGAAACGTGGCGGCGGGCGGTGAAGAGGGTGTCTTCCACCGGTACGTCCTTGGGGATGGGGGCGGGCGCGTCCTCGTCGGCAAAGCTCTGGGGGCGGCATTGGAGAAGGTAGAAGTCGGTTCCGTCGTGGGCGAACTCGATGTCCACCGGGGTACCCAGCGTCTCCTCGAGGATCTTGAGAATGTTGCCAACGTGCTTCACGAATGGGGTTGAGTTGATGAGTCCCCCGAGGTCGGCCACCAGCTCGTCGCGTTCGGAATCGAACAGCAGCCGCATCGGCTTGTGGAGGACCTCGTCCTTGAGCACCGAGAAAACCAGATCAAAGGCGGGGTAATCGACGCCGTGAGCCCGCACCAGCTCGCCCAGGTCGTGGGTCTCGAAGGTGTTGGTTTCGAGATTGATGACGTCCACCGAGCGCGGCGAATACCTCATCACCTCGTCGATGGTGGTGTTGACCTTGAGACCTGGCTGTCCGGGAACCGCGAGGATCGGGTAGTCGTCGCCGACCCGATCCACCGCCCGCGTTCCGAGCCCGGGAACCAGTCGAATCAGCCCGTCGGAGCGTTTGATCCGCGGCGACCAGCGGAACTCGTTGTTGGAGAAAGCGACCCCGGCCACCGCCGGCAGGAAGTAGTCGCCGAGGCGGGTGCCGACCACCTCCTGGATGAGAATGGCCATTTCCTCGTGAAAATCGATGAGCCCGCGCTCGCGACGGTAGGCGATGGGGTCGGGGCCGAAGACCGAAGCGTAGACCTCGGTCATGGCGTCGAGGATGGCGCTCATCCGCTCCCGCTTGCTGCCGCGGTTGGCGAGGAAGAGGCTGCGGTACTTGCCGGAGAACGCACTGCCCATGCGGTCCTCGAGGAGGCTCGACGAGCGCACGATCAGTGGCGAGTCACCCAGCTCGTCGAGAATCATCGACACGCCCTTGACGATCTCGGGCGGGAAGCGCGAGTTCTTGAAGAGCTGGATGATGTTGGGAAACTCCTGCCGAACCTGCGAAGTCTCCCGGTACTTCTGCTGCAGCACCTCGTCGAGATCGTTGTACTCGATGAAGCTCATCTGCCCTTCGGAGGCGACGTACCAGCTTCGTGGAATCTTGACCTCGCCGATCGGTCGATCGGGCGATCCCTCACGCCGCAGAATTGCGGCGGCGAGAAAGAGCCCGGCGCTTTTGCCGCCGAGCTTGCCGTGGCTGGCATCGGAGTGGATGATGCGATCGATGAGGTCGAAGAAATCGTCGGTCTGGATGTACTCCTTGGCAACGGAGATGAATTCGAGCTGGTCGGTGAGAAAGCGCCGGATCAAACCGACGTGGATTCCGTTGAGAGTGGCCGGCGAAAGCTCGGCGCCGTCGGCGAGCAGGTGGTGGAACCGGCGGAGGGCGCCGGCGACCTCGGACAGGCTCGAGCGAGGGTTGTTGAGCACCGCAGGCAGGAAGCTCGCCTTGTCCTCCATCACCCAGTCCCGGGTCAGGGCGAGGGTGGCGTCGGTACCGAGATAGTTATTCGCCAGATCGAAGGGCTTGCCCTCGAGAAGGACCTGCTCGTTGAGGGCACGCGGTCGGGCCGGGTAGTTGGGATCGTGTCGCTCGTCTTCATCGGACGATCCGTAGATGGCCTGCAGGAGCTCTTTCCCTCCTTCGACTCCCGCCCACACCAGGTGGTTGACCATCTTGCGGGCGATGCGGAGGTAGAGGTCACGATCCGAGCTGCGCAGGAGCTCGATGGGGGCCCTCCACCGATCCTCCTTCTCGGCCTCCAGCTCCCGGCTCGCGGACTCCCACTGTTGGCGGGTCTCGTACATACGATGGAAGAGGATGCTGTGTCCGAGTCGCTCGGCTATGGTTCGGATCAGCCGCTCCTCCTCCTTGAGGAAGGGACCGCTGTCCTCGGTTGGCCGTTCCTTGGCGTACCACACGCTGAGCCGGCCCACCACTTCTTCCTGGACGAGGATATCGCTCGACTGGACCCACGGCGTGGGCCGAAAGTCCTCCTTGGTGTAGACCTCGTCACCGTACTCGATCAAGGCCCGGCAGATATCGGGGTATTGCCAACCGGCGGGGATCACCTCCACCACCTTCCGGAACGCATCCCCGACCGGCAAATCGAGACGGGCCAGGATCTGCTCCACCTCGTACAGGCAGTTGAGCTCCTTTGCCCGCTCCTGGAGAGAGGCGATCAGCTTGTCAGCGGGGCCTGTGTGGCTCGGCGTTTCAGCCATGGTGTTGAATCACTCCTCGTCCGCTGGCGCCGTCGACCCGAACCTCGAGAGGTTTCGGCAGGCGCACGTGGGTGACGTGGGCGGTCGACTGCACGACCGGCTGCCTTTCGAGCCAGTCCCAGTCGATGTGGTGGGGGCCATGGTGCTCCACGGACAGGTAGAGTACACGGAAGCTCAAGAGATTGTGGAAAAAGTGGGAGCCCTGGCTGAGATCGGGTTGTACGTCGGGCAGGGTGGCCTCGACGATCGCTCGTGCGCCGCTGATCTGGCCCCACGCAACGGGAATGCCAAGCCCCGGGTCGGAGGTCCCCCAGCGGCCAAAGCCGATGAGCAGGTATCGTCGTCCGTTCGCGATCAAACTCCGATTGATGTCCTCGAGTTCCTTCGCAATGGCCGGCGTCTCTGCGGGCTCAAAAGCGTCCGGCCTGATGAAGACCACGTCCTCAAGATCACTGCGATGTCCGTTGCCCAGAACGTTTTCAGATGCGAGGACGACGTCGTTGGCGAAGAGGTCGTTTTCGGCGACATCGATGTGTTCGCCGCCCACCATCATCGGCCGCACCTGGAGGAAACCGACCCGAGCCGGGAGGGCGTCCTGGCGGTCGAGATTGATGGCGAACTCGATCTCCACCGGAGCGCCGAGTGCGCTCTCTGAAAGCTCCAGTAGCCGGCTCAGGAGATCGTTGAACGGGAGCAAGCGTGATCCGAGCAGAGGCGCAAAGGTGAGTGCCCGGGCTCCGCGGACGTCAAGGCCCGGGTTGAGACGGTCGGAGCCGGCGTCGTAGGTGGAGACCAGGTAGCGGAGCGCACCGTCGGCCTCGGCGTCGGTGAGTCCCGGCTGCACGAGGTGTTCGGTCTCCCGGATCGGGTCGTAGGGCGGTGGATCGCCCATGTGCACCGCCCAGAAGAGGGTCTGGGTGTTCTTGAGCAACTCTCCGAGATCGTTGAATGGCGGCGGCGCCTTTGGGAAGGCAGGGGAGTAGGACCAGCTGAGACCACCGTCGACGATGGTCTTGCCGAGCCCGAGAGCGAGCGTTATGACGCCGTCCTCGGCTTTGGCGTGGCCTGTCGGGTAGTAGTTGTGGGATCGGGCGACCCCGGACACGCAGGGGTAGAAACGATCGCCGGCGCGCTGGCCGACAACCTCCTGGACGATGACAGCCATCTTCTCCTCGCCTGGCGGCCGACCGATGGACGCCAGGTAGGCCTTCGACTCGGCGAAGAAGGTCGTTGCGTAGACAAACTTGATCGCCTCCACAAGGCGGTTGAAGCGCGCGTCTTCCTCGATCTCGTTGTTGGGGACCATCTTGGTGCCGTAGACGCCCGCGAACGGGTGCTGGAGGTCGTCCTCGAGAAGGCTCGAGGAGCGAACCGCCAGCGGCGCGTGGACGCACGAAATCAGGGCCCGCAGGTCGCCGACGTGCTCCGCGGGCAGATCCGCTTGCTGGAAGGTATGGGCGATGCGGTCGTCCGAGAGATCCGAGTTGGCGAGGTCCGCCAGATGGTTTCGTTCCATGAGGCTGTCGAAAAGCTCGGTGGTCAGAACCGTCGCGGTCGGTACCGAGACCTCGATGTAGGGGAACTCGTCCGGGCCGAGCCGGGACAGGATCTCCTCCCGGATGCGGACTAGGCCAGAGGCCTTGCCGCCGAGAGCTCCGCTACCGATACGGGTGAACGTGTTCTCCGCACCAAAGAACTCGCGATCGAATCGCGGCACCTCAGACGTGATCGGCTTCATTTCGTCGCCGCTGAAATGGGGTAGCTGACGGATGAATCTCGCCACGAAAAACTCTCCCGCAGATCACGCAGATGAAGTTGTTTTTCGATTATCTGCGTCAATCTGCGTCTATCTACGGGCAAACTCTGGGTGTGTGGGTGGGTGGATCGAGTATCCAGCATCGAGCATCCAGCATCGAGAATTGGTTGGATGGACGGCATTCCTAATTCCTAATTCCTAATTCCTAATTCAAATCACAGCCACCCGCGCTCTTTGCACTGTGTGGCGACGCGGTCGATGGCGATGACGAGTGCTGCGTCGCGCATGGGAAGCGACTTCGATCCGGCCAGATCCGAGATCGCGACGAAGGCTGCAGTCAAGGTCCGGTCGAGCTTGCTCAGGACCTCGGACAGCGGCCAGTAGTAGTTCATGTTGCTCTGCACCTGCTCGAAGTAGCTGCAGGTGACGCCGCCGGCGTTGGCCAGGATGTCCGGAATCACGAAGATCTCGCGCGATGTGATGGCTTCCTCGGCTTCCGGTGTAGTGGGGCCGTTCGCACCCTCGGCGATGATCCGCACCCGGTCGGAGATCGAACCGACGTTCTCCGAGGTGATCTGGTGTTCCAGTGCGGCGGGGATCAGAATCTCCACCTCCTGCGACAGCCATGCCTCGCCGTCGAGGATCTCGTAGCCGAGATCCCGCGCCTTGGCTGGGTCGATGTTACCGAGACGGTCCGAGGCCCGCCGCAGCTCGTCGAGTTTGATGCCGTCCGCCTTGCGGAAGGCTACAGGTGAGCCCGCCTCCGGATCCCAGCTCGAAACGCAGGTCACCGTACCCCCTATTTGGGTATAGAGCTCGATGGCATGCTGGGCAACGGTGCCGAAACCCTGGACGCTGGCGGTTGTGGCGCCGGGCTCCATCCCCAACACCTTGAGCGCCTCACGCAGGGTGTAGACAAGACCGTAGCCGGCCGCCTCGAGGCGTCCCAGCGAACCGCCGGCGCCCAGCGTCTTGCCGGTGATGGCCGCCGGGATACGGTCTCCGTGCAGCGCCTCGTATTCGTCGAGCATCCAGGTCATGTGCTGGCCGGACGTCATCATGTCCGGCGCCGGGACGTCCCGCCGTGGACCGATGGTGTGCGCTACGCGTCGGATCCAGGCTCGGCAGATCCGTTCGATCTCTGCCGTGCTCAGCCGGTGCGGGTCACAGACCACGCCGCCCATGCTGCCGCCCAGGGGAATGTTCACGACCGCCGTCTTCCAGGTCGTCCACATGGCAAGGGCCCGCACCGTGTCGATGGTCTCCTGGGGATGGAAGCGGACGCCCCCCCAGGCGGGGCCTCGGGCGTCGTTGTGCTGGACGCGGAAACCGTTAAAGACCTCGACGCTGCCGTCATCGAGGCGAACCGGCAGGGTCAGCCGGTGTTCGTGGGCGGGCGTGCGCAGGAGCGCCCGGGTCGCCGTGTCGAGCCTCATGAGGTCGGCGAGGCGATCGAACTGGGCCTGCGCATCGGCGAACGGATTGAAGGAGGATTCACCGGTCATTGCGGATACCTCTCAGGTTGATGATCGCACAACGCAGACGCGAATTAGGAGTTAGGAATTAGGAATTAGGAATTCTCACCCAACCTTCCCCCTGATTTCAGGGATGGGTGCGCTGCATTCCTAATTCCTAACTCCTAATTCCTAATTCAAAAAAGGCGGCCCCGGAGGGCCGCCGTGTTCGAAGTTGCTCTGGCGCTATTTAGACCAGCCCCTGATCGATCATTGAGTCGGCAACCTTGACGAAGCCGGCGATGTTGGCGCCGGCCACATAGTTGCCCTCCTGGCCATACTCGGCGGCGGTAGTGACGCACGCTTCGTGGATGCGGCTCATGATGTCCCGCAGCTTGTTGTCGACCTCCTCGCGGGTCCAGGCGAGGCGCATGCTGTTCTGGGACATCTCGAGCCCGGAGACGGCGACCCCGCCGGCGTTGGCGGCCTTGCCGGGACCGTAGAGGATCTTCTTCTCGATGAAGAGCTCGACGGCCTCCGGCGTCGAGGGCATGTTGGCGCCCTCCGAGACCACGAAGCAGCCGTTGTCGAGCAGGGCCTTGGCGTCGTCGGCGTCGAGCTCGTTCTGGGTCGCGCATGGCAGAGCGATGTCACACTTGACGTTCCACACGCCGGTTCCCTCCTGGTATGTGACGCCGGGAAACTTGTCAGCGAGCTCGCGGATGCGCCCGCGGCGGATGTTTTTGAGGTCCATCAACTCATCCCACATCTCCTGGGTCAGACCGTCCTCGGCGACCACGAAACCGGAGGAGTCGGACAGGGTTACAACCTTGGCGCCAAGCTCGAGGCATTTCTCTGAGGCGTACTGGGCCACATTGCCGGAGCCCGATACCGCCACTCGCTTGCCATCGAAGCTGTCGTCGCGGGTGCCGAGCATGTCCTGGGCGAAGTAGACGCAGCCGTAGCCGGTCGCCTCGGGCCGTATGAGGCTGCCGCCCCAATTGAGACCCTTGCCGGTGAGGACGCCCTCGAAGCGGTTGCGAATGCGCTTGTACTGGCCGAAGAGGAATCCGATCTCACGGCCGCCTACGCCGATGTCGCCCGCCGGCACGTCGGTGTCGGCGCCGATGTGGCGGCAGAGCTCGGTCATGAAGCTCTGGCAAAAGCGCATGACCTCGTTGTCGGACTTTCCCTTCGGGTCGAAGTCGCAGCCGCCCTTGCCGCCACCCATGGGCAGGGTGGTGAGGGAGTTCTTGAAGACCTGCTCAAATCCGAGGAACTTGAGGATGCCGAGGTTGACGGTGGGGTGAAAGCGGAGACCGCCCTTATACGGGCCGATGGCCGAGTTGAACTCGACGCGAAAGCCCTTTTGGACCTGGACTTCGCCACGGTCGTCCATCCACGGCACCCGGAAGAGGATTACTCGTTCCGGTTCGACGATGCGCTCGAGGATCCGGTGGTCGAGATACTTGGTGTGGCGTTCGAGCACCGGCACCAGCGTCTCGACGACCTCCTCGACCGCCTGGTGAAACTCGGTCTCGCCCGGGTTTTTGGCGATCACATTCCGCATGAACTGCTCGGCAAAAAGCTTTTCGACTGGACGCATGGGCCATTCCTCCTGGGATTTGGGATTTCAGCACACGACGGGTCGTCCCGCCATAACCGTCGGCGAGAATACTTCACCTGTCGCACGCTGGCAACCCTCTTGTGACCCTGTTCACAATAGTCGGCGGAGCAATTTTCAGAGCCTACTGAAAAACCGGCTATGGCTGTCATCCGGAGAATTCCAGGGCCCTTCGGACCGACAAAACAAGAAATGCAACGGGTGTCCGGCCTGTGATCGCTATCGCTATCGGAATCGCAATCGCTATCGATGCGCCCCGTGCCAATTCGGCCATTCGATAGCGATACCGATAGCGAACTGGCGGGTTTTCCCCCTCAGACTGACAGCCCTACCTATGTCATTGGCAGGGTTCTGCAAGAGGCTCAGCTAACGCCTCATCACGGCTCGAGGATGATCCCCCGACTCGTCGACCCATCCACCAGCACCTGGGCCGGATACTCGAGACGAAGGTGGCGGACGACGCCGTCCATGGCGACAGTCATCGCCTCCTGCCGATCGAGCCAATCCCAGTTGATGGACCCGCTCCCATCCTTCTCGTGAACCGCGAAGAAGGCGACTCCGTAGCAGGTTAGGTTGTGGAAGAAGTGAGAGCCGAAGGAGGGCTCGACCTGGAGGTCCGAAAAATCGGTCTCGACAATCGCGCGAACCGAGGAGATCTGCGGCCAGGTGACCGGAATGCCGAGCCACGGGTCGCGCGATCCCCACCGCCCCGGGCCGATCAGGATCGAGTGCCGTCCGTCGCGCCGTAGTTGACGGTTGATCTGCTCGATGATGACGGCCGTATCGGCGGTCTGGGAGCGGTCGATCCGGCGGGGATCGACCACCAACAGGTCGGCGATGGTCTCGCGGCGGCCATGGCCGAGAGCGACCTCGGATTGCACCACGGCCCGCCCGATCGCTTCCTCGTCGAGGTCCACATCCACATCCATTTGCTCGAAGACCATCGGCCGCAGCTGAAGAACGTTGAATGTCTGGTGTCGTCCCAGACCCGGATCGATGTCAGCCGCGAACTCGATTTCGGCCGGGCTCGCGAGCCCCTGCTGGCATGTGTCGAGAAGGCGTGTAAGGATCTCCGGCAGGGGAATGGTCCGTCCCCTGAGGAGGGCGTCGAAGGTGATCAATGGCGCCCCGCCATCCTCGAGGCCGGAGACGATGCGGTCGTTGGCTCGATCATAAGTAGATGCGAGCGGTGAGGCGGCACCGTCGCGCACCGCCTTGATCATCTCCTCGTGCAGGAGGTTGGCGTCGGTCTGGACGCCTGGGATCACGTCGTTTCGCGACAGATCGAGTGCGTAGAATCGTCGTTGTGCGTTGCGCAGGATGTCCTTGACCGCCGAAAACTGGGGCAGGACCTGCGGTTGCCGCGGACAGAAGCGGAGCGCCTCGAAACCTTCCACCACCGACTTGCCGAGACCGAGGGCCACCTGGGCGACGCCGTCCTCCGGCTTCATGTCGCCGAATGGATAAAAGTTGTACGAGGCAGCGGTGCCCGAGAATGTTGGGTAGAAGCGGTCGCCGCGGCGGCTGCCGACCAACCGCTGGACCAGGACGGCCATCAGCTCCTCTTCAATCCGGTAGGGTGTGGTCTCGAGGTAGTCACGCGCGGTTTCGAAGAAGGTGGAGGCGTAGACCACCTTGATCGCCTCGAGGAGTTGGGCGAGCCGGATGTCGAGCGAGGGGTGATTATTGGGCAGCATGATTGTTGCGTAGACGCCGGCGAAGGGCTGGTAGACCGAGTCCTCGAGAATGCTCGACGAACGGACTGCGATGGGCTCGCAGACTCGTTCGAGGAACGTGCCGAGATCCGACCGCAGCGTGTGCTGGAAGCGGGCGCGCCGGAAGTAGTCCAGGACCTGCTGATCCTGCATCTCACCGACGCGGGTAACGAAGCCGCGCAAACGATTTTCCTCGAGAAACTCCTCGAAGACATCCGCGGCGAGGACCACGGTCTGCGGGATGGCGACATCGACCCCTTCGGTGTCGAGCATCTCGTGCGCAAGGATCTTGTGCATGAAGGCCAGCCCGCGGCCTTTGCCGCCGAGGGAGCCCGATCCGATTTTGGCGAATGCGGTGAAGTCGCTGAACCGCGAGACATCGAAGTCGGTGATGACGTGCTGCTGGATCTCCCGCAGATAGCCGGTGATGGTGTTGATCAGATAGCTGCGAAGATCGGACGGCGACGGGAACTCGGTCACCTTGCGCGGGCGCAGCATCGAGGCGAGCTCGAACTCGGTGCGGGCCTTGAGCCAGGCCGAAAAGTGATTGCGGCTGGCGTGGAAAACGAGGCTCTCGTCGGGGACCTCGGCCAGGCACTTCAGCATTTCCCGCATGCCGGACGCGCGTGCGATGGGTGTGCCGTCCGGGAGTTTGAAGATGAAGTCGCCGAAGCCGAAGTGATCGAGGATGTACTCGCGCAGATCCTCGAGCAGATGAGCCGATTGCTTGCTCATGAACTCGGCACCGGCCGCGATCGCCTTCAACTCGTGCTCCGGGTCCATCGACTGCACCAGGATCGGAATGTCCTCGTCGTGCTCCCGGATGTTCTCGGCGAGCCGGATGCCGGCCTCGAAGTCGAGCTCGCCCTCGCGCGGAAAGCTGACGTCGGTGATGACGCCGAGGACGTTGCCCGCGTATCGTTCGTAGAGCCCCCAGGCCTCCTCGTAGGTCTGCGCCAACAGGATCTTGGGACGGGCGCGGATACGAAGAAGCCGGTGCGAGAGATTGATCCCTTCGGACATCAGGCGGCCGGTCTGGAGTGTGATCTCGGTGTAGAAGTGGGGGAGGTAGACGGAGTAGAAGCGGGGCTCGTCTTCGACCAGGATGATGGCCTGCACGCCCCCGACCAGAATGTCCTGCTCGGCGTTGCGTTGATCCTCGACCTGTTTGATCATCGCCAACAGCGCCTGGACGTTACCTTGCCACAAAAAGGTCCAGTCGAGCTCGCCGGACGAGCGCACGTCCTCGAGCCACGGGAGCTCCCAGGCATGGGCGGCGATGAGCCCCACCGGCAGGCGGGGATGGGATTCCTTGATCCGGTGCACGAGTTCGCCGATTTCCATGTCGGGCAGGCGGGGGGTCGTAATGACCATGTCGAAAACGCGTTCGTCGATCAGCTCGAGCGCTTTGGATGCCTCGGTGACTCGTGTGAAACGGGGTGCGAAACGAAGGTTGAGATCGAGGTTTCGATACTCCTCGAGGACCAGCTCGGTCAGCTGTCCATCCTCCTCGAGGATGAACGAGTCGTAGTGGGATGCAACCAGAAGAATCTCGATGATGCGGTACTTCATCAGTGCCGAGAACTCCTCGGTGTGCATTCCGTACCGGCTTCTCAGCTCGATGGTGTCTTTGCCCATGGTCGTTACTCGGCACTACGGTAGCAGAGAAGCAATTAGCTGTTAGGTATTAGCTCATCACAAGGGGCCGTAGATTGGGCCGCTAGTAGCGAATAGCTCGGCCGGATGTTGTGACCCCCCATGGCTGTCATCCTGAGCCTTCCAGGGCCCTTGCAGGCCGACAATGCAGGGAATCACAACGGTTGGCCGGCTCGTGATCGCTATCGCTATCGGAATCGCAATCGCTATCGATGCGCCCCGTGCCCATCCGGCCATTCGATAGCGATTCCGATAGCGATACCGATAGCGAGCTGGCGGGATTGGCCCTTCTCAGACCGACAGTCCTACCTATGTCTTTGGAAGAGGCTCGGCTATTACCTCTTCACTCGATCCACTCCGTCACGAATACGTTCGTCTCCCCAGGCCTCGAATTGTGGCGGTTGGAGCAAAAGACAAAGGTCTTCCCGTCAGGCGACCACATAGGGAAGCCGTCGAAGCCCTCGCTGAAGGTGATCCTCTCGAGATTCTTGCCGTCGAGATCGACCATCCAGAGGTCGAACTCGCGTCCCTTCGGATCGCCGAAATTGGAGGAGAAGATGATCTTCTCGCCCGAAGGGTGGAAGAATGGGCCGAACGCGGCAACGCCGAGGTCGGTGATCGATCGTTTGTTGGAGCCGTCGGCGTCCATGACGAAGATCTCCAGCTTGGACGGCCTAATGAGACCATCGGCCAGCAGGGCCTGGTAATCCTCGATCTCGGCCGGGTCTGAGGGGTGGCGCGCGCGGTAGACGATCTTGGTGCCATCGGGGGAGTAGAAGGGGCCGCCGTCATAACCGATTCGATCGGTCAGGCGCTGGACGTCGGAGCCGTCCAGGTTCATCGAGTAGATGTCGAGGTCGCCGTCGCGCATCGAAGTGAAGACGATACGGTCTCCCTGCGGCGAGACCGTGGCCTCCGCGTCGTAACCCGGGACGTCGGTGAGCTTGGAGAGCTCCGATCCGTCAGGGCGGGCGCGGTAGATGTCGTAGCCCGGATCGATGGGCCACACGTAACCGCGGCTGTGGTCGGGTTGCGGTGGGCATTCGGGACTCGCCTCATGGGTGGAGGAATAGACGATCCACTCGTCGCCCGGCAGGAAGTAGGCGCACGTCGTGCGGCCGGTGCCGGTTGAGGCGAGTGATGTCTCCGCGGTCTCAAGGTCCATCGTGAAGATCTGATCGCAGCCGTGGGGCGGTCTCGTGGACTGGAAGATGAGATCGCCTCCGGCGAAGGAGAAGTAGGCCTCGGCATTCTCGCCGCCGTCGGTGAGCATCTTGAGCTGGCCGAAATGGGATTCCTGAGGGTGGGGTGCGATCATCCGGGGGAGAGTTGATGAGGCATCCGTGGAAACCTCTGGGGTAGGCACCTCGGGCTGCTGTGCGCAACCGGAGATGATCAGGGCGGTCGAGAATATCGAGAGTATGATCCCGAGTCTGAGCTTCATGGTCCCTCCAAGTCGCGAGATCGTCTCACGAGATGTCGAATGTGACAAATTCCTGACATTCGCGGCGCCCGTTCCCGAACGCCCGCCGACCACGGTCTCCGACCGCGGCGACGGTCGCTCACCGGTGCGCCCTCGGAACGCAAGCGTTCCTCGGTCCCGCCGGTTCGCGCCCTCGCGCACCTGCGGCGCGCCGGCGGGCTGCTGCATACCGAACGACCAACCCCCCACCTTTATTGTGATCGCGCCGATTCCGGACCTCTGGCCGCGTTTTCCTCCCTTCGCTCGGTCGGGATGGCCGGACGGCCTATCCCTCCCTCGTTCCAGTCGGAGAAACGCACCCAGAGGCCCAAACTCGTCGCGATCGCGGAATCTCCGCTTCGCTGCGATTCCGCGGGGCCTGGTTCAGTCCTGTTTTCCCCGAGGTCGGCGTAGCGGCTTCGCCGCCCCTGCCGCTGCCGCTACGGGCCTCTGCTGCGGCCCTCGGGACGAGGCCCTCCGCAACAGCGCCACGCCGACTGTGGGTTCCCGGAGGAGGATGCAAGCTAGGGGCCGGGAAATCCGAAATCCGAAATCCGAAATTTCTTGGGCCGGATGGACGGCATTCCTAATTCCTAATTCCTAATTCGGCCCGCGCACCGGCATTGGCTATCCGTCGAGCGCCAGAAGCATCGGTTGTTCGAGCGCGTCCTTGAGGCGAGCGAGAAAGCGGGCCGCGTCGGCGCCATCGACCAGGCGGTGGTCGTAGGAAAGGGACAGCGGCATTATCAGCCGCGGCCGAAAGGCGCCCTCGTGCCACTGTGGTTGGATTCTCCCGCGGGATACGCCGAGGATGGCCACCTCGGGCCAATTGACGATGGGAGAAAATCCGGTGCCGCCTATGCCGCCGAGGTTGGAAATGGAGAACGTGCCGCCCTGCATCTCGTCCGGCTTGAGCTTTTTCGACCGCGCACGGTTCGCGAGATCGTCGAGCTCGACCGCGATCCCGGTCAGGTTTTTGCCGTCTGCCCCGCGAATCACGGGTACCAGCAGGCCGCGGTCGGTATCGACGGCGACGCCGATGTTGATCGAGTAACGAAAGACGATCTCCTGCCGCGCCATGTCGACAGCGGCATTGAGAACCGGGTATTCCTTGAGGGCGGTAGCGACAATTTTAACCAGTAGCGCGGTCATCGTGAGCTTGCCGCCGGCAGCCTCGACCCGTTCCTTGAAGGCATTGCGGAACTCCTCGAGGTCCGTAATGTCGGCGATCTCGTGGTTGGTGACCTGCGGAACAGTGACCCAGGCCCGGGAGAGATTCTCGGCAGTCAGCTTGCGGATTTTGGTCATTGGCTCCCGGTGCACCGGGCCGAAGCGTTCGAGATCCGGCAGTGCGACGGCTGCCGCCGAGCCTGGACCCGCACCGGCGTCCGTGAGCAAGCGGGTGGTCTCGGCCTTGACATCGTCGATCGAGATGCGGCCGCCGGGGCCGGTGCCCGAAACGGTGGAGATATCCACACCCACCTCGCGTGCGAATCGGCGTACGGTTGGTGCGGCGGGGATGGATTTCATGCCGTCGTGGGGGGTAGCAGAGGGTGGGGGAGGCGTTGGCGGTGCTGACTCGACAACCGGCGCTGCCTCCGGCCTTTTCGCAGGTTCGGGCACGGGCTCGGGCACGACTTCTCCGGACGCAGCATTCGCTTCGGCTTCCGCGGCCTCGAGGGTGACAATCGGAGCGTTTTCAGAGAGGACGTCGCCCCCCTCTACGTGGATCTCGGTGACAGTGCCGGCCGTGCTGGATGGGACCTCGACGGAGGCTTTCTCGGTCTCGACCTCTATCAGGCTCTGCTCCTCTTCGATGCGGTCGCCCACCGAGACCAGGACGGCGACCACATCGACGCTGTCGACGCCTTCACCGAGATCGGGCAGATTGATGATTATTCTCCCCATATCTCAGACCGTCACCGGGTTCGGAGCGTCGGGGTCGATCCCGAGCTCGGTCATGGCGGCGGCCACCACCTCGCGGTCGACGAGCCCACCGCCGGCAAGCTGTCCAAGGGTCGCGACCACGATGTGTTCGGCATCGACCTCGAAGAAACGCCGAAGCGCTTCGCGGCTCTCGGATCGCCCGAAGCCGTCAGTGCCGAGAGCGACCGGGGCTTTTGGAAACCACTTGGCGATGGAGTAGGGGAGAGCCTTGACGTAGTCGGTGGCGATCACATAGACGCCATCGGTGTCGTCCAGACACTGATTGATCCACGGCGTCCGGTGCTCCTCGTCGCGGTGCAGCCGATTGAAGCGGTCACAATCGGTACCGTCCATGTAGAGCTCCTTGAAGCTGGTGATGCTCCACACGTCGGCGGCCACGTTGTACCGATCGGCGAGGATCTCCTGAGCGCGCAGCGCCTCATTGAGGATCGCGCCGCTGCCAAACAGGTGCGCCCGTAGATCAGCATGATCGCCGGCCGAAGAACGGAAGCGGTACATGCCGCGGAGGATCCCCTCCTCGGACCCCTCTGGCTGTTCGGGCATCGGGTAGGGCTCGTTTTCCACGGTGATGTAATAGAAAACGTCCTCCTGCTCGACGTACATTCGGCGGATACCGTCCTTGATGATCGCCGCGAGTTCGAAGGCGAAGGCCGGATCGTAGGCCTTGAGGTTGGGCACCGGATAGGCGAGGAGGTGCGAGTTTCCGTCCTGGTGCTGGAGGCCCTCGCCGTTCAACGTGGTGCGCCCGGCGGTACCACCGATCATGAATCCGCGGCTGCGCATATCGCCGGCTGCCCACACCAGGTCACCGATCCGCTGCATGCCGAACATGGAGTAGAAAACGAAGAAGGGGATGGTGTTGATGCCGTGGGTGGCGTGGGCGCAGCCGGCGGCGATGAACGAGCTCATCGAGCCCGCCTCGGTAATGCCCTCCTCGAGGAGCTGCCCGTCCTTGGCCTCGTGGTAGTACATGAGGGTGTTGGCGTCCACGGGTTCATAGAGCTGACCCGTGTGGGAGTAGATCCCGATCTGCCGGAACAACGACTCCATTCCGAAGGTGCGGGCCTCGTCGGGAATGATCGGCACGATGAGCTTGCCGAGCTGCTTGTCCTTGAGGAGCTTGGTGAGAATGCGCACGAACGCCATCGTGGTCGAAATCTCGCGTCCGTCCGAACCCTCCGAAAACTCCTCGAAGACCGAGTCGGGCGGCATCGCGAGCGGTTCGCAACGGACGCCACGGGTCGGCAGGGCGCCGCCGAGCGCGGCGCGGTGCTCCTGCAGATAGACCAGTTCCGGACTACCCTCGGGCGGCCGATAGAATGTGGCATCGCGGGCCTCGTCGTCCGACAACGGGATACCGAAGCGGGTTCGAAACTCCAACAGCTCCTCCTGATTGAGCTTCTTCTGCTGATGGGAGATGTTACGCCCCTCGCCGGACTCGCCGACTCCATAACCCTTGATCGTCCGGGCGAGAATCACGGTAGGGGAGCCCTTGTGCTCGACCGCGGCCTTGAATGCGGCAAAGACCTTGGCCGGGTCGTGGCCTCCTAGCCGGAGACGTCGCAACTCTTCATCCGACATGGATGAGACCATTTCGAGCAGTTCGGGGTACTTTCCGAAGAAATGCTCGCGGACATAGGCGCCGGAGGACGTGGAGTACTTCTGACTCTCCCCATCTACGACCTCGCCCATCCTGCGCACCAGAAGGCCGTCCTCGTCCCTCGCCAGAAGTGGATCCCAATCTTCGCCCCAGATAACCTTGATGACGTTCCATCCGGCGCCACGGAAGTGTCCCTCGAGCTCCTGGATGATCTTGCCGTTGCCCCGAACCGGGCCGTCGAGGCGTTGCAGGTTGCAGTTGACCACAAAGATCAGATTGTCGAGGTGCTCTCGGCCGGCCAGGGAAATCGCGCCGAGGGCCTCGGGCTCGTCGGTCTCACCGTCGCCGAGGAACGCCCACACCTTGTGGTTAGACCTCGGATGAAGGCCCCGGTCCTCGAGGTACTGGTTGAACCGCGCCTGATAGATCGCCATGATCGGTCCCAATCCCATGGAGACCGTCGGGAACTCCCAGAAGTCCGGCATCAACCAGGGGTGGGGGTAGGACGAGAGACCACCGTCGTGACCGTCGCGCAGCTCGCGGCGGAAATTCTTGAGAAGCCCTTCCGACAAACGGCCCTCCAGGTAGGCGCGGGCGTAGATGCCCGGCGAGGCATGGCCCTGGAAATAGACCTGGTCGCCATCGTAGTGTTCGCCTTTGCCGTGGAGAAAGTGGTTGAAAGCAACCTCGTACAACGTCGCGGCCGACGCGTAGGTGGAAATGTGACCGCCGATGCCATCCTCCTCGAGGTTGGCTCGCACCACCATGGCCATGGCGTTCCAGCGGACGAGGCTCTTGAGGCGGCGTTCAATCTCTCGACTACCAGGGTAGGCGGGCTGATCGGAGACGGGGATTGTATTGATGTGTGGCGTGGTGGCCTCGAACGGAATCTCGACGCCGGCCTTTGATGCGTGGATCTGGAGATCCTCGAGGAGCCTCCGTACCCGCTGAGGCCCGCCATGGTCGAGAACCCAGTCCAGGGACTCGAGCCACTCCCGCGTCTCTATGGCGTTTATGTCGTTCGCTGTTTCATCACTCATGAATTCCTCACGGATGTGGTTTCGGTATTGCGGCTCGGCGCGTGGCGCCACTGCCTTCTTGGGCATAACAAAAAAATGTTCGACAGTGTTTCAATCTCGAAGGAAAATGGCAGGCGGCGCCAATGAGCATCTTGTAAATCCATACGAAAGGGAGGGGATAAACCCCCCCATACGACAGATATCGTAGGGGCGGGGTTTATCCCCGCCCGCTTTCTCCGAATTTCACGTGGTTCCGTTTGTTTTTTGGATCGCCGCCTGGGACGCTCAGGAGTTGGTGGCTGGAAAGGAGGCGGTTCCGTCCATGCGGTCCGAAAGGATCTTTTCGAGGTGGTTTGGGCTGTCGGCTGTGCGTTCGAGGACGCTCTCGGCAACCTCGGCTGGGAGCGCCGGTGCGACGAAAAATCCCTGAATCATGTCGATGTCGAGATCGATGAGAGCGTCGAGCTGAGATCGTGTTTCGACGCCTTCGGCGACCGTGTCCTTGCCCAGGTTCTTCGCCATGATGATGATTGTCTTCACGATCTCGAAGCTGTCCTCGTCCTCCAACATCCGCGAAATGAAGGAATAATCGATCTTCAGCGTGTCGATTTCAAACCGGCGCAGGTAGGCGAGCGACGAGTACCCGGTTCCGAAGTCGTCGATGCTGATCGCGATGTTGAGGGACCTCAGCTGCTCGAGCACGGCCGAGGCGTACTGAGCATTTTCCATGAGCACGCTCTCGGTGACCTCGAGCTTGAGGCTCTGGCCGTAGAGGCCGCTGTTTCGGAGGATGAGGTCAATGCCGGCAACCACGTCCGGGCGCATGAGCTGGGTGGTGGAGAGGTTGACCGACATCGTTGCCTTTGAGTGAGCTCGGAACTTCTGGTGCCAAATCCGCAGCTGTTTGCATGCCTGATCGGCGACCCATCGGTCAAGCTGGATGATGGCGCCCATCTCTTCCGCAACCATGATGAACTCGCCGGGAAGGAGCAGGCCCCGCTCGGGGTGCTGCCACCTCACGAGGGCCTCGAACCCGGCGATGCGGCCGGAGGCGACACTGAGGATGGGTTGATAAAAGACCCGGAACTCCTCACGAGCGAGAGCTCTACGGAGGTCGTTCTCGAGGTGCAGGATCGCCACGACATGGCTGTGCATATCGTCATCGAAGACCGCAAAGCTGTTGCGGCCCATGGCCTTGGCCCGGTACATGGCGGTATCGGAGTCGCGAAGCAAGTCTTCAGGGCGTTTGTAATTAGAGTTCCAGAGGGCTATGCCGATGCTGATAGTCGTGAAGACCTCGATTCCGTCGAGATCGAAGGGAACCCGGAATTCTTCCTGAATTCTCTCGGCTGCAACGGTTGCGGCTCGAATGTCTTTGATGTCCTCTACCAGGATGACGAACTCGTCGCCTCCGAAACGGGCCACGGTGTCGCCCGGGCGACAGGCCTTCTCGACCCGTTTTGCGATCGCACGCAGCAGTTTGTCCCCGGTGATGTGGCCGAGGCTGTCGTTGACGTTCTTGAAGCGGTCGAGATCGAAAAAGAGGACCGCAAAGCTCTGCTCCGAATCTCGCTGAGCGCGGGCAAAGGCGTGGTGCATCCGGTCCATCAGGACCGTACGGTTCGGAAGGCGGGTCAGCGAATCCTGAAGACCGGATGTCCGGACGGCTTCACGTGACTCGTCTTCTTCATCAACGTCGGTTTGACGGCCGACGATTCGAATCGCCTTGCCGTCCTCGTTCTTCACCACCTCCGCACGAGTCAACATCCAGCGGTAATCCCCATTTTGCATCTGCATGCGGTACCGCTGCTCGATCACCGAAACCTCACCGGCGATGCTGGCATCGATGATCGCACGAAGGCGGGTCAGGTCCTCCGGATGAACCCGGCTCAGCCAGCCTTCGAGGACATCCTCGATCTCGTCCTTTTGGTAGCCGAGCATTTCCTTCCATCTGTCGGACAGGTGGACGGTTTCCGTGGCTAGATCGAGATCCCAGATTCCGTCCCCTATTCCCCCCGAAGCGATCAGAAAACGTTGGTATTCTTGTCCGATGTCCTTTTGCAGCGCCTGCATTTGATCGAGCTCGCGCATGCGCGATTCGATCATGCCCAAACGGGCTGCAAGCACAGCGCGGTCGAGGGGCAGCATGACAAAATCGTTGAACCCGAGTTCGAGGATCTTACCGAGGGCGTCGGACTCTTCCGAAGGCACGAGGGCGAGGATCGAGGTGACGTGGCTGTCGGGGTTGCTGTTCAGAGTCGATGCCAGCTTGACGGCGTTCGGTTCCCCGACACGCCAGTCGATGACGACCAAGTCGGGCGGCGTTCGGTTCGCGGCAAACCGGACCGCCCTGGGGTTGCGGTGGGAGGAGCATTCATATCCGCGTTCGGCGAGAAGCTCCGACAGCTCGTTATCGACCCCGTGATCGCGGGTGCAAATCATCGCCTCACGATGCCGAATCTCATCCGTCCTCTCTGCCTCTGTCGAGGGCGGAGATGAGGGTGACTGCGCCAACCAGGAATCGAGGTTAAAGAACCCCATCGTCCCTCGGATTTACCCGCTCCGACGCCATGAACCGGCGATGCCTCTCAATGTCCCCCATCCACCTCAGTCTATCACCGATGGCCCTGCTAGAGCCCTGGATTCGGCCTCACCGGGTGTCTACTGCGGATGGCCGCGGGTACACTCCTTGAGTGAAAGCCCGTCGTACGATTTTCGTGCTCTTGAGCCTTTTCGCGGCCGCAGCGATCCTGACGGCCGTGGTGCACCTGCCCGGAGTCCAACGAATCGCGTGGCGCCGGTTGACGGCGGCCGTCGAGGAATCGACCGGGTGGCGGGTCGAAGCGGAATCAGTGAGGTTGAGGGCGATGCCGGCGCGGCTCGAAATAACGGGTCTGACGGTCGCCGGAGGGGCTGGCACGATTGCAGAAGTCAATCGCTTGAGCGCCAGGTGGCAGTGGCGCCGTCTCCTCGGCGCGCCGCGCCGGTTGGAAAAGATGGATCTCGACGGCGTCTCGTTCTACCCCGATTCCCTGCCGCCGCCGGATCCCTCTGCGGAAACACAGTTCACCGCCTTGTGGAACCGACTGGAGATCGGATCGCTTCAGGTGCGAGGCGGCCGGTTCGGCCAGTCTGTCCAAGACATCGAGTATTCGCTCGACGGCGTCGCCGCTAACGGCCGTCTCGAGGATGGTTCGGCGACGTTCGGGCTCTCCGCCCGCCGTTTGAGGTTGATCCGTTCGACACGGATCCTGGACCTTGGTCCGCTGAAGATCCACGGTGAGGCCGGCGACGATGGATTGCACATCGAGGGGCTCGAAGTCGGTGGGGTCGTGGCTCATCTTCGGGCTGCCGGAAGCGTCACCACGACCCCGGAGATGACGGGACGGTTCGAGCTGCGCGCTGGCGTGGATGTGGCGGCATTGGTGAGCTGGTGGGATCCGAATCTGGTGGCCGGACTTGATCCGAGGGGGCAGCTCGATATCGAAGGTTTTGTCAGCCTCGATCCGGTCACTGGACCGGAGGCGGAGCTTGCCCACAGTGGGTGTTCTTTAACCATTGCCGGATACGATATTGAGACCGCCGATTTTTTGCTCAGCGATGGGCGGCCGTCGATACGCCTCGGTGATCCTTCATGGGGGAGGGCGTCGGTGAGTTTTGCAGCTCCCGGCTCCATAGAGGTGGATGCTCGGTTCGACGAGGCGCCGGTCGACCGGTTGTTGAAGTTTCTCGCACCCAGAGCTGCGGAGGCAATTCGCGGTCCGGCGACCTTGACCGGAGAAATCGACGGAACCGTCTCCTACCCACTGACCGCCGAGACCCTCAACGGTCGGGCGGATCTCGTGCTGAGCTGGGCCGACGGACGTATCGCGCTGCGCTCGGCTGGCGCTGGAACCGCGTGGGAGGTGTCGAAGCTCGAGGCACGCGCGGCGGGTGCTGCGCTCACGGCAGTGGGACGGATAGACGGCGTCAGGGGCATAGATGCCGACGTCGTGCTGTCCGCCGGCAGCCCGCGCACCATGGTCGAGGAGGTGGAACGGTGGATCCCAGGCCTCGGCGAGCTCGAAGTGGATGGCGGCCCGGTGGCGGCCAATCTCCATATCACCGGTACGTTGGACGATCCGCTGGCGACCGTCGAGATCACCTGGTCGGAGCCTCGTGTTGCCGGCCGGCGCCTCGAGAGTTGCTCGATCGAGGCCTCGGGCGGGCTCGATCACGTGGTCTGGGAGATCGATGCGGCGGTCACTCCCGGCACGTCGGTGGTCGCTACCGGGTGGGTGCGGCCGGAAGACAGAGCAGCTGGGGGTGAGTGGCGCGTGCGGGCATCGGATCTTGCGGAGGTCGCCTCGGCTTTTGCACCCGCCAGCGATCTCAAGGTGTACGGGCGACTCGCAGCCGCCGGTAGCTTTTCGGTCTCGGCAGAAGGATATCGAATCGACGGTAACGTCGGTGGAGACGACCTGGGAGCGGGCGGTGTGCCGGTCCGAACGGCGACAGCCTCCTTTTCGGTCGAGACCGGGATGCTATCGGTTGAAGACCTCCACGTGGAAGCACTCGGCGGCGTCATCGAGGGGGGATTGACGGTCCCGCTGACCGAGTTTTCGGCGCCTTTTGATGCCGATCTCGAGTGGCGTGACCTCGACCTGGCGGACCTGCCGATCGGCGTGCCGGATACGGTAGCGGGCCGCATTTCAGGGAGGGTAGAGCTCGGCGGAAGCACCACCCATCCAGAGGGTTCGCTGCGCGTGTCCTGGCGGGCCGACGGGCACGATCCGGTGGTCGAGGAACTCGTGCTTCGGGCGAGCTTGTCGGAGGGCGTGATGCGGGTCGTCACCGAGGAGGCCCGAACCAAAGCGGGCCCGATCATCGTGAACGCCGTGCTGCCGCTTGGCAACCTGCCGCGGCCCGGATGGTTGTGGCCCGACGCTCCCGGCGGCGAGTTGCGGGTGACGGGCGAAGGGCTGGGATTGCGATCGGGTCCGGTGATGGAGGTCCTCGGTCGGGGAGATTGGCCTGTCGAGGCGAGTGCTGATCTGCACATCGAGGTGTCGTGGGACCCTCTCTGGCCTGACCTGACGCGGGTGCTCGCAGAGGCCGATGGTTTGCGACTGCGTCACTCCTCGGGAGAGCTCGTGGCCGAGGGGCCGCTGACTATCACCCTCGACGGCAAGCGGTTGGAGTTGGCACCGGTGATCCTGTCTGGCCCGAACGGCCGAATCGAGGCCGAGGCGCTGTACGACCCGGCCGTCGACCAGGTGATAGCTCATGTCAACGCCGTGCTGTCTCCCGGTTTGGCGCGGGTGCTTCCGCTTCCGCTCAACCTGCAGGGAGATGTGAAGGTGACAGCGGATCTTCAGGTGCCGGCCTCGGCTTCAGCCTCGCTTGGAGTGGTCCGAGGGCAGATCACAATCGACCACCGTGGGGGAACGGTGGTGATGCGCGATCCGCCGCTCGAGGTCAAGAATCTAATGGTCGTGGCGGAGGTCGACAACTACGGAGTCACAATCGTCGACGGGTCCGCCGAGGTGAACAGGGGGAGGGTGGAGGTCGGAGGCGGCTGGAGTCCCACCTCGGGCCAGGGCGTGGTCATGGAGCTCGATGATGTGACCATGCTGGTGGCCGGGATCCTCACGAAGTGGGACGGTGTTATTTCGATCGAACCGAGCGCCGAGGGGATTGCTCACGTTGTGGGCGACCTGCGCCTCGCCGCCGGTCTTTGGGACGAGAATTTCGCGCTGACCAGTGCTGTCTTCGGTCCGGTTGCGGTGGCGCCCGCCGGTGACGACCCACTGCACGACATCAGCCTCGATATCGCCGTACAGGGCCGATCGGGCATTCGGGTCGACAACAACCTCGGTCGATTCGACGTTGCATGGGATCGATTGCTGATCGGAGGCACGGCCGCGATCCCGGTTGTCGAGGGTGAGGTGCGTATCGCGCCTGGAGGAATCCTCTCCCTGGCCGGGCAGGAGATTACGGTACGGCGCGGGAACCTCCGGTTCACAGGTGATCCAGCGGTCGATCCGATCGTGGAGATCGTGCCGGAGAGCGACACCACGTGGGTCGGCGACGATAGTGGGGATACGTTCGACGCGACGCTGCTGGCGACCCGCGGCCTGGCCCAGGGCCTCAGCAGCGTGCTCGGGTTCGAAAACGAGACCCTGCAGCCGGCCGAGATCGCCGTGCAGACGGAGAAAGACCCCAGCGTCAACTTCATGATTGGCCAGCGGCTCACCAGAAACCTGGCGCTCTTTCTCACCACGAATCTCACCGACGTCCAGGACCGCACGACCATGCTTCAGCTGTGGAATCTCCGTGGTCTCCGCGGGTTGATGCTACAGGCCTACCAGCAGACCGCCGACGACAACCTCGGGATGAACCTCTTCCAGCGCTTTCAGTGGGGTGGAACGAACACTGCCGGCGACCGACCGGAGATCCACCGCCTACGCCTCGAAGATGAGTGGCCGATGTCGAAACGTGCCCTCCGGCGATCGACCCGTTTGCGCCGGGGTCAGCCATTCGACCCCTTCCTCCTCTTCGTAGCGGTGGTGCGGATGGAGCGGACGCTGGCCGAGCACGGGTACCAGGAGGCGCGGGTGACCGCTGCTCAACGGGGCTCGGAGAGATCGCCGACCCTCGTCTTCCGATGCGACCCGGGCCAGCTGCAGGTCGTCGGTTTCGAGGACGACCTGCCGCCGGCGGATGTTCGGAGAGAGGTGACCGCGCTCTATCGGCCGCCACCGTTAGAGGAGGGCGCGTTCGCAAACATGCGGGCATCTGTGTTGCAGAACCTGGCGGCCGAGGGTTTCCCGAAGGCAGAGGTCACCGTGACTCGGCAGGGAGAGGAAATCGTCGTCGGTGTCCAGCGTGGTGAGAAGCTTGTCTTCGCCGGGTTCGATTTCGAAGGAGTTCCGGAAACCGGCGCGTCGACCATCACGAGGATTCTCAGTCCGGATAGGGTGCTCGTAACGGCTGCGGCTGAGCCCGAGAGAATCGCCACCACCGTCACACGGGTGCTGGCCAATCAGGGATACGTTGACGCGAGGGTACTGGAGGTCGAGGTGGTGCAGACCGACCTCGAGACTGCCGACGTGCGAATCGCCGTGGAGGCAGGGCGGCGCCGGGTGATCGATGGGGTCGACGTGGTTGGGCGCGACCCTCTCGGTCTCGCGGCGGCCGATGAATTCGCGCTGCGGGAGGGAGATCCGCTCGACCGGTCGGCCATCGATGTTGCCGCTCGGCGACTTCGCGGCGCGTACCATGACGCCGGATACCGTGACGCCGAGGTTCATGCTCTGATTGATCGCACGAGCGGCGGACGGTGGTTTGTGGAACTCGAGATCGATCCCGGGCAGAGGCGGACCGTACGCGATGTCCGGTTCACGGGTGCCCGCGGCCTCAGCGAACGGGTGCTGCGAAAGGGGCTGGTGGTAACGGAGGGTGAGGTGCTGACCGACGCTGCTCTCGATCAGTCCGCGTCGCAGATTGCGAACTTCTCACCGGTCGAACGGATCGAGGTGCGAACCACCGAGGAAGGCAACTCGGAGACCGACATGGAGATCGACGTCGTAAAGAAACGACGTTGGACCGCCGAGGTCGGCGGTGGGTGGAGCACCGAGCGGGGCTTGCGGGCGAGCTTCGGGCTGCGGGACGACAACCTCTTCGGCCGCGGTGTAGGGCTCAACCTCCGGGGGAGTTTGGATGCCACCGAGAAACGGGTCTTTTTGATTGGGTCTCTGCCGCCGGCACCCGGGTCCAGACTGTCACTGATCTCGACCATCGGCTACACCATCGGCGATGCGCCCGACGAGCCCGATCTACTCGAGCAGGAGGAGAAGCTGTTATCGTTCGAGGTTCAGTACGCCGTGAGCCGGAGGGTCAGCGCCAAGACGTACTACCGCTGGACGAACATCCATACCTACGAGAAGGACCCGGACTTCTTCTTTCCGATAGACAGTCACCTCAAGGTTGGTGTTCTTGGGCTGCAAACGGTGGTCGACCGCTTCGACAACCTCTTCGACCCGCGGTCCGGCTACGGGCTTACCTCCGATCTGGGCTGGAGCTCGTCGGCCGTTGGTTCGGATCTCGAGTACGTGAGCTGGCTCACAAATTTCACTCTCGCTCTCGAGCCCTTTTCCGGAAGCACCTGGATCCAAACCGCCCGGGTCGGCATTGCAGAGCCGCTCAAGGGGACGAGCCTCGATCGTGCCGTTCGGTTCTTTGCCGGAGGCCAGAGTTCGATCCGCGGCTTCGACCTCAACAGTGTCGGCCCGGTGACCTACGGCATCGAGGGCACCTTGGTGCCCGCGGGTGGGGGCGGGCTGTTCATCCTCAACGAGGAGCTGCGAATTCCGGTATGGGGATCCCTGCGGGCGGCCGTGTTTGCCGATATCGGGCAGGTGTGGCCGAGCTGGAGTGAGGCGGATTTGGATTTCTCGATTGGTGTGGGGATCGGTGTGCGATGGTCGACTCCGATAGGACCGGTGTGGGCTGACGTGGCCTGGCCGGTGGCCAATATCGGGATCAGCTCCTCGAAACCGAAGTTCTATTTGGGATTCGGGCGGCCATTCTGACCGGGACCAGATACCAGATACCGGATACCGGATACCAGATACCGGATACCAGATCGACCCACCCGCCGCTTGACATCATGAAGATGTAAATTCACGATCTTGCGGCATCCGGCATCCGGCATCCGGCATCCGGCATCCTTCTCCCCCTACCTCCCGGCGGCGCTTAGGAGAGCTCGGGCCTTGCCGGCATCGGGCGCGTGGGGTGCCAGTTTCACGTACTGGTCGAGATCGATGAGCATCTTGTCCTTGCGACCGATCTTGTCCCAGGCCATGGCCCGCCAGAAGTACATGGGGGCGTAGCGTGGATCGACCTCGAGGCCCTCGTCGAACTGATCCCTGGCCTTCTCCCATTGTTTGGAGAAAAGAAAGGAGAGGCCCACTTGGTGATGAACCATCGCGGGATCGAAGCCCCCGCGTTTCGCCTTTTGCAGGGCTTTCCGCGCCTTCCCAAAATCCTTTGTACGAACGAGGGAGGCGCCGAGGTAGTACTGGGCGGTGGCGTCTTTCGGGTCCGCAGCCACCAGTTTCCCGGCACGTTTTGCTGAGGCCTGCCAGGCGGCGCTGGCCTCCTTCCGCTTCGACTGTTGATAGAGGACCTCGCCGCGGTAGTAGGTAGCCACCGCATCTACCGACGTCTTTTTTGTCATCTGGTTTAGACTCTTGATTCCCTTGTCGACTTTCTTTTGGTTATCCTTGGCGCCTTCCTGGATTTCGAGGAGCGCCCAGGCGGTTTTAAACTCGGGTGTCGATCCGTACTTCGCTCTCCCTGTCTGCAGGGTTTTTCGCGCCGACTTGTTCTTCCATGCGGCCAGATCTGCGATGGCCTGGTTGGCGAGGCTTTCTGCGGGATTCGACGGTTTTTCAGCCTCCTGTCCGAGAGCGGGGCCTGAAACCAGCGCCAGGATGACGGCCGTTACGGTCGTGAGGCGAATGAAGGGCGTCATGATTCCTCCGTTATCGTTCAACGATCACCAGGCATGGTGCCACAGTAGCCCGTATTCGGATATTCGGCGGGGCGATTATCGCGTATTCTCTGTGTCTTGCTAATGCTCGACCGCGAACGTCGCCGGCGAATTCTTTCGCTCGCCCTGCCGATTATCGGCGGGATGGTGTCGCAGAACGTGCTCAACCTCGTGGACACTGCGATGGTCGGCACGCTCGGCGCGGCCGCGTTGGCGGCGGTCGGGATGGGCAGCTTCGCCAACTTCATGGCGATGGCCTTCGTCATGGGGCTGTCGGCCGGGGTGCAGGCGATCGCCGCGCGGCGGGTGGGCGAGGGGCGATGGGGTGAGACTGCCTGCTCCCTCAATGCGGGGCTGCTTATGGCGGTGGTGATCGCCGTCCCCTGGTCGCTGGCCCTTTTCGCGGTTGCCGACGATCTCTTCCCGTGGCTTGTGGACGATCCCGAGGTGGTGGCGCAGGGTGTGCCCTACCTCCGGGCGCGGTTGCTCGGGATGGTCGCTGTAGGAATGAACTTCGCGTTTCGAGGTTTTTGGAATGGCATCGGTCAGTCGCGCAGGTACCTGCAAACCCTCGTGGTCGTGCACGTATGCAATGTCTTCCTGAACTGGCTGCTGATTTTCGGCCACTTCGGCCTGCCGGCGCTTGGCGCCACAGGAGCGGGTATCGGGACCGCGGTCTCCGGTTTCCTGGGGACGGCCATTTACTTCCACCTGGCACTTCGGCATGCGCGAGGATCAGGTTTCCTGCGAAAGTTCGTGGACCGGAAGACCATCGTGTCGATGCTGCGGCTGTCGGTCCCCGCCGGTTTCCAGAGCTTTTTCTTCGCCGCCGGGTTGACCGCGTTCTTCTGGATCATCGGGAGGATTGGGACGCTCGAACTGGCCGCGTCGAACGTCCTCGTTCAGCTGCTCCTGGTCGTGATTCTCCCCGGCGTTGGTTTCGGTCTCGCAGCGGCCTCGCTGGTGGGGCAGGCGCTGGGCCGTGGCGACCCCGATGACGCAGTGAGATGGGGTTGGGATGTGAGCCGCCTGGCGATGGTCATCGTGGGCGTGATCTCCCTCGTCGGAGTGATTGTGCCGGATCTGATCCTCGGCGTTTTTCTCCACGAACCGGAGACGATAGAGCTCGCCCGGTTCCCTCTGCGGCTTCTGGGCGCGACCATGGCGTGGGACACCCTGGGCGGTGTGTTGCTGAACGCATTGATGGGCGCCGGGGCGAGTCGGCTGGTGATGGTCGTTTCGGTGAGCCTCCAGTGGGGCCTCTTCCTTCCGGTCGCATATCTCCTGGGTCCGGTGCTTGGGATGGGGCTGACTGCGGTCTGGGTGGCACAGGTCGGTTACAGGGCGCTGCAGTCGCTGGTTTTTGCGATCATCTGGCAACAACGCTCCTGGATAGATGTGAAGGTGTGATGCCGCGGCAAACCTTTTCATGCCGCACCGCGGGGTGGTAGGCTCCCGCCGCGAGATTGAAGATACTCGCCCCTGTTTCGTAATCAACATATGATCCGCATGAGGTTGGATGAGGGAGAGACGTCATGAAGTTCGAGAACGTTTCGGTTCTGAGCGTGGCCCACGTGGACGCGCCGCACCGGGTGCCTTCAGAAGAGATTGAGCGCGAACTTGCCCCGACGATGGAGCGTCTCGGGTTTGGGCCAGATCTGCTCCGCGACCTTTCAGGAATATTGGAACGGAGGTTTTGGGACGAGGGCGTGATGCCGAGTGAGGTGGCGGCGAAGGCCGGAGAAAAGGCACTGGAGAAAGCGGGGATCGATCGATCCAAGGTGGGCATCCTGATCAACACGTCGGTGTGTCGCGACTATCTCGAACCATCGACGGCGTGCATCGCCCACTCGCAGCTCGGTCTGCCCGAGACGTGCATGAACTTCGACCTCGGCAATGCCTGCCTCGCCTTTGTGAACGGTATGGACATGGTCGGCAACATGATCGAGCGCGGCCAGGTGGACTACGGGATCCTGGTCGACGGCGAGACCAGCCGCCAGATCACGGAGACGACGATCGCGCGGCTCCAGAACCCCGACATCGACGAATCGACCTTCCGTGAAAACTTCGCCTCCCTGACCCTTGGATCGGGTGCTGCAGCGATGGTCCTCGGACGCTCCGGCCTCGCCCCCGAGGGACATGCTTTCAAGGGCAGCGTCAACCTCGCTGCGACCCAGCACTGTCGTCTGTGCGCCGGCAGCATCGACCACATGGTGACCAAGACCAAGGAGCTCTTGGTGGCCGGTATGGAACTCTCCGCGCGTACATGGGGAAGAGCGACGGAAATGTTCGATTGGACTGCCGACACCATCGATCACTTCGTTCTTCACCAGGTCAGCAAGGTGCACACCGAACAGATTGCCGGCCTCCTCGGAATTGATCTTGCCAGGGTTTTCCGGATCTACCCGGACTTTGGGAACATCGGACCCGCGGGGGTCCCAATCGTTCTTTCGAAACTCGAGGATACGGGTCGGTTGGAGCGTGGACAGCGGGTCGCCCTGCTGGGTATCGGCAGCGGGCTCAATTGCACGATGGCCGAGGTCGTGTGGTAGTGATTCGCTGACACGCAAGCAGAGCCGCCTATGCGAAAGATTTCAGATCACCTCTACCCCTTCAAAAGGCACTGGCTCGATCTCGACGGTCTTCGCCTGCACTACCTGGACGAGGGTGAATCTGAGGTGGTGGTGGCGGTACACGGCAACCCCACCTGGTCCTTCTATTACCGCGACCTGATCAGGGCGCTATGCGACGACTGGCGGGTCGTGGTCCCCGACCACATCGGCTGCGGACTTTCGGACAAGCCCTCCGACGAAGATTACGATTACACCCTGAGCCGGCGAATCGATGATTTTGGGGCGTTGATGAACGATCTCGATCTCACCGACATCAACCTCGTGGTCCACGATTGGGGGGGAATGATCGGTCTCGGGTGGGCGGTACGGAACCCGGAACGGATCAAGCGCCTGGTGATCCTCAATACCGCGGCGTTCCACCTGCCGAAGTCGAAGCCGTTTCCGTGGCAGCTGTGGATGGTCCGCGATACGCCGGTCGGGCCTTTGATGGTCAGGGGGTTCAACGCCTTCAGCCGCGGCGCCTCCCGCGCCGCCTGCACTCGCAAATCTTTGTCGAAGGAGGTCCGCGACGCATACTGCGCTCCCTATGACAGCTGGCGCGACCGCATCGCCACCCTGCGCTTCGTGCAAGACATTCCCCTGCGACCCGGAGAGCGCGGATACGACGTGGTCTCCGACACGGCCGCACGCCTGGACGAGCTCTCGGATCGTCCGGTCCTGGTGTGTTGGGGGGACAAGGATTTCGTTTTCGACCACCACTTTCTCGAGGAGTGGCTGCGCATCTATCCCGACGCCGAGGTCCACCGCTTCCCCGACTGCGGCCACTACATCCTCGAGGACGCCTCGGAGGAAATCATCCCCCTCATCCGACGGTTCCTAACGGAAACCTGATTCGAGGCCAGATTTGAACCACGAAGACACGAAGACACGAAGCAATCACAAAGCCACGCACGCGAGGAAACCGCAGATAACGCAGATAGACGCAGATATCGTCAAGCACACCGAGAGCGCGCGGCCGAGATTCAGCACAGGCGAGGTTCCGGCCTGCGCTTCGAGAGCGCAGGCCTCGCCACTTTCCTTCATTCAAATATTGAGAAGGCCAGACGCCCTCCCGAACAGAGGAAAATTGAGGCGGAACCGACGCGCCCCTGGCGGGTCGGCCGGTGGGATCTACGGCAGCGACGGACGCTTGCGTCCGGAGTTGACGTGGGTCCCACCGGTAGTCGGCGATCGCGCGATCGCCGACGTTTTTACCGTCAATCCTAGGCACTTGGACTTCACACCGCCGAGAATATCTGCGTTCATCTGCGTTATCTGCGGTTTTCTTGCGCGAGCGTGCGGCCTTTGTGTCTTTGTGTCTTCGTGTTTGCGATGTGGGAGAGCGGACGTCTCTGCGTCTCTGCGTCTCTGCGTCTCTGCGTTGTGTTCCTCTGTTTTTCCAGTTCGTCGTGGTTTTTCAGTCCCGGGGCTGGTTGGCTTATGACCGAGAAGGCCAACATCGCTGATTTCCTGCCCGAAATGGCGGCTCGGCAGCCGGACGCTGCGGCGATCATCTGCCCGTGGGGGCGGCGCGGGGGTCGGCTCACCTACCACCAACTCGATGAGCGATCGAGCGCCATTGCCCACGGCCTCGAAGAGATTGGCATCACCCGCGGCGTTCGCGTGGTGCTCATGGTGCCGCCGGGGCTCGATCTCTTCGCGCTGGTCTTCGCGCTCTTCAAGACCGGCGCGGTTCCGGTCTTGGTGGATCCCGGCATCGGTCTGAAGCACCTCAAGGCGTGTCTCGGGAATGCGGAGCCCGAGGCCTTTATCGGGGTCCCGAAGGCGCACGCGGCACGGGTCATCCTGGGGTGGGGGAGGGCGACCGTGCGGACCACGGTCACCGCGGGGCCGCGGCTCTTCTGGGGCGGTCACACGCTCGCGCAGGTGGAGAGGCAGGGGGCGTCGCTTCCGTCAAGCGGATTTCCACCCGCCTCCGCCGACGACACGGCGGCCCTCGTCTTTACATCGGGCAGTACCGGACCGCCCAAAGGCGTGATCTACAAGCACGGCAACTTCATCGCCCAGGTGAACGCCATTCGCGACGCATATGGGATCGAACCGGGTGAGGTCAATCTGCCGACCTTTCCTCTCTTTGCCCTCTTCGATCCAGCGCTGGGAATGACCACGGTCGTACCGGACATGGATCCGACCCGTCCGGCGAAGGTCGATCCGCGAAAAATCATCGGTCCGATCGAGGAGTACGGAGTGACGACGATGTTCGGGTCGCCGGCCCTGCTCGACACCGTCGGACGGTGGGGCGAGGAGCACGGCGTCAAGCTGCCGTCGCTGCGGCGGGTGATCTCGGCCGGTGCGCCGGTTTCGCCGAAGGTGATCGAACGCTTTCAGGCCATGCTCACCGGGGACGCTGCTATCCACACGCCCTACGGGGCGACCGAGTCGTTGCCCGTGGCCACGATCTCGAGTCACGAGATCCTGTCGGAAACGCGGCACGCTACCGACCGCGGCGCCGGCACCTGCGTCGGACGCCCGGTCGATTCCATCGAGGCTGCGGTGATTCGTATCGACGACGAATCGATCTCGTCATGGAGAGAGGACTTGAAGGTCGAAGACGGCGAGGTGGGTGAGATCGTGGTCAAGGGACCGCAGGTCAGCCGCGCATACTACAACGCGCCCGCCCACGACCGGCTGGCGAAGATCAAGGAAGGAGAGGCCATCCGCCACCGTATGGGTGACCTCGGATACCTCGATGATCGGGGACGGTTGTGGTTCTGCGGGCGCAAGACCCACCGCGTCCTGAGTTCTGATGGCACGCTCTACACCGTGCCGTGCGAGTCGGTTTTCAACACCCACCCGGACGTCTATCGGACGGCCTTGGTGGGCGTGGGCGCGGTGGGCGCACAGTGCCCGGTGCTGTGCGTCGAGCTCGAACCGGGCGTGGGTGCCTCCGAGAAGGTGCGCATTCGGAGGGAGCTGCTAGCGCTCGGTGGCGGATTCGAGCACACGAAGACCATCCGCACTGTGCTCTTTCATCCGGGTTTTCCGGTCGACATCCGGCACAACGCCAAGATCGGCCGTACCGCGCTTGCTTCGTGGGCTGCTCCTCGGATAACCAAATGAGGGCTCTGGTCACCGGCGGGGGCGGGTTTCTCGGCGGCGCCATCGTGCGGCGGCTGGTTGACCGGGGCTGGACAGTCCGAGCCCTTCAGCGGGGAAACTACGAAGGCCTCGATGCCCTCGGAGTCGAACAAATCTGCAGTGATATCGCCGATGCCGCGGTCGTCGACCACGCGGTGGCGGGATGCGACATCGTGTTTCACGTTGCCGCACGGGTCGAGATGTGGGGGCCGATCGAGCCCTTCCACCGTACCAACGTGATTGGCACCGAGAACGTGCTGGCCGCGATGCGTCGGTACGGAGTCCACCGACTGGTGTTCACGAGCTCGCCCAGCGTGGTCCACAGCCGCGACGGTCTCGAGGGGGTGAACGAGTCTGTCCCCTACCCCGACCACTACGGGGCAGCCTACCCGAAGACCAAGGCGATGGCCGAGATGGCGGTGTTAGCGGCCAACGGACCCGACCTCGCCACGGTTGCCCTGAGACCGCATTTGATCTGGGGCCCCGGGGACACCAACCTCGTGCCCCAGCTCCTCTCTCGCGCGCGAGCCGGGGAGCTGCGATTTGTCGGAGATGGTTCGAATCTCGTTGACACGGTCTACATCGACAACGCGGCCGATGCCCATATCCTGGCCGCTGACCACCTCGAACCGGACGCCGCCTGCGCCGGCAAGGCCTACTTCATCTCCAATGGCGACCCATGGCCGCTCAAGAAGATCGTCAACGGCATCCTCGAGGCGGGAGGGCTGCCGCCCGAGGACCGCAGTGTTCCTATGCGACTAGCCCTCGTCGCGGGCGCTCTCTTCGAGGCCGGACAGCGCTTCTTCCCGTCAAAGACGGGGCCGCGGATGACCCCATTTATCGCGCGCAATTTCGGCACCCCTCATTGGTTCGACATCTCGGCGGCTCGGCGCGATCTCGGGTACGAGCCGAAGGTGTCGATCGAGGAGGGTCTTTCCCGCCTGCAGGCGTGGTTTGAAACGTCGGGTTGATCGCTATCGGTATCGCAATCGCTATCGCTATCGGACTTCTGATATCGAACAACCGAGAAGCCGCAGGGTACATCGATTCCGATAGCGATAGCGATAGCGATAGCGAACAGACTTGCCCATTTGAGAATGTTCTCAGGCGGCGGATTTCTCCTCCACAACCTGTGGCTGAGGTGGTATTCTTCCTCCCGCGCGTTTGACTCGTGCATTTTTTCACACGCCCGGCATGCGATGAGCGATGGAGGCTCACGCAGGTCGGTGGCGGCAACAAAGGAGGATCGTGATGCTCAAAAAAATCGGTCTCATCGGCGGCGGGTATATCGGCGGGGTACTGGCCCACGAAATTGCCGAACGGCGGCTGGCTCGCGAGATTGGCCTGACGGACCCGGCGCCCTTCGTCAACCCGGATGATCCACCGGAGCGGCAGGAGGTTGCCAAAAAACAGTCGGTTGCCAAGGGCAAGTGTCTGGACATCTCGGAGGGGCTGCCGACCATCCGCTCCGACGTGCGCTGTGTGGGTTCGAAGGACTACTCGGCGCTGGCGGGCGCCGACCTCGTCATCAACACCGCCGGTGTGCCCCGGAAGGCCCGCCCGGACGGCTCGTTCCCAACCCGTGAGGAGTTGCTGACCATCAACCTCAAGGTCACCAAAGAGGTGGCGAAGGGGATCAAGGAGCAGTGCCCGAACGCTATTGTCATCTCGGTCGCCAACCCCCTGGATGCCATCGTCTACACCCTCGACAAGGCGCTGGCCCCCCCCAAGAACAAGCTCGTGGGAATGGCCGGACAGCTCGACTCCGGGCGCTACTGTTACTTCGTGGCCGAGGCCGCCAACGTATCGGTCGAGAGCGTCAGTGCGATCGTGCTTGGAGGCCATGGCGACACCATGGTGCCGGTGCGATCGAGTTGCCTCATCGGTGGTGTACCGGTCACCAAGTTCCTCGACGAGGAAACCCTGTCAGCCATCGAGGCCCGCACCCGCAAGGCCGGCGGTGAGGTGGTTGGCCTCCTCGGTTTCGGTTCCGCCTTTGTGTCGCCGGCCTGGGCCGCTCTGGAGATGGCCGAAGCGATCATCTTCGACAAGCGCAAGATCATTCCGGTCTGTGCCAAGCTCGAGGGTGAGTACGGAGTTGATGGTCTCTTTGTCGGCGTGCCGGCCATCCTCGGCGCCAACGGCGTCGAAGGGGTTATCGAGATCGACTTGACCGACGTGGAGAAGGAGGCCTTCGCCAACTCGATCAAGGCCGTCAGCAAGACCTGTGGCGAGGTCGACGATATGCTCGGCAATCTCTGATAGTTTCCACTTTGATTCCAACCGCCCCCTGCCTCGCAGGGGGTTTTTTGTGTTTGAACGTGACAACGCTCGAACGCTTCAACGTTGTGGTCAGGGGCCGGTTGCGCTAACATTCTCTGCGTTCTATCGAGAGGAGGTCAGGGGTGGGGCAGATCCGACGGATTGCCGTCAACACCGGCGGAGGCGACGCGCCCGGGCTCAACGCGGTGATCCGCTCCATTGTCCTTTCCTCCTTGCGGCGAGGCTGGGAGGTGATTGGGATTCGCAAGGGCTATGAGGGGCTCTTCGACACCACCAAGATCATCCAGCTCGATCGCGACTCGGTGCGTGGGATCACCCACCTTGGCGGCACCATACTCGGCACCACCAACCGCAACAGCCCCTTCGAGTATCCGGTGCAACTGCCGGGTGAAGAGCTGAAGCTGGTGGATCGATCGGATGAGGTGGTGGAGAACTTCCGCCGGCTCAAGATCGACGCTCTCATCGCCATCGGCGGAGACGGCTCGATGCGCATTGCCAGCCGCCTTGTCGAGAAGGGCGTGCCGATCGTCGGCGTGCCTAAGACCATCGATAATGACCTTTCCGGCACCGTCGTGACCTTTGGTTTCGATACTGCGGTCACGGTTGCGACCGAAGCCATCGACCGGCTCCACTCGACCGCCGAGGCCCACGAGCGGGTCTTCGTAGTCGAGGTTATGGGCCGCTACGCGGGCTGGATCGCCCTCCACGCCGGGGTCTCCTCGACGGCCGACGTCGTGCTCATCCCGGAGATTCCGTACCAGATCGAGTTCGTCTGCGACAAGATAAGGGACCGCGAGGCGCGAGGCCGCCGCTTCGCGATCGTTGTGGTCGCCGAGGGCGCACGGCCTGTTGACGGGGATTTGGTGGCCACAGACCAGGGCGCCGGTCGCGAGGTGCTCCTGGGCGGCATCGCCGAACGGGTGGCCCGCGAAATCCAGGAGCGGACAGGCAAGGAAACCCGGACCGTTGTTCTCGGTCACCTTCAACGGGGCGGCGGGCCGACCACCTTCGACCGCCTCCTTGCCCTGCGCTTCGGGGCGGCGGCGGTGCGGATGGTGGCGGAGGGGACGACGAATGTGATGGTGGCGCTGGACCCGCCCACGGTTCGCGCGGTGCCGCTCGAGGTAGCGACCGAGAGGATGAAAACCGTTCCTTTGGACTGCGACACCATGCTCACCGCGCGCGACCTCGGTATCTGTTTCGGCGACGCCGCCTGGGACGGATAGGGACACCGGTGAACAGATGATCGTCTCGGCCTGGCACGATGGACACGGTTCCTACGGATTGAGGGTTCTTGAAGCCGAGGTGAGTCTTAACTTCAGACCGGAGTGGGAGACTGTCAGCGTCTACCTGCCCGACGAGAAGGAGGCGGCGCTGGCGCCTTTGACCGCCAGCTTCTGGGAGGGCTCACCGGAGCTGAGATCGCCGCGAATCAAAGCGTTCTTGATCCGAAACGGGATGGTTCCCTGGGAGAGGCAGCGCCCTCCCTACTTCGAGCTCGTGCCTTTGGGGGAGGGCGTCTTCCGCCTCGAGTGGATCGTCAAACCCACCGGCCAGCCAAATCTTCCCCTCGACTGAACCGGATCGAACCACCAAGAAAGAAACCTCGCCCGGAAAAGAAACGCAGAGGCGCAGAGCCGTTCACGCGCCCAATAGAACCGCTAAGACGCAAAGAACGCAAAGAGTTTTTCGTTGATGTGATTCATCCGTAGCGAAGATGCCGGCGGAAACGCCGACGATCAGAGATCGCCGACTACCGGTGGCAAGCCGGTTTGCTCCGAACGCGAGCGTTCGTCGCAACCCGGCTTCCCACCGGCCGCCGCGCCTCGGGGCGCGTCGGTTCCCCCTCCCTTCGTTCGATTCCTGGAAGAAGTGGCACTGTGCATCCAACAACAAGGACCGAGGAGTGGCGAGGCCTGCGCTCCCGGAGCGCAGGCCGGTTGATGGGATGACGATGACGATCGCTTGCGATCGGAATCGTCATCCCATCAATCGGTTTCCGGCCGTCGTTCGACGGCCGGGACCTCGCCACGTGCTTGAGTGTTGTGGCAGACCATCTGCGTCTATCTGCGTGATCTGCGGTTTCTCCGTGGGCGGCCTTCGTGTCTTTGTGTCTTTGTGTTTGCGACGTCGGAGGGTGCTCTTTGCGTTCTTGGCGTCTTTGCGGTTCCAAACGGATGTGTGGGTGGACCTTTGACGCCTCAGTCGGTGGTGAGGGGGACTGGGACTACGGTGCGGGGGTCGCCGCTTCGGCGGTCTATGACCGAGGCGTAGATTGCCAGCGGCGCGTCGATGTCGACCCGCAGAAGGAAGCTCTCGACGGTGCCGCAGGGCGAGCCTTCATCGGCCGCGGGCGTGAGCCGGAACTGGCGCCAGCTATTCTCTGGAATCAGCACGCGGTGGGGGAGGAAGACCTCGCGCCCGTTGATCCTCACCGCCCGGTTACCCTCGTGGGGAATGGCGAGCACTACCTCTACCGGATCGGCGCCCGGGTTGGCGAAACCGACAAAGGTATCGAAGGCAGGCTCGCCGCACGGGTTGCGGCTCCACATGAGGGCCGGGAGGAGGTGGGCGCCGGCTGCCGGAAGGCGCTCAATCGGGATCGCCTCGAAGGCCTCGCCGCGGCCCGAGAGCACTGCAGTGGCGCCATCGTCATCTGTATCGCCGAGGTTGACGAGCCGGCTGGTGACGTGCACGGGGCCGTCGGCCCTGAGGACCAACCCGCCACGAGCGCTCTCTGCGCAACCGAGGTCGGTTGCAAGACCGTTGGCGGTCCAGACCGTCGCCGATTGGGGCGGCACCACGCGGGTCGGAGGCATGAAGAGATCGCAGGGCGTGGGTTTGCTGATGTCCCCCGGAAGGAAACGGGCAAGCTCAACTAGAACCGGTTGCTCGCCAGGATTGGTGAGGTAGATCTCCGAACTCCAAAGGCTGCCCGAACGTCCCTCGAGATTATGCGCGAAGACCGGAAGCACGAGCTCGCTTGCCATGCACGGCATAGCGATAAGCAGCAAAAGCGCAACCGGGAGAATCTTAACCCGCATATCTCACCAGCTTCCTGTTGCGGCCGCCGATGCATCGCACCCAGCAGGGTTTTCTCGCCTCGTGGCGCTCAACGTACTGTCAAGTACGCCTCCGCGCCCCTCGGGTCGAAAACTCCACTGGGCACGACGCCTCGCCGCCCTCGCGACGAAACCTGGTGAGAAATGCGGGTTGCGATGACACATGTCGGCGGGCCCTCCAGCGGGATCTCTCCCGACCACCTATTGTATACGTTGCCCGGCCATGGTGCGTTTGGAATATGACGGGATATCGGTGAGAATTACCTGGAAGGAGGCGATGATGACTCTGCCTACCGGCGCCATCGCACCGGTGCCGACTCCGCTTGATGACCATCTGAGATTCGATTCCGCTGCTCAGAGAGCGCATCTGAGCTGGCTCGCCTCCGAGAGGCTCGACGGAGCTTTGGTGCTGGGGACTAACGGCGAGTTCCCGTCGTTTTCGCTCGCCGAGCGTATCTTTGTGGCGGAGACCGCAGCAGCGGCCAATACCCGAATGTATCTGATGTTGGGGGTCGGATCGTGCGCACTTTCGGAAGTGACGACCATGCTCGATGTCGCCGCCCGGTGCGGGTACGAAGCGGTTCTCTGTCCGCCGCCCTTTTACTTCCGGGGAGCACCGGCTGGCGGTCTGACCGCGTTTTTCCGCGAAGTCCTCGATGTCTCGTCGGTGCCGGTGTTGCTCTACCATATTCCGCAGGTGACCGGCGTGCCGATCTCGGAGGAGATTCTCGACCGACTTGAAGGGCACCAACGCCTGGCGGGCGTCAAGGACAGCTCCGGTGATCCCGACGAGTTGGCGCGTCTATGCGGGCGATTCCACGATCGAGCGTACATCGTCGGCTCCGATCGTCTCGTGACCGCCTGCCTGGCCGCCGGAGGGAGCGGCAGCATCACTGCTGCTGCAAGCGTGGCCCCTCGGCTGGTGAACGAGGTTCATCGGGGAGACGCAGCCCAGGAGGAGCTCGATGCGCTTCGCGGGTTGCTAGAAGACTACGGCCTCGGACCGTCGGTAAAGGCGGTTCTTCGCCGCGCTGGCCTGGGTGAATACGCAACACGCCCCCCACTCGTCGGCCTGGATCCGACCCGAGAGGAAGCCCTGTGGAAGTCCTATTGCCGCCTCGTCCCGGAAGAGCATCGCCCGAGAACGTTAGAACGTTAAACGTTGAACGTTCCAACCCGCTCACCCTTTTTGAACCGCAAAGACGCAAAGTACGCGAAGAGGTTCGGTGTAATCCGGAGTAAGCGGATCCCTTTGCGATGTCTTTGCGATCTTCGCGCTCTTGGCGGTTCAAACCTGGCGATGGAAAATTCGAAATTCGAAATTCGAAATCAATCATGGGGGAGGGTGGGACGGAATTCCTAATTCCTAATTCTCAATTCCTAATTCTTCATGAGTGAAGCGCCCTCTTGTCCACCGCCAACGCTGCCTCGCGGACGACCTCTGAGAGGGTGGGGTGAGCGTGACAGGTACGGGCGAGGTCCTCGGCCGAGGCTGAGAACTCCATCGCCAGCGCCGCTTCGGCGATGAGCTCCGAGACCCGCGGCCCCACCATGTGGACCCCGAGGATGCGGTCGGTTTCCTTGTCGGCGAGGATCTTGACCATCCCGGTCTCCTGGCCGAGGCTCTTGGCGCGACCGTTGGCGCGGAACTGGAAGCGGCCGGTATTGAACTTCAGGCCGGCCTCCTTGAGCTCGGCTTCAGTGCGCCCAACCATGGCCAACTCGGGTTCGGTGTAGACCACGTTGGGAATCACATCGTAGTTGATGTGGCCCGGCAATCCGGCGAGCTGTTCGGCGAGCGCGAGGGCCTCGTCTTCGGCCTTGTGGGCGAGCATCGGACCGCGCACAAGATCGCCGATGGCGTAGACGCCGTCCACGCTGGTGCGGAAGTGCTCATCCACGGCTACACGGCCCTGCTCGTCGAGGACGACCCCGAGGCTTTCGAGACCGGTGCCGGATGTGTTGGGCCGGCGCCCCACCGCCACCAGAACTCTGTCGCAGCTGATCTCCTCGGTCTCTCCCTTGGCATTCTCGATCGTCAGTTTGACGCTCTTTTTGAGGACCTTGCCGGCGGTGACCCGGGTTTCCATGTGAAAGACCATCCCCTGATCGGCCAACGCCCGTTGCAGCGCCTTGGACATCTGCCGGTCGGCGAAGGGGGTGATGGTGGGCAGCATCTCGATCACCGTCACCTCGGCGCCGAGACGTCGCCAGACGCTCCCCAGCTCGAGTCCGACCGCACCAGCTCCGATCACAACCAGGCGTTTCGGTACGCCTGAGAAATCAAGAGCTTCGGTCGACGAGACCACGCGCTCGCCGTCGAAGGGAAGGAAGGGCAGTTCGACGGGCTCCGAGCCCATGGCGAGACAGATATTCTTGGCCTCGATCTCGGTGTCGCCTCCGTTGCCGGCCACGACGACCTTCCCTGGCGCTTTCAGCGTGCCGCGTCCGTTGAACACTGTCACCTTGTTCTTCTTCATCAGCATGGCGACACCGTCGGTCAGCTCCTTGACCAGCGCCGACTTGCGCCCGAGCATGGTCTCGAGATTCAGACCCACGTCGCCGAGAACGATGCCGTGCGCCGCGGACTGCTCACGGGCGGCCTCGTAAAGCTCCGAGGACTCGAGCAGAGCCTTCGAGGGGATGCAGCCGACATTGAGGCAGGTGCCGCCGAGGGCGTGGCGCTTTTCTACGAGCGCTGTCTTGAGGCCGAGTTGGGCGGCGCGGATGGCGCAGACATAGCCGCCGGGTCCGGCGCCGATGATAACGAGGTCGAAAACATCCGCCATTCAAATCTCCAACAACAGACGGTCGGGGTCGTCGATGCACTCGACGATCCGCTTGAGGAAGGTCACGGCCTGGCTGCCGTCGATGATCCTGTGGTCGTAGGACACTGCCAGGTACATCATCGGCCGGATGACGATCTCGTCGTCGACCACGACCGGACGTTTTTTGATGGTGTGCATGCCGAGGATGGCGCTGCCCGGCGGGTTGAGGATCGGGGTCGACTGCAGTGAACCAAAGACCCCCCCGTTCGAGATGGTGAAGACCGCACCCGAGAGGTCCGAGAGCTCGAGGCGACGTTCCTGCGCGCGGGCGGCGAGATCGGCGATGCTGGCCTCGATCCCGGCCATCGATAGGCGGTCGGCGTCGCGCACGACCGGTACCACCAGCCCCTTGTCGGTGCTGACCGCGACCCCGATATCGTAGTAGTGGTTGGTGACGATCTCGTCGCCTTCGATATAGGCGTTGACCGCGGGCACCGTCTTCAGCGCTTCGACCGTCGCCTTGACGAAGAAGGACATGAAGCCGAGCCCGATCTCGTAGCGTTTTTTGAAGGACTCCTTGTACTCCGAGCGCAGCGCCATCACCCGGCTCATGTCGGTCTCGTTGAAGGTGGTGAGGATGGCGGCGGTCTGCTGGACCTCGACCAGCCGTTCGGCGAGGCGCTGTCGAAGCCGCGACATCGGCGCACGGGTCTGCCGTTGGTCGGGCAGCACCACCGGCTGCGGTCGGGGACGTGCGGGCTCGGCGGCAAGGGCCGGCTTCGTCTCGGCGGGTCCGGGTTCCGGGTCGGTGGCCGCGGCCGCGTCGAGGTGGCGGATGACGTCGCCCTTGAGGATCCGGCCGCCCTTGCCGGTTCCATCAATGGCGGCGGGGTCGAGCCGGTGCTCGAGGACAAGCCGCTTGACGGCGGGGGAGAGGCCCGCGACGTTGGCTGCGGTCGTTTCAGTCACGGTGGGCTCCGGTGCGGGCGTGGGCTCCGTCGTCGTCGTCGCTGCCGGCTTTTCGTCCCTGTCGGCCGGGGCGGTCACATCGGTGTCGATGGTGGCTACCACCTGGCCCACCTGTACGGTCTCGCCCTCGGCGACCAGGATGTGCAATCGGCCGGCCTGCTCGGCGTTGATGTTCATCGTGATCTTGTCGGTCTCGAGTACCAGCAGTGGGTCCTCGATCGCGACCACGGCCCCGTCGGGTTGTGACCACTCGGCGAGGAAGCCCTCGGTGATGGACTCTCCGACCTCTGGGATTGTGACTTCAAATGCCATCGTGGCTCGCTCCTTGCATTTTTTCTGTCGTCAGTCCGACGAAATATTTACCCGGTCAGAAGACCGGGTCAAGGCCTCGCGGACCAGTTCGGCCTGCTGCTCCTTGTGAATTGCTGCTGAACCGGTCGCCGGACTGGCGCTCGGTTCGCGTCCCACATAGCGGACGGGTTGATTCGGATAGAGCTCCAGCAGTCGGGGCATCATGAAGGTCCAGCCGCCGCGGTTTTGGGTCTCCTCTTGTGCCCACACGATGTCGGTGGCGCCACGGTACGGGGCCACGACGCGCTCGAAAAGCTCGGTGTTGAAGGGGTAGAACTGCTCCACTCGGACGATGGCCACGTCGTCGATGTCCAGCTCCTCGCGGCCGGCGAGGAGATCGTAGAAGACCTTGCCGCTGCACAGGACGAGGCGCTTGGGGTCGTCAGGCGCGAGCGGGTCGTCAAGGATCTCCTGGAATCTTCCAGTCACGAAGTCTGCAATCGGCGACACCGCACCCTTGTGGCGGAGTAGGCTCTTCGGCGCCATGATAATCAGCGGCCGCCTGAAGTTCGCCTTGATCTGACGCCTAAGGGCGTGAAAGAGCTGGGCCGGTGTGGTCAGGTTGCAGACCTGCATGTTGTTTTCGGCGCAGGCCATCAGATAGCGCTCGAGGTACGCGCTGGAATGCTCCGGTCCCTGGCCTTCATACCCGTGGGGGAGGAGCATAACCAGACCGCTCACCCGGTGCCACTTGTCGTACGCAGCCGCGATGAACTGGTCGATGATGACCTGAGCGCCGTTGGCGAAGTCACCGAATTGGGCCTCCCAGATCACCAGCATGTTGGGTTCGACCAGCGAGTAGCCGTAATCGAACCCGAGCACCGCCGCCTCCGATAGCATGCTGTTGTAGACACAAAACCGAGCCTGGCCGGACTCGATGTGGTTGAGCGGGATATAGATCTCCTGGCTCTTTGTGTCGAACCACGCCGCGTGGCGGTGGGAGAAGGTGCCGCGCATGCTGTCCTGGCCGCTGAGACGAACCGGGGTCCCCTCAACGAGTAGGGTGCCGAAGGCCAGCAGCTCGCCGAGCGCCCAGTCGGCCGTGCCCTTCTCCTGGATGGCTTGCAGCTGGCCGGGTAGTCGCCGCCCAACCTTGCGGTTGAGCTTGAAACCGTCGGGAACTGTGGTCAATGCCGTGGCAACCTTGAGCAATTCGTCGAACTTCACTCCGGTCTCGGTGCAGTCGAAGCAGTGCTCGTGGTCGAACTCGCTCCAGATACCGGCGAAGGCGTGGCCGTCATTCTCCTCGAGGATGCAGGTCTCCTTGACGCCCTTGAACGCCTCGAGGAGCCTTTCCTGGAGGGAGTTGGTGAGATCCTCGCTCTCTTCCAGGGTGATGTCGTGGGCGGCCTCGAGCTCGAGCTGGTAGATGGCCCGAGTCGCCGGTCGGTTCTGGATTATCTGGTACATCAGCGGCTGGGTGAAGGCGGGCTCGTCGCCCTCGTTGTGTCCGTGCTTGCGGTAACAGACCATGTCGACAACCACGTCGCGGTTGAACTCCTGCCGGAACCTGAGAGCGAGGTCCACCACGTGCACCACAGCCTCGGGGTCGTCGCCGTTGACGTGGAAAATCGGCGCCTCGACCATCTTGGCGACGTCGGTTGGATAACGGGTCGAACGAGACTCGCCGGGGAGGGTGGTGAAACCTATCTGATTGTTGACCACGATGTGGAGGGTGCCGCCGGTGGCGTAGCCCTTGAGCTGGGAGAGGTTCAGGGTTTCGGTGACCAGACCCTGACCGGCAAAGGCGGCGTCACCGTGAATCAGCAACGGCAACACTTTAGTTCTCTCCGCGGAATCGTCGCGGCGTCGCTGTTTGGCGCGGGTTCGGCCCTCGACCACCGGGTTGACGGCCTCCAGATGGCTGGGGTTGGCGGTCAGGCTGATGTGGATCTCGGCGCCAGTTGTGGCTGCATAATCCGAGCTGAAGCCGCGGTGATACTTGACGTCGCCGTCGCCTCCGTAGCGGTCGGGGCGAATGTTGTCCTCGAACTCGTGGAAGATCATCGAGTAGGGCTTTTGGAAGATGTTGGCGAGGACATTGAGGCGGCCTCGGTGGGCCATGCCCATCACGACCTCCTCGGCTCCGGTCTCGGCAGCGGTCTCCATGAACTGGTGGATGGCGGGAATCAGCGATTCGGCGCCTTCGATCGAGAACCGTTTCTGACCCTGATATCGGCCGTGGGTGAAGCTCTCGAAGAGCTCGGCGTCCATGAGCTGAGCGAGGATGCGGTGTTTCTTGTCGCGGCTGATCTCGGGCCGGTTTCGGGTCGGCTCCATCTCGCTCTGCAGCCATCGCCGCACGGCCATGTCCTGGATGTGTAAGTACTCGACGCTGACGGTGCGGCAGTAGGTGTCCCTGAGGACCGAGATGATCTCGCGGAGGCTGGCGCGGCCGGGGCCGCCGAGGTGGCCGGTGTCGAAGACGTCGTCGAGGTTCTCCTCACTGAGGCCAAAGGTCTCCAGCTCGAGCAGGGGGTGGGTCTCGAGGTTATCGCCGAGCGGGTCGAGGTCGGCGATCAGGTGGCCCAGGTTGCGAAAGGCGAAGATGAGGCTGGCGACCTTCGACTGGTCGGCGGCGCGTTCCGATGCGACCTCGCCGGTGGGGCTGTAGGCGAGGTCGAAGCCGGCGAAGAAGATCCGCCACTCGTCGGTCAGAGAGTCGGGATCCTGCTGCCACTGCTGGTATTGCTCATCCACGTAGTCGGAGCTTGCGGCAAGGGCCAGATTCTCGGGTGGTTGTTTATCCCGCATTCCTCAGTGTCTTTCTTCTGCGGCTGCGAACCGCGTCGTTTGTTATTAACGCAGATATGGATTATGGCATTTCCGGGAGACCATCGTTACAATGCAGAGAGATGATACCCGCGATTGGGAATTATTCGTAGGAACGCTAACCCGGTTAGAAGACCGGTCTTGGGAGAGCCCATGAAACAGATCGTCGAGAACCCGAGCAACGTGAGGTCGGCCGACATCATTGTCGGGATCCCGTCCTACAACGAAGCCGACTGCATCTCGGTGCCGACCGACACCGCGAGCCGCGGCCTCGAGGAGTATTTCCCGCGGGCAAAGTCCGTCATCATCAACGTCGACAACAACTCGAAGGACGGTACCCGCGACGCATTTATGGACACCCCGACCAAGGTGCCCAAGATCTACATCTCGACCCCCGAGGGCGTCAAGGGCAAGGGCAACAACCTTCGCAACCTCTTCAAGGCGGCGGTGGAGCTCAACGCGCAGGCGGTGGCGGTGGTGGACGCGGATCTGAAGAGCATCACACCGCAGTGGATTCAATACCTCGTGGAACCGTTGATGGGTCGATTTGATTATGTCAGCCCCATCTACCTGCGCCACAAGTACGACGGCACCATCACCAACCACATCGCCTACCCGATGATCCGAACCCTCGGCGGTTTGCGGGTGCGCCAGCCGATCGGCGGAGACTTCGGTTTTTCGGGAAGGGCGGCGCGCGCGTTTCTGGCTGAAAAACTCTGGACTGACAAGACCGGCAACTTCGGCATCGACATCTGGATGACCACCATCGCGGTGGCTCGTAGGTTCAACGTCTGCCAGGCTTTTTTGGGGACGCCGAAAATCCACCGCCCAAAAGATCCGGCCGGGGATCTGGCGCCGATGTTCAAACAGGTGGTCGCGACCCTCTTCGATCTGATGATCGACTTCGAGTATCTGTGGAAGTACGTGGGGCCGAGCCGTCCGAGCAGCATTTACGGATTTGGCCAGGGCATGGACTTGGCCGCGCCACCCGTCGATGTGAGTACCGACAAGCTCTTCGCGAGCTTCAGAGATGGTTGGGAGACTCACGGCGAGCTCTGGCGCGAGGTGATTCCGCTTGCTGACTTCCGCGGCATCGAGGAGATGGCGGCGATCGAGAACGAGGGGGACTTCACCTTCTCGTCCGAGCTGTGGGCGCGCATCATCTTCAACTTCGCCGTCGCATACCGAAACGCCGAAGAGGCGGATCGCGACACGCTCATGGAGGCGCTGATTCCGTTCTATCACTCGCGCGTCCTTTCCTTCGTCAACAAGACAAGTGACTTCGATCCCCGGCAGGCGGAGGAGTATCTGGATCGCACGTCGAGGGTCTTCGAGGCCGAAAAGTACTACCTGATCGATCGCTGGGACCACGCCAAGTCGGTGAATGGCAGACTCTTCGGATAGATGCGGCAGGGTTAGGGGGTAAGGAGGTTAGGAGGTTAGGAGGTTAGGTCCTCACTCCGAACCTCCTCACTTCCTAACTCCCTAACCTCCTCACCCTCTAACTCCCTCACCCCTCAACCCCCCACATTCTCGGTATCGCGTAGAATGAAACTCATGAAATCACTTTCCCAGGAAAAGGCTGAGACTCTTCGGGTGCTCGCGGGCCGCATCGTTCCCGAGACCGCGGACCTCGATGCTGCGGGGATGGGCCGTTTCTTCGGTCTCATCGACGAGGCGTTGCTCGAGCGGCCGCCTTCGGTGCGGCGGCAGTTTGGGATCTATCTCGGTCTCTTGCGGTGGGCGCCGCTGGCGCGCTTCGGGAGCCCGTTCGAAAAACTGAGTGTGGAACGGCAGGACGCGGTGCTGCGCTGGTTTGAAAGCTGTCCGGTGGGGCTCCTCCGGGCGGGGTTCTGGGGTCTCAAGGTGCTGATATTCATGGGCTACTACGGGCCGTCGGAAACCAATGCGGTGGTCGGTTATGCGCCGGAGCGCGACGGCAGGGCGGGTCTCCATGCAGGAGCGTGAATACGACATCGTCATTATCGGTTCCGGTGCCGGCGGCGGTGCGGCGGCCAAGGAGCTGGCGCCTCTGTGCGCCGACGGCGTCAAGATCGCGGTCCTCGAGATGGGAGCGAAGCTGAAGGAGGAGGAGTACACCGGACGTGAGGTCGAGATGTCGCGCCGGCTGTATATCGACTCCGGCGGAACCCTGACCAAGGACCGTGCGATGACCCTGGCCTACGGCCGCGCCTACGGCGGCTCGACGGTGGTCTATACGGGGACCTCGCTGACCATGCCGGAGGAGGTTGTCGAGCGCTGGAACGTGCCCGGCCTCGAGTACGAGGATCTCCACCGGCGGTCCGTGAAGTACCTCGAAGAGAACAACGTCCATCTCCTGCCCGAGGACGAGCTCAACGACAACAACCGCCTCTTCCTCAAAGGCTGCACCAAGCTCGGCTACCATGTCGAGCAGTTTCCGATCAACACCAAGGGATGCCTTTCCTCGAGCCTGTGCAACCTCGGCTGCCCCAACCAGGCCAAGCAGGGCACTCACCGGGTGCAGCTGCCGCAGGCGGAGGCAGAGGGGGTCGAGGTGATCACCAACTGCCGGGTCACCAGGATCGAGGACAGGGTCTGCGAGACGGTGGTGACGGATCCAGGTTTCGGCGAGCCTTCGCCCTGGGCGCCGGGCGAGTACCGGGTCAAGGCCAAGGTGGTGGTGGTGTGCGCGGGCGGCGCGGTCAATTCGGCGGCCCTCCTCCTGCGCTCGGGCTTCGGCGAACGGCTGCCGAACCTCGGCCGCTACATCACCCTCCACCCGGCGCTGATTCTGGTGGGCGAGCACGATCGTCCCATCACGAATTTCTACGGCCATCCCAAGAGCTACTACTGTGACGAGTTCTGGAAGAGCGACGCCTTCCTGCTCGAAACCTGCATGTACTTCCCCTTCGTCACCGCCAAGAACCTCATCGGCTTCGGCGCCGAGCACTCCGAGCTGATGCGCGCCTTCCCGCGACTGCAGATGATCCTGGTGCTCGCCCTCGACCCCGCGATCGCCGACAACCGGGTCACGGTGGACTCGGCGGGAGAGCCTGTGGTCGACTACACCCTCACCGAGGGCGTCCTCGACACCCTGCACGCCTCGATGCTGGCCAGCACTCGGGTCTTCTTCGCCGCCGGCGCGAAGCGTGTGCACGCCCCCGCGGCCACGAACTTCTTCATCGACGCGGCGGACGCCGGGCGCATCGACGAGTTAATCCCTCGATCCAACGTCCTGCCCGGGAAGATCTCGATCACCAGCGCCCATCTCATGGGAGGCTGTCGAATGGGACGTGACCCCGGAGACTCGGTCACCGACGGGTGGGGGAGGGTCCACGGGACGCCGTGGCTCTACGTCGCCGACTCGAGCCTCTTCCCGCAATGCTCCGAGATCAACCCCTACGTCACCGTCATGGGCCTCGCCGACCGGGTAGCCGAAGGGATTCGCACGAATGCAGGGGAGCTTCTGGCATGAAAACGCGAGCCGCCAAGGCCATCGTGCAGGCGCTGGTGGACGAGGGTGTTCGCTATACATTCGGGATTCCGGGAACCCACAACATCGAGCTCTATGACGCCCTCGCCAAGACCGACCACTGCGAGCCGGTGCTGGTGACCTCGGAAGTGGCTGGCGCCTTCCTCGCCGAGGGGTACTCGCGCTCGTCGGACTCGGTCGGAGTGATCAACGTGGTTCCTGGGGCCGGCGTGACCTACAGCCTCTCCGGTATCGCCGAGGCATGGATGGACAACACCCCGATGGTGGTTCTCGCGAGCGGCATCCGCAGTGACACTTCAGCGGCCTACCAACTCCATGCGATCGACCAGCTTGCGCTCCTGGACCCGGTGACCAAAGCCGTATTCCGTGTCGAGCAGGCGGATGACCTCTATCCGGTGATTCGCCGCGCATTCCAGATCGCGCGCCGGGGAGCGCCGGGTCCGGTCGCGGTGGAGATCCCGGCCCAGCTTTTCGTGAACCGACAGGAGCTTGGACCCTATCGTTTCGAGCCCGATCCCGAAATCGGCGGCGATCCCGATCCCGAGCTCGTCGAGCGGGCGGCGGCCATGCTCGGCCAGGCCGATCACCCGGCCCTCTACCTGGGCAACGGCGCTGCCGGCGCCGCCGACCTGCTGGTGCCTCTGGCGGAGCAACTCGGCGCCCCCGTCACAACCTCGTTCAGCGGCAAGGGGGTCTTCCCCGAAAGCCATCCGCTGTGGGCGTGGAACGGCTTCGGAAACCAGGCGCCGTCGTTCGTCCGCCACATCATGGACCACTGCGACTGCCTGCTCGCCATCGGCTGCCGCTTCGGCGAGGTGACAACCGGTGGCTATGGTTTCGATCCACCCGAAGCCCTGATCCACGTCGACATCGAGCCCGAGGTCTTCAACCGCAATTTCTCCGCCGGGCTTGCGGTGGCCGGGGACGCCAGAATATTTGTCAAGGCGCTCGGAAGGCTCATCGAGGGCAGCCGCCCGTGGGAGGAGCTGGCGGGAGAGATTGCCCGTGGGCACGCCGAGGTGACGGCGAAGTGGCGGCGCCACGCGAGTGATACCCGGGTCAGCCCGTACGCGCTCTTCGAGGCGCTCCAGCAACACTGTGGTCCCGACGTGATCTTCACCACCGACAGCGGCAACGGCACGTTTCTGGCCATGGAGCACTTGCGGTTGGATTCGCCGGGCCGCTTTCTGGCACCCACCGATTTCTCGTGCATGGGTTACTCGGTGCCGGCTGCCGTCGGCGCCTGCTTCGCCAACCCCGGCCGTGACGTCGTGGCCCTGCCCGGCGACGGGGCGTTCCTGATGACCGGGCTCGAGCTCATCACCGCGGCGGCCTACCGTGCGGCGCCGATGGTGTGTGTGCTTTCGGACGGTAAGCTGTCACAGATCTCCCAGTTCCAGAAGATGATGGTCAACCGTGAGACCGCGAGCGTGCTGCCGGGCTACGACCTCGAGGGATTCGCGCGCACCACCGGATGCCGCTACTTCCGGATCATCCGCGACACCGAGCTCGACTCGGTGCTGCCCGCGGCGCTCGAGCTCACTCGCAAGGGAATTCCCGCGCTGGTGGAGATTGCCATCGACTACTCGCAGAAGACCTATTTCACCAAGGGCGTGGTCAAGACTGTCTTCTCGCGCCTGTCCTGGGGCGACCGTGTCGCCAACATAGCTCGCGCGGTCGGGCGCCGAATTTTTTGAAATTCTCAATTCTTAATTCTTAATTCTCAATTCCCGCCCACCCGCCCTCGTCACCGGGGTGTGGTGGGGGAATTCAAAATTGAGAATTCAAAAATTGAGAATTATTTTTCGTCGAGCATCGCGGTGTAGACGTCGCCGGTCATCTCGCCCGCGTTGAAGACGAGCCGGCCGCTTCCGACCTCGAGCGTCCATGCCCCCCTCTGGATGGGTGCCATCTTCATAGAGGACGCGTGCGCGTGCGCGATCGGAAACGGGTCTCCCGCCGGTTCCCTGGTGTCCGGGTCGAGAGATTGCGCCCACACACACGTGAAGTCGTCACTATCCGAAAGGTAGTAGAGCGTCCTCCCGTCCGGCGACCACCGCGGGGCGGCGACCCAGGTGTTCCGGCCGGCGATCTCGACCCAATCTTCCGGGAAAATGGGAGATTCGCGTAGGGGAACGACCGAGATGGCGACCTTCCCATCGGGCTCTCCGGTCAGGATGGCGAGCCAACGGTCGTCCCACGACAGATCCGTGTCGAGGAGCGCCCTGCCTTCCTCCATTTCTAGAATCGGGGTCTCCTGCCCGTCGGCGATGCGGAGGCGCGAAAGTCGCCGGCCCCAGTCGACGAGGACCTCGCTCCCATCGGAGAAGAAGTCGACCACGACGCATCCCTCGCAGAGCTCGCGGTCGACCGGTTCCTTCGTTGGGGCCACGAATGTGATCCAGCGTCCATCGGTCCGATACCGCCAGCTCAAGAGCAATCCGTCGGGGCTGAGGCGGGGCTCGAGGGACATCGTCGTCGCGGGAAGCGAGATGGGGATTTTTTCTTCGCCGGTCGCGCGGTTCTGGAGCCGGATCTCCGCCCGTCGGCTTTCGTTGGGCCCGGCCCAGGTGGAGTAGACGAGTAGATCGGCGTCGCGAGCGAGGGAGAAGGAAAACTTTGGCGAGGCGTCGTCGGTGATCCGTGTCGGAGGTCCGAGGGCCCTCCCTGATGCGGGATCGAGCGCGACATCCCAGAGATGAATCACCCACTGGAAACGCGACAGCGCGATGCGACCCGAGGTCGAGACCGTCGGCAGGTAGCTCATGCCGGGGCCGGTTGTCAGCGCCTCCGCCGGTCCGCTGATCTTCCCCTCATCATTGATCCACGCGCGGTAGAGATTGATGCCCTCGATGGTCGTACCGTCGATAAAGAGGAGCCGACCCGGAAGCCACACCGACGGGGCCTGGAGGACGTCAATCCTCGGCAGGTTCTCCACCGCGCCGCTCGACCAGGGATCGCCTCCCTCGACCGGCGCCACCCACCAATCGTGCCGGCGCCGATCGTCGAGGGGTGCACCGCTGAAAAGAACCAGACGCCCATCCGGAGACGAGACGGGCCCGGTACTTGCCGGCGGCGGACGCACACCCCAGCCCGGCACCAGAGGTTCCGGTGACCCTCCGCTTACGGCCACCCTGTACATCCTGCGAAGCCACCCCGGCGCCCAGTCCGGGTCTTCCGCAAAATATATGTGTGCTCCGTCGGCCGAGAAGCGGGGAAAGAGCCCGGGCCCGGCCACCTTCCGCAAGCCGCCGCCGAGAGCGTTGACGATGAAGATCCCGCCCCCGTCTCGCGCGGAGCGGAAGACGATTCGCGAGCCGTCTGGTGAGAAGCCCGGATACCCGTCATCGGCCGGGTGGTCGGTCAGGCGGGTCGGCTCCGGCTGGTTGATGTGACGGACCCAGATGTCGAAGTCTCCGTCGCCGACCCGGTCCGAGGAGAAGGCGATGAGGTTGCCGTCGGGCGAGATCGCCGGGGCCATGCTGGGGCCCGCATCGTAGGTCAGACGGCGGAGCTCGAGGGGTTGCGACGCCGACCTCTCGCGCGAAAGGAGGGAAAACGCCGCCACAGCCGCGGCCGCGAGCACGACCGCACCGCCTATCACGAGCCCGAACGGTACGCCCCGCCGCCTCGGCGCCGGTCCGGTCACGACCCTGCGCCCCGATTCGGTGTCCTCCTTGAGATCCTCCAGTACGGCCCCGAGATCCGACAGGCTCTGCCACCGTCGCGCCGGGTCCTTGCGTAGACAGCGTAGGACCGCACGCTCCGCCTCCGGCGGCAGCGCGGGCACGAGGCTCGTCGGCCGCTCCGGCTCCTCGTCGCAGATGGCGGCGAGGGTTTCCAAGGTCGTCCTGCGACGGAAGGGGTGCTTCCCCGTCAGCATCTCATACAACAGCACCCCGAACGCGAAAATGTCGCTTCTCGCGTCCACGGCATCGCCCGAGGCCTGCTCCGGAGACATCCAACCGACGGTGCCCACCGCCACGCGTTCTCCGGTCAACGCGGTCTCGTCCGGCGCGACCGTCGGCGCCTCCGGGTCTAGAAACGGTGCCTCGACCAGCTTTGCCAAACCGAAGTCCAGGACCTTGACGCCGTCGGCTGTCACCATCACGTTCGCCGGCTTGAGGTCACGGTGCACGATCCCTGCAGCGTGCGCGCGCGCCAGGGCGTCGGCGATGTCGATCGACAGGCCGAGGGTCTCTGAGAGCGCCGGTCGCTTGCGCGCCAGCAGCTGCTCGAGGGTCTCTCCGTCCACCAGCTCCATCACCAGCACGTCCTGACCGTCGACAGTCAGCACGTCGTACACAGCCACGATCCCCGGGTGGTTGAGAGCTGAGGCGGACTGTGCCTCGTTCAGGAACCGCCGCCTCCGATCCGGGTCGGACGACTTGTCCGGTGGGAGGACCTTCAGTGCGACGAAACGTTCGAGCACCGTGTCCCGGGCCTTGTAGACGACCCCCATGCCGCCCTGCCCGAGCTTCTCGACGACGCTGTAACGGTCGATGGTTCGGCCGATCATGGTGCGCATCCAATCACGTTAATGTCCAACAGTATAGCCTGCACAACTCGCGGGATCTCAAAAACACCCACATCAGTTTTGAGTTCTCAGTTTTGAGTTTTTGGTTTCCCGTTGGAACAACCTGAGTGGGTGGTCGGTAACTAAAACTAAAAACTAAAAACTGAGAACTACGAGCATTCCCCTGCCTCTCGGGGCTTGAAGCAGGTGAGTTGCCCATCCCCGTAGAAAACCTCGTATCGGTCCGAGAGGAAATTCCGCAGACAGTCGGCGATCGAGAAGATGATTGGGGGACGATCCTCCGATTCGACCTCGCGAGCGAAGCGGGTGTAAAAATCACGGCCGGGGCCCTCGGGGCGGACGGGGCGGTAGAGATAGATGAAGTTATGACCGGTTGCCGGGATTTCGAGGACGTCGCCCACGATCCACGCGATACGGTCTGACGACACTCCGAGCCACTCTCTCAGCCCTTCCCCGATCTCGGCCATGCGGGCGGAGATCTCGATCTGGACGGTTTTCGCATGCGGGTAGAGCACCTGCAGAAGCAGACCCTGGAGACCGTTGCCGGCGCCGAAATCGGCGCTCACGGTATCGGGTCTGATCCACGGCTCAGCCTTGAGGATTGGGCTCAGACCACCGGCGTGGTTCCAGTATCCGCCGGCCGCGTCCATCCGACGCCGTTCATCGACGCTGTAGGGGGCCTGGTTCATGTGGAGATGGGCGTAGAGCGCGAGGAAGCGCTCCTCGATCTCGTCGGTGTCGCCGCCGTCGACGGCAATCGCCAGGAGGTCCCGGAGTCGTGCGTGGTCCGGGAATGAACCGTCCAGGTCGGGCGGGTCTGGAAGGTTCAGGAAGAGATAGACGAGTCGAGCGAGACGAATCGACTCGCGAGCCTCCCAACCCGACAGCACGAATCGCTCGGCCAATGCGGTGACGTTCAACCCGTCCATGTCCAGTTTGTACCACGGGAAAGACGAGCGGGAACGTTCAAACGTTTAACGTTCAACGTTCCGACGTCGGTGTTGTCGGTCAGTCCACTCGCAGCGATCGCGATGCGAGGATCCCGAACACCACACCGAAGACAATCAGCGCCAGGAGATTCAGCCGCATCTCGCCCAGGGTCTGGCCGAAGGAAACCACTCCATGGAGCGTACGCATGGCCCAGCCGCTCGGGAAGGCGAGAGCGAGAGTCTTTAGCGGTTTCGACACGAACTCCAGCGGCCACCAGCAGCCGCCGAACGCCGCCATCACCATGGTCAGGATGACGCCGACCGAGGCTGCACGGTCGGGATCCTGGATCCATCCTCCGAGTGCCACCCCGAGGGGGGCAACGGCGGTGGCAAAGAGCAGCAGCACGAGCCACATTTGGAATGGGTGATCGCCGATAAAGATCCCGAGCGTCCAATGGGCGATGAGGCCGACGATCATCAGGATCGTGATCTGGAAGAACGAGACGACAAATCTCCCGCAGATCTTGCCGGCGACGATCTCGCCCCGCGACACCGGCGCCGTGGCCAGCCGGCGCAGGTTGCCGCTGACCCGCTCGGCCGAGATCGAGGCCGCGCCGTAGGTGAGGGCGATCAGCATCACGAACATCACCGCCATGCCGGGTATGGACTGCGCGAAACCGCCGGGAATCACGGTCGCCCGGCCCGCGAGACGCGTCTCCACCGTCACCAGGTCGGGCGATACGTCGACGGCCGAGAAGAGGTCTGCGGGAATCATCGCGCCGTCCTCGACGTCCGCGCTCGCCACGACCAACCGGCCGATGGTTCGGGCGATTGCGGCGACCACTCGGGCCTGCGCGACCAGGGCCGCCTCGGCCGAGGTATCCGGCTCCTTCTCGAACCGCACGGTCTGCTGCTCGCCCGCCAGCACGTGCTCGCCGAAGCTCTCGGGGATCACCAGCGTGCGCACGATATCCGGGTTCGTCGAACGTTCCTCGGGGGTGAGCTCGGTGACCGATACGCCCTCGCCGGCGAGGTCTTTGATCAGGCTTTGGGAGACCACGCTACCGTCGAGATCGACCACTACCAGGCTTGCGGTTGCGTCTGCCGGTGACGATCCGGCGCCCATGACGAGACCGAAGAAGGTGGCGAAGACGATTGGCAGGAGGAGGATCCAGATGATAGCCCCGCGATCTGAGAGAGTCAGCCGCAGGTCGTGGACGGCGATGGTGACGATATTCCGCATCACAACGCCCCCCGCTCGATCTTGCGTTTGAGAATCAGCGCTCCGATAAGCATCAGGGCTGCGCCGACGATCGAGAGAACCGCCAGGTTGAGAACGATGTCACCGAGGCCTCCACCGTGGATGATGAGCTTGGCAAAGCCTTCGGTGGACCAGTAGACCGGGGTGGCGGCAGAGATGGGTGTGAGGAAAGCCGGCATCTGCGACACCGGCATGAAGGCGCCGCCGAGCATGGAGGAAACGATGATGACGATGGTCGTCAGCGTATCGCCCTGGCGCTCGCTGCCGACCAGGCTCATGATCAGGATCAACAGCCCCGCGGCGGCAAGAGCCGAAGCGAGCATGAGGGCGACAACCGCGGGTGCCGGCCCCCAGCGGATCCCCGCGGCGAGGCCGATGATCACGAAGAGGGCGAAGCCAAGGGCCGTCACCGCAAAGACCGAGAGACACTTGCCGCCGACGTAGTCGTTGACGGACACCGGGGCCGTCAACAGTTGGCGGAGGAGGCCCGACTCGCGGTCGCGGAGGATGTCGCGAGTCGCGGACTGGGCGAGAAAGAGGATGCCCATGACCGAAAACCCGGGCAGCACATAGGCAAGGATGTTGAAGTCGCTGTCCTCCTCCTCGCCTCCCTCGGATCGAAGCGACACGCTCTCCAGAGTCACAACCGGCGGGAAGAGGAACCGTTCGAGTCCCTTGAGCTTGTTGTTGACGCCGGAGCTGAGGCCGGCGACCGCGAGATCGGCCGGAAATTTCTCCTCGCGGGTAAAGTCACCTATTTGCGCGAGCTCGGCACGGAAGACCCGCGAGGCTTCAGAGAGGCCGACCGCACCGATCCTGGCGCCCTCGTCAACGATTTTCGGCAGAAAGCGCTCGGAAGGGTTCTTCACTACTCCGATGGTCGTTGGCGTGCCGTCGAGGAAGTCGGTCGTGAAGCCTTGAGGGAGGTGGATCAGGGCCGAGGCCTCGCCGCGCTCCATCATCTCGTAGCCCTCTTCGCCGACCGGTACCACCTCGAGCTTTTGATCCCTCTGCGAAGACCCTCCCGCGCCTTCGAGGAAACGCGATAGCAGGCTGTCGTCCTCGTCGAAGAGGAGGATCTTGATGGAGATCTGGTCGCCGCCGCCTCCCCCGAAGGCGAGCGCAAAGACGCCCGCAATGACCAGCGGCATGGCGAAGAGCAGCGCGGTCCGGATCGGGTTTCGCCAGTAGCGCAGCAGATCGCGGCGGAGGATATCTAAGCCCGCCATCAATCGCGCAACTCTTTGCCGGTGAGGCTGATGAAAACGCTCTGGAGATTGGGCTGCTGGATGGACACGTCCTCGACTCCGAGATCGGCGGCCAGGACCCTGGGCAGAACCTCCAGCAGACCGGGCCCCCCGGCCTCGACAGATAGGACCGCGATCCGGTCATCGACCTTGAGCACGCGCACGCCGTCGAGCGCAAGCAGGCGGTCACGGATCGAGGGGTCGTCGAAGTCGCCGGTGAGCCGCAGGACCTCGGCCTCGCCGGCGAGCCGCGTCAGCTCGTCGAGGGTGCCCACCGTGAGAATCTTGCCGTGGTCCATGATGGCGATGCGGTCGCAGAGCTCCTGCGCCTCCTCCATGTAGTGGGTGGTGTAGAGCACCGTTGTGCCGCCGTCGGCCACCTCCCGTACCACCTCGAGGATATTGAGCCGCGCCTGTGGGTCGATACCGATGGTGGGCTCATCGAGGAGCAGCACCCGGGGGTGGTGGAGCAGCCCCATGCAGAGGTTGAGGCGCCGCTTCATGCCGCCCGAGAACTCCTTGACCCTGTCGCCGGCGCGGTCGGTAAGCCCGACAGTGGTCAATGACTCGTCCACCCGCGATTTCAGATCGCCGCCGGAAAGCCCGTAGAGCGATCCCCAGAAGTTCAGGTTGTCGCGGGCGGTGAGGTCTTCGTAGACAGCGATCTCCTGCGGTACAACGCCGAGCGTGCGCTTGACGGCCTTCGGCTCGAGCCAGATGTCCTTGTTGCCGATCACCACCCGGCCGCCGTCCGGCTTGAGCACGCCGCAGATCATGTTGATACTCGTGGTCTTTCCGGCGCCGTTGGGTCCGAGCAGTCCGAAGATCTCACCCTCGTTGACGCTGAACGAGACATCATCGACCGCCGCCAACGACCCGAAGCTCTTGCACAAACGCTCCACCGTGATCATTCAAACCTCCGTGATGGGCGGGACCCGGAAATTATAACGGGTGTTCCCTAGATACGGTTCGGTATTGATACGGGAAATGGGCTAAACTGATTCAAAGGCTCTATTTGGGGCGGCGGCTCCGGGATTTTCCGGAGGGAGTGGTCATCGGTGGAAGAAAATAAGTCAATCCTCACCGTAGCTCTTGACGACGAGACAGCCGAGCGCATCGCGCCTCTTCTCAAACGGGAGGGTCTGGTGGTGCGTTCGCTGGACCAGGCGACAGATGCGGTAAGGCTGGCCCACCGCGACCGCTTCCACCTTGTGATTTGCCGCTACCCGCTCCCCGACCTGAAGCTGCGTGAGTTCGTGACCGCCATTCGAGCCGACGGGAGTGCCAGCAAGAGCACGTCGTTGATGCTTCTTACCATTCCGGAGATGGCTACCGAAGCGAGACATGGTGTCCAGGGCGGACCCTTTTTGGTGTTCTCAGGTCAGGAACCGCTGGGATCGCTCGGCCAGGGCGCCGCCCATCTTCTCCAGGTGGCGCCTCGGTACGCGCCCCGCATCCCAGCTCGGCTGCGCGCCAATTTGACGGACGACGCGGAGTCGTTCAAGGGGTGGATTGTGAATCTGTCCCGATCCGGCATGTTGGTGAAGGAGACTCCGATGCTCTCGGTGGGGGCGGTGTGTTTTTTTGAGTTCACCCTCCCAAGTGGTGAGGCCATCCGCGGACAAGCCGAGGTCGTTCGCCACGCCAAGCCCCGTCGCGAGCGGGTGACGGGTTTCGCGATGCGGTTCATCGAGTTCGAGCCCGGGTGCTCGGACGCTCTCAATGCGTGGTGCGACGACGAGAGCGACTGAGCCGTACTTCGTTGCCACTCTCCAAAATGACTACGGCTCACGCCGCAGTCTCAATCTGTCGCCCTTTCAGGGCTATCGGAAATTCCGATGCCTATCCCTGGGGCGTCAGCCCCAGGAACAGGGAACAGAAAAGAAAAACGAGCCGCGAAGCGGCGACAGACTACTGCGGCTTGATTTCACGGCGAGCGTCCTCCAGGAATGCACGGATGAGGTCGGCTTGGGCCCCCTCCGGCAGAGTCGCGAGAAGCTCTTCCAGGATCCGCACAGCCTCGGGGTAGTCCTCGTCGTTGTACAGGTCGACGGCTCGATTGTAGGTGTCGATGTAGTAGTTGTATCTGAGGGTGCCCTCGATCTCCCGGATCTTGGAACCCAGCCATAACTCTCCGGAAGGGTGGGTGTGTTCCAGCAGGCCCTTCAAATACTCGAGTGCGCCATCGAGGTCGTTGGCGGCGAACAACCGGTTGAAGTGGTCGATCTGCTCCTTTGTAGGTGAGAGCCTGATGACCGGGACCTGACCGCCCTTGTACCGGTCCGGATGGTCAAGGACATCCAAGAGCCGGCGGCAGGACGCTGCGACGGGTCCATCGTCCACCTTCGAAAGGGCCAGTTCGAGCAACGATCGCGCCCCCTCGAGGTCGCCGGTTGCGAAAAGTGCTTCGGCCCGGTCGTTGAGCACCGCGGCTTCATTCTCGGCGACGGCCCTTCTAATGGATTCGGTGCCCCGCCGGATGAATGCGGATTCGATGCCGCGGTCGGCGATGCTTTCGGTCAGCTCGATCCTTCGAAGAGCCTCCATGTGCTGACCGTCCCGAAGAAGCTCGCGGGCTCGGATGAAGTCGAACTGGACGATCATCATCCACCCCTGCGCCCGCATACTCGGACGTGAGCGGAACGAGGTCTCGACCAAATCCACGGCTCGGTCCCGGTTGTCTGATCGCAGCAGCAGCTGCAACAGATCGCCCGCAACCTTGTCATTTGTGGGAAGCAGGCGGTGGGCGGTCTCAGCCGCTGCAAGGGCGTGGGGGGAAACGACACCGGCCTCGGAATAGACGGCCGCAAGAGCGGCCCAGGCCGGAGCGAAGGTGGGGTCGAGCCGCGTGCTGCGGGTGAGCGCGGCGACGGCATCGCGGTGATCACCTCCCCGGTGACTCAGAAACTCGCCCCATCGAAAGAGAACCGTAGGATCGTCTGGGCTTGCTAGAAGAGCACGGTGATAGAGATCTTTGGCTGCTGCCCAATCTGCGGTGGTTTCTTTTTCTACAGCAAGAGCCGACAGCGCGAGACCGTTGTGCGCATCGGCGGCAATCGACGCTTCGAAGTAAGCGGTTCCTTCCTGCCGCTCCGTGTCCTGGTTGGCGAGGAGATCTCCGAGTCTGTAGAGAATTTCGGAATACGGCATTTCCCGCACCGAGAGGCCGGCTTCAACGTCGATCTCAGCGGTCGCTTGGACGAATCGGAAACGAGGTCCCCTGTGGTGTCTGCGGACCTCCTCGAGGAGCGTCTCGGAGTCGGTCCCGAATGCGGCGGTGAATGCCGCCTCCTCCGGTGTCCCGTCATTGATCAGATCCAGGAAGAGGGAGAGCTGCTGCCGGCGCTCCTCGTTGCCGAGCAAGAGGTAGTGGACAAGGGCCCACGACTCGGCATAGAACTCACCCTTACGGTCCCTCTCGTTGTAAAGGGGAGATGCCTGATCGACAGCCAGCAGCTGATCCAACGGTATCGGAGTCGAATCCCTCAACAACGCCAGGTGACGCATGATGGGTAGCCCGATGTACACCGTGTGGTCGACGACCTCGAAGCTCGAGTAGAACTCGGCAAGGCCCTCGGAAAACCAGGTCGGAAGGTAGCCGAGGTTGCTTTCGGAAACATAGTGGACATACTCGTGAAAAACGATCTCCGAGGCATCCCTGGAGTCCGCGGCGATCGCGATGTAGTTTGCGTGCTGGCGAGCCATGAAGTATCCGCTGATGGCAGCGGGCTTTCCCTGGTAGAGGAATTTGTAAGGGTCGAATGATCGTTCGTGTCTGAAGACGTAGATGAGGGTTGGAATCGGCGACTGCAGCTCGTAGTCGGTGAGTTGCCCGAGCACCGCGCGCAACTCCTCGAGATCAACTGCCACCGTACGGGTAGCGCGCTTGCCGGCGTTCGAAAAGAAGCGAAAGTGGTTGGTACGCACCTCGATCCACTTTTGTCCAGCTTTCGGAAGAACCACCTCACCGGCAACCGCGGGGAAAGTGCAAATCGCCAGCGCGCACGAGAGCGCAACTGGTGTCGAAAATCCTGCCCTCATGGTATGACGATACGCGAATCAGCGCATGAGAGTTACGGGCATGTCGATCCTGATGAATCGGGGTGGTCGCGTTTCCGGGGGGCCTGGCCGCCAGGAGGTGCCAGGTGGCACACTTGGGCCAAGCGTCTATTCAACGACTGGCACGCGTGGGATACGTTCAGTTTGTTAGACTATCTTCATGCCCAAGTGTGTACCAGGCACGCACCTGGCTAGCGCATTCCCGGCCGGTTCGCTCCTGACTTTCCTCTGTCCGTATGCCTTCGTCAACTGCCGGCATTTTCCAGCGGGCAAAGCCCGATGGAAAATGCCGGCACAGACTCGTCGAGAGCCCGTGTGCAAGGTGGGTTGATTGGTGGGTTGATTGGTGGGATATTTTGGTGGGTCTTTTTTGGTGAGATGTTTAGGCCACGGGCCCATTTCGAACGAGTTTGACGATGGCGTTCCGTTCGGTTCGTTATCGACTATATGAATATATAAGCATTAGATCAAATCGTCAAGTCAATTGCCAAGTTTTTTGTCAAGTAATTCGGTCACGCACTTCAGCACACCTCGGCCTGTTGTTCGTCATGGTCGCCGATCCGCAGCCGGAGAAGGAGGAGCAGGTCGTGGGCCGAAACCGGTTTCTGGAGGAAGGTCAAACGCGCCTTGCCGAAACGTGCACCAATCTCGAAGACCGGGTGGTCGGTGAGGGCGACGATGTGGGTTTGCCATTTGCTGAGATTCGCGAGCGTGATGAGATCCATCGGCTCGTGATCGAGCAGGGTCATGTCGATGATCAGGTAGCCCGGGGGATCCGCGGCGCAGATCTGCCGGGTCTGGGGGAGGGTCGAGCAGCCGGTGACGCGCACGGTCGGGAGCTCCGAAAAGCCGTCAAAGACCGCCCACAGCAACTCTTCCTCGCGGGACGCGACAACAACGTGCACCATGTCCGGAATGGCAGCGGGGTCCCGAAGATCCTCGATCTCGATTTCGTGGCTGGCGGCTTCATGTGTGCGATGGCTCATGATGACTCCCTGACCGTTTTCGCCCTGGTGTCGATCGGTCGATCAGGGTAGGAGCAAGCTCCGTGCCAGTATTGGGCGCGCGGCCGAAGTGCTGCTTTGTCCCACGATGGGACGTGTGTCCCGTTTGAAGCTGTTAGGTATTAGCAATTAGGTATTAGCTCATCGCAGCTTGGCTGGTAGTCCTCTAGCATGGTTCCCGTATTGATGGCTCGGTGGGTCCCGCTTGCCCGACATTCAGAGAATCGTGGAGTTGTCGTTGCGATGGTCCGAGCTAATACCTAATAGCTAATACCTAACGGCTTCCAGCGTGCTACGGGCTTATTCGTCTACCTGCCCTGTGCACCGAGAGCTCGGGCGGTTCGTTGGTTAGCACCTTGAAGTCAGCCACGTACCAGCCCTCGACGCCCGTACACCCGTCGTTTCCGAAATCGAACCGGATGCGGACGCTGTCCCCGCCGCTGGCGAACACCATGAGGTCGATCTGCGACTGTCCCCATGTGCTGGAGAGCTCACCATCGTCGACGCCGGTATACGCCGGCTCACCAGCCAGCGGGTTGGTATTTTGCTGTTCTACCTCGTCGATGACAACGGTGTCGATCACCGATGAGTTGTACGGGTTGAAAATGAACGCAGAGCTCCGAACCGGATCCCAGGGGCCGCCGTTGACGCTGATCTTGAGGTTGCCGCCGTCCCAGCCGTCCTCGGTCCCCACGTAATGGTCGAATACCAGCGTGGTCTCTGATACATAGGACGGTAGGGTGATCACCGGGCTCTCCAGATACAGCACTCCCGACTGGTCGTCAGTCGTGCAGTTGCCGATGAAGGAGTTGTTGATCGCCCACATCGCGCCGCCATCGCGGCCGTTCGGGACGAAGTTCGTCCACTGCCAGTTGCGAATGGTGTTGTACTCGTCAAAGACTCCTTCATTACTCGCCGCCCACGAAGGGTCGGGGCCGGAGCTGAAGGTGATGGAGTAGAGAACGTGCGTCGGTTGTACGGGTGGCGGGTTGGGGGCGAGCACCGGCTCGAAGGCGCACTGCAGGGGATCATCTCGCATCTCCAGCGCGAGCATCGCCGCCGTCACCTGGTCGCAATTTGAGACACTGATGACCTCAGAGGAAACCGACCCGGTTTCGAGGTCGGTGAGACTTTGGCCGATGAGGTCTTCACAGCTGAGCTCGAGCGCGTCGGCGTGATCGGCGAACTTGCTGGTCGGCGTTTGGTAGAACGACATCGCGCGCCAATAGATGTGGGCGGCCCTGGTCATCCCGATGGCGGCCACGTCCTGGCCGGTGTAGCTGCCGCCGTCGACCAGCAGCGCGAAGGCGTGGTTGGGGATGCCGCTGTTCAGGTGAACGCCGCCGTTGTCTTCTTCCCCGCAAAAGTAGTTAGGATCCGACACCCGCCCGGGATTGGCGAAGCAGTTGGGGTTCCACATGTCGCGGAAGGCGCCGCCGCTGCTGTCTTCGGACACCAACCAGCGCACCGACGGGTCGCTGGGATTGTCCTGGGCGATCGTGGCCTCCACGCCGTCGGCGAGCGCCGCCTTGATCGTGTCGCCGTCCGACTGGCCGATGAAGACCGAGGCGAGGTTGAAGCCGTCGGGCGGGGTGCCGCCCATGGTCACCAGGCCGTCGCCCACGTTGTTGACCATGATCACGCCGACAGCGCCCGCGTCAGCCGCGTTTGAAGCCTTGTCGACGAACGGGCAGTCGCCGCGGTCGATGAGGGCGATGCGGCCTGAGGTAAAGCCCTGGAGCGCCTCGCAGGCGTCGCTGGCCGTGGCGGTCCCGTCATCAACCCGCTCGATTGTTCCACTCGCCTGCCAGGGTGCCGCCGGGTTGAAGGTGGCACCGCGGGCGTCGTACAAACCGGCTACCGACGCGGGCGAAGATACGCTGAGGCTTGGAAAGAGCCCGCCGGAGACGATCGAGCAGTTGTCTGCCAGTCGCGGGGTGTCCGGGGTGTCGAGCCCAATGTCGTTGAGCAGATCGACGATCTCACCAAAAATGTCGGAGTAGGCCTCGTTGAGAGCTCCGGGCTGCCACTGGTAGATCAAATTGTGGTTGAAATCGGTATAGGCGTGGGTCCACTCGTGCGCGATCACGTCATCCACAGCGAGACCGCTGCAGAAGTTGGTGTTGCGCCCGTTCCAGAATGCGTTCGGGCAGTTGTCGATGGCCTCTGATTCATAGATGGAGTTCATTGAGGCGCCGTTTCCGTTGTACGAGAGGAAGGCGCCGCCGGAAATGTTCGAAAAGAGGTCGTACGTCTGGCCGGTGACGGTGATGAGGTTGTTGACCTCGTCGTCCCTCTCCGTGCTCAGACCGGAGAAGGGGAAGGAGTCCCCTTCCGCCCATATCCGGTTCGAGAGGTTCTCGTGGTAGACGTTCCTCGTGATCTCGTGAATACCCGAGATCCGATCCAGAATCCGCCCGTCGTGGGCATCGACGTAGACGAATTCGCGAACCGATAAGAGATCGCCGACCTCGACCTCCCACGTCAGGTGGTTGGCGCCCGGGATTCCGCGAGCCAGACCGGTGCGGTACACGTAGAGAGTAGGAGGTGAGATCTCGAGCTCACCCACTCGCACCCCTTCGTTCTTGGCCACAACCACCAGTGCGATGTCCGCCGCATCCGTCGCGCCGAGGTTTGGGGAGGGATCGATCGTGATGTCCGGTACCACCGCGCCATTGACCGTCTCCAGCAATCCGTCGCGGCCAAAGTGCGCCTTGATCTCGGCACCCCAGACCGGGACTCCCTCGTAGACTTGACCGAAAGTCAGGTGGGTCATTCCGAGCTCATCCTCGATGCTTTTTGCGAGCTCGAGGTCCCGGGCCGGGTCCTCGAGGCCGAAGACCTGACGGAAACGATTGAAAAAGCTCACGGCCCGGCTCTTCGGGTCGGCACCCTCGAGCTGGATCGAACCGGCAGAAATCCGGACGAGGCGCGGGGAGCCGGTCGCCGAGTCCATCACGACCCGATCGGCTCGCTCTGCCAGCTCGTCGACAGCTGCCCGCCGGCCGGGAACCGGTCCGTCGATTGCGGCGGCCGGGACAGCGAGAACCACCATCAACGAGAAGAGCGCTATCAGCTGTGCACCGTGACGCATCCAGGGACCTCCGTGTTGGCCTCGATTCTGTCGGCCTCATTCGATCTTTGTCACCCGTTGAAATTTGTTACCAAGAGATGTTCTTGCCCACGGGCGAGTCTGCGGTTGGGGTTGCAAGGCAGGACAACAAGACGCTCTCCGTTACCTTAGCGGCCCCAATGATAACAGACGCCCGGCCCGCACTTCTGACCCACCCGGTGTCAACTGCGGACGGCGAATCGTAGCCTCCCAGCGCCCTCGCTGCGAAACCCGGTAAAGTGCGGGTTAGTGGCGGGAGCGCGGACGGGAAATCGGATTGATTTTCAATATCTCGCACACCAATCACTGACTCAGTCCAGGTCTCAACCAAGATTCAGGCATGGAGCTTGCTAAAATAAGAAGATCGTTGTTTTTCTCTCATTATTTTTGGAGGAACAACCGGATGCGAGGAGGTAAGGAGATGGATCGTTTCATCAATGCTCGAGCAGTGCTGGCGGTACTTGCGGTGCTGCTGGCTGTGAGTGGTCTGCAGGCGCAGACCACGACGGGTCGGTTGATCGGCACGGTGATCGATGATGCTGGCGTGGCCCTGCCGGGCGTCACCGTGACGATTGCGTCGCCGGCCCTGATCGGCGGCGCGCAGACCAAGATCACCGACGGCGCCGGCGAGTTCGCCTTCCTCGGCGTTGCTCCCGGCGACTACACGGTCAACGTGGTGCTCTCGGGCTTTGTGACCCAGGAGCGGAGCGAGGTCAAGGTGCCCCTCGGCGGCGCTGCGTCCATCATCATCGAAATGCCTCAAGGGACCTTCGCCGGCGAGATCGAGGTCCTGGCGGAAACCCCCGTCGTCGACCCGACTCAGGTCAACACCGGAGTGGTCTTAGACAGCACATACCTGCAGGGCGCGGCCATCGGGTCGGCCAACCGCTCGTATCAGAGCGTACTTTTTCAGGCGCCTGGCGTCTCCGGCGGCGACAACCCGCGCGTCTTCGGCTCCAGCCAGCGTGAGAACGCCTACTATATGGATGGCGTCAACACCACCGACCCGGTGACCGCGACCTTCGGGATCAACTTCAACTTCGACGCCATCCAGGAGATCCAGTTCCAGACCGGCGGCTTCGAGGCTGAATACGGCATGGCTACCGGCGGTATCGTCAACCTGGTGACCAAGTCGGGCGGCAACCGGTTCTCGGGAACTGTCGACATTCGTTACCGTGACGATAACTTCAACACCAGCGGGGATCACTTCGACGCCGACACTCAGGACACGGCTTTTCAGGACATCGGCATCACCTTGGGCGGCCCGATCATGCGCGACAAGGTCTGGTTCTTCGCGTCCTATGAGTATGTGAACTCCGAGCAGACACCGACCGGTTCACCAAATACCCGTGATTTCGAGGGTAACTATCCACTCGCCAAGCTTACCTGGCAGATCAACCCGAGCTGGAGGTTGACCGGCAAGTACACCTCCGACCCGGCTGAAATCTCGAACTGGAACGCTGCCTTCAATATTGCTGCGGACGCCGGCGCGTTCCAGGAGCAGGGCTCGGACGTCTACAGTGCCGAGCTGAGCGCGGTCCTCTCCGATTCGCTGCTCTGGAACACAACTGTCGGCGTCTTCCGTTCCGAGCTCAAGGGCTTTCCCCAGAACGGCGATCTTTCTCTCCACGCCCATAACGACGCCATCACGGGTGACTGGTACAACAGTTATCAGAATCAGCAGTCCTCCAATCGCGACCGAGATGAGATCAAAACCGATCTGACCTGGTTTGTCGACAACCTTGCAGGCTCGCACGAATTCAAGGGCGGGTTGGGCTACCAGGATCTGAATTTCACGTCGGGCATCTGCAACACCGGCACGCCCGGTGGCGTGACCTGCGCCGAGGCGGGGGTCTCCGGCATCTGGTATCAGGAACTTCCCGGCGGCCAGCCCTTTGTGATGAACGAAATCATCTCTCCCGGGCTGGCGGAGGACACGGGGAAGATCGGTTCGATCTATGTGCAGGACGCCTGGCGCGTGATGCCGAACCTGACCCTCAAGCTCGGCGTCCGGTACGACCAGGCCAAGTACAACAACGACGTTGGCACCGAGGTGGCCGACCTCAGCAAGGTCCAGCCGCGAGTAGCGGCTGCCTGGGATATCACCGGCAATTCCAAGAACGTTCTTCGCGCCAACTGGGGCCAATACATGCACCCCAACAGCACCTCACTGCCTGAATTCGTGAATACCAACGCCACTACTGGTGGGTGGTGGTTGTCGTGCTCGACCTTCACCGGGAGGGACGCCGAAGCCTGTCAAGCGTTTGCCGCGGCGATGGGATTCGGTTGGAGAACGGACCCCGAGAACCAGGATCCGGCCGGGTGGTTTCTGACTCCGGCCAACGCGTTTGGCGTCGAGCCGAACCAGCTCGATCCCAACTTGAAGGCCGTGTATGTCGACCAGCTCATTCTGGGTTACGAGCGAGCAATGGGCCGGCGGGCCTCGATCGAGTTCTCCTATATCAAAAAAGAAACCAAGGACATGTTCGAGGACACCTGCAACGGCAACTGGCCGGGTCCGCCGTCGGCGGATGCGGACTGCAGCTACTTCATCATGGCCAATCTGCCGGTGGCCAAGCGGGATTACGAGGGTTTTACGGTCAAGTATGAAAACCGTACGTACAGCTGGCTGACCCTGCTGACCTCTTACACTTACTCGAAATCCAAAGGCAGCCAGGAGGATCGCAACGCGAGTGCCCTATTCGACGTCTACCCTGTGGATTTCGAAAATCGGTACGGCTGGATGGGTGACCAGCGCCTTCACCGTTTCAAGCTCAACGGCTTCTTCAGCCTCAAGGGCGACTGGACGATCGGTTTCGACTACTTCTACTCCTCGGACTTTCGCTGGCAGCCGACGGCTACCAATGCCGACCCCGGCTACCAAGACCTTCCCCCAGGTCACACCCTCTTTGTCGAGAGTCGGGGAAACCGAGAGGCCAACCCCAACCACCAGCTCGACCTCCAGCTCTCCAAGGGCTTCACCATCGGCAACCAGCTGCGGCTGGTGCTGATCGGCTCCGTTCTCAACGCCCTGGATAGCGAGAAAGGGACGCTGGTCTGCCAGTCGGTGAGCGGCTGCGGAACGGACGACGACGGGAACTCCATCAATACGGGTGATGCCACCAATTGGCAGCAGCCAATGCGTTTCGAGCTCGGCTTCCGCGTCGAGTTCTGATCTCCCGCTCAGGGAACTTCAAGCCCGCCCTTCGGGGCGGGCTTTTTTTCGTTAAACGTTAGAAGGTTCAACGTTGGAACGTTCCCAGCAGCCCTCCCTGTTCGTATAGCGAGACCGGAATTCCTTGAGAGTGCAGGCGAAACGTTTAACGTTCTAACGTTCAACGTTTTAACGCCACAACGCCCTATAATGGCCCCGATGGCCAGAAAACCCCTGCCCGAACTCGGTCCCTCGGTGCCGCGACGCGACTGGTCAATCGGGCGCGCCGTCGGGCGATCGGTGATGTGGGCCGCTGGGTGGTCCTTTTCGGGCTCGGTTCCAGATCTCGCCAAGGCGGTGTTGATCGTCGCGCCCCATACCTCGAACTGGGACTTCGTGATCGGCGCCGCTGGCATGCTCGCACTCGACCTCGATCTGCGATTCCTCGGCAAGCACACTCTCTTCAAGGGACCGATGGGTTTGCTCATGCGTGGTCTCGGCGGCATCCCGTTGGACCGTGCGCATTCCAGGGGCGTGGTGGACGAGATGGCGGCACGCATCAAAAGCTCCGATCACCTCCTGCTTGCCCTCGCCCCCGAGGGCACGCGGGGCGGCGTCGAGCGCTGGAAGACCGGCTTCCACGCGATCGCGCGTGGTGCCGAGGTGCCGATCCTCGCCGTGACTTTGGACTACGGTCGGCGGCAGATCCGCTTCCGCGAGCCCTTCACGCCGTCACAGGATGTGGAGGCGGATGTCGAGAAACTGCAGGAGTTCTTTGTCAGTGCGCGGGGTAGGAGACAGACCTGAAACGATCGGGATTGTGGGACTCATGACTGGAAGACATTTGGAGGTTCAATGCACATCGCTCTCGTCCAGCAGCACGCAGCGCACGACCGGGAGGACAACCTCGACCGCGGGCTCGCGGCTCTCGACCAGGCTGCCGCGGACGGAGCGGAGCTGGTCTGCTACGCCGAACTTGCCTTCGAGCCCTTCTACCCGCAGCGGCCGGCCGCCGAGCGGCCCCACGAACTGGCTCAGGAGGTCCCGGGACCGGTGACGGAGGCCTTTGGCGAGCGCGCGGCCGACCTCGGTGTAGTGGTTGTGCTCAACCTCTTCGAACGAGCCGGCGATCGCTGCTTCGACTGCTCACCGGTGATCGACAGCGATGGCAGCCTTTGCGGCCGTGCGCGCATGGTCCACATCACCGATTACCCGTGCTTCCACGAGCAGGGCTACTACGCGCCGGGCGATACCGGGGCGCCGGTCTTTGACACCGCTGCCGGGAGGATCGGCATTGCCATTTGCTACGACCGCCACTACCCGGAGTACATGCGCGCTCTCGCTCTCGCCGGCGCCGAGGTGGTCGTCGTGCCGCAAGCAGGCGCGGTGGGGGAATGGCCGGACGGGCTGTACGAGGCGGAACTCCGGGTGGCGGCTTTCCAGAACGGCTACTTTACCGCGCTGTGCAATCGGGTCGGCAGTGAGGAGTGCCTCGACTTCGCCGGCGAGTCATTCGTCTGCTCACCCGACGGGCGGGTGCTGGCGCGCGCCCCGCAGGGCTCGGACCACATCCTCCACGCCGACATCGACCTCGCCGAGGTTGCATCGAGTCACGCTCAGAAGCTGTTTCTCCGCGACCGGCGTCCGGAACTCTACGCCGACTGGCTCGGCAAATCGTAGATCGCGCCTGTGGCGTGAGCCGCAGACCCCAGAATGTCTGTCGCCGCTTCGCGGCTACCGCACCGTCGTGCCTAGCTTCGATGCATCGATGACCGGTACGGAGCGGTTGGCGGGTCGGCGGGGAGACGTGGTGCCGACGGCGAGGTGGGCCGCTCTGGTGACGACGCTGCCGACCTCATTCGTGATCACGCAATCATAGTCCCCCTCGAGGTGGCGATCGAGATCGAGCACCGTCAGCCGCGGCGAAAGGCTGCCTTCGATGTGGTCGTCGTCGCTCAGCTCGACGCTGTTGCGGCGCCAGCGGTAGTGGAGTTCGGGGTCACTCGCCGCCGCGACGGAAAACACCGCCGTGCGGCCCTCCGGTACGACGCCGCCCGTCGGGTGTGCGAGAACCTCGGGCGGTGCGACGTCCGTGGCGGCGATCGTCGCACGAAGGAGCTCGCCGAACCGATGTCCATCGCCGGCTGTCATCCGCGCGGAGAGGGTGGTGGTACCAGCCTCCAAAGGCGCCGTCAACCGGATGAGCAAATCAACGGTCTCGTTTGGCGCCACGTCGAGGCCCGTGGGGAACCGGGCCTGACGCACTTCCCAGGCCCCCGAATCTGCCGTAACTTCGAGGTGGACTCCGTCGGGCTCCCGCCACGTGGTCGAACCGGTGTTGCGGAATGTGATCGGGAACTCGGCGGCCTCGCCTTGAGCGAGGAAGGTCGGGGTCGAATGGGCGATGATTTCGGCATTGTCGACAACCGCGTCGGTTATGAAATCGTGGTAGGCGTAGAACGCCGACTTACGGGCGAATCCCGGCCGGCCGTAGAGGATTCCAAATGTCGATTGGGTTGGATCGGGCCCGTCGTTCATGTGGTAGAAAAAGATGCGGTCGACCCACCGAGCTTCCGGGTTGGGCCCGAACCAATTCTCGAGCAGGTTTTCGTAGAACTTAGATTGGTCGCCCTGGCCGTGCTCGGCGCTCTCGGTCCCGGTCTCGGTGAGCCAGAAAGGTCGGCCCCACCAGCCGGTGTCCTCGAGGATTCGTCGAACCGATCGCGAGCCAAAGGGAGTGGTCGGCTTCTTGTCGAGGTCGTACGTGATCTCCCACGCTCTTCCGTACGACGGATAGATGTGATGGGTCACGACGTCGATGATATCACCGGCGTCCTGGATCACCCCCTCGAGCCAGTTGTCCCAATTGGCGCTCGAAAGGTGCGCGAGATCGGGTGCCGCGATGAGGGCTCCAGGGTCGCCGGCACGAATCGCCGTGGCGCCGGGCCGGAGAATCTTCTCGATGTACTCGGAACGCGTGCCCTCCCAGAAGCGGTCGAGGTTGGGCTCGTTCCACAGCCCCCAGGCGTCGATCCGTTCACGGTAGCGGGAGGCGGCGAGGTAGCAGAATTCCTGCCACTGGTCCGGATCGTCCGGAACCCCTGAGAACTCGGAACCGCTGGTGGCCCACGCCGGGGTTGACCCGAAGCTCGCGTAGACGCGCAGACCCCGTGCCTCGAGCCGGTCGAGGAGGGCGTCGTATCTGTTCCAGTCGTACACGTCGCGCTCGGGCTCGACGACGGACCATCGAAAATCGATCCGGACCCAGTCGATTCCCGCCTCGACAACCTCGTCGGCCACCGCGTCCGTCGGCACGTGGGCGACGACGCCGAATGTCGATGCGCTCACCGTGGCCGCGGTGCAGGCCGCAACGACCGTCGTGAGAACACCGATTCGGCCGAGAGTGCTCAAAAGAGTTTTCACACCAAGGATTATATTCTAATCAACTAAATAGAGATATAGGTTAACACTATTTTAACGTCAGACCAGTTCCGGCATGTATTTCTCACGCACCAACCGCCAGAAAACGACCAGAAACGCGGTCAGCGGGATGGCGAGGATCATCCCCATGATGCCGTTCAGTGCCGATCCCCAGAAGAAGATCGCGAGGATGATGACGACCGGGTGAAGACCGGTTCGGTCACCCATGATCTTTGGCGTCAGAAGATAGCCCTCGATCAATTGCACCACCGCAAAGACCACGAGTACTGCGAGCACGCGCGTGATGCCGCCTCCCTCCTGGAAGAAGGCCAGCGGCAGGGCAGTGGCGAGACCGATGATGTTTCCGAGGTAGGGAACGATGTTGAGGAAACCGAGGGTGAGGCCGATGACGAAGCCGTATTTGAGACCGACGATGGTAAAGCCGATGGCGAAGAGCAGACCCTGCAGGAAGGCGATGATGAGCTGGCCGCGGAAGAAAGCGACGATGATGTTGAGAAACTCCTTGAAGAGATACAGGAGGTCCTTTCGGGTCTCCGATTTGAGGAGGGGGATATAGCGTTCGAGGTTTTCGATACGAGAGGTGTCGGCCATGAGGAAGAAGGCGAAGTAGATGGGAGCCACTGCCCAGCACACCAGCGCGCCCACCCAGGAGATCACGCCCGCGCCCGCGGACACCGCGCGCTGACCCATGAATTGAAGCACGTTGACGAAGGCATCGCTCTGACCCTCGACCGCACTACCGGCGGCCTGGCCGATCTTGGTGTCAACCAGCAGGTGCTCGATCTGTGGTGCGTGGACCTTGGTCCACTGAACCGCCGATGCCCACCACCCGGGACAGCTCTGGATGAGGCCCTTGGCTTGGTCGAAAACGAGGCCACCAAAGAACCACCCGAGGGCCGCGATCGGGATGATCGCGGACAGGAAGACCACAATCAGGGCGGGAAACCGCCCCAGCTTGAGACGGGTGTGGATGGCGTCGTAGAAGGGTTTGACCACCATCGCGGCCACCGCGGCCACCGCCACCGGCAGAAAGATGGCCGAGAACTTGACGAAGAAGGCGCCGACGATCCAAAACAGCGCGCCTACCGCGACGACGATCACGACCGCGGAGAGGATGGTGATGGCGTTGGCGATGGTCGTGCGCTGCCGTTCACTGAACTCTATGGCCATTTCCTGACCTCCCAGGCAAGATGGTAGCAGTACACCATAGACGAATTAGGAATTAGGAATTAGGAATTAGGAATTAGGAGTTAGGAATGTCGGCCGGCCCCGCTGGTTCTGTCCCCTGAGATCCACGTTTATCTGGTGTGAGGGTGTCAGGAAACGCAGGGTGGCGTAGAACTCGGCGCGATCGATGAGCTCGCCGATGATGACGCCGATCAGGGCGACACCGGGGGGGGCCGTTCCGGTGGCCAGAATCGCCACCGGCAGCACGAGACCGATAACGATCCGAACGGCGCCGGTTATCCAGCCTCGCGGTGCAGGATGATCCCGGCGTGCCAAATAGAGCACGAGCTTGAGTGCGGCGGTGGGCCAGAGCAGCATCGGCGCATCGAGGAGGATGCCGATGTAGAACGTAGCCGTCAGAGTGGCCATGGCGCTGTGGGGGACCGTGGCGGTGGGTTGGCCAAGCACCCGGTAGACCATGTCCATGCTGAAGAGGGCAGCGAAAGCGAGCACCGCGGCGGCCCACGACGCCGCTTCCGGCAGCCCGCCGTCGACGAGCGTGAGGGCGCAGGCCGCGCCAAAGAAGGCGGAGAAGAATGCCGCCTCGCGGCTGATCCACGAGTTCCTGACGTTGAGAACTCCCCGCCATACCCTGGAGATCTTGCCGAGGTGGAGGGCGCTGACGGCCATGGCGAGGACCCCGCACGCGGCAAAGACCGGGAGGGCAACAATACGGCCGAGCGCAGTGGCCGCCGTAAACCAGGCGACGAGGAGGACGGCCGCCGACGTGAAGAACCACAGCGACATTTCACTCCACAGCCCCTGCCAACCAACGGCGTTCGAGCGGATGGGGTGGGTGATCTGTGGCGGCGCGGCGGTCATTTCCGGCGCCGATCGGCGGCGATCGCCGACGATCCGCACCGCCGGGCCGATGCCGATCTCCGGGAAGCCCGCGTGCTCTACTGTCGCGGGCTCGCCGTCGGGTTCGAATCGCAGGGCGTCGGTCGGGCAAGCGACAACGCAGGCGGGAGCCAAATCATCCGCCTGGCGGTGGTCGCAGAAGGTGCACTTCTCCATGATCCCGGTCCCGGTATTGAACTGCGGCGCCTCGTAGGGACACACCCAGGAGCAGTAGCGGCAGCCCATGCACCTGTCCTCATCGATGAGCACCGCACCGGTGCGGTCGTCCTTCGTGTAGGCGTTCGCGGGGCAGCCCGCCAGGCAGGCCGGCTCGAGACAGTGGTTGCAGGCGAGGGAGAGGTGGAAGACCGGCGCCGCCGGCAGCCGCTGGGGGTTGAAAGTGTGGATCCGCCGCCAGCTGACACCATTTATCACCGTGTTCTCGGTATTACACGCGACCACGCACGCCGCGCAGCCGGTGCAGCGGTCGAGATCGAGGATGAAGAGGGCCTGCGTCATTCGACGGCCTCCACCTCGACCGCGTTGTCGTGAAAAGCGGCGCCGTGCCCCATGTCGGTCTCGCGCGCGGCTGACAGCAGGTTGACCCCGCCGCCCTCGGAGATCCACCAGCCGTTGTGGATTGAGACGCAGCCGGGTCGAAGACTGTAGTCCAGGCGGGCGTCGAGCTCGATGCTGCCGCGATCGTTGAAAATCCGTACCCGGTCACCATCCGAGATTCCGCGCACTTCGGCATCGACGGGGCTCATTTCGACCCGGATGATCGGGTCGAGCTCGCGGATTGTCTGCAGGTTTCCGAACTGCGAGTGGATGCGGTTCTTGGTGTTGGGGGTGAGGATGTTGAGCGGGTATGAGCTCCCATCGCCGACGCCGGGAGTCTCGTCGGGCGCCCGGTACTTCGGCAACGGATCGGCGCCCCACATCCTTTCGGCTTCCTCGGACACAAGCTCGACCCCGCCCGACGGGGTGGGGAAGACGCGGTCGGACCACGCCACCTCCTGGCATCCGGGGGCGATAATCGGGCCTTCTCGGAGGCGTTTGATCGAGATCTCGGGGAAGGCTGCGAGCCGACGCTCGAGCCACGCCTCCACTGCCTCATCCGACGGCGCCGGCATCCGGCTCTCGACCTCGTCCGCCGGCATCCCCAATCGCCGTGCGAGATCCCAGTAGATTTCGGACTCGGGCCGGACCTCGCCCGGGGGCTCGATGAGCTTGTCCTTGATCTGGATGTAGGGGTGCCAGTAGGCGGTAATGACGTCGGTCTGCTCGAACATCGTCTTCGCCGGCAGCACGATGTCCGCCTCGCGCGCGGTGTCGGTGAGGAATTGGTCGACCACAACCACGAAGTCGAGGGCGCGAAAGGCCTCGATCACGCTCGCGGTTTGCGGATTCTGGGTCACCGGGTTGCCGCGCTCGACCCAGCCGATCTTCAGCGGAGGATCCCGCTGAGCCAACATGTCGGGTCCGAGCCGGGCGGTTGAGACCGACACCCGGACCGGATCGTCGTCGGTCTCGGGCGGATAGAGCGCGATGGGGTCCTTATCCGTGCTGAAGATATGGCTTTGGAGATTGGCGTAAACCCAACCGGCACCCGGTTTGCCGAGATTTCCGGTGAGGGCAAGGAGGGCGATCAGCGAGCGCATGGTCTGAGCCGAGTTGGTGTAGCGCTGCATCCCAAAGCCCGCGCAGATGGTGAGGGGAGAGATCGATCCGATCAGCTCGGCCAATTGGTGGATGATCTCGATCGGTACGTCGGTGATCTCGGCGACTCGGTCCGGGGGGTACTCCTCGGTCAAAGCTGCGAACTCGTCGAAGCCGTGCACGTGGGCGCGGATAAACGCATCATCCAGGGCCGGCCCCTTGATGAGGAGGTGGGCGATGCCGAGGGCGAGGGCGCCGTCGGTTCCCGGGCGGATCTGGACCAACAGTTCGGCACTCTCAGCCGACTGGGTTCGCCGCGGATCGATGACCACCACTCGCGCCCCGTGCTCAATCGCCTCCTCGACGAACGGCATCTGGTGGATGTTGGTCTCGGCCGGGTTCTTGCCCCAGAAGATGATCAGCCGCGCGTTGACGAGATCCCAGGGTGCATTGTGACGGTTGTCGCCTAAAGTCAAACGCGTCGCCTCGAGCCCCGCCGGCCAGCACAGATCG
>Ga0164313_10000010_pt1 | contig 98631 bp, 129 predicted proteins | sample GuaBasSedimGuay4_FD_113735 | JGI IMG/M metagenome (GOLD analysis project Ga0164313, IMG submission 113735) | Subseafloor sediment microbial communities from Guaymas Basin, Gulf of California, Mexico - Guay4, Core 4569-4, 0-3 cm | ecosystem: Environmental > Aquatic > Marine > Hydrothermal vents...
ACTGCGTTGCGCTATTGTTCTAGAATTCAGGAACTTCAGTAGCAGTTCCGTAGGAGTATCGTTGCACTTCACTTGCCAAAAAAAAATTCTCGTCACTATTTATCGTCATTGCACTACCGTTGCACAACGGTTGCAGTTAGGTTGCAGGAATCGGAATCTAAGGTTGCAACTACGTTTCACTATCGTTTCAGAAATCAGGAGCTTCCGTTGCTACCACGTTGCAGTTAGCTTGCCAAATAAAATCTCGTCACTATTACTCGTCACGGCTGCAACCGAAGTGCAACTGCAACGCAACGGTACTGGAATACCCCTCCCGATAAGTGCAACCGTTGTACTGGAATAGTAGATCCGTTGCCCTGATTGGATGAATGAGGGGTTGATCCGTTGCAGTTACATTTTACCTGGCGGAGTGATGGCCAGGTCGATTGCCATATCCAAAAATGACCAGCGGGTTTTGAGAAATTTGCAGATAATCATATAGAGGATTGCATTACCCGGTTTCATTTTGATTTGATTCCATTCCGTTCGGTCGGTCGGTCGGATTCTGATTCTTGCGCTGGGTCGGTCGGTTGACACAAAAAAGGGGAGGGTTCAAACCCTCCCCAAATGACACAAAAAAGGGGAGGGTTCAAACCCTCCCCGATTGCAGTTGTTAACTACTTTTTGTCGGCCTTCTTTGCCGCAATCGCCTCGGCTTTTGCTTCCTTTTCAATTTTGGCCATTTTCGCTTTCAAGTCACCGAATCCAACCTTGCTTCCGGTTGCGGTAGTCGCAACCTTGCGACCGCGGGACTTACCGCGGTTTCCGGAGAACACTTCAATCCAAGGTTTTGCAGCTTCTCCGGGCCGATGGACTCCGGCCAGTTTCCGGAAGGCATTGCGTAACCAATCCACTCTGCAACCGTGTCCAGTTTCATTGAAGGAAACAAATTCAACCGTTTTGTCGGAATCGGTTGCAATCCCTTTGCCATCCCTTTTCACTATCTGGAAGTTATCTTCCAAAACGGGGAATAACATTGCCATCTCCGCCAGTATGGCGAAGACTTCCATTTCGGTCGGATAGGCGGGTTTCGATTTCTCCTTATCCGTCCATTGCAAGTTACCCTCTGCATCCTTCAATTGCGTCTCCATTGCGGAATCCACGATCAACCGGGAAACAGTCTTGACGGTTGCCATAGCATCGGAGTCAGTGAGGCAAAGAATGATCGGCTGGGTTGCGGTTAACATCGTTCGCACCTTTCAAGAAAGAAATCAAGTGTCAATCGGCTGAATTGCTCGGTTGACACTTACAATATACAAGGGGTTGATTTCAGTTCCCACTTTTTTTCCATGTTTTTTTGGACCTTTTAGTTAACTTGATGCAGCAGAACAAGATACACCGAAATCTTTTTTTTTGACTTTGCTTGATTTCCTGTTTTTTACCCTACGGGAGGGTTGCAATAAACTCAAAAAACCTTGCAACCCATTGAAAACAAACAAGATACAACGTTTTGTCCATCTTGGATTGCACTAATAATCAGCATAACTCTAACAAAATCAATGGGTTACAGCGATCTAAAAAACTCGAGTTTCACTTAACTTGTTTAATCCCTTGCAGTTACAAGAATCAACCATTGCAGACCCGCCAGGTAAACGGTTGCAATTAAAGAGCTTACATCGTTTGTTGTTGCGTTGCTTTTCGGTTGCAATTGTTTTTCCTTGACGGTTGCGGTTGGGTAGGTTGTTTAGTTGCAATGACTTATAAGAAAACATATTCTCCCGGTTGCGCTTTGTTAATAATGACTATTATTTATAGTCGTTGTTAGGTAACGATTTAGCTTGAATTTGATATTTGAGATTGTTGCAGAGTGGTTGCGGTTGGCTAAGTCGTTGTGCCGGCATCAGTTGCACTGATTCCCCCCTTGCCAAAAATTTGATATTTGGTTGCATTGCATTTCCTCTGGCGTTACGGTATAAAAAAATCCGGAGGGTTTTGAAAAGTGGCCACGTGGTAATTTGAGGGACCGACAATTTGGCAGATAATATGACACAAGATGGCAGAACTGCCTTGTGTTTAATTATATAAAAAAATCCTCAATACTGACAAAATGACAGGACTGTGGCATGAATATTGCGTCAGTTGTGTAGTATTATTAGGGGCGTTTCATCCATTTTCCTTTAGGGGTCTTCTTGTATAAGACTTTTACTACATTCCATGCATTTTCTACTGATTTGTTGGGTTTGTTAACTTTTATACTTCTATTGTAGACACGAAGCCAAATATGCCTGGCCAACATAGGTAAAGCCTTTACTGATCGTGGTATTTCATCTATATCTAGTTGTCTCATTTTGTGCCTTTTCTTTTATAAAAGTGTTTGTTTTTTGGTAATTTAATTGGTAGATATTTTATGTAGTTTCTAAGCCCTTTTTCCATTAAAAGGTCACACCATTCTTTATTCTCATTATAACTTTCTTTAAAATTTGGTATATTATCTAAACACCATTCAATATACCTAAAATCATGACATCCAACCCAATAAAAAGTTCTTCCTCTATATTTTCCAAAAGGGAACTTCCATTTTTCTCCTAATTTAGTTTTTTTCATTATTTTCCTTCTTTTTCCCGCTTAGATACTGATAAAGGGAAATAGATTTGGCCTTATCTTGTTTTCCATACTTTCGCAATCCTTTTGTAGGTATACTTGATTTTGCATTTCCAGGATTACTATATATATTTTTATATATTTTTTTAGCAATACCATATCTATTGTGTGTTGTTTTTTTTGAAAGGTCTATATGGCATTTCCTACAATAAGAACTTAGTTTCCCTTCTCTAGCAGTTTGGGTTGGGAAATTTTCTATATTATCTTTGTATTCTTTACCACAACGGGCACAGTTCCGTTTAGTATACATTAATTATTCACTTTCGTAACCTTAGATATCATAACCTCTTTCTGAGCAGGAACTAAGAGATAGAGAAGAGTTAGGAATCGGAGTAGGATTATTACTTAAGTTAAGGGTAACTTGTTCTACCTTTTGTTAGCATCTTAAAGATCTTCTAGGAAGTATAATTGTAATTTATTACTTTAGTTTTAAACGATATATACTCCTATAGAGACAACACCTAATTACTAAATTGTATCGCTTTTGTCCTGTTTAAAAACAGCCTCAAAACCATCAATTCAATCACTTCATTAAATGAAGTAAAAAAAAGTAAAGAATTAACAGTATCTTCGCTCTTTGTTCGTCAAAATACAAGTAATTTTCTTATTTTTATAGTACTGTCAGTTGTCATGTCATAAAGGCAGGTTTTCAATAATATCAATCCTCTCCCCCAACCATTTCACCACAGGAACGGCCATAGAGTTCCCCAGTGCTTTATATCTATGTCCATCTGGACATTCTTCTTCGCTTTTGTTTCGCCATTGTATTCTAGTGTAGTTTTTTTGAAATCCCTGAAGTTTTTCACATTCGGCAGGGGTAAGTCTTCTGACAATATCATTATAATTTACAGCCATAGGACCTTTAGTTTCGCAAGGCATGGTTATTTCTGAGGATATTGGATCTTGTCTAGGGTGGAAGGCTATCAGGTGTCCTGCTTGGGCTTGGTTATCATCTGCGCCACACGTTCCAACGCCGTTTGCAGTAAGTGCGGCAACTTTCTTTTCCTTGCTTTTGCTCTTTTTAGGACTCCTTTGCAGGCTTTTGGAGTCAAAGAGTACCGATGCGGGACGGGTCCAGTTTCCAGGACATGCGACAACAAAGACTCTTTTTCTTCGTTGGGGCACGCCGAAGTATTGAGCGTCAAGTGTTCTGTAAGCATACCCAAGCCCGAGTTCAACCAGCCCCCCGATGAAGGCTCCAAAATCCCGTCCTTTGTTAGAAGACAGGACACCGGGGACATTTTCCCAGATAACCCATTTGGGTTGTGTTGCATCAACAATTCTAAGAAACTGTAGGGCCAAGTTGCCACGAGGATCATCCATACCGTTTCTGAGTCCAGCAACTGAGAAGGACTGACATGGTGTTCCTCCGATAAGGACATCGACATTTGCTTGTTCATCCCATTTTACTTTCGTTATATCGCCTAGGTCTGGTACATTTGGGTAGTGTTTTTGTAGGACTTGTTTGGGGAACGGGTCATTTTCTGCAAACCAGACGGGTTCCCAGTTTAGATGTTTCCAAGCCACAGAGGGGGCTTCGATACCTGAACATATAGTACCATATTTCATCAATCGTCTTTACGTTCTTCCATTTCATCGACACGTTTTTTTAATTTAAAGTGTCTCCAAACCAACCAGCCCACTAACCCGATACCTCCAATAAAGGCAACTCCCATAAACACATTAACAATAACAAACATATTTCATCCTTTCAGTCATATTCAGCCGCCAGTTCTAGATCATCTTTAAGTGCTTCTACTTCTGTTTTAAGAGATAGTATTTCTCTTTCGTATTTATCTACGATTTCCAGTATCTCTTCGGATTTCATATAAATACCTAGTCCATTTAGACTTAGATTAAAGGAGGCTACGCCGAATTCATTAATAAAGACAACCGGATTATACCTTCTAAATTTATACATTTTCTTCCCAATCGGCACATCGTTCAAACCACTGAAAATAGCAATTATGGCATTCTCTTATAAGCCACTCTACGCTGCTTCCATCTATAGCTTCTCTACAGTCATAGGAGACATTAGCTCCTTTACCATTACATTTAGGGCAGAAACAGGTTTCATTGTCGTATTCCGGTAATTTAGAAACATCTTGTGGTACAATTGGTATCATTAGAAGAACAGCCTTTCACTATTAGGAACATTATATTTATCTTTTTTGAGTCTTTCTAGTTCGTCTATTCTATCTTCATGTTCGCCTAGTTTTTCTATAGTTTTTTCTAGATGATTTACAGTTCTTTCCAGTTGTTTTTCAAGCCATTCTAGTCTTTTTAGAGTATCTTTTGGTGTAGTATTGTATACTGGTAGTTTATCATTCATTCTTCATCCTCCGTAATAAATACATTAACTTTTATATATTTTTTACTATAATCTACATTTCCTGGTAGTATTACAGGTCCTATATCATATTCTGTTTCTTTATTATTTCCACCACATCTTTTCATACTAGTTTGGAAGGCTATTAGTGGTTTTGGAAAGTTTGTTTTATTTTCTAGTTTATAGGGGCATTTTGAATGTGAGCAGGGGTATGTAGCCCCGCAGCTATCACATATATCATGCATAGAGTTGCATGGTTCTGACATACACCTATCAAACCAGAAGTTTTTTGATCCACACGCTTGACATTTTTTATAACCTGTTTGCATTTTTTTCACTTTTTGTTAGGGGCCGATGTAAAGAAATAATTTTAAACAGATCCCAATGCAATTCAGAATATGCACCAGAACCATCACCATCTTCCCTTAACCGATTTCTCACCGCCGCCAGCCGTGACTGTAGTTCCTCACGTTCTTCTATTATTGTGTCAATAGTTTCATGCAGGCTTTTTGCTCTCAGTACCCATTCGGCTTTTTGTGAGTCTGCGTATTTCTGAAGGTTGGCAAGGGCATAGGACGCATCTTGTCGGTCACGCTCTGATTCATCACGCTCTGCCTCAAGTTCTTCTATATGGCATTTATGAGATTGATTAAATTTGGTTTCCGGGTGTGCCCCAGATGAATCACATTTGAAGTACCCGCCGCCGATAGAAGCCTCTGCTCCGCATTTAGGACACGTTTCCATCACACCTTCCCCTTCTTTATTATCATCCAGAACAACATCAATTCTATCCCTCAATCGACCAAGAATATGCGCATATGCTTTCCAATCACTACTGTCATTTTTTGCTAGTAATTCATCTGCACATTCTAATGACAGTAGTTTTCTAGCTTCTCTAATTTCTTCCAACTTTTTATGAGATCTAGCCAGCCACGTATTAGCATCAAAAAGCTGGGCTTCAAGTTCGGCAATATGGGCGGTTGTGTTCATGTGATCATCACACCACTTACTATTTATCATGTGCGGATGTTTGTTTCCACATCTACTACACTCTTCCATCACTACACCTTCTCTCGTCCAGCCAACAGTTCCTTTATTGACATCATAAACTCATAATCATTAATTCTTTCATCAATCCACGAGTCACAGGTATAACCTATAGATTTCAGTAAGAAACTCATTTTGTTACATTCGGCCTCAAGGTTGGAGATAATGGATGTTGGGCATTTTTTATCATGCCCCATTTCGTGTGGCCATGAGCAATAGATACAATTCATTCCCCCACACCCTTCCGTTTAGCTAGAAGTTCACTTAACCACTTACCAATGTCTTTGGATAGTTGTGGATTAACATCTTTAATACAAAAAGCGTATTCACTGAGTGCATTCATTGATGCGTATCCGTATTCATCATCTTTTGTCGGGTTTAGCACAAAATATTTCATTAACAGGCCATCCATAACAGCTATCCCTTTCGTTTGGCTAGAATTTCAGCTAAAAGGCTAAGAGGGGGATCTCCAACTTCATTTAGTTCCAGCCACCCCTCAACTCTTTCAAGCAGAGCATTAGCCCTTTCCAACTTAACCTCTAGCCCACGGTTTTCCATAATCAATTTATCGTGACAATCAATATCTTCCCCTATGATTTTTGATTGTTCCAGTGATTCTGAATAAGAAGCATCAAGTAATTCTTTTAGATCCACATATGTTGCTCTATAAGCATCTGCATCATATTTTGTTCTTTGCAATTTTACATGTAATCTAACAGCTTCTTTTTGAAGTGTAAGAGATTCTCTTTCTTTAATGAGGTAGCTTCTATTTAGGGCTTTGAGTGCCTTCTTCCTCCTGCCGGATTTCGCTTTAGTAATGTCTAGTTCTGTACGACATTCGTTAAGTGCATCCCCGAACCTTTTCACTTCTTCATATAATGCTTCTTCTTTTCTAGTTCTCATGTTTGGTTCCTATTCCTTTTAGCCAATATGTTTTGAACTGCTTTAGCCAACAACCCAGCCCCTCCACCCTTATATTTATCAACACAACCCTCAACCTCATCTAGCAAGATATATGCCATATCTCTTTCGTTACGTATACGCAGTAACAATTTATCATAGATATCCTTGGAATTTTGCATATCTGCTCTAGCCAGATTAACAAGATCCATTAGGTCTTCTTTAGACATATTAATCATTTCTTTTCCTCCTCCACCATTCCTGTTTCCTTAGCATACTCAATAAGAGCCTTTAGTACATGATTATCTAGGGCTATGAATGTTTCACTATCTTGTGCTCTAAGATCCAAACAAACATGATACCCGTCGAAACTCGCATATACTCCGTCACCTAAGTACCTATCTTCCATAATAATACCTCTTTGGTTTACTTCTCACATTCCTCTAATATTGCGGCTGTCGTTCCTGCCCAGTAAGCTATAACTGACAGATTGATGGTTTCCCCCATATGTTTAGTCAAGTAGTTGTTGTAGTCTTCTAAGATGAGTTGTAATTCTGTAACTGGTACTTCCTGTGCAGGCCATCCTCCACCACGAGCTATCGTATCTGCGTCTGCTATGCCCGTAGATCCCTTGGTTATCAAATACGGCATCGGCATAGTTCCGTTTACCCACACACACCAGACGTAGGTGGTGTCCCTAGACCCGTCGTAGAACTTGGCGAAGGCCATTGGTGGGTTGTCTGTGCTTATTGTTACAGATTTGGGGACAATTTTGCCGAAATCCAGATTCCGTGATGGAGATTGGAGGTCCCTTCCTTTCGTCGTGAACTGGGCCGACCCGATGCCGATAGATGCGAGTGCCTCGCCTGTCGTTCCTGATGAGTCATGGGTTGCAAACCACTGGATGATCGGTGGATCAACTCTACTGTTGTCAAGCCATCCGGCAACTTCCATTATGGCCTCAACTAACTGGGATCGGCTGGCCGGGTATATATTTGAGAAATGGAAATCCTCAAGCATAACGCCGTCGTAATATCCGGCGGTGGCCTTAATGCGGCCAGCACTTCCGTTGACAACATTTAGGAAGTCGCTTCTCCCGGCAGCACGACGGCAGGCATCAGGCCACTCTCGTACAAACTTCAGATATAGTTCCCTCTCATCTGGGTCTTTGTCGTATGGAATTCCGTCCTCATCCATGTCGAGGGTGCCGAGATCCCCATCCACAGACCACGCCGGGTAGTCGTCGCCATTCAGATAGTCAGTTAAGAACCCGACATGGCTCTTTAGCCCATCTCGAACTTTTATGCGGTCTATGTAGAATGCCGCAAGGGTATCGGCTATTCCGGGTGCGGCTAGATTATACATCCAGATCGGCCTGTCGCCATGGATTCCCATGGTATGATTTCCGTCAGTATCATACAACCAGAAATCGAGAACCCCGTCGTCGCCCTGATACCCGTCGCTGTTGTTTTCTCCGATGTTCCATAGCTGCGTATACATAGTCCCGGCAGTTTCCCACTCCTCAAATACGCCATAGACAAACACGTAATTCAGAAAGATGAGATTCGGATTTCTTACCCGGAGGGAGTCCACTATCCCGTCCATGCCTGTGCGACTAGCGAGCATATAATAGTGCCCAGTAGTGTATACGTCTGTGAAGTTCCCGACTGAATCGTAGCCAGCTTCGGTCCATATCGGCGTATCATCGTTTACCCACGTTCCGTAGATCGGCATATCGAATTTCCACAGTGATGGGGGGATTACTTCCTGTGCAGGCCATCCTCCACCACGGCTCAGAGTATCTGCTCCGTCATAAGAGGTAATGAGGTAGGGCCAGATATAGTCTGTTGCTACTGCACGTACAACATATCTTTTTTGCCCATCATCAAAGAAAGCAGATACGGTATCTCCTGACCATACAGGTTCGGAGGCTATCTTACCTAACGATAGTTTTCTATCAAGGTTTCTGAACTGGAAATTACACACTCCATTAGCTATACTTGCTAGTGCTTCTGAGGGGAACCCAATACTGTCATTCTCTCCACCTTGGAACATTAACAGCGGGGGGTTTACTCTTGATTTATCAAAGCCATCAGTAGCTATTACAGCCTTTGCCCAATGGTTGGGCTTAGGGTAGTACAGATTCACTAATTCATACATTCCGCCATCCCACAAGTGAGCATACTCTGCGTTATTTGCATAGTGTACATTACCATTAGGCATTAACAGGAAGGTAGGCTCGCTACTGAAAGCATTTCTAAATGCTTTGGCTATCTGGTAAGGGTATGCGGCATTTTGTTCCGCATCACCCGGATCTTCACTCGCAGGGATTCCATTTCTATTAAAATCAAGATCTCCTCTAGGAGTAGGGAATGGCCATTGGGGATAAGGCACAGTCATCCAATCCAAGAACATTCCTGAATGAGGTCGTACATGCCCCATATTATACATCCATTTAGCGTGTATTTTAGCAACTCCTTCAGCCAGCCCCGGTGCTCCACAGTTAAGGAACTGTACGGGGATTGTCGGGTCATTTGTTGCTGGTCCTACAACAATATCTCCATGATAATCTCTTAGCCACCAATCGTTATCGTTAACCATATTGTAGAATTCAGTATAGAAACCGCCAGCATGTTCCCATCCCGGTCTTAATCCGTATACGAACGCATAAAACAGAGGGATGAAATCTGGGTTTCTTGTTCTTACTGAGTCAATAAGGCCAATGTGCTTATCATTAAGATATAATTCGTGACCAAAAATCATCATATCGAATTCTGCAATGTCATCATAATCTTCTGAGGTATATCCATCTCCAAACTTATACCATATATTATCTCCATATATAGGTAGGTCTAATTGCAGAGGCTTTGTATCTGCATTCATAACAACTCCAGCCATCAATCCAATAGCTACAATTGTACTGGCCACTATTGCAGGCCATTTCATTTTCTTCATATTTTTCTCCGTTTTTATAAGTTAAATATTATTTTTTATTTCTATTGTAAAGAGCCCTCATGCCCATAAAGATCATACCACAAAGGATCAAGAACCAGACAATTGAATCAATCCTTGCACTCAATAGCCCGCCTCCTCCCGTAAGGAAGTCTATGATATCTTTCATAGTGGTGCTTCTACGGTTGGGACTATAACTCTATAGATAATAGTTTCTTTTGTGGTTGAGCATCTCAGTATTTGAGATAAGAACAGTGCCATAAATACAAGTAGCCAGAAGTCCTTTTGGGTAATGATATCCCAGCAATCAATTAACAAATCTTTAATTTTGTTCATAAAGTATCCATTCTTGCTGGTGTGTATGGTGCGGAGAAGATAGAGAATGGTCCCTGAATGTCTTCATCATCTACTCCAGCTACTCTAAATCTGTATGTTCTTCCTAGTGTCATATCAATAAACGTCCAGTTGTATTCTTTCAGTTTGTATTGTGGTTCTGTTAAACCATTAGTTTCTAGTTGTCCTACGTAATATGCAATATCTGTACCAACAGTTGGTTCGGACCATGTGTATCTAATTTTGATAATTTGGTCAAATGTATCTATGTGAACTGGGTCTTCTGTATAAGGCAGTTCTACAACATCAAAACATCCCAACAACCCTCCCATAAAGAAAGCCATCAGGACCAACTTGTGGGCTTTGATCATCTAGGCTCCTTGATTTAATTATTCTTCTTCTTTATCATCTAACTTTTTAAGTTTTTCCTCAAGGTCCCTATATTCTTTTTCGTCTTCCCTATAACCTTCCTTAGCCTCTGGAGTCATAAAATGTAGGAGTTCTGATAGGGAATCGGGGATTCTATTATAGTGGACAATGAATTTCTCTGTCCATCTATCCTCAGTAGTCCACATTCTTTCTTCTAGAAACAGCATTCTACGTTTGATTTCTACTCTTTCAATTTCTTTTTTATTTGTCTGTATATCAGCAGACATGGTAGCTATGGCTTTATCTACAGTTTCAGCTTTAGCATAATAACCGAATCCATTAGTCATAACCCCCCACACAGCCGCAACAGCTAGAATAAACCCAAGTATAGGCGTGGCCTTTTTAATCATAATAGTTCCTAATCTTCAACTACAATAATGGTAACTTTCTTAAGTTCCGCTAAACACGGATCTTCAGATCCATCATAAGTGGGGACAACATTCCCACATCTATTTTCCTCTTCTATAAAGTCTGGGAATCCTTGACATGAAGTACACCAGTAGTTAGGTTGGATGTCCAAAATCTTATTTTTATTAACCAATTTAATAGCTTTATTTAACATAATCAATCCTCTTTCACAAAGAAAAAAAGTAACAACACAATTCCTACAAATAGGGTTCCAAATATAATTTCAGGAATCAATATGGAAGTTCCTCCCCTTCTTTTTTATTTTCAGGTTTTTCTTTCATAATAACTTCTTCAACTAAGGCAAGGTTTATCATTCTAATAGTACCATTCTTTAGGGTAACTTTTGCCCAAGGCACTCTAGCCATTTGGCCATAGACTGTTTCTACAACAATAGATTCAGCATGGTATTCACTATCTTCTTCCCCTGCTATAATATAACCCAAGGAACACTCATTCCACCACACAGCCTCTAATTCAGTTCCATGTTCAAACATTTCAGTAAACATCTTAATCTACCTTTACTTCTAAGAAATCTTCATCAAAGATTTCATACTCAGGTAATACTGATCCTTCTTCTATTGCTTTAGGTTGAACCATGTAAGTAATTTGCCCATTCCCCCACTGTGTCCTTCCTACAATAATTCCGGTAAATTCCGTATAAGTTTCAAATACTTCATCCCCATTAAGGAATTTAAACATTAGGTATACCTCTTTCCTCCAGTTAATTCATTTATTTCCTTTTTCAGTCGTTCCACTTCTTCTGCTTGTTTATGTGCAAAATTCTGTGTGTATTCTAGATCTTTTTCTAAGCTGGCTATAATTTTCAGATATTTTATTTCTGACATAGTTACTTCTTTGGCAATCATTTTCAATACTTCATCGTACATATATATCTTAGTCATACTATATTAACCCCATTGGTATGCCATAGCATCAGCTATGCCTGTGTACGTAGCACTTCTTTTTTTCCATCTATCTTTTGATGGTCCTAGTTTATTTTGTCTACTTGGAGTTTGGTTTTCCCAGTACCCGCATTTAGGCATTTCTAATATGTTGGTGGCTTTAAGTATTGGTAGGTTCTTAAGCCACAGGCACGTGCTTTTTGATTCTGGGTGTCCAAATTGCCAAGGTTGTATAATTTGATCCGATTTCCTGATTGCAGTTCCTATACGTCCTATAGGATTTTCAATCACTATCTTATTTATGGGTGCATCCATCAGGGCTTGTACAAATTGTACAGCTTCTGTGGTTTTTTCTTCTCTACCGGGTATTCTTTTGTTCCAGTGTAATCCAGAACTTGATAAATATGTGCAAGGGGGGTGAGCGATCATCATGTCCCATTCTTCCTCCAAATGGTCAAACACATCACCAACAATATGTGGGCCATCCGACTCGCCGGGGAGAAGGTCACAAGATACAGCGTCATGCCCCCTTGCAATGAAAGCATCTCTAACAATTCCAGTATGTTCACATGCTATTAAAATTCTCATTATACTTCTATGTCCTGAACATCATTTAAGAAGTCAAGGTCAACACCTTCATTTTCTAAGATTCTATACATACCTTTTTGAAGTTCTATAGTGGTTTTATCTTTTTCATATTTTATATCATCTCTCACAAATGACATAATTTCCCAAAGGGCGTGAAACATGTTTTCAGATGCTTGAATCAAGGTTAGTTTTCTCTTATCACCTTCAGAGTCCATGTGGTAGATAACTTGCATTTTAAAACCTTTTCATTTTTTAAATTTTTCACGGCGAGCCGAGATACATCTTTATCAAGATGAAGAAGTATGAGCCGCTAGTTTTGGGGGCCAGCCTGTGCAACCAGCCCCCAAATCTATCTACACTAGTCTCTAGTCAGACGTTCAATACAATCAGGACAATTCACTGTCTCAAAAGTTGAACCAGTTTGGATGTCCTCATTAGCATTAATCCCACAAGGGATCTCACGGACACTGGTTAGTACCATCTGGCCATCTTCATAATAGCCATCAACCGTCTTTAAGTAATGCACTGTCTCAGGAATCTTGACGTTCTCCATTATTCTACCTCTTTAGTTTTGAGCCTTTGTAGCTCTTCCTCATGATAGGCAATCTTGCCTAGCCTTTCGGCCTCATCAATCTCTTCCTGCAAATCCCGTACCAAACTGCTAAGTTGTTTGTATACCTCTATCGCCCTTGTAGGTGTAAGAGCCCATAGACCATTTATGTGTAGAGATCCATCAGTCGCAGGGTCACCATTTCTGTCTAGAGCGTCTGCTTTTAAGATGAAGGATTTCAGTATTTTATTATTTAGTTCCATATTACTTCCTGCACATTAGATATTTCATCATTAATTTTGATCTTTCCTTCTCTGGTAGATCATCTAAGTATTTTAGTAACATATCTTCAAATTTGTCATTAATCTTTTTTCGTGTTGATGCATTTAAAGTTATTCCGTTTAGGTAATCTTTTGCTAATTTTATAATATGTTTTTCAAAACGAGTATCTATAATGTTTGGAAGTTTCTCTTCAATTAAAGTATCTAGGTATTTTTTTATTTCAGCATACCCAATATTATTTGTTGCTATTCTACGCTCGTTATTACGCCAAGTCTTATGTATCTGTAACATTTGGTGTGCTAATGATTTAAAATACTTAGAAGCCTGTTCCTCAGTAATAAGATCCTTAAATATTTTTCTTTGACTTGATGTGAGTGTCTCCAACTTTTTCTTTCCAGACATTATCCATCTCCTTGATAGTTTCCACAACATTAAAAACCATATGGACTATAGGATCATCAGGTCTTCCTTCTTTGTCCATAGCTATTTTAATATCACCCAACACATTAAATAACATATACCTCTGTTCAAGCAATAAACCAATCTGCTGAACCTGTAAAGAATCCGCTATGATCAGTTCATTATTCCTGTCCTGCAAATTACGTACCACATTACCATATAAACTTTTTAAGTTCTCTAGATTCTCAAGTCTTTCTTTAGTTGATTCTTCTGGTAAAGAACTATAAAGTTCCAATAAACTAGCTAATGTCTCCATCCTTGCCTCCCTTGATCGTTAATAAGACTACCTGCTCTTTTCCTTTACTATTACACACAGGGCATAATAGAGTTTCTATTATAGGCATTTTTGTCACTAAACCTATACAACAAATAGGGCAGTACACTCTTTGATATTCATCTTCTAAAGGAGTGAATATAAGTTGTGTCATTACTTTTCTTTTTCCTTTTTTCTCTTCTTTTCTCTTCTAGGTGGATCTATGATCTCACTTATCATATCTCTAGCCTTTAAACTATCTTGTTCGTCTTCAAGAAGTTCTTTTACTTTTATTGCTTCCACTACATCATAGAAGGTGGATCTCCCTGCTAAAGGGAGCCATATAGTGTGCCCATCTTCTAGATATTGTATAGTAAGGGTTAAGTTACTATTTCTAACTACTCTGTATTGTATATACATTATTTCACGCTCGTTTTATTGTTTTAGTTTTCTTTGCTTTCTTTGCTTTCTTTGTAATAGTTTTCTTTATAGTGCGTGTGATTGGCATGTCTGCTTCAAGGCTAAACATTATTTTAAACATCTTCTTGTTTTTAGCATAAAGCCAACCGTTCTCGTCTACTATTACCCAAAACCCTTTTTTAATCTTGGCACCATTAACGAATAGTTCAACTTCATTATTGAAACAATTTAATCTCATGGTCCCTTCATCCCAATTTTTCTTGTAAGATCTTCCATGTTCCTGAAACATGCCCATGATCTCAAAATGGTTGTCTCCATCAAACTGTAACGCCTTACATAACCCGTTTCTACTGAAATTCATTACTAAACTCCTCTGGTAAAGAATGCCGTAAGTATATTAGGCAATCCTTGGTTTCCTGTTCCACGAATAGTGTCCTCTATGTTATCATACTCAAGCATAACGTATCCCATACGTTTCATAAATTTAATCAGTCCTCTTCTTGTAAAGTGGTGGTAGTGTTCTTCTGGCCTTAAATGTTTCCACGTAGTAAACCACTCAAAAGAAGCGTCCTTTGGATAATGGGACCACGGCACAGAGATACAAATATACTTACAATCAAGTTCCCTAACAAATTCAAGATCTTCAAAATGTTCTAAAGAATCAAAGAATGTTATTAGGTCATAATGTTTTCCAAGTAGGTCCTCTGCCTTTGCAACACCAAAGGGCAATGGGTATCCACTTATGTCATACCCATACGGCTTCATCCCTTGTCTACGGCATGTTTCTAAAAAATCCCCATTACCGTACCCAACATCAAGAACAGTTTTATAGTGTATGTCCATAAAATTTCTAATAAAGTGCAACCGTAGTAATGACATTGCTGTTGTCTGCCATCCGTAAGAATCATAACGTTCTTTTACATATGTTTCATCATATACAAAAGGTTTTGGATTCACAAGATGTATAACCTCATCCTCACTTATTACATATTTATGCCCATTAACCTCCATACTACTCTCCTACAAAAGCGCAGACTTGCACTTTAATTTCATCTGGGTTATCTGTGTTTAAGAGTATATAATCAAAATTGCAACAGGTTGCTTTTAAATTATTGCTTGTCATATATTGCACTTCTTCTATTTCTTTAAAGTCTAGTGTGGCACCACACATCATACACTCACCGTTTTTCATTACTTCTTTTGTTGTGTAAATTTTACTATTAATCAATCGCATTTTGTTCTCCTTAGAGAGACATTAATTTCTTCTTCATTAACTTCTTTAGTTCTTTATCTGTTAGTTCCTCTAAAATAGTGTCTTTCATGTTTGCTATACGTTTCTTTGTTTTTTCTGGAAAGTATAGAGTATCATCAAAGATATAATCAAGGGTCTGAGTAACCCTATCCCGCATCATATTTTTAATTTCTTTATCCTTAAGAAAATCTGTACTTGTAAAAACTTCTTTAAGTTTAGTAAGAACAATACCATCAAGTTCCTCTACAATAGCTTCATCTTCATATATACTCTCTATTGCACCATCAACCATATCATTTATCATATGCTGTTTTAAGGGGAATTTAAATTTACCTATGGAGATATACAGATCATCTGGTTCTTTCTTTGCTTTCTTTCTTGCAATAACCTTTTTACATATCTTTTTGCTTACTTTTCTAGACATTTTGTTCCTCCACGCCTAAGTACTCATTGTACTGGTTACAGAAATAACTAACAGCGCAAAAATCTTCGCACCTAGTTCTTTTCCCCTTACGCTCCACTATCTTAAATTTATCCTTTGGGTGCTTGTCCCTGTAGTAAGCAAGAAGTATACCTGCTTCATGTTCATCGTCTGTTACTTTGGTCGCTCTTTTATTTTTTGCTTTCATAATTGCATATGTAGTTGGCTTCTCCCATGTCTCTTCAGGAGTGCAGTATGGTAGTTTGTTGTCTGGTAAATTCTCAGAATTCTTATGTAATGCAATTCTTTTGAAAGCAAACTCTTCACATTGTAAATCTGTCCACATAGCAATGTCTATTACCTGTGCTGGCCTTCTAGGGTAGTCCTTTGATTGCATCATCTTATATTTTGTCCAATCTCTGATGATTGCAACAATACTTAATTTGTTTACAGGGAATCCAGCTAGTCTATATAAAAATGCTAACAGATTCAACTGTGCCTCCCATTCTGGTTTGCTATCTACCATAGTAGACCAAGCCCCCGTTACTTTGTAATCCATCAACTCACCGGGAGCCTGCCAAATATCTGCTTGACCTGACCATTCCCATTCATTTGTAGTTGTCTCTAACCTAATTTCCTGTAGATCATCTGAATGTTTGTCTTCTGCTCTCTCTAGAATTGCATGTACTGCACTTCCTAATAGAAGCCAAATCCTGTCCGTAACATCTTCTTCCAATTCATCCCAATGTCGTTGAGTTAACCAACGCAACCTTGGAGGACTGATCATCTGTGTTACAGAGATCTTTCCTGTATAGGTGTAGGGATCCTGCTCTATTGCTCTAACAAGAGCATTAGGCATACCAAAATTATTAGTTATTTTCATTTGGATCTTCCCAGATTTCGTACATAGTTTGTATGTACTGTGAAATGAAACTTAATAAAGGAATTCCTGCCTTTTCTGCATGTGTCCTAAGATACTTCTTCTCTTTATCAGATAGTTGGTAATCAGACCAATCACTAGGTTCGGAAACTCCACCAGCATCGTCTATTGCCTCCACAGACAAGAGCAAGGTACCCTCATATATAGTAACATACCTATTTTCTATAACAGTGGCTGATTCTACAATTTGTCCAAACCTATCTGTCAGTTTAACAACATAACCTGTAGGTGGATTGCCTACTTCCGGTGGACTCCACATAAAGACCATAATAAGTAGGAATCCGGATAGTATAGTATTCTTCATTCTACCCTCTTACTCTATATATTCTATTCTTGTTTTGGTCATTTTTCCTATTAGAAATAACACATCTTTTATGGTTTTAGCCTTTTGTGACCAAATAGTTCCATCAAGATCAGTAGATAACGAAACATCAAAATCACTATTCATTTCATCATACTGAACTTGAATCATCTTCTTATACAGCTTCATTATGTTGTCTCCCACATTTTTTTAAAGCCCTTTGGAAATCCTGTTTTCTTTTCTTTTTTAGCTAGATCTGTTCCAATATCTACATATATAAACCCATCTGTATTGTTTGTACTAGTTACTGTGTAACTTACATCCCACTGGGCATTCCAACCACTTGCAGGCATAGGTATTCTATTAATTGGTACATTAGGAACAGAAGGCATTATATTCTCCCTGTGCTTAAATGTGTTTCCACACCTTTCTATTAACTATATAACTTATATGTCCTCTGCTGACATGCATAAGTTGTGCCAATTCCTCCTGTATATATTCTTTATTTAAATAAGCCTTTCTAATAAATAAAACATCGTCTTCGGTTAACTTAGCACATTTAAACGGTTTTTTATATTTTTATATTTTTTACACTTCATATTAATTCTCTTGTTCCTGTATAAGTACACTCAGAGTTAAGACACTTTATACCTAATAAAACAGCCGTACCCTCTAGTACCCACATATTTTGTACAGTAGTATAGGTTCCACAAACAGGACAGCATTGATTAGAAAATAATTCTGATGCTAATATAAATTTTGATTCCTTTATTTTTTCCTTCGGTTTTCCCATGCTACACTTGCTTTCTTTTTTACGGCAGATTCTGTTTTAGCCTCTACCATACCTGTTCTTGGATTAACTAAACACTTTTTGTTCTCACATCCTACATAACAACAAAAGCCCAGATAACCTTTCATGGTCATAGCTCTGGGCTTTGCTTTACAAAAGGGACAAGGTGTTGCTCCTTTTAAGATGCTTTTGTCTTTATTAGTTTTCATCCCTACCTTACTCTGTATGGCTTACCCGGTTTACTTGGAGGATCTACATCTGGGAATGGAGGAGCATAAGGTTCCGATTCTGGAGAAAAAGGTCCTTGTCTGCTTTCTGCATCCCTTCCTGCAACTCTGATCCATTGTGTAACTCCTGCAATTCCTGTATATGTAATTGAAGTTGTTTCTGTAACAGCATATGCTACCCAATTAGGATTCCTTGCTGTTTTTACTTCTGCTATATATTGTACCACAGGTGTTCCTGTTGTTGGTGCTGTCCAAGTATATCTAGTATCTACAGGTATATCTTCTGGTGGATCTACTGGCCCTAGAGGAAGATGTCCAAAATTGAAATTTTGAGCTACTTCAGCTTCAGTTAATTCTCTATCAAAAAGACCAAAGAAGTAAAAAGTACCTAACCAAGGTCTATCATTTGATTGTTCATTAGCTAGAGCAAAATAGTAATCTCCCCAGTTGTTAATAATACCTGCGTTAGAAGCAGATGCAACTTTTGTGCCATTAACAAAAAGGGTAGTTACATTTAATGTGCTTCGTGTAATTACAATATGTATTAGTCCGGAACCGGCACTACTCGTCACTCCCGGCATACCATATACATCTGTAACAGAGGTTCTTATTCTAACTTCTAATTCTGATACTGCTTGTCCAACAACAAAGTTACCACCACCCGGATAACCATTTAAAGAGTAAGCCGCTATTCTAGCTGGGCCACTTTGTGTATAATTTCCTGGTTCTACCCATAATTCAACAGAGAACTCGCCAGTTGATTCTATTGTAGATATCCACCATGGACGTATTGAGGATGCAATTTTAGTAGGGGAATTTATAGTTAATCCCCCACCAAGCACCCAAGATACATTTGTTGGATCAGCAATTGTCAAATGTATTGGAACAGGGGAAACAGCAACATCCTGAACTATGTTCCCTGTCCCCTCTGAAAACCAATACATAGACAAGATACCATCATCGACTCTTTCCTGAGCAAGTAATGGTGATGCAAGTAATAATAAAAATACTAATAACTGTTTCATTATTGTACTCTATAGGGCTTTCCTGGCTTGCTTGGAGGACCAAAATCTATAATTTCAATATCTGAAATATCAGAGAATTCCCCCTGATTGTTAAAAATATCTACTCCAGCAACTTGTATCTGATAGGGTACAAGAGCATCTGCTGTAAATTCAAAATAAACAGTGTCTACTACGGTTGTAGAGAAAAGAACAGTGTCTTTATATAACTCTACTGTGTATGTCACCGCAACTGCACCAGAGTCCGGTACGTCCCATGAGAAAGCCATTGTCCCACTTGTTTGTGCCACAGCAGTTCCTGTGAATAAAACCAGTACAACCAATCCTAATAATAGTCTTTTAATCATTTTAATCTCCTATTCTGTATTATTTAACAACTAGTCTATATATATAACACCTTATTTTACTTTTTGGAACAAGGCTTGATTTATGAAGTCTTTTCTATTTTTAACATTTAATAAATGCTCCTGTAAGGTGTTTGTCATCAACTTTATAACACTCATGCACTGTGTAAGCATGTTTTAAAAACAGAGCAGATAGTGTTTTGTCATTCCAATATGTTTTATGGTTAGGGCTACCCAATTGTCTCTCCCAAGGAATAGATATAATAAACATTCCACCAGGTTTTAATATTCTTGACATTTGTTCCATAGCTAAGTCAATATCTTCTTTAAAAAGATGTTCTAACATATGAAAAGACATCACTGTATCAAAGGACTCTTCATCAAAGTGTTTATTCAATTCTAATACATTAGAGCATACCATTGATGTTTTTTCTTTAGCTTCTTTTGTAGCATGTTCCTTTATCTTATTAAACCTATCTATAGCTGCTTGGTTTAAATTAACCCCAACTGCTTTTATTACTTTAGGATTTTCTGCTGCTATAAGAGTTGTAGCAGAATGCCCAGACCCTATATCTATAATGTTACCATAAATAAATGTTTCATATCTTTGTATAGCTTTTACATTTGGGTGCTCTCTAATTAGAAGGAGCACAGAGCTATCTTCTATGTCTGTATTTGTTACATAATATTCTTCTGCATATTTTTCTGTAGAAGATACCGTTGTGTCTTTAGTGAACATATTTTATAATTCTTCCTTATAATACAGTTCAAATAATAATGAATCTTTTTTTAGTATTTTTGCTTTAAGTTCTTCTGTATACCACGCATCTCTATTTCTATCATAATGATTAACATTATGGGCCGATAAGAAACTTTTATCAATTTTATCAGTAAGATCTAAATGATCTAAAATTTTAGGCATTTCTTCATTTAAAGATTCAATTGTATACATTTTAGTACTTAATAATTGATCATGTTTTTCTTTAAATTCTTCTAAAGACATTGTACTAATAATTCTTTCCCAATCTAAAAAATAGGTATATATATATTTATATGTTAACCACCCAGCATCTAGTTTCCCATTTCTTACTACTTTAAATAATCTGATACAGTTGTCATTTCTGTGTTGGTCACTTCTTGTCTTAAAGAAATCAATACCGTTTAAGGCACCAGACATAAATTGTTGGAAAGACATTTTAGGTAAGAACCCAAATAAACGATGTTCATCTAGGTGCTGCCACTCTTTTGAGTATACATATAAAGACATATACCATTCAAAAGGATTTCTAATTACACCAAAAACAAAAAAGTCAGAGAAGTCAAAAGATAAATCATGAATTATATTATTACTTTTCATATATTTTTGGTTTTTTATATAACCATCAATACCCTTTGCATATAATTCTGCTGTGCAAAATCCACCCAGTGGCTCTAGTATTCTTCTAACATATTTTGAAGCTGTTTTTTGGAAATATATAAAAACAAATTTGTTCTTTTTATCTATGAGCATCCTAATTCCTTTATTGCCATTTCTCTATGATTTTTCCATTGGTTACTTAATGTTTTTTGTTCATTCTCTGCATGTACTTCTAGTTTGTCTAGTGATAACCAAAAGGGTAGTGCTTGATGAATTGGGGTTGCTGTCCATAATGATATTAGTTTTTTATTAAAAGCACCAGCGATATGCATTACAACCGAATCTATTGCAATAACCTCACTTGCAGAAGCAACGAGTGCTTTTGTTAGATTCATATCATCTATATTTATCTTTGTAGAGAATTCAAGGGAAGTACTACCTAGTTCAATTATAGTCTGCCCTTTTTCATACTTATCTCTGCAATAATTATAAACAAAAAGGAACATATCCTTTGTTAGTATTTTCCCTGTATTTCCTGGTGATATGTGTATTACAATACTTTCATTATGACCACCAATAGACATGGCGTTTGCAAAGGAAGGTAGGTGAAGTCCAAGTTCTGTCTTAAACTCATCCCCTTTTAATTGTATTCCCATATCTTCTGCAAATCTATAAATCTTGTGCATTCTCCAATCTTTATAACCATGTGGTGAATTGCATAAAATTGTTTTAGCTTCTAGTTTTTTTGCAAAAGTCGCTCCTTCAATTGCTATTCTCTGTAGTCCAGCACTAAAGGGGATTTCCCAAGGGTCTGACAGAATTGGATGTACATTAAATCCATATTCAAGTCCTTGAAATAATTCTACAGAGGTTTGTCCAAATCTTTTTAAGGTAGCTATATGTACTTCTGTGTCTGGATGCATCTTTTGATATTTTGCAAAAGAGGGGGTTAGCATAACACTATCACCAAGTCCGTTACCTGTTAAAAACAAAACTTTTTTCATTTTACTCTCTCCATAAAGAACAGGCCACAGTCCCGTGTGTGTTTTATTTCTTTCCATTCATCTGTGATATCTAGAAATCTCATTACAGCTTTGTGAAGTTGTGGCCCAATTTTACCTTTACCTACAGTGCCATCTATAGTATAAACATCATGAAGTACTATATACTTTTTTACCTTTTCTTGATGTATTCTTAATAAAGCACAAACATGATTGTATGTGTGCAAAGAATCTATAAATAAAAGATCTGTTTCTTCTAAGACAACCTCTAAGTCATTTGAAATAATTAATTCTAAATTTAAAGTTGTATCAGCTACTATTTCTTTTAAAACTTCCCATTCTGGCTGAGATTTAATATCCACACCAACAACCTTTTTTGGCTCACCAGCTAACCAACCATAAATAGAATTACATTTATGTACCCCTAATTCTGTAATATGATCTACTTCTTTTGCAATAGCTAATATTACATCCATATCATATATTATGGAATCTTTCAGTGGGTCTTTTTTACAAACAAGGTCATACATATCTTTAACTGATTTATTCTGCAAGTTATCTCCTAAAAACAAGCATAGGAATGCCTGTTGTAAATACACGATCAACTTTATACCCAAATTGTCCTAAGAACCCTTCAAGATCTTTTCGTTGTTGTGGTGTGGTAGCTTCTGTAGCTATAACTGGTTTGTGCTCTTGTATTAAAGACATAGCCCCCAGTAAAGCAGATAATTCACATCCCTCTATGTCAAGTTTTATGAAAGATATCCTTTCTTTAGGATCTAATTGAGAAAATAATTTATCAATAGTTGTAGCTTTTATTTTACCATCATCTAAAACCTTTATATCCTTTACATCTACACAAGATAGCTGTGGTTGTGTTTTAGATGGGTTTAATTCAATAAACCCTTCTTTTTCCATAAGGGCATAATGTAAAAAAACAACTTTATTTTTATTTATAAGGTTTGTTGCACAGTTCTTTTCATACAATTCATTAAAATATAAGTCAGGATCTATAGAATAGACATGCGTAGACTTACAATGATTTGCGAAGAATATTGTGTGATTCCCTACAAAACAACCACCATCAATGTAAGACCCTTCTAAATCTAGGGATTCTATGTAACTTAAAAAAGGAAGTTCATAAAAAGTTTTATTCCTTCTGAAATCTCTCATAAAATGAGTTTTTTCTTCTCCATAAAAAGTGTAATCTATATCTTTATATGTAAACCTAAAAGAGTTCATTATTACTTACCTTTCCTAACAAAGTTTGACAAACAGTTTTCCAGCCATACCTGTCATGAACAAGGGAACTTCCCTGCTCTGCTATTCTTTCTCTTTCTTCTTCGTTTTCTAAGAAGTAAATCACTTTTTCATAAAGGTCTTGATCATCTGCAAAAGTTTCAAGATGTCTGCCTACTAAAAAATCAGTATGTATCTCATTTACATCTGATGTTATAACAAAGGCTCCTGCGGCCATAGACAAGGTAACTCTGTCAGAATAGCTATCAGTTCTAGATACATTAAGTACTATCTTAGCTTGATATATTTCAGAAACTAAATTTGCATTATAAATAGGATGGTTGGCTCCAAAATTTCCATGCCAACCTTCTCCAAAAACTTTTACATTAACACCATTATTCATTAAATAGTTTAAAGATTTAAACCTCTCTGGTGTTGGGGAACCTACAAACAAAACATCATGTTTTTTATCCATGTATTTGGGGGTGAATAAGTCTAAGTCGGCCCCTTCATTTATTTTGTAGGAGTTTGGTTGTCCATTCTCTTTAAAAAAGTCAACAACTTCCATACAAGTAGCACTTGCCACTGTACAGGCAGATGCCCGTAAGTCTGCTAGTATCATCTTTGCTGTGGTTATTGGGTCCATAAACCAATAAAATGTGTTGGCTAAACTAGTTGCTATCTGCATAGCAGTAATAGGCATTGTGTCTGTTTTGCAAAAAATAATTAAATCTAGGCCACCATTATCTTTTATAGCTTTTACGGTAGTTATAAAATCTTCTTCTAGTTTTCCTTGGTTACCGTAGTACGTTTTTAAGCGTGTTCTATAGTTATAACAAATAACCGTGTGACCTAGTTTTTTTAATGCATTTGCCATAAAGGTGTTTGTGGAATGTTCTATATCACACACACCTACAATCATTATTTTCATTACTCTCCTAACAGATCTTACCAATAACCACCAATTCCAATTGAAGTTCCAACAAGGTCATCATATGCAATTGATAAAACTAATCCATTAATGTCCTGCTCTTTAAGAGGGAATGCCCATAGAAATTCAAATCCGACATCCCCCTCCAAATATTTATCCTTTGTAACAAACGCTGAATAGATACCAACAAAAGCACCTTTGTATAATCTCTTGTTTATACCGAATCCAAAGTAAGTCATAATTATGTTTTCATCATTTGGTCGGAATGTCCCAAGTGTACCAGAGAGCCCAACTTCGTTCTCTGTACCTAGTTCTTGTAAGGTAACCCCAACGTATTCTCTGTCATCAAAATTGACTGAAATAGAGGTCTTGGTTTCTCCATAAACACTCACTGACCAAGCTAACATCATAATAACTAAACCAAGTAATAGTTTCTTCATTGTATTCTCCTATACAGCGTTTGTAAGAAGCGTCTTTCTTTTATCTTTAGGAAGTTCTGTAAATCTACCACGATTGGGATGGCTACAATCATTACATCTCCAACGTCTATACATTCCAACTTGTGTATATTCAAATCCCTTTTTGATTAAGTTCTTAGAACCACAAGCTGTGCAACAGGGGTCACTATCACTGACGTATAAACCAAAATTAGGATGCCGTTTATCCCAAGGACGTATTTGTAAATAAACTTCCTCTAATAAATGTACATCTTGTATATTATAATCCATCATAGTTTTCCATGCTTTAGTATCACCATTCATACACCCTATCCATAGATCAAAATCTGTCTTATTCTTTTTACCAAGACCTAAGTATTGTCCTATATAGTCCAACTTATTTGATGTAAGACGAAATTCTCTACGTGCTGTTGTTAGGGTATCTATAATTTTGTAAGGATCGGGTGGAGGGAAATTATGATACAAAAATCTTGCATTAACCATTGGTACATCAAATCGTGTTCCATTGTGTGCAACAACCATATCTGCTTCATTAAGTAAATCCCATAGAGGTTCTAAAAGTTTTAGATCATTTTTCTTATCTTTCTTATACATACTTTTAAAATCTGGTAACTTAAAGTTTATAATCTTATCTTCATGTAACCATTTAGCCGCCCAACACAAAATAAATAGATCCTCTTTAATCATATCTATTGGGATATACTTTTGTCTTAGACTCCATATGTGGGTTAATACGGGGGTTGTCTCAATATCAAATACTAATATCTTAGGCCCGTCATATTTTTGTTTTGCTTTTTTACGTTTAGCCATTAGTTGCCTTTCTTTGCCTATATTGTAGAATAAACTTTCTAGTCTCATTCATATCAATCAAAGTGCCGGGACATGTTTTGTTTCTTTTCAGTTTTTCCCAAGGTGTGTCCCTGTGCCCTATTACATTTTTTAATGGTATATTATATGCATTCATTAAATCAGATACTAAAGAAGATAACAATTGTAATTGAATATCTGTCCACTCAATATGATCCCCATGCCCTGTTACACAAATACCTATACTTTTCCTGTTGAAACCATAAGCATGGGCTCCATGATAATGTAGGGGTCTTCCTAATTCTATACTAGCTGTGTCATCAAACATTGAACCAGTAATTACATAATGATACCCTATGGTTTCCCATCCATTTTCTAAGTGCCATTGTGTTATAATTTTAGCATTTGCTTTGCCTCTAAAAGCCGCTGTATGTAATACAATATGTGTTGGAAATTTCTTAAATTCTCTCAAAGGCGACTCCTATCGAAACGTGGGGGTAGGAAACCCCACCCCCACTATTTTTGTGATTAAAGTAGATTTGCGGCACGCCTCAACTCGTTCTTAGTTAACCAAAACAAACCAGTATCACTAATGGTACGCTTTGCCATACTACGATCATTCTGATTTACAATAGCATCTACAGCATTCTTCCATCCACCTATGCCCGATCTAGTTGCTAATAGAGTAAAATTGGATTTGGTAGCCTTAAAACTACCATCAATCATAAAAGTAGTGATTTCCTTCTTAGCATCTCGCTTACTAATCATATTCCTAACGCCTTTGTGCCACTTAACAGTCTTCATATGAGACTCCTTCAAGTTAAACTATAGTTTTTTAACCTTAGTCATATCATAATTTATGCCTATGACTACTTTTCCTAGAAACTTTAAAGCAAGTTGCGTGCCAATTACAGTTAAGAGTACTGTAAAAAAGGTAGGTAGGCCAAAAAGACCCATAAATAGCATAACACCTACGGTAGTACATCCCAGCAGGAATGCGGCATACCTAAGGTAATCTGCTTTAGAAAATGTCTGCATTTTTTATCTCCTTAATGATATTATCTATTGGTATATCTCTACATGCCCAATTATTGTATGAACTTTCATTACATTTATTCCAAGAATCCCTGTACAGACAAGGTTGACAGTCCAGCCCTGCTGTTAGTATTTTTATGGTTTTATGTAATGTTGGGTGATAACTTTTAACAGAACTGGTTGCTGTAAATAAAACTAAACCAGCTTGTTTTAGTACTGCGGCAATGTGAAATGTTCCGGTGTCATTTGATATGAAAAATTTAGCGTTCTTAATTAAAGAAGCACTTTCTTGTATTGGTAACCCTGTTTTATTAGTACCACCACTGTACTCCTCAGGTGCCCCAATATTAGCTACAGTATATCCTTTGTCTTCCAATGTTTGTATCAGTTCCCCCATTTTAGGGTATTTACGCCTATGCCAATAAGAGGTATTTAATAATGTACATCCATTATGGACTACAAAATCAAATTCCTCAGATTCGTCTACTTCAGGAAATTTAACATTGAATAAATCTTTAGGCAGGCTCAATCCCAAATCTGTAGCTATAGAAAGGTATACTTCTACTTCATTTGTGTATGGGGAATATATAAATTGTTTTTGTATATCATTTATTAAGGAAGTCTCTAACCTTTCGGAATTACGAAGCACTCCCTTCGTAGTGGCTAGTTCTATTCGTCCATCATATAATCCCTTTTTATATGTTTCTACAACTTCGGCATATTCTTTAAATATCCAAGATATTGTTTCGTTAGAACAATTACTTAGATTATATATATCTACATCTATGCCATTGAATTTTAAAACGTTAACTAAAGGGAGAACTTGAACGCAGTTGCCCATGCCTTCTCCGACACATAATAATACTTTCATTATTTGCTTCTCCAGAAGATTTTCCTAATAAAGGAACCCAGTGTCCCTTCATCCCTATGGTCATTAATTTGTTCATCAAGAACAGAATCAGCAATGACTTCCTTGTTTAAATAAACATCATCTATAGTAGTTCCTTCTAGTGGCCCATCTAAAGTAGCAACACCACGTATACTTAGTATACCATCTGTGTTACCACTAACTAGGTGAACTTTGCCCGCAATAAATTCTATTGTTGCTTTACAATTTGGTGTATCACAATTCAAAACAGAAATACCACCAGAGTAACCACGTAAACTAAACTCAGTATCTTCCCCAGCATTCATGTCAATTGTTGGGGAGTCAAGCCCAGGAATCATTGACATAGAATGACTTAATGTATTATTTGTTCCAGCTTCTAAAATTATAGTACCACCTAAAGCACAATCTATGCCATTAGCATGGAATCCTGTTATATCTAGTAATGTGCATTGTTCAAAATAGGCATCACCAAGCATATTACCTTGAACGCCCATTCCTTTAACATAAAGATCTGTTGTATTATACCCATTAAAATCAAGAAGTCTAGAAACAGAGTCTGCTTTGAATTTCCATCCACTAAATATTCTATCAAGAATTATATTCCCGTTTTGGACTCTTAATTCTGTTATACCAAACAAGCCACCTATAGTATGGGCATCCCCTAAGTTATTTACAGGCTGTGCTCTAGTCCCTACAGGGTGTGTTATCCCCGAATATGGACTAGTAGGATCATAGTTTATAGTTCCACCGTAATCCAAATTATCAGAGATAGGACTAGGTATTTCTACATAAACAATTTCAGCATCGGCAGGTGATATAAGTATTTTAATAGAACTTGTAAGATCATCTAAGTCAAACACAGTAGGATCAACTTCTGGATCATCAGAAATCATTTCACCATTTGTTACTATTCTAGAATCTTCATCATACGGTACTATTTTAGTGCCTTCTAACAATACCAAATACCTAGGCGTTGCTTTACCTCCACCCTTAGGAATATTTCCATAAGCTGCCATAAATGGATTATATTTTCTAAGGTCTTCTTCGGTACGTCTTTCAGTTCTGTACTCCCTATAAATATCATCTATAGGATGAAATTCAGTAACGTCTGGTAATAGATAAACTCTTCTGGCAACACCGTCCCAAGATTGGACTACAGCCATTATAAGCTCCTATACGTTTGTTTCCAGACCCGGTGCACAAGTAGCTGTCACAACAGCAGTTCTTGTAATAGTAAAGGTTGTCTTTTGCTGTGTTGCTATACCATCTCCTTCACACTCAAACACAATAGATTTATCCTCGCCAGCATTTAGTCCAGCTTGATCATTTGAGTCATAAGCATACGAGAATGTAATAACCGTTAGTGCACTTACATTTCCCTTAACATCTGCTGTAGCTGCATCATAAACAGTAACAGCATCTGCTGTATTAAAGTCAGTAGCATCAGCACCATCTTCGTAATAAGCATGATACCAAGCGTTTCCATCAGCAGCCGCATTAGGACCAACTGTAACCTGAACTTCAACATTGAAGGGGTACGTCTTTGTACCACCAGCATCATCAGTAAACACAACACTCTGCTGATCCGATGTTGGAATATTTTCTATAAATAATCCCAAAACATCAGCACCAGATCTAGTAACAATCTGGCCACCAGCGTTGTAGGTATACCATGTATTTACTTCACGCCCAGTAGTATCTGTTTCTGCCCCAGCATCAATGTCTGCATCGGCTTGAGCAAGAGCATCAAGATAAGCGACACATTGGTCAAGGGAACCAGGAACTGAATTAGAAAGTATCCAAGCAAAGGTACCATCGGCTTCATTAAATCCTGTTTCTACTTGTTCTGAGGTTGGGGCTAATTTAGTTAAGGCCATCCCTGTCCACGGAGATATTTGGGAAGTGTACACATCATCTAGTGTGTAAGTTCCTGTGGTAAGGTGGACAGATTCACCAAGAGCGAAACCAGTACCATAACCACCCATCTCTGTGATACCAGAGTCTGCTAACTCTTTCTTATCATAGTTATTACCAAAGGTACGCACCTTTAGTGCCATGTAAGAACGAGTATCAAAATCATCAGCACCGGAATCAGTAGGAGTATTCCCTGTATCTCCAAGTACTTGTACTGCCTCATCAACAGCACCTACTTTAGCAAAGTCAGTAGTAGTACCAAAGTTCGCTAACTGGTAGTAAGGAGCAGATGTGGTGTCAATATTACCAAGTGATCTAGCACCAAAGTAAATTCTATCCACACCACCATCAATAGCACGTTCAATCCAACCAGAACCTCTAATCTTAACTCTATCATTATCAGCAAATTTTCTAGAGTTAACACACTCATAGGCACCAGCAAACTTGAATGATCCAGTAAAGTAAAAATCAAACTCACGAAGATTTTCGTCAATTCTACGTTCCTGCCTTTCAAAGGCATAAATAGCACCCATAGTGATGCCAAATTGATTTGTTAGGGGGTTTGCTTGGGATCCCCCGGCGTTAGTGAGGTCAACTGTAGCAGCTTCCTCAGCAGTAATTAATTCCATTTCACCAGCAGAAAGATCAAAATAGATATTTCCATCTGGGGAACCAGAGCGTCCTACTGTTGATTGCGCAAGCAATGTGTCGTAGTTATCTAGTCCAATTAGTTGTGCTGTTGCCATTAGATATTCTCCTCTTTAGTAAGGTTTATTGTAAAAGACTTATCTTTGTTTTCTAAAGTAAAATATGTTTGGGATTCTTCATATCCGTCATGTATTATTTGTAATACGGCATCTGTATCGGAAGAATAGGTAAAGTTATATGTTTGTGTCGAGGATGCTGCATTTTCTTCTCCAGCTAAATTTACATTTCCTATAATACCCGGAGTAGCATTCTTTTCATATAGTCTCCACTCATATCCAGTTATTCCTACACCATCTACTTCTATCTCAAACACAACCTGTTTTGTGTTTAATATTGTAACAGTCCCACCACCTGAATTGGTTGAGGTACTTATGTTAGACACACCAGTAGCATTTATTGTTACATCTCCAGCAGAGTTATTTTCTACATCATATGTATTGTTGGTGTATGTATTATTATCATCTGCATATGTACCGCCAGCAGTATATAAGGTAGCTACCCCATTATTAAGGAAAGTACAGTAAGAAACATTGTTTGTCCCTGTTGGGAAGACTAACCCGTTGTCCCCTGTAGTATCTGAAACTATATTTGTAATAAATTCAGCTAAGTCAGGATATATTTCACCACAACTATTAAAAGTATTTGTTGTAACGTAATGCCCTGAATCATTACTGAAATAGATTTCTCTTCCTTGTGCTATTGCCGCCCCTGATAGGGTAAAATCATTTATATTTGAATCTGTAAAATCTAATGAAAAAGAGGCTCCCGCTGCTTTTATAGAACCACTCTTAAATACAAAATCTGTAGTTCCTGTTGAATTTCCAGCTACAGCTATTTTGTACAAAGTACTTTTTACATTTTTATCTGTAAATTTTACATCTACATTAGAGTCTGTATAATAACAATTAGCTGTGGAAACTGTGTCCCCTAATTCAAGTGCTCCTGATAAAAAATAGACTCCTTCAAATTTTTCAACAATACCATAACCATTTGCAATGTCGTCTAAAAATATTTCTTCCATTCCAAAATATTCACTAGCTGCTGATTCTGCTTGTAAGCCATCTCCGTACCTCATATAATCTACCCAAGTATTAATAACACGTTTCGCACTACCAGTTAAAGCAAACTCAACACCAATACGATCAACTGAGGCTGTGTTTACAGTACCAGAATCTGGGGTAGATTCTGTATATACACAAATATTTAGCCAACCACCGGCATATGTATCTTTCCCTGCGATATTCCAATATGCTGTATTTGCCCCATCATACATAAAGAATCTAAGCCCGCCTAGGGCTTTTGTTTCCATTAAACCATAAACACCAGTAGTTACCCACATACGTATATGTTCTTCAGAATAATCCTGATTTGTCATACTAAAGTAAATTTGTGTACCATTATTACGAACAATAAAAGATACAGAATTATTCCCCTCTTTTAAAACCTCAGAATCAAGGGCAGGAGTAGGGCCTGTCCACCCTGTTACTGTTTCAGCATCGGCAATTGTTGTTAAATTAGCAGTAATAGTTGCCATTTATAATAACTCCGTCCCTAGGATACTAACACTAAATAAATGTGATGCTCCGTAGTCTATAAACTGTAAATGAACAGAGTCTCCAGAGTCTTCGTCTTCATAAGGTTTATCAACATATATAGTTTCCCCAAGATTACCGTGATCCATTAATATGGTTTCTGGCGCAAGACCTGCTACGCCATTTGCTTTTGGTAAAAGTTTGAGGAACCAATCTGTTGAGTCAGTTTCTATGTGAATATGTTTTACAATAGCTTTTGATGTATTCCAATTATTTACAGGATCGGTAAAACTATTATAGCCTTCACTAGAATCTACGCCTTCTATTAAAAAGTATTCAGGCACTCCAGAGCCTCCTACACTAGTTGCATCTAAGTAATCTGTTGAATTTTTTATCCAAACATTCTTTAAGACACTCCAAGTTATTAATTGATTATTGAAATCTCCAGCAGGAATTAAATCTGAAATAGAAGCAATCCCACCAGTGGCACTACCCCCAGACATAATGACAGTTACATTATAAACCTCTTCTTCACCTACAGATATATTGTATACATCTGTGGAAGAAATTATGTTGTATGTTTCTTCTTCTTGTGTTATTAATTTATAACTATCTTCAGCTACTGTAACATAGTAAACATCAATATTAGTATATACTTTATTTACAACTTCTACCGTTGTAACTGAGACATTATAAACATCTTCAGCCAAAGTTACCTGGTAGGTACTCATTATTCAGTTATCCTTTTTGTTACATGCGGATTAACAGTAAGGGTTCCTTTCGCAATTGTATTCACAGGACCCCCAGATTTTATAACTTTTATATCATGTACATACTTACCAGGTTCTATATTTGTTACAAGTGCCCCAAGGGGTATTTCTAATGTATTTGTATAATCAACAACAGACATACTAAGAAGCATATCACTTGGATTTAAAGCAATAGCGGCATTGGCATCTGTGTCAGAAAAATTGTATTTTGCTGTGTAGTAGAATTCCCAATCTGTGATAGTTTGATCAAAAATTAATTTGATAACTCTATCATCTCCTTGAGCTATTACTTTGTTTAAATCAAAAGTAAATTTTGCCATTTTAACACCATTCTTGTAATATGTTGTTATTCATATAATCTAGCATTAGCCTCTTCCATCACAGCAACAGAAGCTAGGTCTATAATTTCCTGTTCCGGTGAACTTTTTGTCACAGGCTCAGTTTTGCTTGTTCCAATATCCGGTTTAACCGGACCATCACTAAAATCAATCTTGTTAACCGGAATTTCTCTACCAGCCGCTGTTTTGAACACTCTGAGTGAACCAGCATCTGTTTGAAATACAGCTTCTCCGGTAGATTTTAAGGTACCAACTTTTGTCAACTTAATCATTAGTTTCTCCTATAAAGTTAAAATAATAGGTCTTTGCCTATATACATAACACAAAAGAACGCTATTTAGTCATTTTTTAAAAATTGGAATAAATAGACGAAGGCATGTTAATAAGAGGGCAAATTCCCAAAAATAACACAATAAAGGCAATTAGTAGTAAAAATGGTTTGGTTATCCTTTACAATATACTTTTATGAATAGGATTACTAAAGAAAATAATAAAATACAAAAAAAACATGTAATGGATAAACATTTAAATGAACCCATATCCCCCCCAAAAAAGAGTGGAGCTGACGGGAGGACTTGAACCCCCAATCTTCTCGTTACAAATGAGAGGCTCTACCTGTTGAGCTACGTCAGCTATAGTCTGGTGCGTCCGGAGGGAGTTGAACCCTCATTCCAAAAGGAGCAGGTCCCTAAAACCTGTGTGTATACCTATTCCACCACGAACGCAATATATGGCACAGGACTTGCAAGTATTGTACCAATAAGTCTCCATGTAAATAACACGGAATTGGGATATTTTGCCCATTTTAAACTTTTTTGTTGAAAAAACTTGACAGCTCGTTTTATCTGTGATATGTTTATATTAGGACCTAGATCTCTTTATCTTTTAAGGTTTTTAGTTTCTTATTATATAAGTTAAGATCTTAACTCGGAGTAACTATGTCAGGTTTTATCTTAAAATTCCTAGTTTCTTAATTATATAAGTTAAGATCTTAACTCGGAGTAATTATGTCAGTTTCGGAGGTATAAAGTATGATAATAGGGTATATTCCTACTACAGAAGGGGTTATAGAGGATTTGTTTGGTTTATGTAATCATGAGGTATCTTTTAATAATTCTACTCCTTATTGTGAAAAATGTAATTCATTTGTGACTAAAAAGAGTATTGCAGATTTAGATGATTTACATGAGGGTATAGATAGTATAGGTATTGGTGGGGGTTATTATATAGCAAAACTAGTTAATTTTTTAGTTAGATATGGGAAATTATCCTTTGAAAGTACAAAAGGAATTAAATGGTATGGTTTATGCTACACCATAGACAACGAATTAATTAGTGAAAATACAGTTACATATAAAGCTAAAACAACTCAGACCTTTGCTTATAGCGTTTGTTGGTTCTCTGAAATTCTTTTTAGAAGGCTATCTGGCGCAAAATATAGCAAAGATGAAATTAGGAGGATTATAAATGATAGTTGAATCTCATCAAGTAATTGAAGAATTTATTCAAAATATGAAAGTAACCAGAATTGTGCAAACTGGATATTTGAATGTTCCGCTTACTAATATGTTAGCAGAGCATGGAGAAGTAATACTTATTACAAGTGCAACGTTTAACCCATTTGAAGATAAGAAACAAGTTATTCTAACAAATGATCACTACCATAAATCAGCATATACATTTAAAAATAAGCATGGAATACTTGATGTTTGTGTGTTTGGACATATGGAGCAGTTGGGTGATTTTAGGGCAACACTATGTGCATGGGTACCTGTTATTAGAAAAAATGGTCTTATTGTTTTTCTAAATAGTCAACAAGAAGATATACAAAAGGTTATAAAAAGTTACATAGAACAAATTGATGCAGATTATTTTGAAATTACTGAATGTGCTGATCTAACTTTTATAAAGGTGAAATAATGGATAGATTATTTATAACTACAAAAGATCGTCCAACTGAACTTGCTATTTTATGTAAGTCTTTATTACATAGTGATATGAGAAAATTTATCAAAGAAGTAATTTTCTTGGATGATAACTCTGAAGAGATAATGGAAATACAAAGAATTTATACAGCCTTTATGTATACTCTTTTACCACAAGGTATTAAGTGTAGGTTACTAGAAGCAAAAGATGGAAGAGAAGGAATTAATGCCAGTTGGGATAGAATAAAACATTATCCATCTAACCACATTTGGGGATTAAATGGGGATATGATGGTTTTTGAAAACTATTTTGAAAGATGTTTAAGTATCTTAACTTTTGGAATTGAAAAGTATGGCATGGGCTCTTCTTTGTTAGTTTCTGGGTTTAATACGCCAATGCATCCAGTAGAACTTACCCATTATGAACAGAAGTGTGTTAAAGCACCAAGTGTAGGAGGCTGTGCTTTTGTTATACGACATATGGATGTTGTGTTGTTCCTAGAGGCTTTAGGAAAACCTACAATGAACAGGGGATTTGATTTGCATCTTGGTGAAGTTTTTGATTGTATTTTAACAGCAAATCCCTCAGTTAGCCAGCATATAGGTATTTTAACAGGATTAAACCAATTGCAATTATCAGGGTTTCCCGGTGCTTTTGCAAGAGTAAGAGGATAGAATGACTGAAGATGAAAATAAAAACTTTTGGGAAGAAGAAAAATCTGAAGTTGATTTACTAAAGTTAGGATCAGCGTATCCACCCGTTAGGGTTTACTTAACAGCAATAGAGATTGCAAGGCTGAACTCATTAGAAGCGGTTGTGAAATCTATTATTTTGTCAGATGGTAAAGAACTTGATTTGGAAATATTCTTGGAAACAGATAGAAATAAGTTTGCGAAAGATTTAAGAGAGGCACTTGATGAATAAGTTAAAAATAGCGGTAGATATGGATGAAGTTATTGTAGATTTAATCGGTCATTGGGAGATGATTTATAGGATAAAGGCTAATATTCCTGACATTGAGGAAATTATAGTAGACCAGTGGGATGTGGCAGAGTCTTTTACTCGCCTCCCAAAAAGAGAAATATATGCTATGTTGGACATACCGGGAATGTTTGCTCATTGCCAACCTATACCGGGGGCGATAGATGGGCTACTTTACCTTGAGGAAGATGATCGGTTTGATGTTCATATAGTTACCGTTGCTAAGGCTAGAACAGCATACAGCGAAAAAATAGAATGGGTTGAACAACACCTTGGCTCTTTTTTAAAAAATAAAACTATCGGGTTGTGCTCTTTTGAAACTAAAGCAGAATTAGCCTGTAATTATGATGTTATGATAGAAGACAATCATATGACTCTATCAAAAATAGATCCCAAATGTGGATGTCATAGAATACTTTTTAAACAACCACATAACTACATGGCTGTGTATCCTAAAGATTTTGATGATGCTGTTGTTGGTTGGGATGATTTAATTAGAAAGTTGCTGATACTATGGGAAAATCGACAACAAAACATGAGTTAGTTAGGTCTGTTTTTTATGAGCAAGATAAGTCAGATCCAGAAAGAATACAAAAATATATTCTAGAAGATGTTTTTGATATATTTGTAGAAAATATAAAAGATGCTTTGGTTAGTGGTGAATATGTATATCTTCGTGGCTTTGGTACTTTTGCCCCGATTAGGGAGAACTTAAGAAGAAGAACAAGGTATGTGCCTGGACCTGATAAAATAGTAGACACTATTGTTTTAAATCATCATAGGATTTTTAAACCGTCAAGAGAGTTGATTCGTAAAGTAAATGTAGGAGCAAGTGATGTATTCCAAAGATATTTTGACAATAGTAACGATTCCTAATTATGTTAGTTTCTCTAAGAGAACATTCTTAATTAAGATGTACAAAAATGTATTTGGTAATAACATTATATATGTTATAGAAAACATGACAAATACTTTGTCTGCTTATTTGAAAGAAGAGTTGGGACTGAGTATAAAATACTTTGCAAAGGGTCTTAACATGGACCCAAGATTAAATATAGGTGTTTTTAAATGTTCAAACAAATTTATAAGTGATGTTTATACAGATTTGTGTGATAATAATAAATATGACTTTTATTGTTGTGTAGATCCCGGTGTTCTTGTATTTGAATATCCAATGTCAAAGTTTTTAAAGATACCGTTTGATACCTTTTTAGGGGTAAGATTTATAGGTACAAAAGATGCACAGTATTTAAATATTAAGAAAGAACGCATGAATCTTGAATTAGACCTATTATATAAAGATTTAGGCAAAAATATAGAAAACGACTTTTGTTCTTTTTCTAATAAAAAGTACAGTAAAGAGGATTATGGTGTTTTATTATGTAGAAGATCCTTTTTACTTAATACAGGATTATTTGCTCATGCACTACAGAATGACTTTGTTCATACTGTAATAGATTCAGTTTATGTAAGTGATTTTGATATAGAGTATTCGCATGATCTTTATACATTTAAGTTAGGTAAGGAGGACAGATGACACCAGGAATATTCAAGTTTATAACTGGTCCAATGTTTTGTGGTAAAACTGAGGAATTGATAAGAATAGCAACAAGGTACACAATTGCAAATAAACGAGTTCTAATCTGCAATCCAAAAAGGGATAAAAGATTTGGATCAGGCGTTATTTGTTCACATAATGAAAAAGCGTTACAATCACATGAGATTTCTACTATTCAAGATGTATTTCCAAAAATACATAATTACAAACCAGGAATAGATGGTATCTTTATAGATGAAATACAATTTGTAAAAGATCTAAATATAAAAGATATACGAAATATAACAGAAGGTTGGGGTATAGATTTATATGTTGCAGGGCTTACTCTAGATTCTTTTAGAGAACCCTTTCCAGAGATTTTGAATATACTACCTTTTGCAGATATATTACATTTAGAATCTGTTTGTGATTTTTGTGGTAGTTTTTCTGCTAGGTATACCTATCGTAAGGATGTTGGGCATAAGGAACAACTTTTTGTTGGTGGTAAAGAATCTTATTGTGCAATATGTTCTAATTGTTTAAATAAAAAAGAGAGCCCTTATGACTAAAAAGAAACAAAACAAACCAAAAATTCGTGGTGCAAAACTTGCATCACCACCAGCAGACTCATTACTAACACCTATAAATATAGAAATAAATGGTTATGTTTATACTTGTTACGGTAATAGTAGAGTAGAGAGTATTGTTGATTCTGTAGAATCACACATAGACAATGACAGAGAATTTAAGGATAATATAACAGTCATTCAGAATGGTTATATAAATGAAGTTGTTTATGCACCAGCAGTTCTGTGTATGTTAGGTTATTTTGATAAAGGGGACCTTTATAACATTCTAATTGGACAAACAGCAGAGGAGTTCTTAGATGGAAGTGAAGAGCAAGAATAAAACTGATTTGTTTTTTACAGATGCTATAGGAACCTTTTCTGTTCTTAATGATACTGTGTTTCTACCAAAGATATCAGCATTTAATAAACTGTCTTCTTTAAAAGAAGCAGAAGAAAAATTAGCTGTTCTTAGCACAGTAGCCTTCTATGGGAAAACCTTATTGACACATGGTACTATTTATAATAGAGAATACTTGTTTTTTTATTCGCACTCTGGAAACTTTGAAAGTAGTAGAATATTAAATAATAAAATTGATAGTCTTTCATTCTTTTCTCATCAGGGGTTTAGGTTAATAGTCTTACTAGCACGAGAATTGCAACCTATGCTAAGATCTAAAAGTTCAATTAAAACCTTTTTTAATAAAGATCATATGAAAGATAGAAAACCTAGAATGGCTGTTATATTTGAATCAGAGAAATTAAAAAAAGGGATAACTGCTGCCTCATTTGATGTAAATGATGTCTTTGATGAAACAGAAGTTGTTTTCTTTTTAGGAGAAGATATTAGAGAAGTTAGGAACAAAGAGGGGACTCTTTTATTATGTTAGATTTTTGCATAGTAAACATGGGTGATTATAATTTTAGATGTGTTCTGTCTGAAGAAACATACTTTGATTTTAGTGTGTCACAACTTGAACTTTTTGGTTACGATTACTTTTTTTCACACATGCAAAGAGGAGTTGGTGGTGCTTTATATGAAGTAGAAACAGGAAGATCAATAGGGGATGTAGTTTCAATTAGATATTTAAAACCTAAGGATGAAATTTGGGTTTTGGTTAGAAATGGTATACGTGGAGAATTGTATGCCAAACATCTTGGAGGATAATATGTTAGAGGTTACCATGTGGGAAAATATATTTGCTTTTTTCATCAAATTTAGTTTTATATCTTTAGTATCTTACGGTTGGATTAGAGGAATATTGGTCAATGTTATAAACAACATATATGGCGGTAAACTTGCTATAGAACAATCAAAACAAATAAAGAAAGAAAGTACTTAAATGGCAAAACGAGGAGAACATAAAAGAACGAGTAAGAAAGACAGCGAACTTTCACCAATGGGTAGGTGGAGAAGAAAGTATAAAGATAAATATCAGAAATGGCGCAAAAAATATAAGCAAACAAATAAGTCAAACTCAAGGAATAAGGCAAGACGAATACTTATGAAGAGTGGCAGAGCTAAGGTTTGTACAAAGTGTGGTATTCGTCCTGAGTCTCGTAGGTTAGAGGTACATCATAAGAATGGTAAACCGTTGGATAACAGACTGTCCAATCTCGAATGGAGATGTTCAAAATGTAATCCACGAGGAAGGGCCGCAAGTAAATGACTCCCAAAGAAGTAGAATTTAAAGATATTCTTAGGAAATTAGGCAGAAGTGATAATACAATAAAAGCGTATGTTAGGGACTTATCCCTTCTTTTTAAGAAGCACGATGAAATAAATAATAAAACTATACAAGATATGATATTTACAATGTCAGATAACGGTATAAAGCCTTCTACGGTTCGTAGATTTATTTCCTCTGTAAAGACTTATTGCTCAATTTTTGAGATTGAAATAAATTTTGCTAAAATATCAAAACCTAAGTTGGTACAACGGGAGTCTTCTTATATAACTGATACTGTTTTTACAAATGGTATTGGAACAATACTTGCAGAACATAATACAACACAACAAGACAGGGAGTTTAAAAGTTTAGTATTTAACTTCCTATACAAAACAGGGATGCGTGTTTCTGAATTATTAAATCTAACGTTGGACAATTATAATACTGAAACACATTTCATACAAATTATTGGCAAGGGAAACAAAGAAAGAAAAATTCCAATTCATGACACATTAGTATACGCTTTTGATCTGGCTTGGTTTTTTTCTAGACTAGGTAGTGTTCATTATAATACTGTATTATACTGGACTAAAAAGTATTTTGGAAAAGAGTACTCACCACATAGTTTTAGGCATGGGTTTACAACAAAGTTGGTGAAAAAGGGGACTAGTGAGCGTGCTGTTCAATCTGTTTTAGGACACGCTTCCTTTGTTACAACCCTAAGGTACTTTCACTTAAACGAGGACGAAATTAGGAAAGAAGTAATTTCTGCATTGGAGGAAGAAAATGATTAACAAAGTAATTTTACAGGGCAGACTTGGTGAGGATGCAGCTTGTGAAAATATTGATCAACCAGTTAAATTTTCTATTGCTACTTGGGAAAGCTATAGAGATGAAGATGAAGAGTCTGGGTGGAAGACTACCACAACGTGGCATCGTATTACGCTGTGGGGGAAGCCTGAACACAGGAAGTCTACTGCTGATAGATTGAAAAAGGGTATGCTTGTATATCTAGAAGGAAAGATTAAGACGAGTAAGTGGACCAACAACGAAGGTGAAGAGCGTAGAAGTAATGATGTTACTGCACAGTTTGTTAAGGTAGTTCCTGTTGGTAAGGAACAAAAAGAACAAAGTAATGTTTCTGTTGCAAAACCTACGCCTTCTCCTGCTGTTGCTGAAGAAGAACCTGACGACCTACCTTTTTAGGAGTGTAAGTGTATTACGTATATAAAACAACAAACCTAAAGAATGGCAAGGTTTACATTGGAATTACGGGTAGGGATCTGGATGGTGGGGATCCCTACCTTGGATCTGGTAAACATTTACTTAGTTCTATTAAAAAGTATGGTAAAAAGAGGTTTACCAGAGAAATACTATTAAGACACGAAGATCTTGAATTGGTTGCTTTTGTTGAGGAAGAGCTGGTTGATGAAGAGTTTGTTGCTAGAAAAGATACTTATAATATTGTTATTGGTGGGGGGTATCCCCCTGTGCATAAAGGGGAAGCCCATCCTCTTTTTGGGGTAGGCCATTCAGAGGAATCTAAGAAAAAAATGTCAGATAATAGTCCAGACATGTCAGGAAAGAATAATCCAAGATATGGTTGCAAACTTTCAGAAGAAACGAAAAAAAAGATGGTAGAAAATCGTATTGCTCCATCAGGCAAAGACCATTATATGTATGGACGGACAGGAAATAAAAATCATTTTTATGGGGGGCACCATACAGAAGAGACTAAAAAGGCTCTTTCTGAGGCAAGGCGAGGGGAGAAGAACCCTATGTTTGGTACAAAAAGTCCAAATGCAAAACGTATTGAGATTGATGGTATAAAATATGAAACACAACAAGAAGCTGCTGATGCTTTAGGAGTGGAAAGGCACACCATTTGGAGATGGAAAAAACAAGGGAAGCACAACATAAAATGACAAAACTAACCAAAAACATAGTTACGGCATCTGGCCTTGGTGACCTCTTTGTGCTTTTGTCGAGATTGGATGATTTTTTTCTAAAAAATACTGAATATGACAAAATTAAATATTGGTCGTGGATCCACCACCCGGAACTTGCCAGAGAATTAGTCAGTCATTCAGAACACGATGTAAGTATTTTTTCAGTAGAAGATATGACAAATTATCTAAAAGAGATAATACCGAAAGAGCACTTAGAAAAGGCATCAGAACTTTTTATACATCAAAAAGTCTCTGGTATTGGTGTAGATAAATACATGGAATTTATTTCTAGGTTCTTCCCTAACATCGAACAATGTGTGTGGCTACCTGTATACAAAAAGTATAAAACCACATATCCTTTTCAGTTGGATGTACCTATACCTAAACGAGAAAAAGAATATATACTTGTCCACCCCTTTTCTACTACAGTTAAAACAGAAAAGGCTGAAAGAACTTGGTCAACAGTGCGGTGGGGCAGAACAATAAAAATGATAAGTTCCTACTGTTCAAATGAAGACATTATTCTTATTGGTTCTTACAAAGATAAGATTGAGGGGCCTAGGGACTTCCCTTCTAAACGTGTTATTGATTTAAGGGGGAAGACCTCTATTACAGAAACTATAGGGCTTATAAATGGGGCTAAGGCTGTTATAGGTATAAACTCTTGGCCAGCATTGATGGCCTATTGGAATAATACTCCTACATATGTACAATGGTTTGTACAACAACAGTTCTTGGATACACATGTCCCAAAGCCTGTTGATAAAATGAACCATGTAGTTTTTGAGTTTCCTCTTAAATCTGGGCCGCAGAATGAGGGGGCACACCCTACAGTAGATGCGGCATGGGTTAATATAAGGAAGGTACTTGATGCAACAGTTACTATTTGAAAATATAAATAGTAAAGAACTGTGGTTTCATAAAGAGGGGTGTAGATATCATATTATAGATACAGAAGCGAAATTGTCTAGAATGTGTGATATCTTAATGTCTTGTAAGTTAATATCTCTGGACATAGAAACAACTGGGCTTGATATAGGAACATCTGAGATACTCGGTATTTCCTTTTGTCCAGAAGTTGGCCTTGCTTTTTATGTACCGTTAGCACACTATGGGGATGGTAATATAAGCAAAGAAATGTTCATTTCTTATTTGGCTTCCTTGTTGGAAAGTAAACCAATATGTGGGCATAATCTTAAATTTGATTATAAGTTTATTAATAAAAAATTAGGTATAAAAATAAATTGTGTTCATGATACTTTTATTATTTCAAAACTTCTTGATGAATTTGATTCATGCAAACTAAAATACTTAGGGGAAGTGTTATTTAATTATACAGTGGTTGAACTAGCTGAATTAATGAAGCCATATAATTTAAAAGTGAATGAAGGAGATATGCTGAAGGCAAGTGAGATGTATGAATATGCTTGTCAAGATGTTGATTTAACTTTACGATTATTTAAATTCTTTTGGTTAGAGATGGAATGGCGACCGGATTTTATATATGAACTTGAAATAGATTTAATATATTCTATTGCTGCAATGGAAACACGTGGTGTAAAAGTTGATTATGCTTTCCTTAAAGAGCTAAGAACAGAGTACCAAGATAAAATAGATGTACTTGGGGATAAAATAAAAGGTATTCTTGAAGTACGAAAAGATTTTAATTTAGAATCAAACCAAAAGTTTGGGGAAGCTGTTGTACATAAGTTCCCTTGGATGAAAACAAAATTAGTATATACACAAAAACAGGGTATTGCTAAGATGGATGAAGAACATGTTAAACGATATATTGTTAGGTTCGATGAGTATTTACCTTCTAATGATTTATCTGATGATCAAAATCTTTTTAGATATTTTAAAGAACGTAAATCAATGCTTAATTTGGTTGTTAAGTATCTGACTTCTTGGATTACTCGTATTGAAACAAATAAGTCTACCACAATATATACTAACTTTAATTCTCTTGGGACAGATACTGGTAGAATGTCATCAAATGATCCAAATATGCAAAACATAGCACCAAAAATAAGACATGCAATAATACCAAGAGAGGGGTACTACTTTATCTCTATGGATTATGACCAAGTTGAATATAGGATACTTGCTGGTATGGCAAACCTTGAGCACCTAATTGTAGAAATGAACAAAGGTGATGCTGATGTGCATAAAATTGCGGCAAGTCTATTATTTAAAATTGGTATAGAAGATGTAACAAAGGATCTAAGAACTAGAGCAAAAACACTTAACTTTGGTTTAATTTATGAAATGGGAATACCGAAACTCGCAGTTGCTCTTAGTATATCAGAGGCAGAAGCTGAAGAACTAAAAGAGCTATATGTAGAAAGATTCCTAAAAAAGACTCCTTGGTTTAAAGATGTAAAGAAATTTGCAAAAAAGAATGGGTATGTTTTGACATCTTTTGGTAGGAAGAGAAGAATAGATAATCTTACTTTTCCATATAACCCATACCAAACTGATGAGGAACGTAGAGAAATTCGTGGTCTTATGGCGGCGGGGTATAGAAAGGCAGTTAATACACCAATACAGGGTACTTCTGCTGACATAACTAAAATAGGGCTTAATACGGTTCATAGTTTTTTACAAAAAGGATCTTACGACATACATCCTATATTAGTTATCCATGATGATTTTGTGTTTGAAGTAAACAACAAATATCCTCCAGAGGATATAATCCCAAAATTAAAAGATTGTCTTGAGATGCTATTTAAAGATAAGGTAAAACTAACTGTTGATAATAATGTATCAACAATTTCGTGGGGAGCAATAAAAGGATAATGGTAGCACATAAACAAATAGAAGAATTATTAAAAGTTAGTGGATTAAATAAGAAAAAGGCAGATTTACTTCTTGGCCAGATTATTGCTAATATATGTTTTAGCTTTATGAAAGAAGTGTCTGAGTATATCTATAAGGAAAGGGCAACAAGACAAGCAGAATATAATTCGTATTGTGATAGCATTTTTACTGAAATAGCTATTAGCATAAAAAATGCTCATAAGTGTGGAACTTTTGAGGAGTTTCATAGTAAGATTATGAGCCCAATTTATAGTGTACGTGTTATAGTTAATAATTTAGCAGATAAGTATGATTTTATACAAAATAATTGTGATGATCTTGAACTTTTAATAAATTTAAAAGAAGAAAGTGAACAAATTTATAAAAAGTTCTTCAAAAGAGCACCACGGAAACGGAAGGTTAAGGCGCATGGGAACAAATAAACAAGATAGAGATGTTAGGCTGAAGAAGGAAATCGTTCAAATGATGGGTGAGCGAGATGAGAGTATCCGTCAAGCCTTTGAACAATTTGATCAAAAAGTTGGTCAAGGTTTCCAAGGGGTGGAATACAAACTTTCTATCGTAATATCGGCATTAAACTTGCTTGGTATTAATGAAGAAAAGTTACAAGAAATTGCAAAGGGTATTCAAGCAAAAATGGGGGGTGAACAAAATGAACAAAACCAAGGTGGACCTACTCCTACAGAGAGCATCGAAGATCCTAATGAATCAGAGGAACAACCTCCAAGCAACGAAGGAGGGGACGAGCATTTTGGATGAGATAGACGACCTTCTTAGTGGATTATCCGCTTTTAATGATGATGTTATTAATGAATCATTAAGCGAGAACTTCCCAGAAGATAGTATTATGTCTGATCTAGATGCTTCTGGTCTTTGTGTCTTACTTATTAATAAGAAAGACAATTTTGATGGTCGTGAAAGTACATGGTTTGATATGGAGAGTGTGTAATGAATATTTTGATAGGAGTTGCAGGGAAACCACGTAGTGGTAAGGATTCAATAGGAGTTCATTTAGAGGAGCATCATGGATTTTTCAGGTATGCTTTTGCTGATTATTTAAAATGGATTGCTGTTGAATATTTTGGATTTAGTAAAGAAGAGTTATGGGGAGAAAAGACAGAAGAATCTAGAAAATTCTTACAAGAATTAGGAAGATTCTGTACAGATATTGATACAAATTTCTTTGTTTCAAAAGTAGTTAAAAAGATTAAAGTAGATTATGAAAAGTGTAAACGGGATGGTATTCCTTTTTCTGCTGTCATAACAGATGTACGTAGAGAAGATGAGTTAAAACTATTTGACAGGAATAGTACATTCTTTTTGACTTATGATGAAATAATGAATTCAGGGATTAGTATGAAAAATGCTTTTGACAAAATAGTTCTTGTAAAAGTAGAAAGACCTTTAGAAATTATTTTACAAGAGGAGCCAGGACTTGAGGAGAATATGAAACATCCTGTTGAACAATTAACTAATAACTACGATAAATGGGATTATTTAATTTCTAATAATGAGGGAATGGATGTCCTTAAGTCTCATGTTGATCGTTTAGTGTTAGACTTAAAAGAGGATTCTAATAATGATCTTAATAAAAGGGAAGTTGTATGATAATGTAGATGAGGCTATTCTATATTTTGAACCAACAATTAGACAATTAACAAATATGTTCTTAGGTATGCATCCTGAAAAGGATGATTGTAGGCAAGAACTTCGTATAAAAATATGGAATTTATATAATAATAAGGAAAGAGAATTTAATAGTGGCTATGTAACAAGGAGACTTAGGTGGGACACTATTAATTTTATAAATAGAAACACAGGGTATAATTGGTATAAAACATTCAAGTCATTAGATACTATGAAAGAAACAGAGAAAGATTTATTATTTAGCTCTCTTGAAAATAAAGGGAATATAACAAAGGATGATGAATTAGAAATAGAGAGCATGATAATAAAAGCAAAAAAACATCTTTTACCAAGACAGTATGAAGCCTTAACTTTATTTCTTAGTGGGGCATCTACAGAAATGATAAGAGAGTTTCTTGGAACTCGTAGTAGAAATATGACAAAATATTATCTTCTGTTAGCTGAGGCATTTGCAATATTACGAGAGGTAGTGCATGACACAGTTGAAGGTTAAAGAGGCTCCTCTATATAATGTTAAAAAAGAGGATGTCATAAAATTTTATCATTTTGTATACGCCTTTATCCTTGATTTAAAAAGGAGAAAAGGGGACAGAGTAACGCATCGTCATCGTGCGGCAGTTAAAGAGCCAGGGTGGGCTGCTGCTGAGATCATTTATTTAGCTCTATATGGCTATACAAAAAAGACAAAATTTTCAAAGAAAACACAATATCTAAAATGGAAAAGTGCCCCGAAGTCTTTTGAGAAACGTGTAATTTATTTACTAGGTACAGAGGGTATAAAGTATGTTAAAGAAAAAGAAAAAGAACTTTTGAATATAAGGGAAGAAAGAGGTGTGCAAGGCATAGCCCCGGTAAGCACCATATCGTATGAACTACGAACAGGGGACGAAGAAGTACAAATAAGAATGCAACGGTATATTGAAGATTTTGATTTACACTCTGCTGTTGATATAGATGTGCTTAAAAACCTTGTTCAAACACAGATACTTATTGAAAGTGCTCACAAAAATTTGTCAAAGGGTGAGGGTACCTCTTTTGACTTAAAATCATTAGCTTCACAATTAAAAGATTACGCTTTATTACTTGGTCTTTCTAAAAAGGATAGATTAGATTTTGGGGCAGAACGTAAAAAAGGTAGCATTGCAGAACTAGCTACAGTATATGAACAAACATTACAGGAATATCCTGAGATAAAGCATGATTTTCTAATGGATGAATTAAACATGCTTCTTGATAAACACGAACGTCTAAATGAGGACGGGGAGAGAGAGATAGCTTCTAAGTCTTTCAGAATTATTTCTGGTGGGTTTACTATAGAAGAGGCTCTTTCTATGACAGGTAGAAAAAGAAAGAATGCAAAATCAAGCAAAAACCGTTCATCTAACACGTAAAGAAAAATTATATGGATTGAAAATGGTTCACTTTTACAGAAGGCATCCAGTGCTTGCTGTACGTGACCTATTAGGCTTGCCTGTTAGTGCCCCCCACTTTAGAATAGCATTAAGAGCCGCTTGGTTTTGTGACCACTCTATCCTTCTGCTTTCCCGTGGTATGATGAAGTCTACTATCAATGCTATTATCTCTATTCTTAAATCTATATTATACCCAAACAGAACACAACTTGTTCTTGGTCCACAGTTCCGTCAAGGTCGGATGATTTTTGAAGACGCTGGAATAGAAAAAGTACTTAGTGATCGTATGGGGATGCAAATACACCGACGAGGATTTGCCAACCAATCCTGTAATACTCCAAAAAAAGTAATTAATAAGGGTACAAATGATATATGGAGAGTTAAGTTTAAAAACGGATCACAGATTGTTACTGGTCCACTTGGTAAAAAAGGAAGTTCTCTTCTAGGATTACGTGCAAATGATATTAGACTTGATGAAATGCGTGATTTTACAAAGTACCAAGTAACAAAAGTAATTCATCCTTTTGCAAATGTTCTTGCAGATCCCTTCAGTAATGCAGCAGAACACGAAGATTTTGAGGGCAATACTTTTATGTATGGTGGTACAATCAGGTATACAGACGATTACTATTATGAAATTATAGAAGAATTCAAAAAGAAGATGGAAGTTGACACAGACTTAAAAAAATATGGATTTTGCCCAAGGTTAAACAGGGGCAAGTACTGTGTGGTTGAATTTAATTATGAAGATGCTTTTAGTTTGGCACAAGGAACTAAACGTCCTAAACAATATACAGTAGATATTGTGGATGAATTAACTAAGAACAGAAAAATTCATTTCCACTTTAGAATAAATATAGAAGAAATAGAGTCTGCAAAGTTTTCTGATACTGTAAATATAGAGGATTGGTTAGCTGAAAACAAGAATAGACCTATAAAACTAGGTAGTAAAGAGTTTCCATACTTATTACTACAATCTATATCAGATTTAATTGAATTTGACAACCCTGATATGGTTAATTCTGATCTATTATTCCCTGAATATTTGAGTGAAGCAAAGAACTTTTCTCGTAGTGGTGACTTTGTTGCACCGTTGGAGCCCCTTATGGATTGCCCTTTAGAGACAGTTATGGGGGTAGATGTGGCTACAGAGAGTGATAAATTTGCAATTGTAATAATTAGACCAGGCACAACACAGGGTAATTTATTTGATAATATTGTGTATGCCTTTGCAAAATCACACATGAGTTACTCAGATATGCGAAATAAATTGTATGAGTGTATAGATTTGTACAATATTGTGTTATTTCATATGGACAAACGTGGTGGTGGAACTGCCCTACGGGATATGTTACGGGAACCTGAGGATGAAGCGAGGCCATCCCTTGTTGATGAGGCCACTGATCCTAAGGCTATTTTGCACCCTAATAGGGTCAATATGCTCCGTATGGTCAATGCTACGGCTGAATATAATACAACAAGCGTTAATACAATTAAAGCACGAATGCAATCAAAAAAGTTGTTAATACCAAGAATTGTTAGTATTCACCCAGATCCTTTAGTAAGTGAAATTTACAACGATTTACTAGCATTACGTAGTCAATTTGGTAAAATCAAATCTAAACCTATTGGTGGAGGATGGAAAAAGTACTATGTCCCAGAGACAAAATCTACAGACGAGTCTCTAGAACGAGGTTATAAAGATCTTTTTAGTGCTTCATTATATGCAATGAACGCTATTTTGGAGCATACTGGGATTAAGGACCTTATTGATAAAAAGAAGAGATTTGATAATATTCCGTTGCCACATTATATAAATGTTGCGCCAATTGTTAGGAGGTAACAAAGTGGGCGAACCTACTATTATTACAGAAGTTATGTTGACAGATAATTCGGTTGTTGATTCTTCACGGACATCACATGCTGCATCTGCAACTACATATTGGTTATCAAGGAATTTGCCGACAACAGGCAAATCAACGTTAGATTCCACTATTGGAGGCTATAACTGCGAAGTTGCAAAGTATTACTTTGAGGGTCATGGTAGTGGTAATTATGTTACAAATTTTAAATTTTACTTAGCTGATAGGAATGCTGTAGCACAAGATATGACTTTTTGTACATATGCTACAGATACATTTACAGAGCCAAGTACCATTAGTGAGTCTGATATCTATAATTTTGTTGGGGATTGGGAAGAAGCAGAGTATGCCATCCCTTCCTCTTCAAATTTAGGTACAGATGCCACATTTGCATCTAATGATGATCCTACATGGACACAGCTTATCTATTTTGCTGCTGTTGTAGAATCTGGGGCGACTACAGGGACTTCCTCTTGGGTTAACAAGTTGCTGTATCAATACACTTAGGAGAGGTTATGCTAAACTGGAATGCTTTTGGGACACATGAAGGAGGACAATTTGCCCTTCTGGATACAGATGATTGGGGAAAAGATGTTGTAAATGGTGTTGGTATTGACAGTATTTCTCATTTTGAATTAATTAATGAAGATCAAAAAGTAATGCTTTTTGTTAGAAAAGGTGTTATACATATAGGGGAAGATAACTCTCTTAAATTGGGTATAAATTTAGGTGGTTATATGTACACCCTTTATGATAGTTGTGTTTTCTCATTAGAGGATATTGCTCCATTTACTACAGCAGTATACACAAGTTCTACTAATAAAAGTGAAGATCTTGGTAAACATTTAATGTTAAAGTATAAAGTTACAGCAATTATGGATAAACTTGAAAAGAAGAAAATTAAACTTGATACCCCAATAGAAAAAACTTTTTTATTGCATTTAGATAAATATGGGTATCTATCTATCTGTTAGGAGATATTATGGGTTCTGAACAATTACTTATAGGTAATATTGCTATTGCTTCTATTATTATAAAGACTATTATTTCTGGGTTTAAACAAATCTTTCCGTTTAAGCCTTTATATGCTCAAATAGCAGTAATGGCTTTGGGTGTGGGGACCGCATTTGTAATAAATGCTACCTTGTTAGAAATAGCAGATCCAACCCCGCTTGCTGTCGTTTTACAAAAGACGCTTGCTGGTCTTTTTATTGGTGCTACTTCTATGGGTGTCCATGAAACCACAAAGGCAATGACAAAAAATGCGTAAAAATGAAGCTCCTCTGGAATTTCCTGAAATTGAACCACTAAAAACCTTAGCAGACTATAGTTCTTTATCTGATGAAGATTTATCTTTACGGCAAGCAACAGTAACAAAATATTTGGTTACCTTTGCTATAAATTATAGTAGGCGAGTTAAGACTAGTACTGATTACCTATTAAAAGAGGTTAATGAGTACAAAGACATAGCGAATTATCGCTATGATAGTAAGGCGGCGAAAGAGAAGGAAGTACAACTTTCCAGAAAGTTGATAGAGGCAGATGAATTGTGTGGTACTGTTCTTGATAGAATGGTATCTTTTTGTATTACTCCTGGTAATATAGAAAATGTAAAAAACAAAGAGTTGTTAGTTCTTCTTAATAGATGGAAGGACTATGTGGGGAATTTGGAGAGTGAAAAAAATAATAAATCAAATGTCTTAGTTGCAAAACCCATGGGTATTGGTATATTATTTGAACAGGTGTTAGAACGATTATTTGTTGATGGTGACGCTTTTGTTTCTGAAGTGTGGGCTGAGGATGTTGTAATAGACGGCGAACAAAAAACGTTACCTTACAAATTTAATATATATGATACATTACTAATAGAATATGATGAACAATCTTTTATTGCTAATGGTCAAGAAAAAGTATATGTAAATTTAGATTTAGCTACAACTGATTATTACAAAAAGAAAGGGACACAAGTTCCACTTTTTAAAGAAAATTCAATGCCCTTTACAACACACCTAAAACTACGACCAAAGACATTTAGTTTCTGGGGTACATCTTTCTTTAAGAGGGCCTTTCATCCTGTTGCAGCTAAAAAAAGAATAGAAGCACTAGAAGTTAATACTATAGAAGGATTAATAAACAGGCTGACTATTTTAAAGGCAGGTAAACTTGATTCTGAATCTGAGTCTGGTATAATAGCACCACATAGGTTGGCTATTTTAGAACGTCTTATTGCTCAACCAAAAGTTAATAATATGTTGTTATGGCCTGGGGACGATATCTCTGTATTAGATATTGGTCCTGATGCTGGTTTATTAACTTATGAGAAAAAATATACGGAAGCAAATGAGCAAGTGTTGGCTGCTTTAGGCTTCCCTAGAGTTCTCGTAGATGGTGAGAATACCACTACTGAGAACTGGCACAAATTTCTTGGTGTGATTTCATATATAGATAAAGTAAGGAATAATTATATAATTCCTTGGATTAATTCTGTATTAAGAAAAATAGCTGTTAAGAATGGGTATGAAGATGAATACCCAAGGTTCTCTTTTTCTAGAGTTAAACTACATGATCTACAACAAATGCTTAATTCTGTTAAGGTATTTTATGACCGTGGCCTTATGTCTGAGTTGTCTGCTGTTACTAGTGGTGATCTTGATTATGAGCTAGAACGAGCTAGGCGTGAGGTTGAAGTTGAAGAAGGAATGATTAGTCAATTCGGTGGTCCTCAAGCATTACCATTTAGTAAAAATACTCCTGATGGTTCTGAAAAGGAGGGGACCACTAGCCCAGACAAAGACATTGAAAAACCAGAAGCAAAGGAAGCTAAAGTAGCTGCTTCCATAAATGATGTGGATAGAGAAGCCCTTATTGAGGTATTTGAAGATTATATCTTTGCTTTACATGATTTATATACTGAAAAATTAGTACAAGCAATAAAACTAGGGTTCTATAATACAATAGACTTTGTTATAAATACTTATGGGGCGCATCTTAAAAAGACAACAGAAGAGCAGATGAAGATATTATTCAATCAAGAAGTATATGGATTTCATGTAGAAAATGATTTCTTAGTTGCTGCTATTGATTGGATTGATACTTTCTATGATGGTTATATTGATGAGATTTCTATTGAAATTAAAAATGTTGTAAAAAATAATGAGGGGAGAGTGGCAGTATTACCAGACCTAATAGCTGGTATTATGGCTGCGCTAAAAACAAAAAGGTTAAGATTATATAGTTCATCAGTTTATAATAAAGCGAAGTCAGCAGGGGAATTAACACAATTAAGGGCTTCGGGAACGAAGAACATGCAATGGAAATCAGCACTATCTGAACGAACATGCGAGTGGTGTGGTGAGATGCACAACCAAGTACTTACCTTGGACAACTTCTTTGCTAGTTTCCCTCCGCATCCAGACTGTGAGTGCTGGGGCGTTGGTACTGCTTTAGAACTATCTGAAAATTCGCCCGAAAAAGATAGAAATAATTGGAGCAAAGTAGCAACCTAATAGGAGAGTCTAACAATGGAACAGACCACAACCGAACTTTTAATAAAGCTGTTGGTGGAATTCGGCCTACCAACCTCTTTATGTTTTTACTTGTTAATATCATTTGAAAAGAAAATTGATAGAATTATTTCTTTAGTTGATAGGTTGACAGGAATTATTCTTAAAATGTCGGATATTGATAGGAGTGATTTAGATGCCTAATTTTTTTATAGAAAATCCTGAATCAATTATATTCACAGTAGTATTTTTGGCAATGTTTATATACGGAATAAACAAGAATATTGTATACTCAACTAAAGTATCTGAATTAGCAAAAAAGTTAAATCTATTAGCTCCAGATTCTTTAGACGAATACGCCGATGTTCATACAAATCTTGATTTTGCTTCTGCTGATCCAAACTACGGTATATTATCCTTAGTAGCTGATAAGTACCACAAGGGTTATGATTTTATTATTATTGACCAACCAAAAGCAGGATCACAAGTTCCTTTACATAGGCATAAAAGGTCTAATGAACTATTTTATGTTCTTAAAGGAAAAATCCGTATATATATATGTGATAAAAAAGCCACAGTTGCTGATTGTTTAGAAGGATGTGAAAAGGCCACAGAACTATCTGTTGGTGATTGGTTATTTGTTGAAGCAAAAAGAGAGCATTGTATTGAAGTAATAAAACCCACAAAATATATTGTTATAGCAAAACCCCAACTATTCTCAAGGATTGGTAAATTATATGAATTCTTATTCAAGAAAGAAAACAAACAAGCATAGGTCTAATGGACTTATTAATAAGGATGAGATTACTGCCGGATTGAGAAAGTCGGTTATTTCTGTGTTGTCAAACACGGACAACTTTGATCATCTTGTTGGTGATCCTGTGTTGATTTCTGACATAGCAGACGCTGTGTTCGCTTCTATTTATAAAAAGAACGGGAGGCTGTTCGCTGTGCGTAAGGGTGACACTTTTGATAGTATGATTGAAAGTATCATGTTTAACACAGAAAAAGTATGCCAAGTAAAAGAAACTAAGAAGCAAATTCTTAAGGCTGCTGAAGTTATTGTATCAGAAACTGTTAATACTGTAGCTTTGGAAGTTCTTAGTGCCAGCGTAACCGATAAACTTGATTCTAATATTAGTAAAGAATTAGACTTTTTTGAAAGTAAATTTAAGAATGAAGTAGACAGATTGGTATATGCTGGCTCAAACATGAGCCTTAAAAATTTGCCAGCAAGGAAAGATTTGTTGTATTTAGATCTTATCTTAGTTGCTGAAGGCACAAATGCCAATAAAGATACTATACTGGCAGAAGAACTACAAGAGAGATACCTTACTCTTATTGGTATGCCCTTAGTTGAAGAACACGAACCACAAGCTATACGTGGTGTTTTCTTTGATTCAAAATTAGTAAGAATTAAGCCAGGAAAAGAAAAGGGATCTGTAAAGATTGTTGCAAAAGGTGGAAGATTAGCTGTTAGAGCAAAGGCTTATGTCTATAAAAATAGATTCCCAAGGGAAGCCTATTTACTTAAAGATCGCCAAGAAAAGGGGCTATTACGGTATTCTGTGGAGTTAGCATTTAGTCTTTCTGAGTGCGGTGTTTGCGGAAAAACCTTTAAGGCTTCTGAAACATATTGTGAGCATTTACTGTTAAGGCATAGTGTAAATGATCCAATGTTTAGTAGAATAGTACGTGATATTTACTTTATCGGTGGGGCATATACAATAAACCCGGCTGAAAAACTAGCTGTTTCATTAGAAGTTACTGATCCAATTGACGAGAAACCATCAAAAAGTAACAAAACAGGTGCTTCTTGTGTTAATACTATAGACGATACTGGCAAGGTCGTTGACAAGAGATTAGATTCTCATGAAACCACAGATAAAAATAATGCTGATGGGGATAATAAATCCTCAAACCCAGATGGAGGACAGCAAATGCTATATAATTATAACTCTGTTGAAGACCTTCTAGCAAGTAAAGAAGTCGGTGCCTTAGTTGAGTCACAGGTTTCTAATATACTTGATGAGGAACGGGAGAGTTTTGAAGCCTCTCTTACCGAACTAGAAGATACTCAAAAAGGTTATAAAACACAGATTGAAGAGCTAAAGGCTTCCTTGGTTGAAAAACAGGCCGAGCTAGACAAAGCAAAAGAGACTCTTTCTGCTATGGAAGTAGAGAAAAAGATTTCGGATGCTATTTTAGACCTTCAAAATGCTGGTTATACCTTTGACTCAGACGAGGAAATTAAAGCCTTCTCTGATCAAATTAAAGAAATGTCTCCGGATCAGGCTTCCTTTATCATTGATATGATGAAGAAAACTATTACAGCTACTGAGGATCCTGTTAAGGAATCCAAGGAAACTGAAGATGATCCAACCACAGATCTTGATGAAGGATCTACAAAAGCTTCTGATGAATCGAACGAGGAATCGAACGATGAGTCTATTGAAGCCTCACAGCAAGCAGATCTGAATGCATCTGCGGATGATAACCAAACTCTTCTATCCATTCGTAAGGATTGGGACAAACGTGTTAACACGTTGAAAGAACTGTCCTAAAGTACAGATAGTTGATTGGAGGATTCATGAATAAGACAAGCGTATCACATGCTCCTAGTTATGCCCACCAAGGGGAGTTTCTTGCTTCTGGTTTGGTCTATAATTTTGCTGCGTGTGTAGAAGATACTTTCGACTTCACTTCTGGTGAAGGCGTTGAGTACTTACATAACGTCCATTATCTAAAGCAAGTTGCGACTTCTGCTATAGCTCAGGACGGGACTGTAATGATGTATATGGGCTATAAGTGGCCCACCGAAGATGATTACTATGAACGTAATGGTCTTTATGCTGATAGAATTGTTGACGGTGAGGGTATTATCGGATTGCAGATGATGCCTGGTGTTCGTATTCAAGAATACGTTGGCACTGATTATACCGTTGGTGGTCCTGAGGCTTCCGATGTCAAGTTGGGGGCGTTAGCTCCTATTGATTGGTCTGCTGTTGCTTACGGGACTGTCCTGTATCTAACGGATAAGGGCCAATTTACTACTGCTACCACAAATAAAATCGTTCGTGCTCAATTTATTGAGATGAAGGGTATGTGGGTTATGCTAGAAATGATACAGCCTTACCAACCGTAATCAAGGCTTTATTTTAAGGAGGCTACATAGTGGCTGATACATTAATTTCAAGAGAGCTTTCTCAAGCTCTTGGCCTTGAAGCCAAGGACAAGGAGCTTTTGGTAATGCTACAGTCGATTGATTGGCGTGACCCTGCTTCTGAGTCTGATAGATACATGTTCGCTAAAGAAATTGTACGTCAGGCAGAAGATCTGGTTCAGTTAGTTGACCCGACTCCTCTTATGTTAAACCAAACTTCATATGATCCTAGTGTTACAAACATTAAGTTCACTGATGTTGTTGGTTTTGAAGCTAAAGCCGTTACCGCTGGTGGACACAAAGAGGCCATCCGTGTTGACAACGAGATCGTTAGTATGCCTATTCCTAGGCGTTACGATCATGTGACCATTGAAATTCTCAAAGAAGACCTTGAACTTGGTACCTATGGTTCCATTGCTGGTCTACGAGAAGGAATTGCTGATGCACTCCTGCGTAAGAAAATCAATGCTGTCTGGGCGGCTTGTAACGATGCTATTACATCTGCGGATCTCACAGGGCAATCTACTGGAAATGATAATTATATATCTCTTCCCGGTGGGGCTCTTACTGAAGATGCCGTTGATTATGCTATTGACAAGATGGATGCGGAAGGTGGCGGGGTCTATTCGATTCTTGGTCATCCTTCCAAACTTAATCCTATCTCTAAGTTCGCTACGTTCCAATCCATTATGCCTGAGCGTCTTAAGTTAGACTACTGGCGTACTGGTTTTATTGGTCTTTATCGTGGTGCTAACTTAGTTAAGATTCCTGCTGTTGTTGACAAGAAATACAACATTGCACCTACGGACGCATACTCTGTGTTTGTTCTTGGTGCTGGTCTGGGTGAGATCGCCCAGATTAGAGGTATGACCGCATCAACTTGGGACGATCCTGCAAGAGATGTACAGTTCATCTCGGCGCAGCATAAATATGTTGTGCTTACGTGGCAACCTAAGGGTGGATTCCGTATCCGCCTGTTCTAACGGTTGTGAAAGTTTAGGGGGGCCTAGTGCCCCCCTATAACAGGTTAGGAGAATTTTATGGAGAAGAGAGGCATAGTTGTAAACGATCCCCGAAGTGTTGTTCTAGTTGTTAATAATTCTGGTGGTACTATTTGTTTACCAAGGGAACACAATAAAGATATTATTTTTCATCCAGGCGAACTTGCCCAGATAGAGTGGGCAGAATTTGTTAGGTTTAAGAATATTCCACATTTTGGTAGGTTCTTAAAACTAAGTGATTCAGTTGTAATATCTGATGGAAAAGTAAAAATTAGAAATGTAGTTGGAAGTATTTCCAATGACGAATTAGTAGACCTTTTACCTCAAGGCGTTTCTGTAATAAAAGAATTTACTTTGACCCTAAATGCGGCAGAACGGCATATTTTACATAGTTTTCTTGAGCAAAGGGCTAAACTTGGTATTGAAACAGAAAAATGTGAAGAAGTTATTGAATTTATTGAAAAAGAATTTCCAGAAGAAGAACTTGTTTCAAAAGAAAAAGAAGAAACAGTTGAGCCACAAGAAGCTGCACCTAAGAAAACAAGGAAAAAGAAAACAAAAATCTCTATAAAGGGCGATAAAAAACTTGTTGAAAATGAGGAGCATCTTTCTGTGAATGTTATAGACATTGATGGGGATTCTGACTAATTCTTAACAAGAATTAAACTGAACTCCCGATCCTTTTGTTTAGGTTATCGGGAGTTTTTAAATATGAGGAAAGAAACATGGCCCCAAATTTACCAATAGAATTTACCGATGAAGTTAGGCTCGAAATAATAGCTGAAGATACCTATTTAGATGAAGAAATATGGACGTTTGCTAGAAAAACTGCACAACGAATAAATCCATTAATTCAAGGTGATGCTTTTGTTGAGGATGGTACATCTGTGTGGGATTATACTATATCTGGTAGTGCCCAAATAAATGATCCAGCCTATTGGGAAATAGTAAAGTGGGGAACAGTTCACCTTATGTTAAAACATTATATGCATAAAATGATTGCAGAAGGTGTTGGAATTTCCGTTGGCCTTGGGTCTGAACGTATAGATACCAAGAGTTTATTATTAACTGTTAAAGAATTGGTAAAAGATGCTGGGAAAACTTTAAAGGAAAAAATATTAGCCTATAATCTCGTAACTGTCCAAGGATATGTTGTTGACTTATATATAAGTGAAGAAGTATGGTAACTTATAACAAGTATATGAATATATTGCGAAAGCAATTTATACCATTAAAAACCTTTGGTGTACAGTTGCCTCCTATTAAGGAGGACTGTACTTGTGTTGTAAATTATTCCTTGTCATTGATGAACTCTCCTGCCGAGTACTGTGCAGCTTGCGATAACCGGGGATATATAGAAACTCCTGTAGTTTTTGACATTACAGGCTCTCTTGTTGATTTTGCGTCTGATTCAAATTCATATGCCAATGCTTTAATTATATCAGAAGCTGGTGATTTTGATTATCAACGATATGTAATTCATGCTGATCTTGAAGATTGTAAAGTAGAGGATTACGATTACCAGAATTGTTTTGACTTGGCAAAATTTGTAACAATAGATGTGGAAGACTACAAGATAGAAACCATAGATAAATCTACACTACTGGGTCAGATACGGGTTATAGTTTCAAGATCGAATTAAAGGTACTAAGGGAAAGGACAAGAAGAAATGGATTCTAATAACAAAAAGATAATTGTGGGAAGTATAGATAAAGAACTTAATAACGAAACAAGTAGAACTATCAGAAAAGTAATGGAAATACTAGAAAGATACACTAATTATGAAACACTAGATGCTGATAGAAAAGCTATTGTTCGGGATACAGTTCTAAACCAAATAAATAGACTAGTTAGAGTTGCAAAGCATAAACAGACCTTAACTTTTTCAAACGAGAAGTAATATGGCTATAAGCGGTTCTTTTATTAATAAACCTGGTGCTATGGATAAGGCACGTGCTGCTTTAAATAAATCTGGTCTAATTTTCTATTTTTCAGTTAGTTCATTAGATATAGAAAATGAGTTAAGAAAATTTAATAATGCTCTTGCATCTGATTTACTTAAAGAATTAAAAGCAAAGAAACCTGCAAAAGTAATACAAAAGAAATCAGAAGCTAGGTTACTTGGAAGAGTTTCTGCAAGTTCACAAAGAATTATGTCTATAATGGCAGCTATGAAGAGAAATACAAGATATACTACCTATAGTGGTCGTGAGACAAAACATGTAGGTAAGGCAAGAAATATTAGAATGCAAATGTTTGATATTAAAGAATTAGATAAAAAGACTAATCTTAATAAATTAGATAAGTACTTTCCACAAAAACATATTGCGCCTCTTCATGATAATCCAATGCGAAACTTAAGTTCGGCAGCTTATAAATATAGAGGTATGGTAAAATTCTCTTTGTGGAGAATGTTTGAGTACAAAACAAAAGGCTCATATCGTATTCCTTTAAGAGCAGAAGGCCCACTTCATTTTACAGTAGACAGTGATGGTCATAGTACTTGGAAAGTCCAGCGTACTGTAAACTGGACTACACGTGGAGGCGGCATTGCTAGATCTGCTTATTTTATGTTAGATGATAGTAGAAAAATGTATAAAAGAGATCAAGGTGTTTTTGCAAGAGCAATTGGGTATGGTGTCCAAAAAATTATCAAAAACAAGACGAGGTTTAGATAATGCAACTTTTTGATGCCAGTACCTTAGGTATAGATATTTTGTGTGAACTATCTGTTGGTTGGTTTTTTACTGATTTATTAGATAGTTCCGGATTTCACATAATTTACAGGCCAGATGGAACTACTCCTGTAAATTTCATAAATGGATTTGCTTGGTTGGATGATCTGGAACGTAAGGATGTAGTAACACGTGCAGATTTTACCGATTACAGGCATCAAATACCCTTGCCAGTGGTATCGTATGATTTTGTAAGTGATTATGCTGAAAGTATAGAATTAGGTAGTAAAACAAAAAAGAAGACGTATAACCTCTCCTTTATAATTGGGGCAGAAAATAAAGCGCAAGCTGTTAATTTAGCTAATTTTGTATCTACAACACTGAATGAGAGAGAAGTGCCTATATTAAACTATAATGTGGACGCAAAACCCAAAATTGGTGTTATTTACTTTGAAGACATAATTACTACTAGACTTTTTGATGTGTTTTCCAAAACAGATCTTGCCAAAAAGTTCTCATTGACCATATCAAGTGATGCGGTTGCTGAGTTTAACAATAATTTTTAATAAGAAATTCTCGTAAGGAGGATTAAAGTGAGCAAACCTAATGAAATAAGACATCCGCAAGCAGCTTTGCTTGCAGAAGAATATGTCTGTCAAAGAGTTCAATCTCTCGGGTATACCGCAGATTTGAATTCCGAAGAGGTTCACCAGCTTACAGATGCTAATGTGGTTGAGGTCGTTGATTCAGATCCTACGGTTTCTCTCTCAATTGACATCAATGAGTTTGGTTCAATTAATATATATAATCAATTAGCAGGATTTACTGCTTTTCCTACTAGCTTTGATACTGCTGATGCAAAATATGGGTTTACAGAAGCTACACTTGATAATACAAACCATCGTGATGGTACTATTTCCCATGTTGACTTTGGTGAAATAGGTACTGATTTCATGGTTCATGTCAAGGAAACCTCAGATGGGACTACTACTAGAGCCTTGTGGTTTAGTAATTGTTTCATTGATAGTCTCTCTGGTACATATCAGGTTGATGGTTTCGCTTCAGAATCTGTTTCAATGTCTGGTTCTGCCCAACGGTGGTTCTTAAATGCATGGGCAGGGGCAACTATTGGTTATAGTGAATGGCTTGGTGTTGGTGGTGTTGATCACTCTATGTCAGATCTAGGTTCTGATGGTTCTGTTTTATATCTTACTGAAGACGGTATTATATTATCAGATAGTCTCTACACTGTTGCAGCCGCCCAATTTGTACAAGCTGGGGGACATGATTTCCCTGAAGACAGTAGATTCCGTTATATCTATGTTCCTAGTACAGTAGTTTTCCCAACTATTCCTCAAGACACTGGTACTCTTATCGGTGGAGTGAAAGAAGGGGAAATTGAGTTGATAATGTGGGATTCTGATTTAAAAGCGGAACCCGGCATTGGTGTTGACGGTGCTGCTGATATTCAGGCACTTCGGGTACAGTCTATTGATTATGAAATCTCTTTTGATAGAGAAGATTTGAAACAACTGTATACTGGTACTTACTATAAGGGCTTGAATACTATTACTGTTACAGCTAGTCTAAATGTCCTTGATTCTGATCTTCAAATGTGGGCTTTAGCTACTGGAAACACTAATAACTATACTAATGATATAGTTAATACCATGTCCTTAGCTGATTTTCAATCTATGAGTACTCTTGATGCTCGTATTGATGTCTTTAATACTAAAGACTATTTACTACATGCTGGAGATACTCTATTGAAATCCATTACCCTTATTGGGGGCAAGGTTACATCTGTTGGAGATTCCAGAGATGTTCCTGGTCGTGGTAGTCAAACGTTTGAAGTTCAATTTACTAATGCTCATTTCACTGGAACTGGGCTTGTCGGTAGGTAAGTTTAATTAAAATTATCTGGGTCAGTTGAGTAATTGACTGACTCAGATATTAATAAGGTGTAGTAATACACAGGTATGTAGGTAACTACTTGGAGGATGATATGACTAAGAAAGTAGAAGAAACTGTTGTTGAGGAAGTTGTTGTTGAAGAAGAAGAAAAAAAAGAGACTAAAGAAGACTCAGAATTATTTACTGTAATAGCTTCCGGAGAGAAAACTATTACATATACAAAAGAACCCCATGGGTTTGATCTTGTTGTAAAATTCAAACTACCAACAATGAGTCAAAAAAGTACTGCTGACATGTTATATGCTAAAAAGTATAACAAACTCCTACAAGATGATGACCATCTAACAACCTCACAACTATTAGAAACAGCAAGACGGCGTAAAACTTGGACCGAAGAAGACGAAATTCGTGTTACTAAAGTAGACGCTGATATTATAGATACTAAAGAGTTAGTACAAGATGAGAAAAATAAAAAGAAAAAGGAAAGTTTAGAGGCTGAATTAGCAGAATTTAGGGAAGAGAAATTTAGGTTGGCACTAAAAGTTGGACAGATTACAGGGACTTCCATTGAAGTTCTTTCTGAACAAGAAAGAACCAGTTACATGTTAATTAATTGTTTATATGTTATTGATGCGTCTGGGGAGTCTGCTTTAATGTATCCTACTAGATCCGCTTTGGACGAAGAGCAAGATCTAAAAAGACTAGAAACTGTGTTGCTTGAAGCAAAGAGTTTCTGGTCTGGTGAAGGCTTATCGGATTTTTTGCACTTAGGCGATTAGCTAGAAATTCTTTTGTGCAACTAAGATGGAGAGAGAGTTCACGAAGTGGACTTCCTATGTTCCCTATACAACATGCTTCAGATCTTTCTTACGTCCAGTTGTGGCTCCTGCATTGGGTACAGGTATACGACTGGGCGTTTTCTTTATCAGACAGAGAGAAACCATCAGACAGCGTTTTAGATGATGATGAAAGTTTTGATGATTGGTATAGATACTATGCCGCACAAAAGATGAGAGACTCTAGACAAGGTACTGCTAATCGTAGTAGTAGTAAATCCCACGATAACGTTATAACCTTTTAACGGAGATTAAAATGGCCCAAAGTTCAGACACAGCACGCTTTGTAATTACTGGTGAATTTAGAAGCGGAGAAATGATAAAGCAATTTGAGGCTTCTATTGGTCAGATGTCTAAAATGGCAAGTGCAAAACTTGGTAAAGTAGGCAAAGAGGTAAGTGCTTCCGTAGAGAGTGGAATGGTTAAAGGAGCCGAAGCTGCTGGCGGTAAGATGGCTAAAGGAATGCAGAAGGTAAAAACAGAAGCTAAGGGTGCTGGTAAGAATATTGATGATATGGGCAACAAGATGGATAAGGTTAATGCAGACATATTTACTGCGGTAAAACGTGTCTTATTGTGGGGTACTGCTTCAAGGTTAATCTATAACACTTATGGCAAAATAGCTGATGCTGTAAAAGATGTTGTAGAGTTAAATAGAATTCTTGTAAACATTGAAAAAATTCGTCCTGCTGGACTAGATGTAGATATTATAAGCGAAGATATTTTAGCTAAAGCTAAAAAGTATGGTGTTGCTTTTGCTGAAATTGGCGAAACTCAAAGAACATTCTTCCAGCAAGGTTTTAAAACAGCGGAAGTTATCAAATTAACAGAGTCACAGTTGTTAGCTGTTACTGCTGCTGGGTTAACCGCTGGTGAAGCCATGGAACTACTTGTTAGTTCTATGACTGTTTTTAATATTTCTGCTCAACGTTCCATTACTATTGTTGATAAATTACAAAATGTCCAAGCTAACTATGCGGTGTCTACTCAAGATCTTGCTTCTGCTATGCGAAGGGTTGGTCCTGTCGCTCAAGAACTTGGTGGAGATATTGATCACTTAATTGGACTTATAACTACACTAAAAGAGTCTACTCGTAAATCTGGTGAATTTATTGGTACTGCTCTTACTACAATCTTTTCTCGTACTATAACAAGTGTTGGTGCAAGTCAATTACGTAGAATTGGTGTAGATATTAATGAGACAGCACAGATATTACGTCCTATAAAAGATATTTTTGATGAAGTAGGCAGAGCATGGGCAAACCTTACTGATCAAGAAAGGATTAGTACTGCGTTTGCTCTTGGTGCTAGACGTAGATATCCCCAAGTTATTGCTTTGTTTGAAGATTATGCAAAAGCATTAGAAGTGGCGGCTCTTTCAACAAACTCCTTTGGTGCTGCTCTTATAGCACAGCAAAAAGAAGTGCAATCAGTATCTAGGCAGATGTCTATTGCTACTGAATCAGCTAAACAAGCTGGTATTGCTTTTGTTAAGGCTTTCTCTTTTTCTGGTAGTATTGAATCAGATTTTAAAAAAATAGCAAAAGCTATACAAGATTTTAATAATTTTGTAAAAAAATCAGCTAGACCTCTAGCAAATATGGCTAAATCTCTGGCCTTTTTTGGTACCGTTGCTATTTTAAATGTAAGTCTAGGGGTGTTAGCAAAGAGGATAAGTTGGGTAGGGGTTAGGGCTTTGTTTGTGGCACCTGCTCTTACTGCCATGTCTGCACAAATGACAATAGCAAGTAGATCCGCTTTTATCTTAGGGAAAGCCATAAATCTTATTGGAGGATTCCTCCCTTCTATTGTAATTGCAACGATTGCCTTTACAGCACTTGAATACAAAATTAACCGAAATAATAATGCAATTGGGGATTTAAGCGAAGGGTTCCGTGGATTTTCTGAAGAATCTGAAAGTGTAAAAAGAACTTTAAATGAATATCTTAGTATAGTAAAACAATTTACTCAGGTAGAAGGCCCAAAATCTTTGGTTGATTTTCTTGGTGCTGATTTTAAAGGAGGTAAAGATAGTATACTTGGTTATATGAAAGCAATAGAAGGAGTTGGGGAAGATTTAGAGGGGGCTAATTTTGAGAAGTTTAAACAAGCTATACTTGCTGTTCGTGGTCCTACTGCTTCTGTTGAAGAAGCCTTTTATGATCTTTCTCAAGTTATAGGATTTCTTCAAGCTACTAGTTCTGGATTCAGAAAAGAATTAGAAGAAATGTCTACTCAAGCTAATACCTCTCGTAATATTATTACAGACCTTGCGGTGAGTTTAGCCTCTTTGTTTACAGAAGGGTCAAGATTCTCATCTGAGGATTTCTTAACAGAAGCCTTTGGTAAAGGAACCCTTGATAATATAGATAAAAGAATACAAGATATTGCAAATGAAATATCTAAAGCTGAAAATTCATTTCCTAAAATGTTGTACACAACAGTAGATGAAAGATCAGATTTTGCTGCTTTTCAAGATAGAGTATTTGATGAATTAGAAAAAGAGTTACTTGCTGGTAATGGAAAATTTGCAGAATTAGCAAGGGAAGGTGGGATTCATGGCACTCTGTTTTTAGATGCATACTTCGCCTCCTTAAGGGAATCTATAAATGACTCTCAAGTGGAAGATCAACTTTCACTTTTACAAAGTATCCCTTTCTTTTTACCCCTGCTAATAAAAATAAAAAAACCAACAAAGGAAGAGTTAAATAAGGCATTTAAAGAAGGAGTTGAAGCTCTATCACCAGAAAACATTGAAAAGTTCTATTTAGACGAATATGGTAAGAAAGCAATAAATCTTCAAGACTTTATTATACAAACCGGAGATACTGCTGTTCTTGGTTCTATGGCTAAAGATTTAGCAGAGGCATATGATGTTGAATTACCCACTATATTTAAAAGATTAGAAGATAGATCAAATAAATTTGGTGGGACTTTATTACAATTACAATTAAAAGTCAGAGCCCTATCTGGTAGTGCTGGTTTCTTAGCAGAAAACATGACAACTACTTTTAAGAATTTTGTATTACATACACAAGATTCTGTAAAATTAGCAGAAAGTCTTAAACTTGCTGGTTCCTCCTCTTTATATCTAGGGGGGGCATTAGCAAAATTAGACTTTAAAGCAGTTGGATCCCGCCTAAAAGCCTCATTAACTCAATTAGCAAAAGTTGATACTCTTGATGAACAAATAAAATCTTGGGAAAGAACAAGAGATGCTTATGAAGAATATTTAGTAGTATTAGAGAAAGATCCAAAGACAACGGGATTAAAAATTCAAGCAGCTATTAAAGAATCTGACAGATTAAGTCAGAAAATTGCTGATCTTACTGTTGAGCAGGAATTCCTTGCGACACAAACAGAAGAACTAAATAAAACAATTGAAAAAGAAGCGGCAGCTTATAAGAACCTGTTTACTTATTTACAGAACATAGAAAATGCTTATGGGATACAAAAAATACAGATACAAGCAAATACTGCTGCTAGAAAAAAAGAAATAAAGGCAATGGAGCAATACCAACGTGCTCTAAACAAAATAGCAATACAAACAGAAAAATTAGATGTAGGGGGCTCTTTCGCTGAGGATCTTGCCTTAACTGTAAAGGGCATTACAAAAGATTATCAAGAACAAGCCAAAGCAATTCTTCAAAATATAGCTTTAGATGAGAACAGAACACGTAGTTTAAAAGATACCTTAAAGGGGTATCATGAGGCTCTTGGGGCAAATAATGCCTTTTTGTTGATATCTAAAAGAATCCTTGGTGTAGATCTTTCTGTAAATAAAACTTATCAAGATGCAGACCGTCTACTAAATAATACAAATATTAAAAGAACAGTACAGTACACACATACCTTACGGTTACTTGATTTAAATGAAAAAAATGCAAAATCGCTTGCTAAATCAAACAATAATTTAGATCAACAAAAGGCTATTCAAAAAGCAAACCTTGCTGTAATAAACTCAGTAGTTAGTGCAATTGAAGATGCGGCAAAAATTTCCATAGAGTTTTCTAGAAATATTGCAGAAGTATCTGCAAGTTTTGCAAGATTAGATAGTGGTGGTAGTTTTGCAAAAGAGCTAAGAATTGAACAAGCATTAATAAGAAGAGAAACTGAACTAACAACAAAAGAAATAGATGCTCAAATAGCAAAGATAAAGCAAGCAGTTCTCTTAAAACAAAACGAATTAGGTCTAGCTAATGATCTACTAAAATCTGATTTCGGTAGAACTGCTACTGTAAAACAGTTGCAACAAGCCTTTGAAGAAATGGACTTAGTACAAAAAGATGGGCTTAATGCAATACAATTACAAGCTGCTGGTCAGTTAGAGGGGTTAGCTGCACAGATAAAAAATCTTAAAGCTACCGAAGACAACCAACTTGCCCTTTCTGAATTAAACAATCTTCTTGCAATATCCAACTCATTACATGAAGCAAATTTAGCTTCTATAGATAATTACGCTTCTGGTATCCAAGCCTCAATTGCAGCAACAAGAGAATTTAATAGTGAGTCTGCTCAAATTCTTAAAAATTTCCAATTACTTAATAAAGCTGGGGAATTTGGTAGACAATTAAAAGTTGAACTTGGTGGAATAACTAAAGAATACAAAATACAAAAAGAAGCAATTGCAGCTACTATTGAATTAACAAAAATAAGATTAAAGAAACAACAGGAAACCGCTGGGTTTTATGACGATGTATTACTAGCTGAATTGTCTACTAAAGGTCTTTTAGAAGAGCAATTAAATATTAGAACAGACATTGGTGATGTACAAAAATCCCAACTAAACTCAATTGCTATTGCTGGTCAACAAGAGCTAGAATCCCTACAAATTCAGAGTAAGCAACTAGACAAACAAAAAGAATATGATTCAGAACTTGAACGGATGAATACTCTTTTAAAATTAGCGGCTCGAACTCAATCTGATATTAATGATCTTGCCGCAGGATATGCTAATGCCTTCGGTGATGTTATAAAGAATATTGGTGAAATAATAAATGAGCGTGGTAGTTTAAGAACAATCCTACAGCCCTTTGCTGATGCCTATATAACAAGTGTCACAAAGAGGCTGTCTACTTCTCTACAAACCTATTTTGATGATGTATTGGAATCTTCTGTTGGTGGTCAACTAAAAGAACTAGAAGACCAGCTAAAGAAGAAATCAGAGGCAGAACCATACGATCTTGGCGGCGATATCATCCAACGTAAGTTGATTGATGGTGCTATTGTTACTGGGAATATTATTAGTGCAAAGATTAAGGAAGCTGTTAGTAATATAATACTAACTCAAGGTGAAGTTGTACAAGTAAAGGTAGAAATACCAGAGATTCCCCAGTTAAAACTGGAAGTTCCTGTTTTACCTGCACTTAAAATAGAGGCTCCTGATATCCCTCCTCTATCTTTTTCTATTCCAGAATTACCTAAACTGGAAATTGAAATTCCTGTTCTTCCTGTTTTAAAGGTGGATCTCCCAGAGATACCACAACTTACTTTTGCTATTCCTGTCTTTCCTAAATTGCAAGTGGAGGTACCGGACTTACCTGCTCTACAAGTGGACATGCCAAACATACCTCCATTAACAATAGAAATACCAGACTTCCCTAAATTACAAGTGGAAATACCAGACTTACCTACCTTGTCTGTAGCAATCCCTGATATTCCTTCTGTAACAGTAGAGGTCCCTAGAATACCTCAACTGGATTTAGTGGTCCCAGATTTACCTACATTAAAGGTGGATGTTCCTGTTGTACCTGATCTAGTTATTCCTGAATTAGAAGAATTTGGTATACGTGTTTTTGAAGTACCTACTATAGATGTTAAAATTCCAGAAATACCTCAGGTAACAGTAGCTGTACCAGAATTTCCACAATTAACAATAGCAGTTCCTGAGTTACCTAAGGTTCTTGTGGATATTCCTAACATACCTCCTGTAGTTGTACCGGACATACCTCCATTAAATATAGTTGTGCCTGACTTACCTACTCTGACTGTTGATGCACCAAAACTATATAAAATAGCTGTGGAGATCCCCTCGATACCCCAGTTAAAACTATTAGTTCCAGAATTACCTACATTAAGTATTAAAGTTCCTATAATACCTGAATTAGAGGCCCCTGTAATACCTCAGTTACAATTAGAGGTTCCTGAGTTACCCAAGGTTGTTGTAGATATTCCTAATATACCTCCTGTTGTGGTACCAGTGATCCCGCCGTTAACAATAACGGTTCCTGTACTACCTACATTAACTGTGGATATACCTAATATTCCACAACTGGAACTTCCTAGGATTCCACAATTACAACTGAAAGTACCAGAATTACCTACATTAAGTATTAAAGTTCCTCTAATACCAGAACTGGTAGCCCCTGTAATACCTCAGTTGGAGTTAAAAGTTCCAGAGTTACCTAAGGTTGTCGTGGACATTCCTAATATTCCTCCTGTAGTTGTACCGGACATACCTCCGTTAAATATAGTTGTTCCTGCTTTACCTACATTAGCTGTAGCACTTCCTGATATACCTACAGTAACTGTGGAGATCCCTACAATTCCACAGTTACAACTACAAGTTCCAGACTTGCCTACATTAAGTATTAAAGTTCCTGTAATACCAGAACTGGTAGCCCCTGTAATACCTCAGTTACAATTAAAAGTTCCTGAATTACCTAAAGTTGTCGTAGATATCCCTAATATTCCTACTGTAGTTGTGCCGGATATTCCACCACTAACAATAATTGTTCCTGAACTTCCTACTTTAGTTGTGCCAATACCGGAAATACCTCAAGTAACTATGGTAGTGCCTGTAATACCCCCCATGGAAATTGTTGTACCGGAATTACCAACAGTAGTGTTTTCTGTTCCTGATATACCAGAACTATCTATTGCTGTACCTTATATTCCTGAAAGTATAAAATTAGATGCCCTAGAAGCGGCACAATTAATATCAGCTACTTTGCTTTCTGGTGCGCAAGTTATATATACAAAAATAGCTGAAGCTATAAAAACAGCAACTTCCATTACTATTGCTGTTCAAGATTCTGTAAAGTTAGATGCTTTTGAAGCTCAAATACTATTATTAGATGCCCACAGACAAGGTGCTGAAATAATGAAAGCAAAAATTATTGAAGCAGTACAATTCTTTACTTTAAATGCTGGTGAAGGTGGGGAAGAAGTTAGTGTAGATACTAATGGTGTACAACAAGCCATAACGCAGGGTGCTATAACTGGAGCAAATGCTATTGGCATTAGTACAAATGAAGCGGCAGATAAAATTTCTACCACAAATTTTGGTATTCCTGATACTATAACTTTAGATGCTGCTAATGCTAAGTTACAGCTTATAGAAGGGCACACCATTGGTGCTGAGATTGCAAAAATTAAACTTATTGAAGCATTCTCTTCTTTTAAAATAGCAGACACAGCAATACCAGATTCAAAAGAAGACTCACCAGACCTTTCACAAGAAGCTAGAGTGGCTACTACTACTCTTGTAGAAGATCAAGATTTTGGTAAATTCACTATAGAACAGGATCAGAAGTCTTTAGCTTATATAAATAATGTATCTGCTAAAATTTTAGATGCTCATACACAAGGTGCTCAGATTCTTTATAATAAAATAGTAGAAGCTCATACTACTTTTGCTCCTGGTACGGGACAACAAGCCTTACCACAAGTGGCAACAGTAGGTGGAACTACAGACACTTTTAATACAACTCCTATAACAGATGGTTTAACAGGAGTAACAACTGGGGTAGGACTATTAAATGTTAGTCAGCAAGAACAAACCGAAGAAACAGAATTAACTACTGAAGAAATGGCAAAGCAAGTAAATAAACAACGCTTGACTATTTCTGCAATTCAAGGTCTTGGCGTTATCATGGGGAACCTTGTTGGTGGTGGTGGGATTGGTTCTGGAATAGGAGCCTCTATTGGTGGTATTGCTGGTTCTTTCTTAGGACCTGTTGGTGGAGCAGTTGGCTCAGTTGTCGGTGGGATACTTGGTGGATTATTTGATAGTGCTCCTGAAGTAGAGGAACCAGAGCCTTTCCCTTCAACTATATATGAAGCTAATTCAGATGCTCTTGCTAAGAATACAGAAGCTCTAATAAGAAATTCTCAAAACTTCGACTTCATGAAAAAATTATTAAATGCTCCTGCTAACTTTATTCAACCTGCTTTTGCTGATGTTGGTGGAGGAGCAAACATAACTGTTCAAATAAATGCTCCTGTGGGCAATGAGAATGCCGTAGGTAAGGCTGTGTACGATGCTGTTTCAAAGGTGTACTCTAATGATTATAGACGTATTGGGAGGCGTGGATAATGTCCTGTGCTCGTATTTGGTGGGTTGATAATGTTAATGGCGATGATGCTAATGCTGGTACAACCTATGAATCAGCTTTCCAAACATTAAACCAAGGGCTTGGGGTAGCTAGTTATAATGGGGAGCCAGGAAATATTGTTAGAATTTGTTATACTGGGACTGATTATACCCCAAACCCTTCTAGGTCTACTATTGGTGATGGGGATAACTGGAGAGTTAGCGGTTGCGGTTGGGAAGATGGGGAATTCTCTACTATAGAAGGTTATGACCCAGATGGTGGAAACAAACGTCCTAAGCTATTAATTTCTGGTGGAGGGTCTGCCTCTTATGGAATTACTTTTACAAACCATAGTAATTATTGGTTAATTAAAGATCTTTGGTTTGAATATGATGGCACAAATACAAGTTGGTCAACTGGGTGTATATATATTGCTAATACTATTGATGATAATGAAACTTATTTTAAAGTACGTGGTTGTATCTTTGATGGTCTTTTATCAACCAGTACTAATCAACACTCGGCAGGTCTTTATATTATTGGGGGAGGCAGGATACATGTTGATGCCCAATATAATTGGTTTAAAAACTGTGCTTACCCAATACGTACTAGTACCTCACTACCACGGATAGTTGGATACAGAATAAAATATAATTTATTCTATGGTAATGATCGTAGTGGCTCTCATTTATGGTACGTTAATGACACTACTAATTCAGATGTAATTGATTATACGTTCACTAACAATACTGTTATTTGTTTAGGATCTTCAAAATATACTGGGGCAGCCTCACAACTTAGCAACGGGGCTTATATAACAAGAGATAGAGATAATTTTGAAGTAATGAACAACTTTGTTTTTTGGACAAACTATTTTTTAAGAGGAACTTCTGGTAGCTCAGCTTCTCCAACTATAACAGAGACTGTAGATTATAATACCTGGGGGAAATTGGGTGGGCCTGACCTTGGGTATAGTGGTATTTTTGATGTTTGTGAAACAGATGGCTATCTTGCTGCTAATGATGTTGAGTTGGATAGTTTAAAAGATCAGGGGTCTGGAGAAGCCTTGTTTGGTGATGTAGACGCTACAGATTTCTTCTGGCCAGAAACAGGATGGATGACTATTCCCGATATGCGACCAAGGAGTGCTTTCTATCAAGGGAATCCCTATGGTGAAAATGATTATCTTACGGCTCGTGGAGCTATCCAACTTTGGGCTAACCTTAGCCAAACAATCATAGGAACAAATCACCAAGCAATTATAGCCTCAGACACACAATCCGCATGGAATACAGATACTGAATTGGCCCAAGAGTTCTCTCATGGTAGATCCTTTAGTTTTGTATCAAGCTATACAGATTCAAGTGCTGTTATTTCAGAGTGGGGAGACAAAACAGATCAAGATACTAGTATAACTCAGTTAACAACTGTTGGGACTAAGGTAGGGTTTTGGGGTGGTGTGGGCGTTACATTAGACCCTGGGCACGATCTTGTAGAGGTTTGGGCAACTACAGAGGGGTGGCTTGATGGACCATCAACTGATATAACTAGCCCACCAATAGCTGCAACTAAAGGAACATACAAATTCCAATGGAATATAGGAGCCTCTCCTCCTGCGGGAACATATACTATGCGCTTTAGATCAAAAGATATAATAACAGATGCTTGGTTAGATTGGCGAGTTGCAACAACCTTCAGTAGACCATAGAGGATAAAATGGGTAAAAATAAAATACAAGTATTTTTGTTAGAGTGGGGCACAACAGATGCTTCAAATGCTGACATATCTATTGTACTTACAGATAATACAGCCCCTATTAATTTCTTTGAGGGGGCAGTTCCTGCTAATTTTGGTACTTTTTCTTATAGTATAGATGAAACAATATATGATCAAACTTCTGGCGCAAACTTTTTTGATGCAACTATAAGCACACCAGTTGGATTTAAAAATGGGGATTCCTCCCCTATAGTAGATTTTACTACAAGCATTATAACCTACGACTCAACAGGGCAAAAAGCCCTTTCAACAAATCATTACACAACACTATCACCAAACACAGATACCCTAGATACAAACCACATAGTAACCTTAGATCGAACTGAGTTCTATACAAACGGTGCTGAGATCTTTTGGGAATCAAATACAACTACAGGGCTAACTGACGTAACCAACCCAGAATACATTTACTCAAGCGATATGCGTTCTGAATATTGTGTTTTTCCAGATCAAACGCCGGCTGGAGATTATCTTAAAGTAAAGAGGGATACAAAGGCTTTGCATGAGGGTGTGGACGGTACTATTCGTATAGATACCACAATGTACACAGAGTCTTACGGTACTGATATGTCTGTATATATTAGTGAGAATGATACTAGTGTAGGAGTTTTATTAGGCAGGCTTTCTGATATAACTTCTAGATACAACCTAACAAGAACAAGATTTAGAATACCAACAGATTTGATGCACACTATGAGTGATGCTTCCTTTGCGGGCATGACTATGAGCCTAACAAATGACCATACTACGGACTCTAGGTGGTTAATATATGACTCTGTATTTGAATACTCTCCTCTAACAAAAGGTGGGTTAGATACCACACATTCTTCCTTAGTAAATGATGCAACTACTCCCACTATCTGGCGTGATATCCAAACTACACACAAGGCAAGATTAAAAAAGGGAGCGTATTACGTTATAGAATACTATACATTAGATGATTGGTGGGATTTTGATGTCTAAAATATTTACTATACCTAAGCAAAATAATATTGAGAATATTACACAATATTTTGGGAGGTTCTTCCATTCTCCTTTGTATTTTAATACTCAACTCCCTTATTTTGGAATATTTGCATTTGAAGCAGTTAGTGGAGATAAATTAAACACTGTTGAAGAAAATCCTGATTATAGTAATGGTACTACCCTTACTACAGAATCAGATACAAATTCAAGGTATATATGTATTAAAACAGAAATAGGGGATATACTAAATTTATATTCTCCTTCTGTAACCCCCAACTACTTTATTGATGGGGGGGATCAGTACAGGCTTGTACCTTGTATACAAGATTCTTCTGTTTTAATTCGTATATATTCAAGTACTGGAAGTACTTTTGATACTTGGAATCCTGGTTCTGGTAATCATCCTTTTAATGATGACCACATTTTTTATGTAACTTTTTATGGGAAAAGGGTGTAAAATGGATATAAAAGCTTTAAGTAAAGATTTCAAGAACAAGGGTGGTTACAAAACTAAAATAACCAACAATCAAATTACTATTATAGATTCTAATAGTGTTGTTAAAATGGAAACTCACATTAATAAAATTACAGATACTTTATTTCTTGGTTTATCCAGAGGGATGAGGATTCCTGCTATGTACACTGGAGAAGCTACATATAATAGTATTACTGATTCTTGGGATGTTAAAAATAATTTAAACAAAGGATCTAATTTTTTACAAAGTGCAGTAGTAAATAAATCTGGGGATCAAATATTATCAATGACTCTTACTTTTGATGGGGCCATCTTAAACCTATCAGATAGTACCCCTCTATACTTTGTGTATAATACATCTACTCTTGGTGATTATGAAAATGACTATGTGCTGTTTCCAAGAATTTCTGATATTGTAAATAATGTTGTAACAGTAGCAATGGAATCTAATAATGCGGGTACTTGGGGATACTATGAATCTTCTCTTAATGGAGAAGAGGGGCTTTCTGTTGGTATTGATTGTTTATTACAAAGTACTGGTGAGGGTGCTGATACTGCTTTTTATACTCCAGGAATTCCTGATTGGACTTATGACTCCGCAGAGGTTTGGCAGGATGCTATATATGTTAATGGTTATATTTACAACACTATTATAGAAACATCAGATCTTATTGATTGGCCATGTAAAGCAAAAGGAAGAATTATAAAATGGAGTGGTGATTGTGTTTCTGGGTCTGCGTGGCCAGGAGCTACATATGCTTATTCTACAGAACAAACATATAGAACAGGAAAGCATATTCTTAAATTTCTTGGATTAGATGGAGGAAACTTATACAAGGTTTGGGTACAAATAGATTCAGAAATAGGACAGGATAATCTAGAATGGCAACTTGTAGATTGTTTCTATACAACAGCACAAGGTGAAGGTGACATACATAATGGATAGAGGAGTTTTATATAATGAAGATTAATAATGATTTAACCAACACTTTTGGGTTTTTTGGGCATGGTGGCTTAGGTCCTGGGAATCACCTTCTTGAGGAATTTGTATCTTCTTTGGATTTTGGTAAAGTTGCTAATATTTTAAACAAAGTTAGTTGGATTGTTGCATATAATGAAGAATCAACAGAAAGTCATTTATCTACATTTTATGGTAGTATTTTATTTAGAGAAATAGACTCTACAATGTCTGCTTTACTTGATCAAACTTTTTCAACATTTGGATTAAACTTAGCTTATGATAATCAAGATGCCGTTACAGTACATGATATTTTTAATCCAGCAACAAACACATTTAATGTCCCTCTTGATGAAGAATTATTAATAGGAGAAATTCCTCCATATTTTAGAATAGAAGCTATATTCGACTCCGCTTCTTTACACAAATATAGAGCTTCTTTTGTTGATTATTCTTTCCCTTATGTAAAGTTTGCTTTGTTTGATTGTGAGAGTGGTGCTGAATTTACTTCTACAGAATATGCCGCTTTGAATGATTATGAGTTGAAATTCTTTATATTTGGTTATAGACCTGTAAATGTGGCGGTATTATAATGTGGCATAATTTTACTTTTGTTGAAAATGATACCACACATCAGTTCAAATGGAATCCGACTTCAGTTAGATTTGGTACTAAAGAAAAAACAGTACTTACCCCACTAGACGGTCCTCCTATAATTCATTATCAAGATACAACAGAAGTTCTTGGCCAGCTTATATGGGAGAATGTCCCTGTAAAATGGAGAACTCCTTACACAAGCATAGAGGGCTTGGTAGGTAAATCTGGTGTTATTTATACGAACAAAATGCCACAATTGGTTGGTGTAAAAAATCTAATGTTACATAGTCAACTAAAAAATATGCTCACTGGTACTGATTATTGGAGGGTGGGGTGTCTTGGAACCTATCATGAAGACAGTAGTGTTCTAGGTCCGGATGGGATTCATTTAGCTTATTTAAATAAGAATGATTCTGGTTCTACAAATGCTGGTTGTTATGTACCAAGCACAATTCCAGCAATTATTTCAGAACACAATGTACTCTCATGTTATGTAAAATATGGTGGATCTGATGAAGTTGGTATAAATATATACCAAACCGGCAGGAGTCAATCTCATTCTGCTAGTTTTACTTTTTCTGGGGGAGGAAGTGTTTTAACTCCTTATAACACAATTACAGTGAATAATGCTGGTGCAGAAGCTGTTCCATATACTGATGATTGGTTTAGAATTTGGTTATATTTAGATGGGCATAATGCATATGCTGGTGATGCTGTTGGTGAACTTTGCCAAATTTATTTATACCCAGCAAGTGGTTGGACTTCTTCTGAGGTAATAGGTACTTATATGACTGATGTACAACTAGAACAAGGTGTGTTAAAACCCACTTGGTTTGCACAAACACAAGGGGATTCTATTGTAGAACCATTACAAGTAGAATTCCTTAATATGCAAACAGAGTATACAAACTTACCGGGCGTAGTAAAACACAACATAATACTTAATTTTAAATTAATAGGTGGTTGGCTATAATGCGGTTACATTTTGGTTATCAAAATTTGATTGGTGATAGTGGTAAGGTTGCTGGTGGTGACAGCAATACTATGGCAATGATTAGTGGGACAGACCTCTATGGAACCACAGTTGCTCCTGATGGCTCTTCAACTGCTGAGGGATATTCTAATGATACCGCTTTATCTTGGAGAGGAATTACTACTCAAACTAGATCTGATTTAGATGCCGGGGAAGATATTTATTTGTGGGGAGGGTACATAAAACCAACATCTGATGGAAGTATAAGACATATTATGTACGTAAATGGTGATAAGGCTTCAAATTGTTTTGGTTATAACATCTCTTTTCATGATGGTAGTGTATTTTCTGCTATAGATAATCCATGGATGACCTCTGATGATTGTTTAGATTATGGATATTTTTCCTTAAGAAATAATTGGATTTATGCTTATATGGTTTGTGATTATAGACATAAATCTGGTAGTGGTGTTGAATTTATACATTATGTAAATGCAAACCAAACGTCTTGGCAAGTAGATGAGGGAGCATATATGTGGGGGTTTACTTTAGAAAAAACCCAAGAACGTAGATTAAACGGGCCTCCTATTATTACAGGTGTAAATCTTATAGACCATACTGATTTTCCTGTTGTAGATTTTACACAACTCCCATCAAATATAGAAGAAATAGAAAATGACATTTATGGTTATATTAAAAGCACTACAGGAGCCTTAATGAATCATAGTACTTTTGTAGATAAAAATTTAAAAACTATGATATGGGATAAAATAAATTATGTTAAAAATGGAAGAATGATTCATGGGCTAAGATCAGCATTAAGAGAAAATTTAGAACAGGATTGTGTCTTATTTTATCCAAAGGGATTTAAAAGCAGAATAGATTGGGCGTATGTTCGTATAGTTGATTTTAGATTTGAATACACTGAAATTCCTAATGTTGCTATAGTAGAAGTAGATTATTATATAATTAATTCACAAAGGTACTAGAGGTAAAAATGAGTATTAAACACCACCAAGCAACAGTTTCCACAACTTTAAAAGAAGCTGGGGATAAAGTAGTCCAAAAACATGATTCTACTGTATCTGTTTATAGAACAAACTACTCTTTCCCTTCTAACGGAGCAGATTACTATGTGTTTAATAGCTCCTTAGGTGGGGCTTCTGGCCCTTCCTTGGCTAGTCCTGATGACCCAAATATTGTTAGCTATGGAAATATAGGGAATCTCTTCATAGATTGGGAGGGCGGCGGTCCTGAGGCTTCGACCTCTTCTATATGGCAAACAATAATCCAAGGAATGGCTTGGGGGCTAAATGGTCCAGCAGCCCCTGTAGATGTTACATTTAAACTTGTGTACAGTGGTGGAGTTATTTTAAGTACTGGTGCGTGGGGGTCATATGAAGACACCCCTTCTGGTAATTTGTCAACTGTTTTAATAGATGATTGGGATCAAGACGGAACTTCTGTTGTTCAGACTAGAGTGGTTTCTCAAGAAGTAACTGGAGCAGGTTTTATAAATACAGGAGCTTTTGCTTTTAGATTACGTTACTGGAATAGAAGTGATGCCCCACATCTAGTTTGTTTTATAAAGAGGGATGGTATAGATGATGATTTTGTTGTTATGGGGGCATCTACTTTATCCTCTGGTTATGTGCCTGTTAATGGAGAGACATATGCAGCAACAAAAACTGTTTTAGAAGATGTAGTATCTTGGAATATTGATAGAGCACATGATAATATTACTACAGCAGATATTCTTTTATTTGTAGATGCAACCACATCCTCAAATGCATATGATCCTGAAACAGAATCCTTTGGTGATATACGTAAAGGGAACTATATAGAAATAGAAGCTGGATATAATGGTGAACAAACAAAAAGATTTGTTGGTAATATATCTGGTAGTACTCAAATTTCTCGTGAAGCAGAGGGGGCATATGTAACATTGCATTGTGAAAGTATCGAGGGATTTTTAATAGACTCAAAAAACTTTAATTATCCTAATAATGCAATGTATAGCTATGCTGAATACACAACAGATGCAAGTGCTTATTATGAACCAAATGGAATAAAGCGTCCAGTAGCCTTTGACCAATGGGGATTAACTAGAGCTATAAGGGCTGTTTCTCTTAATGCTGGTGTAGACGACTATTATTTAAATCAATATAGACAATTTTATGCAGAAAATGGTACAATAACAACATCAACAACAAAATTAATAAGAGATTTAAATATATTCATATCACGAACTAACGTTCTGCCTGATATAAATGTTAATTTACCAGAACAAGAATATCTTTGGGTATACGATTTCGGACAAGACACAGCTTATGATATCATAAAAGATATATTATCAAAATATGGATACTATTTAAGTAGTCTTGGTGGTGGCGATTTTTGTGGTTCTTTTGAACTTATTGAAGTAGAGTCTCCTACAGATATAATAACTAAAATAAACACAGGGCTATCAAGTAATTACGTAGAGGGAATCCCTACGGAATATGCTGAGGGGTTCCTTTCTACTAAAATGAAAGCAAGTACTTCTACTTTAGTTGTTAATTGGGCAGGGAGTGGTATGGCCCTGTTAATGGGAGTAGGCCCTTCTTTAGCTGATTCTATAGCTATAACATATAAAGTTAATGTGTCTGATGGAGATTGGACTAATGCTTATGGGTATACACATGATTTTACTACATACGCTACAAGATTTATTGATACAGAATATGTAAATAGTGATTACAATATTTTTTCATATGAAAACATTAATGCTCCCTCAGGTGGTAACCCCTCAATATTCTCTATTATTTTTAGTATTGATGATGAGGGTAATCCAGTACCATTACCATATGGTGACCATTTAATACGATTGTCTAAAACGGTAGCAGAGGAAGCTTTTTTTGAAGGTGTTTTGGGCTATGATTTTGGAGGGGATTCTTATAAAGAATATTCTACATATGATATAATTACAGCTTTTTCTGTAGAAAATAGTATTGCTGATATAAGGAATGATATAGTAGTTCTAGGTGCCCCAAGGGGTGGATTCTCTTTTGTAGCAGATGAGGATTCTATCGCAAATGTACAAGAAAAATATGTTACATCAAGAGCCGCAGATCCTAGATCTATTTATGACCCAACATATAAATTCTATGTAGGACGTAGAAAACAATTTGTAATAGAAGATCCAACAATTGTTACACAAGAAAGAGCAGATTGGTTAGCTGTTCATGTATTAGAAAAGTATAGAACTACCTCTAATGTAGGAGCTATCTCTATCCCATGTGATCTTGGGTTACAAGTTTATGACCAAATAAATATAGAAGAAGTACAAACAGGTTCTATTGACTCTGGCTCTGGGTTTTATGCAAATCAATTAGTTGAAACATACTCTAAAGAGGAATATTCCTTACAGATTTCCTATTTAAATCATTGGATTCCTCCATCATTTAGAAGAAGGGAACAAATAACATTAAATGATATTAGAGATTATTTTAATAATAGCCCAATTGCCTTTGAGAGGCAAACAGTTCCAATATTAGATGTAAGAACAGGCTATGATCCTATGTCAGCAGAAGATGGTATATATATTGATTTTGAGTGGACATTACTGGTACCGGGTATTCATTCTCTTGAGTTATTTGATACACGTGGTGACCAAAGAATACCGTTATACCATGCTTCTGAAAACCCAAATGAGCTAGTGGCTGTCCCTTTCGTTGGTATATATGAGTACCCTGGTAAATATAGAGCAAGGTGGGATGGGGTACATGAGGGGTATGATTTAAATAGTAAATTTGCAAATACAAATTATGCAGACGTATACTATACTCCAAGGGGGCATGGATACGGTGCTAGAGGGCAAGATACTGCTATTATAGATGAAGTTCATCCTATACAAATAGAAGACGGGGATTTTCGTGCTGCCAAAAGAGTATATTTTCCTTTATACCCTGTAATAAAATTTCAACCAATATACCCAGAGCACAGTACTTTAAACAATGTATTAAATTTTGGGTCAGAAAGCGGTACTGGATATAGTGATGGTGTCCTTATTTCTCAAGGAGATAATTCTTCTTTTGATGTGCAACACTTTGATTTAGAAGAGAGACAAAAACTATATTGGAATTTTGATCAAGAACGGTTTGGGACAGCAACAGATCAAGCTAATTTTATGGCCCACACTTCTCATGCAACAGATGCAGCGTTTGCAGAAGATGTTGATAACGTATTTATCAGGGAACAAAGTAGAACAGAAGCATATCAATTAAATAATGACATAACGCATCGTGTAATGGCCTGTGACCCCAAAAGACCCTTTGCAGAACCAACAGATACTGCTGGGTATGGTGGTATAAGAAGACGACCTGTTAATATGCCCATGATAGATGAAACTGTTGGGGTTAGAATGTTTGTTGATGGTGTTTATGATAAAGATAGACGGTATAACATATGGACAGCTAACCTACATATAGATGTGTTAACCCATTATATAGATACTTGTACTTATAATATAACTCAATATAGGGCAAGGGATAGAGGGCAGGGGGGGATATTCACATATAATATTAATGAATCTGTTACAAGAAAATTTAATTACTTTTTTAGACAACCACTACATGATATTCCTTTAGTTAGTTTTAATTTATCTAGACAAACAATACCTGTTAAATCTTGGACATTTTTACCAGGAATAGAAGATAGTACAACATCCACCTCCGTTATTTTTGAAACAGTATTAAAAGATCAAGAAATATCAATACAACAAGCTGCTTTTGATACTATAAATACAGATGCGGCTGGAATTTCTGGTGTTGGGGTCGGCTCTGTTTTTGCTATTCCTATAAATAGAATGACAGGAACTTCCTTAGATGGTTTTAACTTTTTTAGAAATTCAGCAGTATCATATTCTATACTAGAAAGACTTCATTGGCAAGGTGATATGCCATTATTTCTAAGAACTTCCTTTGTAAGAGATTGGGACCAAAGAGAATTCTGGGAATCTAATAGAGAGTGGGCTGGGGATTATATAGATAATATAACAGGGAATACTTACTTGTATAGTTATACAGGAACTACCTATTATGATCGTAAAATTTATAATTCTATCGTTGTTTCTATTGAATATTTACTAATAGATAGACTTGGTAGGGGATATTATTCCAGTGCAAAAACAGACGAAGGTAGAGTCCTAGTAGGAAGAAGAAATGATATAGAATTTCATTCTGAATTGGGTAGAGAGTTGTGCAAGTATGTTAACAGGTGGGATCCTTATTTACCCTCTGCTTGTTACTTTGAAAGATCTCCATATTCATTTACACATACTGATTTTGGAGACAGTTATTTAAATACTATTAGAAATCATGGTAATACAACATATACACCATATGATCCAGATTATGATGGATTAAATTTAACAACACAAATACACAGAGAAGTTCAAACAAAAACAACATCAGACGTTGTACAAGGTACCACGTTGTTCCCATTAGATTCTGTTGAAAGAGTAGTAAGACCTAGTATTATATCTTATCCTTGGTATGTATATCCAGCGAATCTCCCTGATTTAAATACTAGTGAAAATGCTGATGGGGCTTTATTTGGATTTTTTGGTACACCAAATACCCATTTAAATTCAAAAGTATGGCACGCTCATAGTGTCTCTGGTAATTTTCCAAGGGACCATACTAATGAACCAGTAGACCAAGTAGGGCCGTGGGGACTCCCTGTTTATATTTCAGGTGGTTTTACAAATAAAGTTTTATCAATAGTTAATCATTCTGGTAGATATGATGCTATATCTGAATTATCCCAATGCCCTATCTTAGGCTTGCCAAGGGATGGGCACACTTGGTCAAACTGGTATGTAAGAGAATGGAATAATTTAGGAGTACCAAACCCAACTCTAGATGATTCATATATAAGCGCAAGAAGTGGTTTGTACGCTTTACTAAAAAATGCACCAGTATTCACACTGGTTGGCGGCGGTAATTATACTTGTAATAATTTTACACTTAGTTTCTAAGGGGTTAATGTGAAAAAGACACAAAGGCAAGATGTTATAGATCAAATACGTGATTTATCAAAATCTCGTAAATCTGTATATATTAAGGATCTGAATATTCAAGGAATACATTTTGAAGAAACAATACCAGATGACCAAGCAGAAGGCCAAGATAGTATTGTTAGGTGGAATAGAATAACTTATTATCAGGATAATTCTACACAACCATCAGAATCATTATTTGAAAACATAGACAACCTTATAAATCCTAATATAAATACAGATGATATAGTATCTTTATCTGGATTAAGTGATACAAATATAACATATCAAATAAACTCAAAATACACCACAATTATAAAAACCCAAAAAACAATAACAGATACATTAACACTATCTGGTAAATGTTGGGCAACTCTATATATAAATAATACTTTAGTATTAACGCATAAGTATGATCCTGAGATTGAAGGATCTATTACTACTGTTACTTCAATACCTATCCCTTTTCCTAGACAACAGGAAATAACAATTCAAATTTATGTGTATGGGCACCTGAATGATACTAATACTGAGACTATCTCTCTATCTGGTAGGGCCTTTAGTTTTATTGAATACAATAGACTAGAAACTGTTTTACCTCCGTTAAACCTTTTTGCTACAGATAACTTAATTAATACTGTAAAAGTATCTTGGGAACAACAACAAGGGACAATTGGACAAGGTGGTGGAGTTGAGGTTTGGGGGAAACAACAAGATATTGAGTCTGATTATGTGTTGTTAGGTAGAGTTCCTTACCCTTCAGAATTTTTTATGCATACAGAACAAATAGGAAGTTCTGGTCTTATATCCAATGCTACCTTACAGCGATATAATTTTTATGGTGACACAGAGCTTGGGGCAGCGGTACCGGATTCTGAATATACAGATGGGACAGGTCTTGTGGATTGGGGAGTAACTAATCCTGCATCAGGAGCAGGGCAATTCTATGTTAGTAATTCTAGTATACCTGGCCAAGAATATATGTTATCTTACAATGTTAATTTAAAATATGATATACCATTTAATGAGGAAGTATCCTCAACACTAAGAGTACCAGCAGAGATAATAAATCTTAAATTACAAGATCCAATTCTATTTACGTACAATAGTACATATACTCTAAAGGTTGATTCTGCTATAACACAACCAACCATACCCACAAGTGGACACATAGAGTGGGTTTGGGACTACGATCCAAATATAACAGATGCCCAAGTCCAATGTATTGTTTACATAAGTGGTAGCCCTACTACTTTTACTGTAGATGCTGTAGAAGGTAGTTATATACATGAATTAACCTTTAGCCAAATTTATAATTATTATTTAGATCCATCATATATTGATGCTGAATTTAAAACAACAAATGCTTTAAGAAATTCTGATAGTGCAGATTCTGAGATCTATTATCAAGGTACCAGTATACATTGTACTCATAGTGATCTAGCTTCTGGTGTTTTGGACTCTAAACCATTTACAGTTAAGCCTGATGAAGAACTTACTGTAGAAATATTAACTTCTGACGATTTTGGTGTATTTCAGCTAGGGGGGATTCTTTATACTCAGAAAGAAAATGGGGACCCTTCTGGTAATGTGCATTTAACAAATCTTAAAAAGACTAGACAAGGTACTTTATATAAGTATACAAAAACAATTAAGATCATAAACCCAGAAGCTAGAGTTGCCTTTCTTTCTTTGGGGATAAGTGCCCCAAACGAGAGTGGTTCTGGAGAAATAAAATTTCACCAAATTGATGTGCTAAAACTTGCAACAAAAAGCCTCCCAAGTGGAGCAGCTTATAGTTACAAAATAAGAAATTACACAAGAACATATTCATTTTCTGAATTTACAGATCCGGTTGTTGGTTATGCTGCTAGAGAAATTTATTACTTAACATTAACTGCTGATACTGAGTATGTTTCTTCTTTTCAAAGTACTAAGATATATGCAAGGGCTACTTCCCCGTTGTCTTACATAGATGTTGAAACAGTTCCTCCTGATGGTGAGTATGTTATTCCTTTGCAAGAGGTAGGACATAGTTTAAACTTGGCTGATTATACTTTTGAATACAGACCTTTACTTAGTAATTGTGTTATTTTTGATACATTTGAAACAGATCGTGATTTACGAGAGAATCCTGATGCAAATGGTGGTCTAACCAATGGTTTTGAAACATACGAAAATTCCCCGGCAAGAATACCGGCTGTTTGGAGAATTGAAGGGCCAACTACACCCTATTTGTGGGCAGATAGTGTATATAAATTTTGGAATCCTGGTGATTCTGAATCTAATGCTTACAGCACTTTTATTCAATTCGATGACTATAACCGATATAAATACAAAGAGTATGATTTAACAAAAGTTTCTACATTTTATTCTGGTATTTTAGGGAATAGTGGTTATGGTGGGGCACATAACCAAAAAGATCCAAAAAATATGGATAAATTTAGCCTTGGTATGATACTTAGAATAGATGCCCATAGCCAAAATGTTGGAGAAAATAGTATAATTACTAGATCTCCACAAATATACACATTACATGTGTACCCACACTCCACAAATGTAGTTAGGCTTGCCCTAGCTATCCGTGGTAATCAGTATAGCTGGCAAAATCCAGATAATGGTGATGTTGTTTTAATACATACTATGCCTGTAACAACAGATGCTGATACTTACTTTTATGTACACGCTTCTGCTGATTGTAACGCACTAGATGACCCAACTAGAACTTACATGGCTGTGCATGAAGTATCCTTAGATACAGATGCTACAGTAGAAAATTTGTATTCTGACAATGTACTGATAAACAGTACTAGATCTGAATGGTGGAATTGGGAGGATGCTGATCAAGCCTTTTTGGGATTTTCGTCTGGTAGTGCTACTGGGGATTTTTGCACATTTACTGTAGATACTTTCTACCTTACTGCTAATATAATAGAAAAATCCATTATAGATACTATCATTTCTCCTTTAATATACGAAACAAGAAATCCATTTTACCCAACATATGGATACTCTACAGGAGAAGCATTTAGAGTAACAGCAGAGGCTCTTCCAATTACTGCTGCAATGGAGGATCAGAATGAAGGGGCAATCCCAGTAGATACAGATACGCTACGTGGAGAAATAACCTTAACTTCTGATTGGACAGAACCAGACGGTACTTGTTATATACTTAGAGAAGCATATACAATGTCTCAATTGGATATAGATACTATATCGGATGAACAGCCTGGGCACACATATACAATAGTTAATAAAATTTATGCTGATATGACTTCCTTGTATGCTCCTGTAACTAATATTAGATTTTCTAATGATAAAATAAACTGGAGTACTTGGAGAGGCTATGCAGGGAACATATTATACCCTTGGGATCTTATTCCTATATTTGGTGTCCCAACAGACACAGAAGAGGGGGGGGATAGGTACGTTTGGGCACAAACAGTAACTACAGTTGGTGTGTCTTCTGATTATGTATTAAAGGTCAACCATAAAGATCATATTTTTTATAATCCTTTAGGTTCTGTTGGTGGCATAGAAAGTTGGAACTATGTGCCTGGTGTTGAGGGATGGAGTTTGTCTTTAAGTGGTGATGCTGAGTTTAATAATATATTTATTCGTGGTAGATCTGTGTTTGCTGGTAAAGTTATTGATAGCAAAAAAATGCGAGATCATAATATTGGTACACAACTAGGACCAGAAGGTTTTACAACAGATACAGATCAAGGTCCTAATACTATTTTTAAAAATATTACACATCTTACTTCTCCAGATGGTATTAATTATAATTCAGATATAGCAATTGATCTAACCTCCAATCTACTATTTATACCTACTAGTCATGAGGGGAAACACCAATGTCAGTTTTATAAATTTAGTACCCATTTTCTTACTGGATACAGGGAAGTTGGACCAACCCACCCAAATTTAGATCCATATGCCCAAACACATATAGCTTTGTCTAAAGAATTTGTTTTTATTGCTGGTGGCCTAAAAATACGTAAGTATCATAAAGAACATATTACTAATAATTTTATTGATCATATTGCTGAATATGATTTAAATAAAACTTGTCAAGGAATACATGCAGCATATTCTGCAAATGGTGAATTTAGATTATATGTTTTAAAAGCGGATAGAATAGGGATTTCGGCACGAACTGTCCTTTGGAATGTTCTTGATGAAGACCTTCAAGTTCTAAGTTATGCTTCAACAACCTTTCAAAGTAACCTTAGCTATCCAACATTTATGTCTAAAAGTTGGGATTGTAATGGTAAATATTTAGTATTTACTGATTATGAAAACAAGATATTTTCATACCCCCTTGGGTTTGATGGGCTATTCCCTGATACAAATCTTGATTCATTTAGAAACACAACTATAACTGGTGTTGTTGATCTTGGTTCTGTATTTAATGTTCATAAATGGTTAATGTCAAATAATCTTTCGCCTATATATGACTTTGCTACATATCATCTAACATACCATATAAATAAAATTTCAGGCATACGTATATTTAAAGACTCTTACCTTTTTTATACCACATACGGTACTTATAAATATAACCAATTTACTGGTCCAAATTACTTTCTTGAATTTATGTATAATGCTATAGGCACAGCGGAATGTGTTAGAGCAGAAGAAGGCACTGGTGTTACTTCTATATTATATATGTGTAATTTTCCTTCTCCTGAATATGGTCAAACGCAAACAGTAGGGCCGCATACCCCTCCTATTTTTACAGTAGCCCGCCCACAACTTAATGCTACTCAGGCTCAACTTTACAGTACTGGTATTAATATGCAATTCAATACCTACAATAATTTTGCACCTTATGTGGACAATTATAATAGTCTTAATGGTGGTGGCGTAATTGATGGTGCTTTTGGGTTCACTTCCCCTATGATTGTTGGGGATAAGCTGCATATAGCACATTGTAGTTCAACAATGGATGAGCCTTCCTCTTCTGTATATGTTTTTGATTTTGATGGTAGATCGTTGTCATTTAATAACCCAAGTGTTATTACATCATATTCCGATTTTCAAATGTGCTCTATGGTTTATGATGGAAAAAGCCACTATAAACTAATGGCTAAACACTACAATTTAGGTGGTGGTAATTGGTTAAATAATCAGTTATATGTTGTAAAACATTAAACAAGAAACAACTTTTCTGTCCCTTTAATATTGGTATATTTTTTGATTGTGTCTTCTGTTCCACCTTTACGGTCTTCAGCTACACAAGCAATCAAATAATCAGACCACTCAGCAATAATTCCATTTCTCTGGAACCCAGCACTTCTGCCCTTCCTAGCCCATTCCGCAGGGAATTCTAGGTAGGGCAGTTGGTGTATAAAGCATATACGTTTAGCAAAGGAATCTGCACCTGTCATACAACCACCAGAGCAGATAATAGTTTCCCCCTTGATCCACAACTTCTTAATTTGGTCATACACCAATTCTTCATCATCAAAGGAGGTCCTTGTTCTTGTGCCTACTACTCCGATGATCCTCCACTGGTTTCTATCCATTGCTACCTTCCAATCTTCCGTAATCCCATACATAATACATCTCCCTAAAAGTCTAAATCATCAAACACAACTGGTATCTTTTTTTTAAAACTTTCAAGCATTGAAAGGGCAAGCACTCTTATTTGGGGGTGGGCATTTGTTGAACATCTCATTGTAAAGAAATGATGCCATTGTCTGAGATTATACGTTATGACAATTTCTGTTTTAAGTTCTGTTGGTAGAACTCCTCTTGCCTCTTGGGGTGTCCATCCTAAATCTAATAACTTAAAATAATACATTTCTGCATCTTTCATAGCTGCTTTCCATATTAAAATAGCCTCTTTACTTTTTTGTAAAAGATGCTCTGGAAATATTACAGTTATTTCTTTATCAAATTTTTCTTTACAGTAATTACAATATCTTGTGCTTTCCTGTGAGTATGCCGCTATTCTATGTCTAACTATCTCATGTGAAATACCCCTATCACAAACAACACGTACTGTAACAGAAGCGTGTTCCAAAACAGAGTGGTGCTTATACTGATGGCATATCATATTTACAAAACGGATAGCACTATCTTCAGATATTTTATCTTCGGATTTATAACAAGTCCGTCCTGCCTTCTCTACCTTTTTTAAGAGATCTAACCCATCAAATTCTTCCTCAAAATCCCAACCAGTAGTCACACATCTCATAATATTCTCCTATTTAATTCTGTAAACAAACCCCAAGTTCATGCCCTCTTCTGTAAAGACAGGCCCTGCTGTAACACGCTTGTAGCCAACCATAGTACTAATTCCTACACTACTTCCCCCAAAAGCCCCCACATCGAAGTGCATATCCTCCCAGAATCGCTGGTACCACGGCCTAGTTTCTGGATCGTACCGAAGTTGCCACTGTGTTACAACAACTCCGGGGTTATTTGGGAACCTTATGGTGCCTATTCTATAGTCTGTTTTGTTCTCCCTAGCTAGGTAGATTTCCATTGTTAGGGGGTCTTGTTTGATTACGTAGCTGTAATCTCCTGTAGGGTGTACCAAGGATAGATCAAGTATATATCCATTCTTGTGATCCTTGACCCTATACGTAATCTCTTTATTATCTGGCATAACAATAATTTCAGCAACTCCTTCACTCTCTAAGGAATCCACCTGTACTGTTAATAAGGCAACCTCATCCACTTTAGCTTTAAAGTTTTTCTGTAATCTATTGATTACATCTCGTTGTTCTTCTGATAAACTTTCAGCATCATCTAGATCTTGTTCAAGAATTCCTAAACTGTATATGTATTCCCCTATTTTCTCGTCTTGTGTTGTTATTACTTGCTCTGTTCTTTCTCTAAATTTTCTTAAACGAGTCTCCATTTTACCCATTTTATGCCCATAGTATAGATTAAAACAAATACCAACAACCAAACCTACCATAAGCATCAAGGCTATCTCTTTTATATTCTTCATTAGTATACCTCTTTGGGCTTCCATTGTAGGGTATCCCAGTACTCAAGTTTGCAATCTACATGAGTAAGGATGTCCCTTTTATTATAAATCTTAGCTCCTGTGTCTAAAACACCGTGTACTGTAAATTTTCCAATAGGTTTTTTAATAAAGCATTCTGACATTTCTACTGCTTTTATAATTGCTTTATCATTATATATGATTTCTAATCGCTTCCTTGTTTGGTCTATTTGGGAATCATTTAGTATAAATTTATCATAAAAGTGATTAGCTCCCTTAGACCCTCCCTCTTCATAGAAGGTCCCTTTGCGTACAAAACAAGTAGATATAATACCCTTATCTTGCTCATCAGGCCACACCCCATTGTTGTCCCATTTTCTAGCAAACCAAACTAGATTTTGTTTCTTTACAAAGTGAAGTTTCTTGTGGTTTTCTGAAACAAACTCATCCCCAAATTTTATAAAAGTATTTGGCTCTTTACCTAGGCGCACTAACCACCCATTGTGATGAGTCATCCTGTTAAAAAAGTCCACTTCATACCCTGTTACAAGTAACAACTCATCAAATGGCCCTGTTGTAATTGCGGCCTCTCTTTTTATACAGGCACCACGAAGATACACATCATCTGCATAGAACATTTTTACAATCTTAGGAGCAGGCTTTCCCATAGCGGCTCTATCTGATAAGGATACTGCACCGATTAAGTCAGGATTGTGCGCTGTTTTGAATAGCCAAGAATAATATTGTAACAAATTCTTATCTAAAATAGTATCACTATCATTTAGGAATACTAAGTAATCTGCTGGGCCATCTAAAGCAGCATCAAGCCCATAATTACATGCTCTAGATGGTGTCGCATTATTACATCTTCCTTTTATATAGAAGTATTTTATGTTAGTTAGTTTGTCTAGGAATTCGGACCTAAATGTGGCATTCCTTAAATAGTTTGCTTTAGTACCTACAACCATGAAATATACAATTATTTCTTCTATATCTGTATTTTCCTTTGATAACTTATTTATTCTGTCTAAATTAAATTTTAGTGTCTCTTTATCAGAACCACAAGTTATAATAAAGGCGATTGATTTCATCCTAGCTTTCTTTACAGTTTGCATTTGAATTCCCTTTCCACAGGTAGTTCCCCATTCTTCTGAATCTCTAATAATTTCATAAATGATTCTTCAATTTCATCTATAGTAACAGATTCCATAACACGACAGAATTTGTCCCGTCCATACTGTGGGAACATATTTTTTGAGGTACAAAGGTCATAAGGTAGCCCATCTTGGTCCCCCGGCTTCGTATGGTAGGCACAGGGGGCACTAGGACAGACATTCTGGTGCTGTAGGCTGATGTTGTTTTGATTGTACACTGTTCTCCACTCTGCCTTGAATGGGCCATAGATAGTAACGCTAGGAACGCCCAGTGCAGCAGCTAGGTGGGCTAGGGACGAATCTATGCCCACGAGCCCAGCAGATAGGGCTAGGACAGCCGCAGACTCCCTGTAGGCTGTCACACCAGCTAGATTTATATAGTCTAGTGTGGCCCCACCACCAATAACGTGTTTCATTGCCATTCCTACCTCATGTTCTATCAAATTACGGTAGTTTGGGTGTGTTAGTATAACAATCTTGTACCCTGTGCGTTGCTGGAGCCTATACATAGCAGCTACTAGCTTTTCATAGGGGTAATCCCTCAATAAGCTGGAACTCTTCCACTGGAAGCAAATATAAGGGGACTGATAGATATTAAATCCTGTGGCAGACCGTACTTTGTTCTTTGCGGCGTTAATTTCGCCTGTTTGTAGGTAATAACGTGGTCTTTTTAGTTCTAAAGGCATATCAAATATACCTAAATTGAAAGAAAAAGCATCAATTGCACAAAATTGATCCTCCCCCTTAAAATTCTCAATAGTTCCTTCAAAAATACCAACATAATCATGTTTCTTTACAAAATCCAACCTAATTGGTAGGGAGAAACTTGAAGCTATTTTATCAATATTAGGGTTGTTCCTCCACACATCCTTAAATCTTTCACTTGTAGCTACAGACACCTTACATGTCGGGTATTTCCTTTTAAAATATTCTACAATAGGAGTAATAAAAAGCAGATCCCCAAAACCACCAGTTCTCCATATAGCTATTTTTTTCTTGTCAAGATTCTGTCCCATGTATGGCTTATAGTGTGGTTCAAATATTTCAAATCTTTGTACTGCACCTTTATGCCTTTTTGCTAGTTGTTGAGCAATAGGATCAGACATAATGTAAGCTGTTTTTGCTTTCATTTTTATCTCACCAAATTCCTCATCCACACCTAACTGCAATATCTTCATTTATTCCTCCACTCATTCAGTATTTTAACTGATTCCTTAAATTTTATGTCAAAGAAGTCATTACAAAAACTTATAACATCTCCCCCCCTACCACAGCCCCAACAATAAAAAGAGTTGTTTTTTGTGTATATAGTAAATGATGCAACAGAATCATTATGATCTTTAAAAGGGCACTCAGTTTTTAATAAGTTATCCACCTTAATCCACTTTATTTTTGGTATAAGACTATCCAAAAAATCTGCTATTGGTACATCTTTTACAGTCTTTACTTCTTTAGAGGTACAAGACCCTCTTTCTCTATTTATTTTTGTTTTTATTGATTTTGGTTTTATATTAACCATTGCTGTAAGTGTTTTATTAAAATCAGATGGGTCATTACCATCAAGAAAGAAATCGTTTGCATCATTATACTTACCCAAGTTCGACCTGAATAGTCTCATGCTTGGATACTCTTTTTTTATGAAAGAGGCCATTTGATTTGTAGCTTTGTCCCCCGGATCATCATTGTCAAAGCATAAAACAACAGTGTCAAACCACTCAAAATGCTTAAACATACTTTCTCTTATGTTATTAACTCCCATAATACCCATGGCAGGGAATCCCTTTTGTTGTAATATTATTGTATCAAATTGACCTTCAGCAATTACAACGTATTCCCCAAGTTCCTTATACTTTGTGTAACTATATCTATTACCTACCAATTCGGCACCAAAGAAATCCAATAAGGGCCTTTGTGGTAGGTTTATGTATTTCATTTTGCTTTTGTCATATTTTCTGCTGGATAAATTTACTACTAAGCCTTCAGAATTCCTAATAGGAATAACCACAGAATTATAGAATATTTCTTGAGGCTCTCCATTAAAACGCATCAGCCCACTAGCCTCCAACTCTTCATTGGAGTACCCACATTCTTTAGTCATAATCCTATGGAAATCCCCACGATTTCCTGTAGCTCCAAGAGAGAAAAAGCTGGCGGTTTTGCCTTGAATTCCTCTTCCTTTTAAATATTCCTGAGCTACAAAATCTGCTCTTAACAAAGAACTAAATACAATAGCAGCATCTTTTAAAATACTAGACATAACCACTCCTATGTAACTTCGCATTGCCCAGCATGGCAGGCAAGTTCACCTTTCAAATCTGTATTATCCTCTTCCTCTTTTATCTTTGTAAAGTCAACACTTATCATTGACTTGAGTAACTTATTATAAATGTACGGGCTACAAGACTCAAATGGGGGTTGCTGATATGTTCCTCCGTCAAAGGGGAGTAGGCTTATTCCGTTAAAGTTCTTTCTGTTTGTCCATAACCAATCTTTAACAATATCCCATTCTCCATCTTTAACAGATACGGTGGCTGATACATTATTTGTGTTTGGACCATCTACATGACCAGCAACCACCCATTTATTAAAGAAAGTACTAATACGATCCAATAGTTCTATCATTTTTTCATCTCTTGTGATAGCATTCACTGGGGCTTTTTGTGGAATAGAAAGCACCGCAGTATCGTGTGGTCGGAAGAAATCATCTTCTATTAAATCTGAATTCTTCTTATTTAAGTACTTATACATGTTCTCTTCTTTATTCAACCGGATTCGTCTTATGTAATATTGTGAATGCCACGCATGAATACCAGAAGAACACCCTAACACAATACTAGAGGTTCCCGCTGGTTTGATCGTTGTAACTCTCTTTGCAGGATTTATGCCAATAAGTTCTGCAACACGTTTATTTTCTTCAATAGCTAGTTTTGCTCCTTCTTCTAAATCAATGTTTTCTAGTTTATTAGAAGCTATTCCAGTTAGAGATACACCAATTAGAGCGTCCCTTTCTGTTGCCTCTTTCCAGATTTCACGTAAATAATGGAAATCTGTATAAGAGGCTTGTAAGGTTCCTAAAAAAGCGGCTGATTTGACTCTTTCATTGAGGTCTTCTTGTGTTGTTATTGTTGATGCATTTATTTCACTTAAGTTGCAGAAAGAATAAGGTTTCAATCCTATCTCACCACAAGGATTAGATAGCATATCTTTATCATTAGTAAAATAAATTCCTGGTTCTCCCCACCTAGAAGCCTTTAGAAATTGAAAGGCTTTCTCAAAGTTTTCTTTTTTAACACGTGATCTAACAAATACAACAGAATTGTTTGCTCTACCTCTTTGTGGATTAATCTCCCACCAATTCCCTGTTTTAGAAGCAAACATTTCATCATCCCTAAGGGAGAAGAAAGCAATCATAGCGGCTCGTCTTATCCCACCAGACAAGACAGCATCTGCAATATGACATAGAATATCGTGACACTGTACTGTAGTTAGGTTACCTGACTCTTTGGCTGTTTCAAGTATCCCTTTTATCTTAACCATGCATTCCTTTAGTGGTTGTGGCCCCGGTGCCTTACCTCCACTAGTTACCAATCGTTCCCCTTTAGATCTAATATCAGAGTAGTCAAATTTAATCTTATGCCCACCAAAGAAATAAGACTTCATTAAAATCTTTATAGCATCTGCCCAACCTTCAATAGAATCCCCAATCAAATATCGTTTTGTCTTCTTTGGGTGCGGCCCAACTATTTCAGGTAATTTACTAACATGATGCATTTGTACTGAATAACCAACCCCAGTTCCTCCCAACAACAAAAACATTGTTTCATTAAATGCTTCCCACGAATCAATAGGGATGTAAGCACAATTATTAATTCTTGCTGGGTTGATCTCAATTGGTTTACCTCCAAATTGTAAAGATCTCATACTTGGTAATACTTCTTTGTTGTACACAAGTTTGTATGCGGCATTTATTTCTTTTTTTAATTCAGGAAATTTTCGTGTGTGCATTTCCTTGTTACGGGTTACTACTTCCGTCCATGATTCCCTTCGTTGCTTCTCTGGTATATACTTTGCATATTTCATATAGATAATAAGTTCTGATAAAATCTTAGATGCTGTCTCCATTTGATCTCCTTTTGAGTTCTCTGCTTATAAAGTTTGTAATGAGTTCCATCCATTCTTGGCTGGTAGCCAGCATATATATCTGCTTAGACCCTAGTTTACGCTCGTAGTGTAGCCACACATCTAAATTTTCTTTTTTAGCTTCCTCCAGAGTGTCTAATGCCCTGTAATAAAGCCCAGATTTAGGATACGTTTTCCTTGTTTTTAGTTCAACCAATGTTGAATATGAAACAGGCAATACTATATCCCCCGGTCTTGGTTCCCCAGCATCATTACTATTAATACGTCCACTACCCATATTTCTTGATGTCCCCATCCATTTTGCTATTTCTAATTCAAACTTTTTCCAAATTGTGTTTGACATACCTATGCGCCTTTCCATGACATGTAGAACATAACCAAGTAACCATTAACCAACTGTCTTTTTTGTAACTAGAATGATGTGCATGTATAAATCCAACTATACCACACACAGGACATACATTAGGTCTTGTTAGTTTTCCTGTTTTTAAAGCGTATTCTACCTTTCTTCTTGCTTTAAATTTATTGGAGTTTGCTTTGTAAGCACGCAATCTTTTTTCTCTATTTTTAGCTCTACTACTCTCTAATGTTTCCTTATAACGTTTACATGCCATAGAATTAATTCTTTTTCTATGTTTTCTATTATACTCTTTATGCTTAATAATAAGTTCATCCTTATTTTTAATATAATATGCTTGGGCATACTCTGTTATTTTTTCTTTATTATTTTTTCTGTATTTAGTATTACTTTTTGCTTGGCAAAGTCTACAATAGCTTCTATGCCCATCTTTACGCTGACTTTGTTTATTAAATTCTGTAAATAATTTAAAGAAACCACAACAATTACATTTTTCCCTTCCATATTAACACTCCGGACATTCTATAAAGTCTTTAAGCACTAATTTAGCCCAACTCTCCAGTTCAACTTCTTCTGAATTTAAAAAAGAACCAAAATCTTTACGATTAACTTCTAATATATCTGCTATTTCAGTTTTACTTAAAATTTGTTCTTTTAATTTAGGAGTTATATTTAAATCTAACAAAAACAAAATACCTGTATGTACCTTACCAACTTCATTAGACTTGTCTTCAATTAGAGTAAAAAATTCAATATCTTTTGCATCTACTATAACACCAGTTTCCTCTTCCATCTCTCTAATTAGCCCATTAAACACCACAGGAGGCACTTTAGAGTTTTTTGTTTGTACCCAATCACTTGCATACTCCTTATCCCAATCCTCAGGATCAATATGCCCACCAAAAATCATAGTAAAAAGTCCAGCTAGTCTCTGTTCCGTGTGTTTAGATTTTCTTTGGTACACAAGAATACTTTGCTTCTCTTTGTCTCTGATAACAAAAGAGGGGATGATCTGCTGAAAGTCAGGACGAGTTTCCATCCTAGTACGTTCAGCAAAGAATCCTCTGTCTTCTATAGTAGCAAAGGTATCTTCAATGGTGTCGGCTTTACCCATCTCGTCTGTTCTAACTACATAAATTGTTTTCATAGCACTCTCCTAGAATGGCATAGTTTCATCTTCTTCTTCTTCTGGTTTAGAGGAAGCCCTCTGCCCCTTCTTGAACTCTATTTCTGAAATCTCTTCAAAAGTTTGAATAGTCTTGTGGTTTAACATAAAGAAATCTCCAATAGCTCCTTCACGTTGTTTTGCCAGTAGCCCTTTTGTCTTTGATTGAACTTTATTTTTCCTCTCTTGATTTGTTGAATACAATAATAAAACAGTATCGGCATTTTGTTCAATTTCTCCAGAATCCCTGAGGTCATGTAGTGCTGGTTCCCTGCCTTCCATCAAGTGTCTACGGGATAGCTGTGAAATTAAAATAAGGGGTATATTTAATCTGGTAGCCTCTTGTTTAAATAGTCTGGAAATAGAGGCTACTTCATCATTTCTATTACCAGTGCTGGCAGGGTTTCTAATTAGTTGTAGATAATCAATCATAATAAGATCAAGTTTATGTTTGTAGTGCGCTTTTCTGATGGAGGTAATTATATCAAAGACATCTGCAGATTGATTATCTTCAAAAAACATGGTACTACTTTTTATTAGGTTTGCCGCAGATTGTAGTCTTTGAATATCTACTTCATTAATTATACCACGCTCTAGTTTAAAACTATCCACCTTAGACCTTTCAAGCAAGATACGTTCCACCAAACTTTCCTTAATCATTTCCAATGAATAGACAAAAACTTTTTTAGTTTTTTCTACGGCGGCATATGAACAAAGGTTTAGGGATAATTCTGTTTTACCAGTAGAGGTAGGGGCGGCGATTACAATTAATTCGCCACCAGAAAGCCCACCACGCTTAAGTAGGCTATTCAGGGCCGGATAGGGGGTTTCAACCACATTGTCTTTTGTGTATTCTTTGCCGTCCAACACGTGTTGATGAATATCTAAATGTCTGTCAACAACTCTGTCTACAATTTCAGAGATAGAAAATATAGATGTACTACGTAACTGTTCCATACCATCTAGATCCACACGTAGTTTATGTAAGATATCGGAGGGGACTATGGTATCTGGGTCACCACTAAGACGTTGTTTTAAAGAGGTAGCTGTCTTAGCTAAACTTCTAGCTATTAGCCCCTCCTCCAATATCTTATAGAATGTATCAAAGAACTCATAAGACTTATCCCGCAGTTTCAGATCAGAAATTGCACGTTGCTCGTTGTTGTTGTTTGATAGTGTAGAGATTTCTATTGGCTTGTTTTCTAATATGTTAATTCTAATATTAGCAACAAGTTTTTTATGAAAGGGGTCATGGAAAAGGTCAGGTCTTACCTTATCAGCATGTTCTATAACCATTTCTGGTGTATTTAGAAAAATTGAAAGTAAGTCCTTTTCAGCCTCTAGGTTTACCCCATTAATCATCTAATGCTTCCTTTATTAATTTATCCATTAAGTCCTTAGCAACTTCTGTACCTTTTTCGTCTGAATGTATTATTTTAGTTAAAGAAGATAAATAAAGGATTGTTATTTTTGAGGATATATCATTAACAACCTTTGGCTGATACCCATCTTTTTCAAGATGGGATATCGCCTTGCTTATATTATCTGCCCCATCCCTTTTTATAATACTAAAAAGGAGTCCTGTTGTTTTTTTAGAAGGGTTTATCCACTTGTTCCTCAGCAACCGGAACTTGATCTTTCCCATCTTTACTCTTAGACTCATTTTTCACCTTTTTAGTTTTTGTGGGTTTGGCAGTAGTTTCTTTTCCTTTTAATAAACTATCTAACTCTTTATTTATTAATTCAATATCAGCTTCTGTTAGGTTATGTATACCATCATATGTTTTTTCTACTACAGAACAAACAAAACGCATTAACACATTATCATTAACTGTTTCTAGCCCATGCACTTCCATTAATACTTCTGAAATTCTATCAACTACCTTCTGCAATTTGTACTTAAATCCACGTAACTGTTCATGAATACTCCCCTTGTATGCAGAATCTCCTAACCCAAAATATGAAAAGATCTTTTTCATTGCATCTGTTTGGGCACCTTTTAATGTGTCTCCTAAACTATTATTTAGGAATTGACATCCACCAAAACTTTCTTTAACTGCTAAAATATCACCATCAGGATTTCTAATAGTAATTTTCATTCTAACACAAACAGACTCTTTTGATCCCTTTTTACCCTTATATTCAGTTTCAACAATATCCCTAATATAAGGGACAGATCTTCCTTCTGAATCATACCCAATTGTTAATAGGTCTTGTTCCCAATTACATCCAAAATTAAATAGTACTGAATTCAATCTATCAATTAAATACGCAATATTATACCCCTGTGCCTTGTCTCCAAAGTCCTTTGTTTGAACAGCATCTACTGGAATCGGTTGTTTGAGTTCGTTGTAAATGTCATTCCATAGATCTTTCTTTTTTTCTACTGCCATTTTGTACCTCTGTTCTTTTGACGTATTGTAATAACACGGATTGACTTAAAATTGTTTCAGCGGGTTTTTCCCTGAAATGCTCTTCATCTATCGTCATATATACCGAAAAAAGGAAGCAAGTAACGTGC